>Ga0315285_10001127_pt1 | contig 27917 bp, 23 predicted proteins | sample YL17G09_36_MG_FD_203698 | JGI IMG/M metagenome (GOLD analysis project Ga0315285, IMG submission 203698) | Sediment microbial communities from Yellowstone Lake, YNP, Wyoming, USA - YL17G09_36 | ecosystem: Environmental > Aquatic > Freshwater > Lake > Sediment | place: USA: Wyoming | collected...
CCGCGCCCGAGGCGTGGGTGCGCGGGGAGGGCCGAGGACTTGCGGCGTGCCCTGCAAGTCCGAGGGCCTTCCCCGCGAACGAAGCGGCGCGAGCGAACGTGTAGCCTAAGTTTCGCGCCGCTGAGTACTTGGGGGCGCAACATTATGAATCTGCGCCCCAATCTCACTAGAGCACCCGCAGCCGTCTGGCCTTTCCACCGTACGTCTTGGAGCGCGATCAACATCCAGAGCAGAATCCTGCCTCGACAAGAAAACGTGGTTGTGGACGTCACCCAATGGAAGAGGCGTGTCAGACGGAGAAGGGGACTGAGGCCCCTTGAAGGGATAGTACCTTCGGGGACGGGGACGATGGCGAAAAGCGACTAAAGAAGCCACGTCCCCTCCGCATCAGGGGAAATCATCGCGTCATTCATGGGACCTCCCTGGCATGCGCCTTTCGTTGGCCCGAATACCCCAGCCGGCTTCTCGGACGATGCCGGACGTACCTCCCAATTCCCAGGGACCAATGGGGATTCCGTCGAATGCTTCCCTCCCCTGACCCGTGGGATCGGGTCCTTGCTCATTGGTCATTGGGATTTGGTCATTCCCCAGAGGGATTAGCCCTTCCAATCGGTTGCGAGATGGGCGACGCAGTCGCCGCGTTCCACGCGACCGAACCGTCGCTTGCAGATGACCATGCCGGCCGTGCGGAAGTAAGCCGGCACAGGTTCGCGCTTGGGATTGTCGACGAAATGCGCCTGGCCGCAGATCTGGCCTTCCGTAACGTTGTCCCCCAACTCGACGACCGGTTCGAAAAGCCCTGCCTCGGGCGCCAGCACAAAATAGTGACGATTCTTTACCTCCATGAGCCTCGTCGGCGTCTGGTTCCCCCCCGCACTCGCATCAGCCGCCAGGCAGCCCGCATGGCAGAGGAAATTGCGGATTCCCTGCTCGACGATACGTATCCCAGAAACCGACACCGAGCCGCCGCCGCCGAACTCTCCTCCCAGCGTGACGATGCGATGCTGGATGGCAGCAGCATTCGCGAAGCCGGTATCCAGCGTATGCTCCCAGACCAGGCTGATGGGCGCCCCAAATGCCTTGAGGGCCGCCATGGCCTTGGCGTCCAGATCCGGGCTGTCGCTCTTCCGCATCGAGGCGAAGGGGATGTAATCGAGGGACGAGCCGCCCGAATGGAGATCGTGATAGAAATCGGTCATCGGAAAGAGAACGCTGTTGATATAGTGGGCGATCGCGTACGTCGGCGATCCATCCGGATCGCCCGGGAAGACGCGGTTGAGGTTGCCGTCATCGAGCGGCGAGACCCGCGCGCCGGCCAGCGCCGCGGGCAGGTTCGCCGCGGGCATGACGATCACTCTCCCATGGACCTCGCCTGGCTCCAGCGTTCGGATCAGCTTGCACAACGCAACCTGCCCTTCGTACTCATCCCCATGGTTCCCCGCCATGAGGAATACGGTGGGCCCTTTGCCGTTCTTGATCACGGCGATGGGAATCGAGATGTTCCCGTAGGCGGACCGGGTCACCGAGTACGGAAGGTACAGCCAGCCAACCTGCTTGCCATCCTTCTCGTAGTCGACATCGGTGAAGATACGCGTGTTCTTGCCCATAGGGCTGGCTCCTCCAGTGTGTCGCATGTCCGACCCGTACCTTGAGGACATTCGAAGGCGACGACAAGGTCAGGTCCTTGTCCCTTCATTTCTCGGCCCAACCGAGGGTTCCCGAATTCGGGCGGGAGTCGCACGTGATGCCCGCCAAGACACCACCGGATCCTGAAAGCGTCAGGAGATCCCGCCAAAACTCCGGTTGGGAGCCTTAATCAAACGGGTTTCGCCTGTGCTCGTAGAGTCAAGCGACCTGCACCGGTCGCGCATGGGCGATCTCGCGTCGCCCGATGGGTCGCAACTGATCCTCGCGCAACGACACCACGGCCAGCGTCTCCCCATCCAGCGTCATGAACTCGACCTCATATCCCCCGCCAGGATGGACAAGCACCACCGTGCCCACGTCTCCACGCTTCAGCCCGTGTTCCAGCAGGTCACTGGCAAGCACGACGCTATCCAACTCTCGAATCATCCCTCTACCTCCAATGGATACGCGGTCACGAATCGTGGGAAATCCTCGCCTCGTTCAACATACCAGACCGCTCGGACACGCACAACCCTTCCGACCGGCGTGGTGAGATCACCCTCCACAGTGTATCGCGTTCCAAAGGGTGTTTCCTCGATCTTTTCCACGTCGTGAAGCTCAGCGTGAGTCCGGAGGGCGGACGCAAGCTCTTGCCAGCTCTCTCCAGTGAAACCAAGCCGTCCGAAAAAGAACGCCTTGTGGCGGCCATGCGGATGTGAGAGGGAAAGGAGATAATCGCGGAGCTTCGCCTCTGGGATGACCGCCCTTTCCCTGTTCGGAAGTTTCACTCCGGATCCTCGCCGGTTGGAATCGGCTTCCCCTCTTCCAGTAAGCACTCCAGGTGAAACTCCATCATCGCCTTGAGACGGTCCAGCGCCTCTGGCACGTCCGCCCCGAAGTCGGCAATCTGTAACACCGGGATTTCCGCCACTACACTCCCCGTCTCCTGGTCCTTCGTGACCAAGACGCGGTATCCCAAGGTCGCCGGTCCGCTCATGGCTTCCCCTCCAGGATGATTGCGGATATCAGTGAAGAGTCTACCAGCGTCGGGGGGCGGTGGCAATCGGGTTTCGCCAGCCTCTCCACCGCCGCCCGCAGGTGGTCCCCGTCAACCTGCACGTACCGCCGCGTCGTGCGATAGTCCCGATGCCGGGCCAGGGCTGCGAGCTCCGGCTTCACAGGCGGCCCCCTCGGCCTGGAGGGTGCGAATGAAGGGGGTGCTCCCCCACACCGGGTCCTCAAAGACCTGCCGGGCGATCACGCGGGGGGAGATGTACACGTCGTGGGCGAGGTTCACCTGGAACGCCAGGTCCAGAATCGCATTCTCTAGGGCGGGGCTCGCCTCCTCCACGGCGACGAGGACATCGAGATCCGAATCGGGTGCCGCCTCTCCTCGGACTTGGGACCCGAAGAGCTTCAGCGTGATGAGCCGTGATCCGAGGAGATCGCGAACCGCGCCGGCGAACTCCTGGAGAGCGGCTGCTTGATGCGGACCAAGACCCTTCTGACTGTTCGCCGGGCATCCCCCCATCCATCCATGCCTGCCGGACGGTTCCGCGCCGCTATGGTCTCTCGCCGGTGCGGCGTTGTCAACCCACTCCTTCCCCTGGAGACGGCAGGCGCCGCGAGCCAGTATGCCGCTCACCTGCCTCAAGCGCCCGCCGGGGCGCACCGCGAGGGTCCTCTTCACTGCATCCCCTATCGCCGGGCCGGGCGGGCTTCCTCCGAGTGCGATCAGGAAGCTCCGTAGAGCCTTCGATGGAGCGCATGCAGGTTGTCGGCCAGTTCGAGGAGAGGGTCGTGAAACTCCAGCTCGGCGAGGAGGCGCTGCGGGAGGCGGGAGTAGCCGTGGTAGGCGCCAGAGAGCGTACAGGCCATGGCAGCGACGGTGTCCGCATCGTGCCCGGCATCCACGGCAGCGAAGAGGGTTTGCTCGAAGTCCTCGGGTCTCGCCAGAAAGCACCACAAGGAGCAAGGGAGGGACTCCAGCACATAGGCGCCGTTGTGCCAGTTGTCAAAAGGGGTTCGGGCATCCTGAAGATAGCGGGGGAGTTCAGTGCCGATCCGTCCGTGCAGGGAGGTGGCTCCGGATCCTCCCCGCAATTGATAGCCGGGTCGCTCCAGCCCCGCCAGGAGCGTGGCGAGATCCGCGCACAAGGCCATGCGGCTTTCCAAAGAGGCCAGAGACCCCCACGCCGCAGCGGCGGCCTGGGCCGCTGTGTACGCCTGGCACGTCGCGGCCGCAATCGCCATGGAGTCGCGGTGCGTGACGACGGATTGAAGGAGGGAGTCGCGGTAGATCCGGTAGGGATCCCCCAGATGGACGAGGCCGACTGGCGCGGCGCGCATGGCCGTACCGTTTCCCGCTGAGGGCACCCCCGCCTCGTACCACAGCTTCCCGAGGTCCTTGTAGTTGTGGACGAACTCCCGGACCGCTTGCCCGATTCCCCGGATGTGCTCCCGCGTGAACCGCTTGGCCAGATCCTCGGGATCCACGAGGTAATCCCGAAGATCGCCCTCCCCTGCTCCTTCCGCTCGCTCCGCGCTGGCCAGAATGGACTCAGCCAGCCACATTGTCATCTGGGTGTCGTCGGTGATAGTGCCTTTGGGGCCGCAACGGTACCCGTGCCACGGCCGGTACTCGCGTACGCGCCGTGCTCGTGCCTCACTCGGCCATACCCCCTCGTTCGCCCGCCCCATGGCGTCCCCGATCGCCCCACCGATCACGGCACCGCGGAAACGGTCGCGCAGGTTCACCCCGGGATCTAACCCGGACCGCAACCGCCCCCAGCGCGGATCCTCCCGAGGCAGGATGGGTGCGTCAAGTTCTGTGCTGTAGACGAGCCCTAGAAGTTTCTTGGCTCGGATCGCGGAACGCAAGAGACTCAGCTCCTGGAACACATGGAAGGTGTCAGCAGGGAGAATATCATATTTTCATGACCGTCCCCCATTACTCGGCACTCGGTGGTGTCGAGGGTCGCCTCGGCGGCCCGGCGGAGGAGTTGTTCTTCCCGGAGGCGCTTCTCCAGCCGTTCTCGGCGGCGGCGGAGGGACTCGGCAATTGCGTGAGGCGAGGAAGCCAGGCGGCGCTGGAGGATTGTGAGGGCCCAGCCGACGAGGTTCCCCCGGCGACCTTCCCCTTCCTGCGCAAGCCGCTCCGCCCGGTTCATCCCCTCCTGGACATAGGCGGTGACTTCTTTGTAGAGCTTGGGCCGTAATGCGGGACGTTGTTGACTCAGTGGACTGATGGTCGCTCCGCTCTCGCGACCGCCTTCGCAATTCCCGACGTGGAGACCCCGAGCAGCCGCGCCGTGTCGGCGAGGGACAGCCCGAGGCGCGCGAGGAAGCTTTCGCGGTCCTCGTGAGCGGCCACCATCTGCCCGTGTTCCCCGGAGGATGACGTGGTGCTGTGTCCCCGGGGCATCCAGCCGTGCCTGTCGTGGCATCCTCGCGCTGGCCCTCCGTCTTGAGTCGTGGGGAACGCCATGAGTTATTCCTCTCAGTCAACAACGTCCCCCATTACTCTTTGTTGAGGGCGGCAGAGAGGAGGGCATCTAGATCCCTGAGACTGAGGATCTGGGGGAAGGACCGCCGCAGCGCAGGATGCCTGTCCAATAAGTCACAAACATCATTCCCGCCGAACTTGTGCAGATGCGTCCCAGGAAGGACTTTCCTGAGAATGAGATCAATCTCGTCGCGCAGAGCGGGTGTGAGTTGCGCGTTTGTAGCAAGAGCGTAATAACCCGGAAGCGGAAAGATCTGGCGGCTGCGGGCGGCAATTCGCCTCGCCTCCTTGCGAACAGCTCCCACCAGGGAAGTAGTAGGGTCAGAACCGGCAGAGTTGGCTCCCTCAACGAACTTTACCTGGAAAACGAAAGGCCCGTCGGTGGGAATGTCTCTTTCGGGGAAATGAAGCTGACCAGGCGAGAACGCGTCCCTGCCATGATCACCTCGTTGTCCCCACGACTCTACCGCCAATCCGATCTCGCTCTTTAAGAGTGACTGAATTAGCCACTCGAACTGGTACCAGCCTAGGTCGTCCAAATGGTATCGGATCATCGCCTAGTCTCCAGTTGGAATGAGGGTGCCATCAATATCTCCACGAGTCGCCTGTGAAACAGGTACCGGACACCATTTACCCTCGAACCCCCTGATTCTGCTGGGGTATGGCTCTAATTCTTGGCCGCCCATGCCGGGGGCGGGCGAGCACCGCCGCGAAGTCCTCCGGGGTGGTGAAGGAGACCTCGCGATTAGTGCACCGGGCCACCCCATGCACGGTGCCCCCGGGCGCAGCCAGGCGCGGGGCCCGGGGCATCGCGACTCGGCGCACCGGCTGGAGGAGGTCGTCTACCAGCGGATAGGGCTTCACGGGAGACCCGCCCGGCTCACCGCACCCAAAGAATTGGCAGCGCCACCCAACAGAGGCACGCAGTGAGCCCCTCATTGGTGTCGGGTACCCTTTTTCCTCCACCCCCGCCGGCCCCGCGCAAGGTGACAAAGGTGGGAGCGTTCCCTATGACATCGCGGCGGGGTTGGCGGGGTATGGCGGCAGGGACACTATCGCAAGACGACGTAGACTGCAACGTCCCGCATTACTGCATCACCGGGCGCCCGACACTCCGCCCACGGAACCGGGCCCAGGGCCGGTTGCAGAGCGTTTGAGATGCTAGGAGTCGTAGGATGCAATGTCCCGGATTACGAGGCAAGGGAAATTGCATATTTTCATGACCGTCCCCCATTACTCGCCTCGCAGAAGAATACCGACATAGTGTTTCACGGAGCTGAAATAGCTTGCGCTTCTTCATCCCGAGAATCCTTGGCATGGACCCTCCTCGTTATCTCATGCCATCGCCTCTCTGTCATTGGAGGTCGCGATCTCCTGGGTCCTCCCTTGCAGCTCTAGATAGCTCAGGTACTGGCGGAGACCGTCATACATCAGCAATCGACGATCTTTAAGAAATCGCTCATAATGATCGTCCCCATACGGCCTGTCACCGTTGATCAGATGTGATCCGAGTACATCCCTAAAGCGGGGATCACGGAGATAGCTGATATGAGGATCGCGGAGTTGCTCGTTGTCCTGCCAGAGCAGGAATGTGAGGTTCCCAATGTCATCCCGCCATTCTTCTTTCCAGGTACGACCATCCTTCATACGCTCTCGCTCTATTTGCGCCGCTGGGTAAATGTGGTGAATATCCAGGCGCTTGTCCGATTCGATGTGAGTGGCGATACGGAAATCCTTCGTGATCCACGACACTGCGCCTTTCCATCGAAGCATACTGTATAAGATTCCAAAGAATTCGTTGTTCCGACTAATCGGAGACTCTAGATCCTTGAGCTGCAAGACTTTTTGAGCTACCTCCCCATCTTTGACGGTGCTCAACAATAAGTCCGCCAGTTTGCCCTCCCCCTCGCGAACGATTCGAATGTCATGCCGCATGTCTCGTTGATCGCTATGCCGTCTCATTACTAGGGCACGAAGGGTCCACAACCCAATTTGCCAGGCCTTGCTGTCTTCATCCAGGTAGGTTGGGTATTTCGAAAACAGATACGCAAGCACAGCCAAGGTCCGCTCAGATGGGAAGTACCTCATGGTGTCGATGTGGAGGTACTTGTCCGTAAACCGAAAAGCGTGTTCCAAGGAAGACTTGGCTCGGTCAAGATCTTGTGTCAATGCCTGAACTGGGTCGGCAAGGCCGCCTTTTCCGTTAACCCCCTGCCCATTACGTTGGTATCGATTGATCAGTTCTTCCACATCGGCGTACTGCAGTGCCGTGACCGCTAGCACATTCATGAAAAGGTCAAGGTCAAACTCGTTCCCGTGTTGCTCTTTCATATGGGCAAGGTATGTCTCGACCTCTTGAACTACCCCTGGTAACACCAGGGACAGCTTGCCGAGAACGATCTGACTGCGCTTAACCGGAGTCCCGAGGTTGATTCGTTCAAAAATCTCTGCCACGTCGGCGTATGGCCTTTCATACACGACAAAAAAAGTAATCTGCATCTTTTCTGGCCGAAGACGATCCAACCGATCGAACACCTCTAGCAGGTGCTTCTCAGTGACATCCGGCTGCGTTTTCAGCTGCTCATCTCTGAACTTGATTCGCTCCCTGTCATTCATCCCCAGCAGATGTTTGACGGGATACCATCCGTCTTTTTCTGAATACTTCTTGTTCTGGAGTTCGAAATCCTCCTTACGAACATTGATCAGAACTTGAACGTCACCGTCTTCATGCAAGGCCCTGTAGAAAGATGTAAGGCGCTGCTGTCCATCGATCAGAAAATGAAGCGGCGGCGGCTGGATTGATTCTCGCTGCTCTCGCTTGTCAAATTTGAACGCACGGCATTGGATTCGCTCCTTCGGTCTCGGGCTCCAAATTAATAGAATCCCGAATGGATAATCGTGATAGACGGATGAAAGCAATCGCGGGATCTTGCTTTCCCCCCATACGCTCGGGCGCTGCAACTCTGGAAGAGCGAGCTCTCGCCTTTCGATCCACTGGAAGATCTCCTGCAGGCTCTTTTGAACCATTCCATGAGTCAGAATCGCCATGTGTGTGCCTCCGAAATGCAGCAAGAGCTGCGCCAAATAACTACAACGACAGTTGTACCCTCAATTCCCAGTCTCCGCTTGCGTTCTCCGAACCTCCAATGCAGCCTTAAACTCCTTCCCCCGAGAACCGCACCTTGCATTGGTTACTACACAGTCCAGATGAGAAGCCGGCCTAGTTATCGAGACACTTCGGGAATCCATATCATATAGCCTCCTAGCCATTCATACGGCGGGACTGCCACCCGCTTCCTCAGCCGTGGACGTTATCTACTCCTCTCGGATCTCTTCGGCGAGGCCCAACTCGCGTAGCGCCGTCTTCGCCTCGTCGACCTTCGCTTTCGTGACTGCGTCGCCAGCCGGGACCTCGAACTTCACCTCAAGCTTCAGTCCCTTCGCACCGACAAAGCGTGAGAGGACCTTCGTATAGAAGTTCATCCACTTCTGGGGCGGGACTTCGCCTTGCCAGCGGATACCTCCGCTGCCCGGCGGAGGAGTCGGTGGAGGGATTTCGCTTGACGCGACTTCAATCTCGGCCCGAGCCTCCAGAGCCCCAGCGATGGCGGTTACCGTGTAGTAGCCGGGCGTTGATTCGGCGACATAGAGGCCCTTCTGGTCAACCCTGCCGCCCGACGCCGACCATGTCACCGACGGGCACGGGTAGTCCCGTCCGTGCTGGTCGTAGCACTGAACACCCAAACTCAGCCTATCGCCGGGCTTTACTTTTGTGTTCGCCGGCTTCAACTCGACGCGAGTTAGCTTCGGGGGCTCGATGTGGCGTCTGGCCTCGTCGGCGGTCAACAGGAACATCTCGTCAGAGAACTCCAGGTCGGCCTCGGATAGAGAGGTCTCGAAATGGAGGGGCTCAAAGCGACCCTTCGCGTCCTTTCCCGCATAACCCAAGATGCCTTGGGCCACCCCATCCACGATGGTTCGGCGGAGGCTGTTCGGGTCGAGCAGGCGGGGCAAGGCAGGCGACGAGAAGAACGCGTCCCGGACTGCCTTGGTGCTCCAGGCTTGCATGGCCGGCGGCCAGTACTTCACGAGCTTGTTTGGACCTACCCCCGGGACGATCTCGTCGTCCGTCCGCAATCGCTGCAGAATGACCTCGACCAAAGAGGGGGCCATGCTGGAGTTGATCATGCCGAGGTTGACGTCTTTGACTGCGTTATCCTTGCCGAGGAGTAGGAGGTGGTGATAGGTGCGCCACACCGCCTCCTTGATTTCACGCTCTGCTTTCTTAAGCCCAACACTCAGTTGCCGGCGCTGGGACTCGTCGAGCCGCTTGACAGTCTCGTCATCGTCCTGGATGTCCTCGTAGGCCAGGAGCTTTTTGGCCTCCTCTTGCAGTGTTGAGGATCCCTCTGCCACGGCGAAGAATAGCGCACTCTTGAATGTCCGGCTGGAGCTCCCGTAGTTCCGGACGATGTCCTCGATCCACGGACGGGTCCCGGGGTCGCCAAGCGCCTGGTCCGGCGGGATAACGACCAGGATCAACACCGGTCGGTTGTCAACGCTCAGCGTGGCCTTGGGAAAGTACACCCGTTCAATACCCGTGGGGCCTGCCCCGAAGACCGTTTGCACCTCTTTCCGTACCCTATCCTCGATCAATGCTGGCTTGGCAGCTATAGTGGCCCGTCGGTCGGTCAGGATCTTGTTTAAGCCCGGGATCTGGCTGAAGCGGTATCGGTTCCGGTCGGCGTTCAGGTAGTAGCAGCTTGCCGTCAGGGCATCCAGTGCGGTTTCCACGTTGGCGATGTCCAGGTCGGGCTCGGCGACGCCGAGACGGATCTCCGGCACGGTCGCCTCGGCCTTTGTCTGGCCGCCATTCGACTCGAACAGGATCACGGAGGCCACCTTCTGGTGGAGCCGCGCCTGCTTGACCGCGGGGGTGGCCTCCCGATCCAGCCGGGTGGCGTGGGCGTCTTTCCGCCCGGCGATGTCCGTGGTCACCGCCGCTTCGAGGTCGTTATTTCCAAGCTGCTCGAACAGTGCCGCGCGAAACATCGGGTCGGCGATGGGCGCGGTCCCTAGACCGATCAGCGGGTCCCGGTGCGCCCCCTTGTACCCTGTCTGATAGGCGTGGGACACCCAGAGCGCCAGGAGTCGCAGGACGCCTCGGGTCTTCTGGAATCGCGGCAGGGTCTGCCACTTGCGCTCGAAAACGGACAAGAGCGCGGGATGGAACGGATAGCAGGCCTCGAATCGCTCCCCGGCCGTGTCGGCATCGAAATCCCCGACGATCTGCCGATGCTCGTCTATCCAGTTGGCGTAGGCGTCCACCGTCCGCTTGGCCTCCTCCGGCAGGCCCGCCCAGTCGAAGAGGCGGCGGCGGATGATCTCGGCCGTCTCGGTCTCGACCGCCATGATGACCGCCTTGCCCAGTCGGTCGAGGAGCTTCTTGAGCGACTCATAATCCCGCTGGTCTTCGGGGTTCATCTCCAGTTCGGACGCCGGGATGGAGACGGCCAGCGCCAGGTTCTTGTGGGCGCGGGCTTCTTCCGAAAGATTCTGGATGAAGTTGTAGAGTTGTAATGGGGGACGGTCATGAAAATATGAAATTCTTCTCCTCCTTCACCGAGGTGTTCAGAAGCTGCCACGTGCCGTGCTGCGTGCCTCGAAACCCTCGGGATACTGCACCACGATTATCTGCCGTTGCCCTAGAGCGGCGCAGCGCCTTTTCCGGATCATGCGGATCGGGGCTCCCCGTCCGACGCGCGCGGCCGTCGATGAGTGGAGGCCCACCTCCCAGCTCAGAGAATCGCATAAATTCATGACCGTCCCCCATTCCAGTCGAATCGAGCACTAGGAATAGCGTAAACAACAGCGGTGACCGTGAGAAGATTGTGTCGCGAATTGCATCCATCTTGATTGAAGCAAGCTTGGCGAATACTTTCTCCATTCTAGTTTCCACTTCTGAACGCTTCGGAAAGGATTCTTCGTGTTTCTGGTAGAAATCGTCGATTTGGTTAGTGCTGTAATCGGAAAGCCCGAAAAGCATGTTGATGGCTAGTTCAGAAACGAACTGAACTTCTGTCATTCGAGCAATTTCATTAGCCGAGAAGATGTTATAGTCGCGCCAGAATCGCACTCGGTCAGAGGCTTGCTTGAGGCAGAATTGCTTGAAGTCGCCACCAAACCTGGCGTTGCGCTTCTCCTGCAGGTTCAAAGTCTTCGCCACCGAGTTAAGTCGCCCAAATATCTCGATGACGTCCGAATCATCAGCAGCCACTAAGACACCTATCGAAAGGCCAGTCATCCGAAATGCTTGCTTCTCGGTCTTGGAAAGCTGTGAACATAGGACAGGTCGCTCGTGCTTGGGATGTCGTGCGGCAAATTGGTTGTCAGCGTACTCCAGGATGGCAGTGATACGCTGTTGGCCATCGATAACTTCCTTGACGCTCTTCTCTTTCTCCAGATCGAGGGAATGTCGAATATACAGCGAGGGCACAGGCTTTTGCTCGAAGATCGTGTTGATTAGGTAGGACTTCTGCGCCTTCGTCCAAACAGAACGACGTTGATACCACGGGTGTAGATCAAGTTCGCTGGCCCGGTGCAAGTTCATTAAGTCCTGCACAAGAAGTGTTTGATAGTCAACTCGCTCCATAGTTACCTCCATCTGTACTCACTGCTGTCCCCACGTTGAGTTGCCGGTGTAACGAAACCTGCTGATGGTGCTGATGATTCTGCGCATGCACCGATTTATCGATTTGCACGGCCGACCTGCCGCGGGCCATACTCACGTATTTTCACGAGAGGAGATGGGCCATGAACGCTGGCCGCACGATCTTTGCCCAACTGATGGACTTCGTGTCCCCGTACGAGTTCCAGACGTGTGTCGACCGGTACCACGGGCACTACAAAGTCCAAAGCTTCTCCTGCTGGGACCAGTTTCTCTGCCTGGCCTTCGCCCAACTCACGTACCGGGAGAGCCTGCGGGACATCCGAGCCTGCCTCCGCGTGGCCCAGCCGAAGCTGTATCACATGGGATTCCGGGGGACAGTCGCCCGGAATACGCTCGCCCATGCCAACCAGGTGCGCGACTGGCGGATCTATGCCGACTTCGCCCAGGGGCTGATCGCCACCGCCCGGACCCTTTACGCGAGCGACGCCTTCGGGGTCGAGTTGGAGCAGACGGCCTATGCCCTGGATGCGACTGTCATCGACCTGTGTCTGGCGCTGTTCCCGTGGGCGACGTTCCGCAAGCGCAAGGGCGCGGTGGGGCTGCACACGCTGCTGGATCTCCGCGGCAACATCCCCAGCGTGCTCTTCATTACGCCTGGCCGAGTGCACGATGTGAACATCCTCGATCAACTCGCGGTCGAGGCGGGTGCCTTCTACATCCTGGATCGCGGGTATCTCGACTTCGCCCGCCTAATGGGGGACGTAGCATCTTCTGTCTCCTGACGGCCTGCGGGGCGGGTGGCGAAGTCGGCAGGCGGGCCGTCGGGGAAATTCGCTACCTCCTCGATTCCCTGCCCCTTCCCGGGGTAGAGGGTGTCCGGAGCCTGGAAATCAGGCACGTCATTCATGCTCCAGTCCGGGGTTCTTACGGGCAAACGACCTCGAGAGACTGGAAGTCTACACCCCGGAACTCCTCGGGTTTCATCACGGCCAGTTGGTCGATGACACGCTTTCGCATCTCGACGGAGAACTCCATGAGCGGGGCGATCTCGTCTCGGGTCATGGACTCGGGGGTACGGTGCGGGTAGATCAGCTTGAGTAGACCGGCGGTCGTCTTCTTGATGGCATCCTGGTTGCGGCCGGTCATGCCCTTCATATCCACGCAGGCGGCAACGTGGGTCTGGAAGTTCCGGCGGCGGAGTTCCGCGAATATCTCGGCCATGTAGTCGGTCAGGAAACCATAGCCCGTGGCGTAGTTCTCGGGGCGTATCTTGGGCATTTCCCAGCCGGGCAGATAGGCATGGATGCGATCCAGGAAGGCTGCATCCTGCAATTCCACCGGCAGCACCTCGAACAAATGTCTGTACTTGTAGTCCGCCTGTTTTCTCTCCAGATCGGTGTCGATATTCCCACCCAGCACAATCGAGCATTGCGCCGAGAACTCCTGGTCACCCCGGCTGAATTTTCCGGTCTGCATATAGTCCTTCAGGACGCTGATGCTGGACTCGGCATCATCGAACCGGGTGTTACCGATCTCGTCGAAGAACACGACGTGCTTGAGGCCAATCACGCCCAGCTTCCGGGTCCCCTTGTTGTAAAAGAGCGTTGCCGGCGTCGCCTTGCCCCCGGACACGACGAATGACCTGTTGGATGTGTTGCGGAAGGTATAGGTCTTGCCCGTCTCCCGCGGCCCAAGCTCGATCAGGTTGTAGTTGGCTTCGACGAACGGCACCAGCCGAAGGAGCATCAGCATCTTCGTCCGGCGGTCGAAGCGTGCCGGGTTGAAACCGATGGACTGCGCCAAGAGGTCAATCCACTCGTCGTCGGTAAAGAATTGCCTTTTAGAGACGAAATCGTCCAGATTGATCCGGGTGTACTGGAGCGGCGAGAATACGCGAATGTAGAACGGATACTTCCTGCCTTTGATCTCATACGTGGCGTCGTACTCGATTTCCATGGTGCCCCACGCGCCGCTTGTGAGGAGCACGTCTGCATATTGCTCCAGCACCTTGGTCGACACCCGGATCGTGTTATCGCCCAGAGCGGGCACATCGGCCCAGTAGTGATCCTTGGCTTGGTCGAGCCGGACGGCGAGCTGTCCGAGCAGCGTGTACTGACCCTGTTCCTTGATCCGGCTCTTGATGAGTTCCTTCTTGGCGCTCTCGGAGTAGTGCTCGGAGAGAATCTTGTCGATCTTGCGTTGCCCGCCGACCGGCGCTCGGGCGTCCACGTACCTGCTCACCAGATACTCCATCACGTACCGCGGGAACTCCTTGTACGCCTCGTTCCACCTAGTCAAGGGCTTGAGGATGACCCGGTCCGCCAAATGGCTGATGATCTTCCGGTTCAACGGGTCATCGGGGAGGCCCAAAGCCATCTGGGAATGGGCATCCTGCCCGGCGTCCGCAATCGGTGTGGTCTGTTCCGTATTCTCGCTCATGCAAAGTCCTCGTCAGCTTATGTCGTCAAATCCCTTGAGGGCGTCAGTGTCCAGCTTGGTCTGTTTGGGCTGCACCATGACCGGCACCGTCTCCGTTCCACCAATCGCTTCCCGCCAGTTACCCGACAGATCGGTATGCCGGAGCCGAACGGATACAGCCGTCAGGGTGCCCTGCGCATCCATTTCACGCGATGGGGTCTCTCGGTATCTGCCTACGATGGAACAGCGAACTGCGAACGAGCCGCCAGGTGGCAGCTTCCCCTCCTGTGTCAGCACGTCCTCACCCAGATTGGTTCGGACCCTTAGATCGAACGAAGCAGCGACGTTGCCCGAGTTGCGAACGGCAAAGGCCAGTTCGACTGACTCGTCTTCGCCAACGGCGATTGCGGACACCGGCAGCCCCTCAAGTTCCACCTGAGCGGTCTTCCCGGTGACCCGCTTGAGCTTGAACCCCGGAACAACCATCTCGGCCAGCGAGAGGCCGCCGTGACTGTATCGAGGCGCACCCCTCGCAGTCTCTCGCCGGAACCACCTCCGCCCAACGGCCACGGCATACTGCTCTGTTCCTGCCGTGATCTGTACTGCCTCGGGAAAACCCTTCGGGCTGAACCCGACCGTGTACCGCCATCGGACATCGGCCTGCAAGTCCCGTCCGTTTGCTGCCGCATCGGACTGGGTCACCGGGACACCGTGGGTACCAAGCAGTTCAATGAACCCGTGGTCGGATACAACCATGACGGTGTCTTCGGGTCGAATCCTTTTCAAAAGGTCGTCCAAGATTCCCCGCACGCCCTGGTTCTTGTCTCCCAGCATCGTCACTCGGATCGTGTTGTTGAACGCGGCAAGATCCCCGCGGAACTCGTGACACTCGTCGGACACGGGGTAAATGAGGACGTTCAAGGGGGCCGCGTCCTGGTCCACGAAACCCAACATCATTCTGGCCTTCTCGGTATCCGCCTCCGTCACAAACCGGAGCTTGGCCTTGGCCTCCTGAGCCGTCAGTCCGAGGTTGCGGGCGGCCAGCGTGACCTCATCGGAGATGGGTGTTCCCTTAAACCCTTTCCAGTCCGGCGGCAAGCAGCCGGCAAGCAGACTTGTCCGCGCTACTTGGGTGTAGCTTGGCAGAACGCAGAAGCAAGCCTGCCCTTTGATCTCGAAGTGCTCGGCGAGGATGGGTTGAACGACCATGTCCCATGTGTCAAACCGCATGCCGTCGAAGACCAGAATCCACAGCCTGCCCATACTCTGCCCAAGGCCAATACGGTCCACCTCATCCTTGAGACGGTCCCGGAGAAGGTGCAAGGCGCTTCGAGGGCTTTGTGCGAACGCGGCAGGATCGGCACGTACGAAGCCTGCCAGCATCCCATCCAAGGCATCCAGACGGCCGACCAGTCTGCCCTTCAGGGATTCGGCAGATGGGGCGACATCATCCGGCCCGCCGAACAGGTACTGCTGTCCTACCTGAGTCACCCCCGAGTCCTCGAAGCCCTCCAGGAAATGAAATGCCTGCGCCAACTGCAATTCCAGCGTGTGGTAGCCGTTCTCCAGATACCAGTCCAGCAGGGCATCGGCGTGCGGGAACTTCGGAATACGCTTCGCAAGACGGTTCTCGATCAGTTCCAGAATGGTCAGGCATTGTATCCCCATGCGACATTGCGGTGATCGGTCCGAGTCGTCGTCTTGCGATGGCCCAAGCAGCGGATGCTTGGCCAGTCCAGCAAGCATTCCGGTCTTCGCGACGGCTGGATCGGCGAGGAATGTGAGAAACGCCTCCCTCAACGCTTCATGCAGGAGGACGGGCACGAGGGGTCTCTGGAGGATGCCCGTGATCCGCTCGACGGCTGTCTTCCCCGCCGGAGCCGCAAGATCGAGAACCTTCTGGACGAGCTTGGGCGGAAGGAATGCTTCGGCATGACGCTGGACCGCAGGCCAGAGCTTGGCATCAGCCGTGACACGTCTGATCAGCGCCCCAGCCTGTTTCTCCATCTCGGACAGCGGGGTCTCCGGGGCGAAGATGTGAAGCCCGGCAAGTTGGGTCGCGGGGTTCTGTAGGTCCGTAACACCGGCAAACTGGCGCAGCACCAGATAGGCTGCAATCTGCTCAAAAGGCATCTTCAGCCAGAAGAGGTGCTCCTTGACCTGCGGACGGGCCGCCTCCTCGATCATCTCGTTCAGAATACCGCGCTGCCTGGAGAGAGCTGGGTGTCCGATCAGAAGACTGAGAATGTGAACCAGAAACTCCCCGGGATCGGTCTCGTCCGGCCAGAGTTCCTTCAGCGTCATGTCGCGGTGATGAGCCAGCAAGACCAAAGCGGCCACCTGCCCCCGCCCCCAGTCGTCCGGTCGACCCCACCGCTCGATGATCTTGGTCGTTGCCTTGGGGACGTTGTCGAGGCGCTCCAGCAGGGCATCCTTGTACCGCCGTATCTCGGCAACGGGGAAGTTGATCTTCGGGCAAAGGCGGCCAAAGAACGCCGGGACGGACAGATTGAGCGGTGGGCCTGCCTCGTTTCGCGCCAGGATATCGGTAATGTAACTGCCGTCAATCGTGCCCGACGGATGGGTCCCGCGTGCGAGCACGACCAAAATGTGATCGGCAGAAGCGGCCTTCCGGAAGCGGATACGGAACGCCAGGTCGTCGCCACAATACACGACAACCTGCCAACTCCGGCCTGTGCCGTCGACCAAAGTCGGCTTGCCAAGGAGGCCCGCATCCGCTATCAGGCGGTCGGAATCAACGGCAACGGCAACGCGAGCGTCCAAGGGTCGGTCACCCAGCCATTGCAGGAAGAACTGTGTTGGTGTCAGGACCATTGCATCCCACCCTCAAGACGTAACCTTGCCGTCGCTCGCCACTTGCTCGCCATTGCTCGCCACTTGCTTGCCACGAGGCTGTTTCCTGTCGCGTGACTCTGATCCATTGCATCGAGCCATAATCGTGCACTAATCGTGCACTAATCGTGCACTCGATCTTTCGGCAGAACGTAGGCTGTCGAACGGCCATCACCCGTCCTGACAATAATCCCCTGCTTCATCATCTGATTCAAATCCTTCACCGCCTGTCGCTGTTTGATCCCAACAACCTTGCGGTATTCACCTGTCTGAATCCTCCCATGCTGCTGGATGAACTCCAGAGCTTTCGTCTGCCGCTCGTTCAATGCCATGCCGTCTTGCGCCGTCCCGCCCGCCTTCTTCGGCGTGAAGACCGCCCTGAACGTCTGTCTTTCAGCCTCGAAGACAGGCTCCGGAGCGTTCTGTGCATGGCAGTCGTCGAGAATCCTCTTGATACCCGTGCCGAACTGCTCCACGTATTTGATGAGAAAAAAGGCTTGGGCCAGCAACCGATTCCGGGGCCTCGATTCGTGTTTGCGCCAGAGGTCCGCGACGGTCATGCCCTCCGGCAGCCCGCCGGGGTTCCAAATCTCCAGCCGGTCATCGAAGATGCGAATCTGCACGTTCGCCGTGCTGCCGTACTCCCGGTGGCAGACGGCATTGGTGACAGCCTCCCGCAGCGCATCCAGCGGGTACTCCCAAACGTCTTTTCGTTGCAGTTCATGGATCTCAACACCCATTCGAATATTGCGTTTCACAAAGAACATCGCCTGGCGGACCTGTTCGATGACGGTCCCCTGGATCGCCTCCATGTCAATGAAGTGAACCTCTGTGGTCCCTTTGAACCGGGCGCATCGCAACGTGGCCTGCGTCATCAACCGCTGGGGGTTACGGCCAAACAGTAGAAGTCCGGCAACGTTCAGTTTGCCACCATGGAACAGACCGAGTTGACTAAGCACCTGCTCCACCGGCGTCTCGGGGCTCACGTCCCACCGCCGTTCGTCCCGAGCCGTTTGGAGAAAATGTCGCACCGCTTGCGGGTCCACGTCATCCGGGGAAGTGTCCTCCAGAATCGTCGAATCCCAGGTGATCCCTCGACTCGCCGCATAAAGCTGGAAGGCGTCCTCTTGCGACAGCCGCTGATTGGTCCGTCCGGTGCGCCGGTATGGACGGTCAAAAGCGTAAACGGGTTTGACCCGGCTTTCGGTCACATCCACGACAATCAGGGTCTTCCCGTCATGGACCGCCGTCGAGATTGCCGGCGTTTGACGCGGGCTGGTGTTCTGGGCGATCTTGTTGGCCAGATCTTCCATCGTGCCCTTGCCGACCTGAACGCCGACCGCATGCCCATCGGGGGCGATGCCGATCCAAATGCGCCCGCTACCCGCGGAGGCCAATGCCGCACAGGTTTCGACAATCTCCTTCCATTCGCCGAGCGACTTCTTCCACTCGACTTTTTGGCTCTCCGGAGGAACCGCTATCGGCATGGCCTTCTTCATTTGTCGTCTTCCCAGTTCTCTCACAAGTCGAAAAGCGTAGGCCCTTCTTCCTTACGACGTTTTGCCTTGGCCGTTTCCGCCTGATCTTCCACGTCCTTCACAATCCGTTGCGAGGCAACCGCCGCCTGCTTCGCAGCCCGCAAGTACACGTCCTGGGGGGCTCTGCCCTTCAAGACTCCCTGGAACAGGCGTCCGATCAGCCGATACCCCTCGTCGGGAGGCAAGTCCCTGATGGACGGAAGCACATGGGAGTCGTTCTCTTCCAGGGCGCGGCACATCTGGAAAAGCGCGTCGATCCATTCACAACGTTCAGTGTCGGTAGTATCCCGACGGAGGCCGCCGGCTACATACCGTTCGGCATCGTGCAGGACGCGAATGGTCTTGTCGTCATTCATCCGGTCCCTTTCTGCCTCCGTCGGTTCCCTCCAGCGATTGTTCCCCTCGTCCCGCCAGAAATTGGAGATGAGGAGGTCTTCCAGCACCAGGATCTGGGATATTGACGCGGGCAGGAGCCCGGTGGCTCGCATCCAGAGCGGCTTGAGTTCGCCGATGTGCGCGGGGTGCGACTCCAGCTTCTGCCGCAGCCATGCAATAGCGGTCATCTCGTCCTTGATCGTGATTTCCTCCTGCACTAAGCCGCCCCCGTTGCTGCCGACAGCCTCGCCTCGCAAATACCAATACTGGCCAACCTTGCGGAAGTACCGGGCACACACGCGCTCGATGAAGGGCAGGTTGAGCAGCCCCACGTCCACGCCACGCGGGATGAGCACGTTCATCAACATGCTGTTAATCGTGGCGGTGGTGCGGTGTTCGTCACTGTATTTGCCGGGTTCGGCCTTGATGCGCTCCGGCAAGGTTTGGAGATGCTGCCGCACGGCGTCGGCGACCTGTTGCTCCAAGTCGTGGTCTTCGGCTCGAACGCTGGTACCCACAACGGCGGGCTTGTGCAGGTTGAACAACACATCTTTGTCCACTACGTCTTCTTCACCTGCCGCGCCTTTCGTCTGTTTGAAAGATTTCTGTGCTTTGTCCAAGAGCAGCATGTTGGCGATGTGGAAACCAGCATCGGTGACAGCCTGTTTGATTGCAGCAAAGACTCTGCCGTCAGAGTTATTGAATTCCACAGTGGCCCAGCGTCCGGGTTTCAAGACGCGAAACATTTCGGCGAATGCACCAGCCATCATCTGTCCGTAATCCTCAAGGGTCTTTCCACCCTCGTTCCCTTTCACGGACTTGTTCCACACCGCCTCCTGCTTCAAGTCGGTCAATTCCCCGAGCCACGATTCCCAAAGGAATGAACAATCACCATAGAACAAGTTCGAGCCGAACGGCGGGTCGGTGAAGATGTAGTCGACGGAACTATCGGCAAGTCCCGACAAAGCACCGGCTGAACCGCGCTTCACAAAACAGGTGGCGTCTCGCTTCGTTGCGGCATCCAAACCAACCAACACATCAGGCCACTTGTTGCCGATAATCCTCGAAAGCGCATTCTCAACGGTGAACGACGCCACATACAGTGTACCGGTAATGCCTGAGTTGCCGGCCTTGCCAAACAGATAGCGAGTTGTCTTCGCATAACGTCCCGAGATGCTTGTCAGCAAGAATTGAAGCGCCTTGCGAACCCGGAGGTTTTCAACCTGCGATACCAGATACCAGAAAAGAGCAAGAGCTCGCAGACTACGCGACGTGTAGAAATCAGCGGTAGTATTGATCCCGGCGTCACGATGTCCGCCTCGCCACATCTCGCGCCGGTTGTCCCACGGTTCCTGCGGATACCAATGCTCGATTCTCTTTGCGTCGATTTGTTGGATAAGCTCTGCCTCGCGCCTCGTAACGGAGCGCTCCCGGGCCACTCTTTTGCCACGAACATCAACAGCTTCATGGCGAGTCAGCACTGGCACTGAGCGAAGACGCGGAATGTCCCCCTTCTTCCACTTCTGCCCGCAGTGAGGACAAGCAAACACGTTGAGCACTTCACGGGTTTGGCGGTCAACGGCCGCATCCCAAAGAACGATTTCCTTCCCGCAGCCGCGCGGCGTGCGTCTCTTCCGCAGTACGGTTTTGCCCTTTGCGGTGACGGTGGGCTCTTCCAACGTGACAAAACCCTCGCAACGATGCGCATCAGACCAGACAGTGAACTCAATTGTGGCCGAGATGCAAACCCACTGCTTGACCTTGGCCACGTCGAGGTCACCCCATTTGTCATCACGCGGCAGTTGGACCACGGGATAACCAAGCCGCGCCTCAACCTCGGCTTTGGTGAGCAATTCCCAGTCTTGCGTGCCATAGCTGGCATGGCCCTCCAGAACCATCTGTCCGCGCTTGAATGAGACTTCTGTTTCCATCGGGGGGTTCTTGAGGCGGCAAGCCACGTCTTCATTGACCGGGTCATAGAGGCCAACGGCGGGTTCGTAATGCTCGGTGCCGTAGAGCCAGTCAAACTCGTCCTTTACGGCCGCCTTGATGCGCTCGAACTCGCGCTTGAGTGCCTCGACGTCGACGGGCGCGTTGTAGTTGTAGGCGATGTGGCAAGCGGCGGGTGAGAGATCGTTGAGAATGCAGGCGCGGGGTCCGATGCGATCTTTGAGTTCCGGGAACTGCTCCAAAATATCAGCGGGCGGACTGGCGCACATCTGCGCCGCTACCCCGGTCATGCCCGATCCGCAGAACAGGTCGAGCAGCAAGTCGCCCGGCTGCGTGTAGTGCAGAATGTAGGGGATGATGCTGCGTGGCGGAACCTTGGTGTGGTAGGAATGGGCGTTGTAGATCGGATCGTTCTTGCCTTCCTTGATGTCTGCGGCAAACGGGGGGCAGTCGTAGTCGTCCGTCTCCGGGTCATACGGACGCACGTGGCTGGCAAGGAACTCCCTGAGAAGCCTGTCCTGTTCCGCAGAATCGAACATCAGGCGTTCCCTCCCTGCCCGCCGCTGTCCAGACGCAGGAACACCCGCACCCGCTTGCCGGGGCCGTGCTTGGCCTTGGCGTCTTTGACAGCCCTCGTCAGCAGGGCCGTCAGTTTTGACAAGGCCTCATCAACCCGGTCCTCTTCTATCGGGCCAATCTGCTGAAGGATGGGTCCCAGTTCAACGGACTCCTGAACGATATTCGCCTCCTGTAGAAGCCGCCGGAGGAAGGCGACCAGATCGTCGGTGATGACCTCGACGAGCTTGTCCGCATTCGCGATCTGGATGATCTTGATGAGGAGCTTGAGATCAGCCCGTTGATTGTCGTCCGCCGCCTTCTTGAGGATGACCGCAATGGACGTATCCATGAGTCGCTGAATGCGATCGGTCAGGCCCTGGCTTACGGCCTGATCCAAGCGGTCATAGTTCTTCTGTGGCAGCACGTGCTGTGGTGTCCATCGGCACTTGGGGCACAAGGCATTGGAACCGGCCACGTCTGGCTCCGCTGCATCAGGGCAGACCCATGTGGCGGACTCCAACTGCTTGAGGTCGCTGGCAGCATTGACGGTGGACGCCAGCGGCGGACCGAGTTCGACGATGCTGTTGAGCCGGTTCAGGGCAATGGCTCGCGGTCTCAGCACCTCGATGCTCTTGGCAATCTCGCTGAGGCCGTCGTAGTAGCCACGATGAGCCTTGCGGTAGGAGTGGACATACCGCCTCTTCCACTGCTCGAAACCATCGAGGCGTGCGCCGATCAAGCCGGGGTTGTCGAGAAGGTTGTCGAACTTGATAAGCCCGATGAGATTTTTCCGCTCGAACTCGACGGCTGCTTCCATCGCACAAGCGCCGCTCAGGTAGTCGTATGTCTGGCCGACATCGAACGCTCGATCTCTGAGCCGCCTCGCCTTCTCGTAGCGTCCGAACGCATCGACAAAGGCGTCCCTGGTGGGATAGCTTTCCCGCACGGCGGCATCGAACTCTTGGTAGCTGCCGCTGGCGGTGAGGCCGGTCGACCGGGCAAAGATCTCAGACACCGGCTTGGGAACGGTGCCCCCCAGTTTGGCGGCAAGGCCGTCGGTCCCTTTCTCGACTTCCGGAATCTCCACCTTCAGCTTGGCCAGCACCGCAAGCAACTGGGCGTTCCGCTCAAGTTCCTCGTCAGGCGTGTTGGCGGGCTTGAGGGTGTCGTCGAGAACCCGGGCGTAGGGCAACACCTCGTTCCAACCCTTTTGTGCCGACAGGACCAGACGGGCTCCGAGCATCGCCTTGTCTAACTTGGCGTTCCACTCGCAAAGCGTCAACGTGTGCGACGTCAGCCTGTTGCCCGGCAGCGGTTTGCCGTTGACCAGCTCGACCTTCGCATTGGGATTCACCGCTATCTCGTGCCCTCCGGTCCTGACCAGAGACAGCAGGTACAGCGTCACCATCGCTTCCGTGAGAGCATAGGGATCGCGGCAAAATCCAGACTTGATCTCCGAGACAGGCACTTCGTCGCGTCCCTCGATGTGCTCGTGGATCTTCGCCATCGCCTGTGAGGCATCGGGCTTGAACTCGGTCGGGTGCGACTTGACCACCAGTTCCAGGCCAACCCCGAAGTTCAGGACGGCATCCTTCTCGGCCTTGGCCGGTTCCTTGCCGAACAAGCCACCGGAGACCTTGCGGGCATCCGCATCGGTGAATTCCTTCTTCAGTTCCTTGGGGCTGAACAGCGGCGTGTCGTAGGACTTCTCCAGCAACCGTCCAGCAAGGTCTTCCTCCCGATCCTTGGACGACTTGAACACCTCCAGGGCGGGGATGGCGTAGCTCTTCTGGGTGATGATCTTGCCGCGCCGGAACTCGTCCTGCTGGCATTTCAGGATGGCTTTCACGGCATCACGGCGCTTGCCTTCCGCATACTCACGCAGGGTGCTCTGGCTGGGAGCCGAGCAGTTCTTCTTCATCTGTTCGGCAGCGATCATGTCGGCCAACGCATCGCGGGTGTCTTCGGACAGCGCCGCCGGACGGCACACGGCTATTCGGGCGTCTTCCAGGGCAGCCGTGATACTGGCATCGTCTTTGTCGGGAGACACTGCCAAGTAAACGATGCGGAAGTGCTGGTCGGGGTTCTTGATCTCCTCGCCGAATTCGTCGCGCCAGATGTTCGTGATAACCACCTCGCCGGTGTACTGGACCTTGTGAACCCGTCTTGTAGACGCCGACGAACAGTGAGGGAACTGGTAGGCGGGCTGTTTGCCGTCCTTCTTGTCCTGGAAGGAACGCGGATCAGGCGGCTGGAACGTGTATAGAATGCCGCCGAAGGCGCCCAGTTCCTCCTGGACTTCTTGGGTAATATCGGGCAGTTGCCAGAACAGGGAGTCGATCCACTTGGCATCCTGGCCCTTCACGTCCTCCTTCGCCTTCTTCTTGAGGGGTGAGAAATACTTGACCGGGTTGGCCTGAGCCGCCGTGGTTTCGTAGGAGTAGACGGTGACTTCCTTGCCGTCCTTTGACTTCTTCTCCTGGCGGATAGGGAAGCCGCTCTGAACCAGCTTGTTCAGGAGTTGGTCGGCGAGGGCCGTGGCGCCGATGGCATCGTCGGAAAGCCAGGATGCCTCGGCCACCTCTTGGGGGGTGAGACCGTCTCGCTGGTTGTCCGGCAGGCTGACGATCCAGAGGAAAAGGGTTTCGAGGATATGACGGGCGTGCATCCGCTCTTCTTCCGCAAGGTCGAGATCGGGAAGCTGATCGAGGGCGCCCTGAAGGTTCTGGTAGCCATCCCGATAGTGCTCGTGGTTCAGCCCCTTCTGGAGTTCGTCCGTGCGAATCAGGTCGGAGAGAACCAACAGCCGCTTGGTCTTGAGTTGTTGCGGCTCGGACAGGACCTGCCATACCATGCGGATGGCCGAGCGTGCCGTCTGCAAGCCCTGCTTCTCAGCATTCTGTGCCATACGCCTCGCCACATCGAAGCATCGCGGCTGGAACGGAAAAATCGCCGTGAAGTAGTCCTGCGAGATGTTGAACTGCTTGATGAACCGGTATTCCTTGCGGCAGTAGTCGTAGTAGTCCTTGATGTCGGTGCCGGCGCCCTTGAGGAGATCACGGCATCTGAAGGACACGATCCGTCCGAAGTCGTCCTTGTCCTTGCCTGAAAGCAGATAAAACGGGATGAACCGGTCTCCTTCGCCGCCGCCGGACAACTTTTGCGGCATGTCCCCTTGACTGGCGACAACCGTCAGGATGTTGTGGTGTTGGGTCGGCAGGACGTAGGCCAGCGTTTCCAGAATCTCCTCATCCTCGGCATACGCCGCTGTGCCGGGAATGTGACGGTCCTGCCATCCTTTGAACTCATCGATTACGAACACGATGCCGTCATAACCGCCCAGCTTGGTGATCTGTTCGTAGATCAGCGAGAAACGCTCCTTGAACTTCCCTCGCAGTCGGCCTTCCGGCAACCTCGACCTGACCAGCTCCTGTCCGAATCTCTTCACCCCCTGCTTGGATCGGAATTCCTCGGGGCTGCACATGTGCTCCTTGTCGAAGTAGAACCGCACGCCAGCCTTTTCCGGTTCCGTCGCTTCCTTAGCGTACCAGTAATCCGCGATCTCGGGGGATGTGAGAAGCACCTTGTCTTTGATGGCGGGAGCGAACGCCGCGATGCTTTCGCCGATCTGCTCCTCGAAGATGCGCATCAGGCTGTCGGTCTCATTCGACTCGCCCGTGCCCCGAAGGGAGAAGGCGACGGGGAAGAGTCTCACCTTGGACAGCGCCCCGGCATATTCCCGCTTGATCTCCTCGTCGGCGAGGGATGCCCAACTCTCCGGCCAGACCAACAAGTCCATGAGGGTGCCCAGGAAGTGGGTTTTCCCAGCGCCATATTCCGCCTGCACCCAGAACCCCTGCCCCTTGCGGTTGACCACGCAGTCAAAGACCTTCTTGAAGTGACTGCGGAGGGACGGGGTGAAGTAATACTGGGATACGGTTTGGCTCGCCTTGTCCTGCTGGATCAACTGAGGCAGGGAAGGTGTCGTGTCCGGTTCCGGTTTGACGGTGATGATTTTGGAGAGCTCACGCAGAGACGCGCTCATAGTCATCCTTTCCCCGCAAACACCTGCTTCACAACGTCAGGCTCCCTGAAGTAGTTCAACAGCCGGTTCCCGTCACAGGCAATCTCTTCCGGCCACTCGGTCCGCTCCGGCACGCCTTCGAGGAGCAACACCACCATGGCGAAGTCGCCGCAGAACCACTTGTAGAACTCGCTTGTCCCGGCGTTGTAGCGGGCGAGCAATCCCACGGACTTGACGATCAACGCCGTCCTGTTTTCCGGACCAGTCGGAATTGCCCTCAACTTCGCCCGCAGTTCACGGGTCAGGCGTGATCGTGTCTCATCATCGTCCATCGGTAGATTCGTCTCATCGAACAGATCGAGCAGGTCCAGGGTCGCGCTCTTGACGTTTTTGAGGGCGTCCAGCAGGTCGGCTTCCGTTCCCACCCACAGCACAACGTCCTTGTCCCACGTCCGCTGCCGGATCAGTTTCGCCAGTTCGGATGGTCGTTTCACAAATGCACCTTTCGGGTCAGGAACTCATCGGCAGACATGATGGTTGTCACCTGCTCAAGCTGGTCGGCCACGACGTACTTGCCCAACATTCCGGCGGCGTTGGCCTCGCGCAGGACGGCACGCACCGCATCCTCCGACTTGTACCCGAGGAACTTCCAGAATGGATCGGCCAGAAGGCGGCGGAGCTCCACGGTACGGGTTCCTTGCTGAGAGAACAGGTGGTGCAGAAGAATAAGCAACGACGTTCTGGCCGGCATGACGGGTTTCAGGCGGTCAGGCTTGCCGCGCGCCCTGTCGAGGAACCCGAGTTTCATCAGGTTCGACTTGAGGCGTTTCCTCGTCTTCGCGGGAGCGGGTTCACCAAGGAATGACGTTAGAAATTGGTCGAAGTACTGGGGAGGTATCTGCATCCCGTTTTCGAGGGGGAAAAGGGCCTCGGCGACGCACGCCCCCATCACGGGCTCGGCGGCAAGATAGAGGTATCGCAGGATGTCCGTTTCGGTATTCTCGTCGCCGTATGCGATCCAGACTCGTCTCGCCAAGCCGTTCAGCCCGTCCGCGAAGAACCATCGGATGATCGACTGGGCATAACGCACGCGAGTCTCCATGCTGTTCTGGCCCAGTTGCCTCGTGAGGGATTCCTGAAGTTCAACGAGGGTATTCACGCCCACCGAGGCTGTTACGGCGAGCATCCCTTCGCTGAAAAGAACATCCTGAATAGTCTTGCGGTCAAGAGCCTTCCCGGGGTCATCGGCTTCGGCGACGTTGGCAGGTTGCGGTTCAGAGGTTAAAGGAGCGTCCTGCCATAGTTGAGCCTGAGCGGGCTGGTCAGTCCCCCTTTGTCCTGCCAGCCCGCTGACCGGATGGTTCTTCCTTGACATCACTGGTCTTCCAATCTCATCACCGCCGACACGAGTAGCCTATCGCTTGCCGCCCCGCTTGCCGCCGGCCGCCCCCGCCGCACCCAGGCATCCACTTCGTCCTTGAATGATAGAGATTTGCTCTTGGGGGCCGCACGACGATCCAGGTGCCGGGCCCGCCGGAACCTCGGCAGGACCCTGCGCGGGCCGGCTCCCACGCCGCTCACGTCGTACCCCTGAACTCGCGTGGAGTGTCCTGCACACCGACCGTGGGTGTCAAGGGCAATAAGGGGGCGGCACCGATCTCCCATGGATGGGCGCCGGGCGGACCCCGGCGATCTCGGGCGCCGACGGGGCGACCTCCCTGATCACGCGGCAAGGGATTGGGCCGGCGGGCTGTGGGCTGGCGCGGGCCAGAGGCCAAGATGGGTCAGGATCATGGCGCGCGCCAACGGAATCTCGAACTGTTCGGATGCCATGCACGCAACATGGTAAGGATAAATCCCCTGCCCAACGCCGACCTGTAATTCCTCGATCCAGCGAATGACAGTCTCGTCAGTTACTTCCATTTCTGCACTCCCGGTCGATGCTCCGCATGAGCTTCACCACGATCTCCGCCCGCATCGATTTCCATAGAACGGGACGTAGCGCACTTGTCGCACTTGTTCAAGACTAGCTTAAGTCCCCCATGTATCCCCGCCCAACGACAAACGCCGATCCTCATGGGAGAATCGGCGCTCATCTGCTCAAGGCACCCTCCATTGAGAACGGGGACCGATGATCGGGGTCCGGAGAACCGGGCGCTTATCGGTGCGTCCGATCTTCTGGCCTCGCCGCTGTCCGAGGGTAACCGTAGGTTGTGGCTCATGTATATCAAAAGGCGACCCGCTCCGCAAGGTTCGAGCTGCGAAGAGCTGCTCCTTCCGAACAGCTTCTAACCCATTTTCCCCAGTTTGAAGCCAAAATGAGTGCTTCGTCGAGATGCACCCCTTGAGATCATTGGGGAAGCGGACCCGAAACTCGAAAAAGGCGTTGTAGTGACAAAT
>Ga0315285_10001128_pt1 | contig 27914 bp, 28 predicted proteins | sample YL17G09_36_MG_FD_203698 | JGI IMG/M metagenome (GOLD analysis project Ga0315285, IMG submission 203698) | Sediment microbial communities from Yellowstone Lake, YNP, Wyoming, USA - YL17G09_36 | ecosystem: Environmental > Aquatic > Freshwater > Lake > Sediment | place: USA: Wyoming | collected...
ACGCCGTCTGCCTCATGTACACGACGACGAAGTACACGAAGGAGGCGATGCTCCCCCACAGCGCCTACTGGACGCTCAACGAGTTCGTCATGGTGGCGGGCCAGTGCACGAGCGACAACCTACCGCCCCGCATAGGGCAGATACAGTACGCGTGGAGGACCCCGACCCTGGAGATGGCCCAGCAGATATACGACGTCCTCGAGAACAACGCGAGGCACGTCGCCGAGATTGCGTTCTGCGGGCTCACGGCGAGGTGGGTGACCAAGACACGGGTCGGGCTACCCAACAACGCGATGACGGAGATCACCTACGCGAACCACGAGATCGTTGGTCCCCCCAAGTATGGGGAGAAGGCGAAGAAGTTCGGGCGAGAGATCCAGAGGAACATCGGCCTCGAGCCCATGGATGACCCCTTCACGGAGGCCTGCCAGAAGCTGATCAGTCCAAGCAGCTACGAGGCGCAGCAGAGGGCTACGCTGGAGCCTTGGCAGATGCACTTCGGCGCCGACGACTACGTCGACTACACGTGGCATTCCCCGTCGGTGAGGATGTTCACTGCGAAGGCCGTCCTGAGGCCCCCGAAGCCGGGGTACGTGTACCCCCACTGGGCCTCGAACGCTATGGCGGGGTACCCGGAGACCATCGACCCAATGATCTTCACGGGTGGGAAGGTGATAGGGGCCACGCTCGTGGATCTAATAACGAGGCCTGGGGAACTGGCGAGGTGCAGGATGGAGTTCGAGTGGAGAACAGGCGGTGGCATAGGGGGGTCGAAGTGGGTCGCACCCCTCCTCCCGAGGGACTTCAAGGCACCTGTCGACATGAGGTGGCCCGAGTACGTGACGACGGTGCGCGGGGAGGAGTGGTGGATACCCACCTCCTCCGCATAGCCCCAAACCATTATAATCCCGGGTCCACCGGTCTCAATCGATCAATTTGTCGGAGAAGATGGTTCCACTCAGCGAGGCGGAGAACGAGGTCAAGGTCGTCACCCAGCGCCTCGCCCTCCTCCACCTAGCATACTCGAAGACCTTGATTGAGGAGTATGGGTGGGAGAGGGGGAAGCAGCTCGTCCTAGACTCGATTAAGAGGTACGGTGAGTACGTCGCGGACCGCACCAAGAAGGGGCATCAGGGGCTCCCGAAGTACGGGTTCTGGGAGCGGCGCGAGGGGAGGCCGGACCTCTGCGAGCTAGGTAAAATCATGATCGAGGTGGGGGAGCCTGAACTCGGCGCCCTCTACTGCCTCATCGACCCCGCGAAGACGATGGCCGCCGACCCGGGTAAGAAGATGATACACATAAGGTGCATGATCCTCGGCGACGACGGGTGCGGCTTCGCCACGGTCCCCACCTCGGAGGGGGAGAGACGCGACTTCGAGGAGAACCGGGACTGGGCGCACGTGGACCCACTCATCGACGACTACCTGAAGAAGAAGAGTCAGTAGGTCCTGTAGTTGGTGACGGCGGCTATGCCGCCGAAGCTGCGGATGAGCATGTCGCCCTCCTCCGTGTTGCCGGAGATGAGCTCGGCGCGTGTGTTGGCGGCCTCAGCCATCTCTATCAGCGCCTCTATCAGGTCCTTCTTCTCCAGAATCTCGACGTCTCCGCTGCATTTGAGGCACTTGACGGAGGAGAGGTTGGACTCGAAGTCCGCCGCCTTGTCGTTGTCGACGACCTTGTTCTCGACGTGGCCGCATGCCTTGCACTTGAGCTTGTAGAGGGTGCGGTGCACCTCCTCGCTTATGAGGAGGAGCTGGACGTTCTGTCCCTTCAGGGCCTGGAATATCTCCTGCTCGCCGTATGTGGCGAGGCTGTCGTCCTCGCCGAGGTGCTTTAGGAACTCCTGGACGTTCTTGCGCTCCTCGTAGTAGCGGGCGTCCTTCATGATGTCTCGGCTGCGGTTGACGAGCTCCTTTATGCCCTCGGGGCCAGTGTAGCCGGTGTCTATGGTTGCGAGGATCTTGTCCTTGAGCTCGTAGTGGAGGTAGTTGCCGTTTAGGAAGTCCTCCTTCGTGGGGCCTGGGCCGCCGACTATTATGCCCTTTAGGCCGGGGGCGTTCCGGTAGTGTTCGGTGAAGTAGCCGCCGAGGCGTATGTACCACTCGTTGAGGTGCATGTCGCGTAGGCGCTCGTAGCGGCGGCTTGACTGGCCTCCTGCGCGTGTCTTGCCCTGTACGCCGCTGCTGTACTGCTTGATGACCTCGGTTCGGCTGCCCTTGAGGAAGCCGAAGGCGGCCTCCTTGGAGTCTATGACGACGAGGCCGTAGATGTCCTTCGCGCTGAGCATGTTGAATAGGGGTTCGAGCAGGAACTGGTGTTCGCAGCGGTAGTAGTAGATGGTGATGGGCTCGGGGGGGACTATGATGAATGTCTGCATGTCGCCTACGCCGAGTTGGTTGCTGGCGATGTTTCCGGCGAAGATGGCGAGGCCGGTTGGTGGGATGGTCTTGAAGAGTTTGAGGCGCTCCATGACCTTGGTGAGGGCGTCCTGGACGTTCTTGCGGGTGGTCTTGCTCTTTATGTTGACGGCGGTGCCCCACTCGTTGCGTAGGTCGTTCATGACCTCGGAGACGGCCTTGCCGGGGGGGACGTAGACGCTGACGAGTTCGGTGCCGCGCCCCTGCAGGTTCTCAAGCTGCTCCAGCATCCGCTGGGCGCGTAGCCTGTCTAGGGGTGCGTTTCCGCTCATGTTTTGTCGACCTTGGACGCCTTCAATAAGAGATAACGCCATATATAGGTTGCTTTTTAGGGGCGGACGATGGTGCCGTGGTGGGCGCCGGTTACTGCCCGGATGATCTCCTCGGGGTCGGTGCCGTCGACGAAGACGAGGGGCGTCCCCAGCTTCGCGGCGAGCCTGGCGGCCTTGAGGTCGAAGAGGCCGTACTCGCCGGGGGTCTGGTGGGTGTTCGCCTTGATTATCCCCTCTAGTTCCCGGTAGGTGAGGGTTGTGAGCTTCCTCGCGTCCGGGTTTGTCTTCGGGTTCTTATCGTAGACGCCGGGGACGTCTGTGGCGTTGATTATGAGGTCGGCGTCGATGGCCTCGGCGAAGATGGCGGCGCGGTAGTCTGTGCTGCTCCCGGGCTTGTGGCCTCCGCCTACGAGGATCTTGTCCCCGCGGTGGCGTTTGACCTCGGTGGCCCGGCGGTGCACGTGGGGGTCGGCGGCGTCTCCGAGGGCGGCGATGAGGAGCAGGGCGTTGACGTGTGTGGAGAGTATGCCGAGGTTGTCCTGAAGGTCCCGTGGGGCGCCGAGCTCCTTGGCTATGGAGATGAACTGGCGGGCGGGGCGTCCCCCGCCGCAGGTGACAACCACCTCGTGGCCCGCCTCCCAGAGGCGCCTGACCACGCCGGCGTAGCGCCGGTAGGAGGCGGCGTCCATGTTCCTTGTGAGGAGGCTTCCGCCGAGGCTTATGGAGACCTTCAATGGGTTCACTCACCGTTTGGTCTGGGTGGATAAAATGGTTGCCTATGGTGAGGCGGGGTGGGTGTTGGGTTTAGATGGGGATCTTCCCGCTCCCGGGGAGCTCGGGGAAGGTGTCCTTCATCCTCTTCTCTGCGACGGCCTGCGCCTCCTCCATTATCTTGGCGGAGTCCTCGTTGGCGGACTGGAAGTTTAGGGACAGTCCGGATGTCGCCCCGGCGTCCATCACGATTCCGCTGAGGATGTTGCTGATGTCGCCCATCTCCTTGGCTATCTGTGGGTTGACGCTGGCCAGGCCCCTCATGACGTCGCGCATGACGCCGATGACTGGGAGGAGGGTGTAGGCGAGGTCGCCGAGTTCGCTGATGGCCTCGATGCGCATGACTATCTGGTCGAGGGCGAGCTTGGCGTTGAGGGTGGTCTTCTGTATCTTGCGGAGCTCGGCGAGCTCGTTGGCGTAGATGTTTGCGTGGGGTGTGTCGTGCTTCTGGTAGGCGTCGACGACCTTGGCGAAGAGGGCCTTGTCCCTCTCAGCCATGCGCTGTGACTCGTGTTCCAGCTTCTGTACCTGTACCTGGACCCGCTTGGCGGCGTAGTCCATCCGGGGCTTTAGTGCGCCCGGTGGGTTGATGGTCTCCCTGATTGCCTTACCGAGGGGCTGCTTGTCTCCCCTGTCCCACTGCTTGCCGAATGACATCTGCATCTACCTCTGGGGAGTAGTCGTCGGGGGGTTGGATAGGTGTTTCAATTCCCATTTTATCAAGCAGGTTATCTTTCACGGAAAATAATGGGGAATTTTATCACTTCTATACAATTCTACGCGTTGGGTCTCCGCGAAGGTTTGTCGAATGAACATAAATTCGTGTGGTTTCGTCGGGGGGATTTGCGTTGTTTTGGTTAACGGGTCAAGTGGTGTGTTCTAAATGTGGGGGGGTTTTCCGGCGTCTTCGCCGTGGGGGTCGTCTGGTTTTCGGGGCTTGGCCTTGATCAATATGATGAGTGTGGCGAGGCCGATTCTTGTGGCGAGGGCGGCTGTCGGGTAGCCGGGTATCCCCTGGCCCTGCGTCGCGGGTTGAGTCTGTGTGTTGTACTCCGTGATGGAGGGGAGGATGTAGTCTGTGATGTAGTTGTCTGTGCCACCGCTCCGCATGTTGGCGGTTATGGCGATGGCTGTGTCCTGGTCGGGGAGGACGTATATCATCTGGTTGTAGAGGCCGTGGGCGGAGTAGAGGTTCTGGCTTGGGGTTGTCCACCACTGGTAGCCGTAGCCGAGGGTGGCGGTGGGCTTGGTGAGTGTGCTGGTCGACTTCTCGACCCACGCCTCGGGGACTATCTGTTCGCCGTCCCACTGGCCGCCGTGTAGGTAGAGGTAGCCGAACTTGGCCATGTCCCGGGGGCTGAGTTGGAGGTCGAATCCGCCGATCACGGTGCCGCCGGGGTCGGTGGCCCAGGAGTAATGGGTGATGCCGAGGGGCTTGAAGAGGTTCTCCTCGGCGAACTTTAGGGTCGAAGCGCCGGTGGAGGCGGTGACGATTCCGCTGAGTATGTGGGATGCGCCGGTGTTGTAGCGCCAGTAGGTCCCGGGCTCTGAGTCCGTCTCCAGGTCGAGGCACCATTGCAGGCCGTCCTCGTGGAGGATGTGGTAGATGTCGTTTCGGGGGTCGGTGAATGGGGCGCTGGACTCGTCCCACCTCATGCCTGACTTCATCATGAGGAGGTTCTCTAGGGTGATCCTCTGCTTCCGGTCGTCAAGGTTGGCGATGGTGCGGTCGGGGAAGAAGGAGACCATCCTCTGGCTTGTGTTATGTATGTAGCCCTCGTCTATGGCGATGCCGATGAGGCAACTTGTGAAGCTCTTCGTGACGGAGTAGAGGTAGTGGATGGTGTTGGCGTCGTAGGCGGTGTTGGGATAGTACTCCCAGACGAGGTAGCCGTGGCGTATGACGACGACGCCGTCGATGGAGACGCCGTTCACCCTGATGTAGTCGTTCATCTCCTGCAGCTTCTTCGTGGTCATGCCCTGTGCCTCGGGGGTTGAGGTCCGCCAGCCCGCCGTGGGGTAGTATTCCCCGGTTGATGCCCGGATGGGGGAGATCATGGGGGATAGGAGCAGGACGAGGAGGGAGACCGTGACGATGAGCTGAAGTGTGGGGCGCATTGGTTCCTTGCACCGGCTACGACTCCGCAGGTGGGGATTAAAATGCTGGTAAAGACGGATGCTTAGGAAACAGTAGAGATTGGGTGACTACATTTCTTAGGCTTGTAGTCACCCAGCATCGGGGCTGTCTCTTGAGGGTGCTGCGTTCCCGTGGGAGCCTAAAGGTTGGGTGACTACATTTTCCGCGTTTTTTCGTTGGGTGACTACGCTTGGGGGCGTTGGTGGGTGGGGGCGTTTTCTTCTCGGTGGCGGCGTTGTTTTTCGAATAGGTTTTAAGGTGTCTGCCTCGTATTGTCTGCGGGGCGGGGGTCCCCAAGTGGCCAAAGGGGCGGGACTCAAGATCCCCTAGCTCAGGCTTTCGAGGGTTCGAATCCCTCCCCCCGCACCTTATACACCTCCCCTTGAAAATCTGGGAGGGTATGAGGACTACCTCAATGAAAAGGGACTTAGACCATCAACGGTCTTGACGAAGGCTAAGATCCTACGCTCTATATGCAAAGCACTTAATCCTTGGGATGCTGATGCTGTTCGAGACTTTATTCGAAAATCAAAGGCTGGTGGACGACGCAAGAATAACATGGGGTATGCATACAAGGATTGGTGCATCTGGAAAGGGTCCGATTTTAAACCTGACTGGTTCGAGGCGCGCGCACTCCGTTAAGCAGTAGTAGGTTGAAATTATCTTATGTGCGCGTAAAAAATATGAGAAGCATCGTACGCCTGACTAATGAGGTATGTGCTTATGTCAAAGAGAATTTTAAGAAAAGATCAAACTCAGGAGCTAATCGACGGAATTGAGAACTTATTAAAACTGCTTAGAAATCACAATTTAAGACAACAAGGGAGTCTAGTAGGCCAATTAGGTGAGCTTCTAGTATACTTGAAAATCCTAGATGTGGATAATCATGCTGAGATCTTATCGGGTCAAAGTGGCACTGATATTAAAATGAGTAACGGTTGCCGGATCGAAGTAAAAACAGGTTCAAGAAGTAAAACTGAAGGTGGAATTTTTGGTTTTGGTCGAATAAAGCCTGAAAAGTTTCATTTCTGTGTATGTGTAGCTTTGAAGGAACCTCCAGAGTTCTTCATCTTTTCAAAGAAACAGGCTAATAATTTGCCTACAGAATATGAGGCTCGGGGAAAGAAAGTAAGATATAATGGAAGTGAAATTGAGAAGGTGTTTCATTATTATGATGGGAACCTGGAAGGTCGTTCTTGTGATAAACTTATACAAATAAATAAAAATATTGAAGATTATCAGGATTGGGATCAGATTGGAAATACAATGAAATAATTGCATCTTTATAAATTGAGTAAATTTTTATTCCAAGCCTTCTGAATTCTTTCCCAAACATGCTAGTAGGTATTTGCCATCGAATGCTTTTGGCCCCAAAATTGTGACGTTTGTTGAGGTTGCTTCAAAATTCTCGCGTTCTTCTTCAAGTACATCTAATCGATTATCATAATGCATTATTAGGTGGTAAGATGGGTCCCCTTTGCATGTGATCGCGATGAATACATCGCCAACCTCATGATTGAGCATAAGACGACCCAAAGCTGTTCTAAGATCGGACCAGTTCTTATCGCTAAAATCAATTTCCAAAAATTACCCTCCCTAATGATAAGCATCATAGTCAAGATTTGACGTTATCGCACACACGCGCGCGCAGATCAAGCAGCAAAGACACCACCGCAAACACAGAACCCCACCTCCTCCCCAACCAGACCCCGACAAACGCCACGAGCGACGGGAGGACAACCAAGAGGAGCGCGCTCACGCCTTAATTCGGAAGAGACTCGCGCTGGTCTCGCCCAGAATCTTCGCCTTATCCCCCCGCTTGATGGTCTTCGTCGCCCTAATCAGGGGGATGGCGTCGTAGTCGCCCATGTCCCACGGGAAGTCGGTCCCGTAGAGGACGTTACCCGCCCCCATCGAGGAGACGAGGTAACCGAGGGCGGCCTCCGAGTGGGTGATCGTATCATAATACATCCGAGACGCGTACGTGCTCGGCGGCGCCGAGATGTTCGCCCTCGGCTCGGGCCTCACCTCGTAGCCGTGGTCGAAGCGCCCCACCTGATAGGGCCAGAAGCCCCCGCCGTGGCTCCAGCAGAACACCAGCTTCTTGAAACGCTCTAAGACGCCGCCGAAGACGACGCACCCAATCGCGACCGTCGTCTCCGCCGGGTTCCCCACGATGTTCCCCAGATAGTACCCACCCATCCGGTCCGCCCCCGCGTTGTTCACCGGGTGAACCAAGATGGGCGTCCCAAGCCTCTCCGCCTCCGCGTAGAACGGCATCAGCTCCGGCGAGTCGAGGTTCCTCCCCGCCACGTTCGTCCCTATCTCCACGCCTGTGAACCCGAGGTCCCTCACGCACCTGTTCAGCTCAGCCACAGCCGCCTCCGGGTCCTGAAGAGGCACCGTGGCGCACCCCACGAACCTATCCGGGTGCCCCCCCACCATCCCCGCTATCGCGTCGTTCTGCGCCGCCGAGATCACGGCCCCCGCCTCGGCAGGAGCATCATAACAGAAGTTCCCCGGCGTCACCGACACCACCTGAACATCCACACCCGCCTCATCCATGGCGCGGAGCCTCCCCTCAACGTCGCCGAAACCGGGCATCAGCTCCATCGGCCCACTCGACCGGTCCCCCGTGACTATGACGTGCTTCCCCGCCTCCACCAGAAGCTGGGGCGCATACTTCCGGTACTTTCTTTCGACACCCGCCAGCGCCTCCGCCGTGAAGACGTGGGCGTGCATATCCACGATCAATGAAACTCAAGCTAGAAGGGTCGGTGGGGGATAAAACAGCTACCAGAGACAGGGTAGAAAAAAATATTTTCTCTTATCTATGGTAGCGTAAGTTGGCGAGACTAGGGGGCGCCGACACGCCGGGCGAGGTTCCTCTCATACACCAGATACGTCTCCCCATCCCTGACCACGAACTCCGCCGGCGTCACCGTATCCACACCATACGTCCTGAACCTCTTCACATCCCCCTCGACATCCACCGGAACCATCGGCGTCGTGAACGTCCTCTCCCCCCACTTCTGCTCAAGCTGCAGAAGCCCACCACTACGCACAACCCTGTACGAGGAGGTGTCCTTGAACGTCCTGTAGCTCCCCGCCAGCGAGTCGAGAATCCTACCACGCCTGAAGGACGGGATCTCCCACGGGTCCCTCCCCAAGAGCAGAGCCGCCGCGTACTCCCCCATGTCCTCCAGGAAGTACCCACCATTCGCCAATATGACGACACCCACACCCGCCTCCGGCACGAAGTTGACGTAAGCACTCGAACCGAAGACGCTCCCACTGTGCTGCACGAGGCGATGCCCCAGGAACCCGTCCTTGATCCTCAGCCCGTACCCATAGTACCGGTAATCCACACCGTTGATCGGCTCATCGAGCAACCTGATCTTCGGAGACGCCATCTCCCCCACGGACCCCTCCGAGGCTAGCCTGTGCCCGTCGAAGGCGCCCCCCGCCAACATCATCCGGAGGAAATTCGCCATATCCGACGCACTACTCATCAACCCCCCATCGCTGATCATCTGCCCATATGGGTAACGCGTCGCCACCTTCCCACCGCCCCGATTCGTCACATAAGGCACAGCCAAGTCACCATCACCCTCCACATCCTCCTCGGCGAAGCTGCTCCTGAACATGTGCAGCGGCAACAGGATCTTCTCCTTGACGTAATCCGCGTACCCCATGCCGGAGGCCTCCTCGATTATCGCCCCCAGCAGGATGTACCCCTCGTTCAAGTACGCGTGCCTCTCACCCGGCCTCGCGATCGCCCACTCCTCAGCCCCCCTCATGAACACGAGCAGATCCTGAGCATTCGAGATGGGCAACCAGATCTCCGGCGTATCAGTGATCGCCGCAAGCGTCGCCTCAGCGTAGCCCAGAGCAGAGAGCCCACTCGTGTGACTCAACACGTGCTTCACCAGCACCTTCTCCCCCATCGGCCTCTCCCTGAACTGCAACCACTTCTCGACGGGATCATCCAGGCTGAGCTTCCCCGCCTCACAGAGCTGCATAACAGCCAACGCCGTGAAGCTCTTAGTCACACTCCCGATGCAGTAGATGGTCTCAGGCGTCGCGCTTGTCCCCTTCTCGAAGTCGCGGAACCCGAAGCCCCGCTGGTAGTTGACCTCCCCATCCTTGATCGTGGCGACGCTGAGGCCCACGATACCGGACGCAGTCATCCTCTGAAATATGAACCTCTCAAGCTCCCTAGTCCAACCGTTAACGTCAGGCATGGTGAAACCTCCAGAGACCCACCTAGAGGGTCAGTAGATTAGAGGAGAAGAGAGACGCGGTCTAGATAAAGGGTTCCCCGACCCAAGCCACTCAACGCTGGGCCTCGAGGAAGACGCTCACGGCCTGCAGGAGCCTCCCCGTGTCCCAGCTGTAGAGGCCGAGGTTGTGGTCATACTCCGGGATGTAGACGTGGTAGTGATCCCGGATGTTCGCCTTCGCATACGCCACCGCCTCATCCGTGAAGATGCCCCCCTTACCCGGGTTCCCCTGTATGAGCAACACCGGGCACCTTATGTCCCCGAGGCGCTCGTGATCATACCCCTCGATGACCCTCCTGAAGGCTGCCTCGTCCTCGCCCCCCGCCGCCCAGTCCGTCAACACCTCAGGGTCCAAGCAGCGCAGGTAGTTCGCCTTATTCATCAAGGCGATCGTGTCCAGCCCCTCACCGTAGGTCTTCTTACCCTGCCCCGGGACGCTGACGGGCATCTCAGAGACGAGCCGAACCAGCTCGCCGAAGGGACCCTTGTACCCAGCAAGTTTCCTCCAGCCCTCCCAGTAGCTGTGGAAGTCACGCATCACCGCCCGCGTCCTGTCCGTCTTTATGCTAGAGTCCCCGAAGACCACCGCCTTGACGAGGTCGGGGCGCCCCGCGGCAACCATCAAAGCAACCATCCCGCCCATCGAGGAGCCGAAGAGCACAACGGGCTCCCCCACACACCCCTCGATGAAGGAGATCGTGTCCTCGATGTGGTCCCTGTACCTATAGGGGGATGTCCTGCTGGAGCGCCCGTGGCCCCGGAAGTCGAGGGCATAAACATGCCACCTCGTCGTGAGGAACGGCATAATCGGCAGATAGTACTGCCACCTGTCCGTCAACCCATGCGTGAGCACCAAAGGAGGCCCAGCATCCGGCCCCTCCGCGTAGTTGAGGGTCGCCTCACCGACGCGGAACCTCTCCTCGACGAGCATAGAGACCAAGGGACCCATCCCCCCAACCATATATAAAGAATCCACGCAAACACTACCCGAAGGCGCCATGAGCAAACCACCCAAACCAGACTGGGAGAGATTCGGCAGGGCAAGAAAAGCCGAGGCACCCGACATCACGGAGCTGAACACGCGTAGGAGGAACCCGAGGAGCTTCGACGTGGCCAGCTACTACGGCCAGGTCCTCATCCACCGCGCCCACACCGTGATGCTCGCCGAGCAGGGCATAATCACGAAGGAAGAGGCTAGGACGATCCTCGACGGCGTCAACGCCGTGGCGAAGGCCGCCGAGGCTGACACCGGCCTCGTCGGCTACATGTCAACCGAAACCGCCCTGATCAAACGCGTGGGCGAGGTCGGTGGTAAGATGCACATAGGCAGGAGCCGTAACGACCTCGGCCACGCCCAGCGCCGCATCTACTTCAGGGACCAGACCGAACGGCTCATCGGCGCAGTCATCGAGTTCCAGAGGCGCCTCATCGAGAAGGCGGAGGAGAACGTCGACACACTGATGCCCGGCTACACCCACATACGCCAGGCACAGCCAGTCACCCTCGCCCACTACATACTCGCCCACGTCGAGGCCGCCGCACGGACAGTCGAGCGCCTCGAGGGGGTCTACAAGCGCACAAACCTCAGCACCATGGGCGCCGCCGCCTTCGCGGGAACGAGCTGGGGCGTCGACCGCAACCGCATGATGGTGCTCCTCGGCTTCGACGCCCTATGCGAGAACACCACGGACGCCGTAGCCACAACCGACTACGCCATCGAACTCGCCTCAGCGATAGCCATCCACATGACGCAGATCGGCCGCCTCGCCGAGGACCTCCAGATCTGGAGCAGCGACGAGTACAACATGATCGACCTCGACGAGGCCTACGCGGGAACGAGCAGCATAATGCCCCAGAAGAAGAACCCCCTAGAGTTCGAGTACATAAAGAGCTACTCGGCGGAGTCGATAGGCAACCTCGTCTCCGCCTTAGCCTCAGTCAAGGGCGTCACCTACACGAACACCGCCGACCGTATCCTCCTCGAGCCGGTCGCCCTCGACACCGCCGTGGGGAGCACAAACGTCATGGCGGGCGCAGTCGCCACACTGACCCCGAAGAAGGAAGTGATGATGAAGAACCTCAGGGACGGCTTCACGACCGCCACCGACCTCGCCGACACACTCGCAAGAAACCATGGTCTCAGCTTCCGCCAAGCCCACGACATCATAGTCGAGGTGGTCCTAAAAACCCTAGAACTGGGGAAGAAAGCGGAGGGGATCACCCCCGCCATGATCGCCGAGGCCTCCGAGAAGGTGATCGGCAAGAGAATTACGGTGTCAACCAAAGAACTGACATCCGCCCTCGACCCAAGGCAGAACCTGAACAGGAGGGACACCATAGGCGGCCCTGCACCGAAGGCGGTGAAGAAGACGATGAATGGAAGTCGCAAAGCGGTGGCGCTGCAAGAGAAGAGGCAAACTGAGAGGCTCGGAAGGATAAGCGAATCCCTGAAGGAGCTGGAGCGAGCCGAGATGACCCTCTCGGCTTAGCCGTTAATAGTGTAGAGATGCTAGAGCAGCGTCTTGACCTTGAGGAGTGCCTGGACCATGTCCTCGGGGCCGACGCCGGGCATCTCCGGCCGCTCCGCCTCGTAGAATCGCTTTATCGTGGCTCGTAGCGTCTCCTCGTCGAGGCGCTTCCCCCTGAGGGCGTCCTCGAGGCGGAAGACCGCCTCCTTGGGGATGGAGAAGAAGTCACCCGTGATCCTGATGTCGAGTATCTCATCCCCCTTCGTCTCGGCCCTGACGCGTATGAGCTTACCCGCCTTGTGGTCGGCCTCGACGACCTTGACCTCGTGGGCTATCTTGACGGCCCTTCCGGGTTTGCGTGTCGAGTAGGGAGCCTCCATGTAGAGCCACTCATGGCTCTGGTTGCGGGGCTTGGTTTCGGTCTCATAGATGCGCCACTCCTCGGGGGTGGGCTCGGCTTTGGTGAGTTTGACGCCGAGTAACTCTTGGAAGGCTTTGGCGTAGACTCGTTTCACCTCCTCCCCGTCGGGGGGGTTAGGTAGCTCGCGTCTTAGGCTGCTGACCCAGTCCCTCATGCTCTTCGCCATCTTGTCCCGGAACTTCTCGTCGGGGACCCTGAGGACGCGCGCCATCATGTCGTAGTTCATGTCTAGGATAATGTTGCCGACCATGATCGAGGTCGAGCCGTTCATGCTGGCGCCGTTGCCGCTGACCTTCTTTCCGTTGGCGACGACGTCGTTCAGAGGCTTGAACTCTGCGGGGACGCCGAGGCGCCTGTAGGTCTCGACGGTGACGGTGAGTAGCTTCTGAAACATGGCGTCGACGGCGGTTTGGTAGGCTTCGGTCTTCTTTGCTATGATCTGGTAGAAGACCTGGCTGCCGTCGAGGTAGGTGGCGCCGCCGCCCTGGCTCCTCCTGATGATTGGGAGACCGACGCTGCGGCAGTAGTCGAGGTCTATCTCCTTTTCGAGGTCTTGGTGGTAGCCGACGCAGGCGTAGGGTGCGCCGGGTTGGAGCATGATTAGGGTGTTGGGGCTCGAGCCACTCTCCACGGCCTCGGCGACGGCCTCGTAGAATGTCTGGGCTATGAGGGGCTCGGGGTGCCCCAGGTCTATGAAGCGCCAGTTCTCTATGATCTCAGCCGCCTATGCCTTGGCCTTCGCCCTCTCGTCCTTGAGCCACGCCTCGAGGCCGGGGGTGTCCTTGCCGCTTATGAGGGTCTTAAGCTCCTCCTGGAGCTTGCTGGGCTTTATGATGGCGACCCAGCCCTTGCCATAGGGGTCGGTGTTGATGAGGTTGGGGGTCTTGAGGACGTCCTCGTTGAGCTGGACGAGTTCCCCGCTGACGGGGACCTTGAGGCTGCCGACCCACTTGCCTGACTCGATGCTGCCGAGGGTCTTCCCGGCTTCGACGGGGGCGCCGGGGCGCTTCGTCTTGAGGCTGAGTAGCTTGCCAGCGGCCTTCTGGGCCCAGTCGTTGTAGCCGACGCGCACCTTGTCGCCCTCGACCTTGACCCACATGTGTTCGCGGTGGTAGTAGAGATCGTCTGGGAAGTCGAATCCTTCTAGCTTGACCATGGGGAATTCATATGTTTCTACTGTTATTAATATTTTAGACACCCACCCCCGCTTTTTCCCCGGTTCTTTTTTAGGCTTCTTTTCGTCTAGGGGTGCATGGTGGCGGCTGGTGGTTACCGGTTCTATTCGGCGTACTTGGCGACTATTTGGAGGGTTTTCTCTATGGCTTCCTCTACCTTTGGTGTGGGTTTGTCGCCGATTGTGGTCGTATCCTCGGCCTCGACGGCGATGAGCAGGGTCTCCTCGGGCATCTCCGTGGGGTAGAGTTGGTGACCGAGTTGGAGGATCGTGATTATGTCGGTCCCGTGGCTGTGGGTGATCGTGGGGGGCTTCTCGCCTCCTGTGAGGTTGACCCTGTATATTGTGCCCGGTTCGGCTCCTGTCTCGATGGCGTCGACGATGACGGCGCGGTCGTAACCCCTCATGGCCTCGATTATCTCTATGCTGCCCATGGCGGCGTCCAAGGTGTCCACCTCGGGATGGAGCCTACTGAGCCTGTTTATGACATGGATGCCGACCCCGTCGTCTGTCCGCAGAAGGTTCCCGACGCCAATCACAAGAGTCCGCATCGTCAAGATAGTGAGTCCCACGGGTTATATCCCCTGCGGATGGGTTAGGGCAGCAACCCTTATATCCATAGTGATGTATTTCTAACATAATGTTAGAATAACACAATAATATGTGTGAAGAGGATAACAAAGGAGGATGTGTGAATGGACGTCTGGTTCATCGCGGTACCCGCGATCGCCCTGCTGATCGTGATAATAGCGGCATACGCAACCTGGAGAGGAATCCAGTCGAGGAAGTCGGGCTTCCCACTGGAAGACGAGAGGACGAGGAGGATACAGGGAAAGGCTTCGCAGGCCACCCTAATCCTAGTCTTCTATTACCTCATCGCCCTAAACTTCTACAACATCATAAACATAGAGTTCCTAGGTGGAATCCAACTGGAGTCGATGCTGGTCATCAACTCAACCCTCATCATCGGCGGCTGTATGGTCCTCGGTCTCAGATACTATTTTGGAAGAAAAGAGGATGCCTGAGGGTGGCGGCTATGAGGACGAGAATCAAGGAGTACAGGGCGAAGTTTGACATGACTCAAGCGGACCTCGCTCTCAAGGTCGGGGTCCGGAGGGAGACCATAGTCTTCCTCGAGAAGGGGAAGTACAACCCATCCCTTAAACTCGCACACGATGTAGCCGTAGCCCTCGGGGCGGGGATAGATGAAATCTTCCTCTGGGACGGGGAAGATGAATAGCTCCCTACATTGTAGGGAGCCAGAAGGAGCCTCACCGAGAGAGTCTTTTCACTATCTCGCCTTGTGCGTCGATTATCTCGACGGCAAGCGGACCCTCTCCGGGTAGGCTGTGTGTGCTGCAGCCAAAGCAGGGGTCGTAGGCGCGGAAGGCCATCTCGACCTTGTTGAGGAGGCCGTCACTGACTTCCCCTCCCTTGATGAGTCCCTTGGCGGCGTCGCGGACGCTGCAGCAGATGTCGGCGTAGTTGTTCGTCGTGGCGACGATGAGGTTCGCCTTCTTCACCATGGCGTCCTCGTCGAGCTTGTAGTGGTGGAAGAGTGTGCCGCGGGCGGCCTCGACGACACCGACGCCCTCGCCGGGCTTACCGACGGGGTTGCGGAGGTCCGTCTTGGTTATGGATGGGTCGGTGCTGAGCTCGACGGCGCGCTCCGCCGCGTAGAGCAGCTCCACGAGGCGGGCCCAGTGGAAGGCGAGGGTCGACTGGACGGGTTTCCCGCCTAGGGTCTCGTACATGCGCTTGTACTCGGCGTTCGCGAGGGGGGTCGCCATGCCCTCGGAGGCGTTGAGCCTCCCAAGTGGGCCGACGCGGTAGACGCCGCTCTCCGGGCCAGCCATTAAACCCTTCCAGCCCACCTTCTTCAGGTATGTGAACTTGCTGTAGGTCCAGGGCTCGACTCGCTCGGCGATGTGGTCGAGGTAGTCGGATGCCTTGAAGCGGTCGAACTCCTTGCCCTGCTGGTCGGTGACCCGGATGTCGCCGTCGTAGAAGTTGACGTGGTTGTCCGCGTCGACTAGGCCCATGTTGTAGGCGTCGAGGCGGTAGGGGTCGCTGAGGATCATGTCGACGTACTGCTTGTTCTTGAGGACTATGTCGTTGAAGACGCCGAGGGTGAACTTTGCGAACTCGACGCTGCTCCGGGCCATCTCCTCGATCTTGCTGCGCTCCTCCTCGTTGAGGCCCTTGCTTATGCCTCCGGGGACGCCGCATGTGGGGTGTGTCGCCTTGCCACCGATGATCTCGGTGATCCTCTGCCCGTAGGCGCGGTGCTTTATCACCTCCCTGCCCACGTCGAGGCCGACCCGCTTGAGGACGCCGAAGATGTTCCTCTCCGAGGCTGGGGCGTCGGGGCCGACGACGAAGTCTGGCCCGCCGAGGAAGTAGAAGTGGAGGGTGTGATCGTAGATGAAGTAACCGGCGTACATGAGCTCCCTGAGCTTCTTCGCCGTCTCCGTCGGCTCCACGTTGAAGGCTGCGTCAAGCGCCTTCGTGGCGGCGAAGTGATGGGCGACTGGGCAGACCCCGCAGATACGCGGCGTGATTATCGGCATATCCTCAGCACGACGCCCCTCGCAGAACTTCTCGAAGCCGCGGAGCTCTGGAATCTGGAGGTAGGCGTTCTCCACGTTCCCAGCGTCGTTTAGGAATATGCTGATCTTGCCGTGGCCCTCCAGCCTTGTGATGGGGTCGATTGTTATGGTCTTCATTTCTTGATCCTCCTGCCGATGATGGAGGCGGGTAGCGCGTACTTGTAGAAGGTCCCTACGGGGTCCTTCAACTGCGCTATCACCGCGTCGACGTCGTATCCCTCATCCTTCTCGTCCGCCAGGCCGAGCACGGTGGAGAGGGCGCTGATCATGGCTGAGCCCTGCTCTATGGCTCCGGGGCACGCGCCTCCGCAGCCGGTGCAGGGCATGTTTGCGCTAAGGCACTTGGCGTCGCATCCCCCGCGTGTAGCGGGGCCCATGCAGACGAGTCCCTGCTCCAGCAGGCACTTCTCCGGCTCAGGCGTGAAGTCGATTATCCTCTTGATAGAGGCGACTTTCTTCTCCTCCTTCTTCCGTGGGCACTCGTCGCAGACGGCGAGCTCGGGGGCGAGGATGCTCCCCTTGGGGGGGAGCTGGCCCTTGGCGATGGCGTCTACGGCGTTGAAGATGAGTTTAGGTGGGGGTGGGCACCCGGGCAGGTAGTAGTCGACGGGTATGACCTGATCTAGGGGCTTCACCGACTCATAGAAGACGGGTATCTCGGAGATTCCCTCGGGGAGGGTGTGCTTGGCCTGTGGCTCCGTCCCCGCCGGGTTATCCGTGGACTCCGTCGTGTGGTAGACCCTGTCGAAGATGTCCTTCCTGTTGCTGAGGTTGGCGAGGCCGGGGACGCCGCCCAGCTGGGCGCAGGCCCCGAAGGCGACCATGTACTTCGCCTTCCTACGGAGCAGCTTGGCTATGTGCTTCTGCTCCGAGTTACGGATGCCGCCGTTGAAGAAGCAGACGTCCATGTAGCCGTCCGCCATGGCCTCGACGTCGCTGTACTTGACGTCCATGGCGACGGGCCAGAAGACGATGTCGGCGATCTGCAGGACGTCGAGTATCTTCTCGTCGACGTCTAGGACGGCGATCTCGCAGCCGCCGCAGCTTGCGGCCCAGTAGAATCCGAACTTGAGCTTCCCCATGGTTAAGCCTCCTGCTTCGCCAGCAGGGCGCTGGCGTCCACCTTGTTTGTGCTGAGTCCGACCTCGTCGGCGGATAGGCCCATTGCTAGGCCGAGGAGCTGGGGGATGTGGATGATGGGTAGGTTGGGGTTGTTCTCGGTCATGAACTGGCACCTCTCGTAGGTTATGTAGCAGAAGGGGCAGCATGTCGCCATGGCGTCGCCGTACTTCTTGACGGTCTCGACCTTTTCCATGCCGACGTCCCAGGTGACCTTCTCCCTGATGCCCATGACGGGGCCGGCGCAGCACTCCGTCTTGCCCGGGTAGTCGACGCTCTCGGCGCCTGTGGCGCGTATGAGGTCGTCTAGGACCTGTGGGTCGTTGGGGTCCTCGAAGAGCATCTCGTCGCTGGGTTTGAGGAGGTGGCACCCGTAGTGGGCGCCCACCTTCAGCCCCTTAAAGGGCTTAACAGTGGCAGCCTTGACCCTGTCGAGGCCCACGTCCTCCTTGAGCATCCTGACGTAGTGCTTGACGTTGACCGTGCCCTTGAACTGCTTACCCGTCTCCCTGAGTATCTCGTTGACCTCGGCGCGGAGCACAGGGTCCTCCTTCAGCGCCTTGTTTGTCTTTGTGAGGTTCTCGGTGCATCCGTTGCAGACGGTGACTATGTCGAGGCCCATCTCCTCCGCTATCGCTATGTTGCGGGCGGCGAGGGCGAGGGCCGTCTTCCTGTCGAGGGTCTCCATGTATGTGGTGCCGCAGCAGCTTGAGCCGGGCATGTCGGCTAGCTCGACGCCTAGCTTCTCCGCGACTTTCCGTGCGGACTTCTCGTAGCCGGGTAGCCTGCTCAGCACTGTGCAGCCGACGAAGAAGGCGTACTTCATCACTTCTCGCCTCCGACGCGGCCGAGGATGCCGGTCTTCTTCATTATAGCCTTGATCTCCTCTGTGGCGGGCGTGGGTGCGGGGGGTAGCCCGTCCTCGCCGCGCATCTCGTTCTCGAACTCCCCGATCTCGCTGATGTAGCCGAGGCGGGGGATGGTTGTGACTATCGACTTGATCGTGGGGTGTATCTTGCCCTCTCTGAGGGCTATCTGCCTTAGGGCGCTCACTATCTCGCTGACGTGGACCTTCTGGGGGCACCTCTCGTAGCAGGTGTAGCAGCCGGCGCATAGCCAGACGAGGTCGCCGCTCAGGAGCCTGTCCTTCTGCCCGTATATGGCTAGGCGGGCGATGTTCCTTGGGCGGAACTCGGGGACACGCTTCGCGACGGGGCAGTCGCTTGTGCAGGTGCCGCACTGGTAGCAGTGCATCAGCTTGTCGGCGCCGTGGGTCGCCATTACCTCGTTGCGGAACTCCTTACCCTCGGCGGTGATCCTGATCTCAGATTGTTCCATGTCAGTCGGCCTCCTTGAGGACCTTGGTCACGGTGCTGGGCCCGAGCCTCTTCAGGTCATCAGTCATCTCCCTGATGGTCTTGGCGAACTTGTCGCCCTCGGCGGCGCTTATCCACTCTAGGCGTAGCCTCTCGGGCTCTATGCCGAGCTGCTCCATGAGCTTCTTGACCATGGCGACGCGGCGCTGGGCCTTGAAGTTGCCTGAGATGTAGTGGCAGTCGGTGGGGACGTGGCACCCGGCGACGAGTACGCCGTCGGCGCCGTCCCTGAAGGCCTCGAGGATGTGGGCTGGGTGGACCCTGCCGCTGCACATGACGCGTATGACGCGTAGGTTGGGGGGGTACTGGAACCTGCTCACCCCCGCGAGGTCGGCGCCCGCGTAGCTGCACCAGTTGCAGAGGAAGCCGACGAGCTTCGGCTCGTACTCGGTCATGGCTTCGCCTCCTCAAGGGCGGCCTTCACCTGGCTAAGTATCTCCAGGTCGGTGAAGTGGCCCACCGTTATCGCCCCGCTGGGGCATGTGGCGGCGCATACTCCGCAGCCCTTGCAGACCTCGGCGATGACGTGGCTGTGGGTCTTGTCGCCCTTCTTCACCATCTCTATGGCCTTGAACTCGCAGACGGCGGCGCACATCTGGCACCCGCTGCAGGCGTCCTCGTCGACGCTGGCGATGGCGCCCTCGGCCTCGATCTCGTCGTGGCTGAGGATGGTCAGCGCCCTCGACGCGGCTCCGCTCGCCTGGCTTATGCACTCGTCGATGGTCTTCGGGCCGTGCGCCAAGCCGCAGAGGTAGACGCCCTCCGTGGCGAAGTCTAGGGGGCGCAGCTTCATGTGTGCCTCTAGGAAGAAGCCGTCCTTGCTTATGGGGACCTTTAGCATCCCCGCGAGCCGCCTGTTGTCGGCGGCGGGTAACACGCCCGCACTGAGTACGAGTGCGTCCGGCTCCATGACGACGTTCTCCCCGAGGACGGGGTCGAGGACCCTCACCCTCAGCCCGCCCTCGGCGGTGACCTCGGGCTTGTGCGCGTCGCTGTATCTGATGAAGATGACTCCCCTGTCCGCGGCGGCGCGGTAGTAGTCCTCCTTGAAGCCGTAGGTCCTCATGTCCTTGTAGAGGACGTAGACGTCTGCGGCGGGGTTCACATCCTTGATCTTTAACGCGTTGTTCACTGCCCTCGTGCAGCAGACGCGGCTGCAGTTCGGGTGCTCCTCGTTCCGGCTGCCCACGCACTGGATCATCACGACGGTGTCGGGCTTGTAGCCGGCGTGGAGCTTCTCCTCCAGCTCGAACTGGGTCATCACGCCAGGGTGCTTGCCGTATGAGTACTCCTTGGGGGTGTACTCGACGCCACCCGTGGCGACGACAACGACGCCGTGCTTTATCCGCGTCTCCTTCTCCGCGCTCACGAGGGTGGTCTCGAAGTTGCCGACGTAGCCGTCGACCTCCGCGACCTGCGTCCCCGTGTAGAGCCTGATCTTGGGGTTGGACTTGACCCGTGTGACTAGGTTGGCTAGCTCCGCGGCGGGGTCCTCCCCCGAGGGGAGGAACCTGATCCTCTTCATGTTGCCACCTAGCTCTACCTCCTTCTCGACGAGGTGGACCTCGTAGCCCTGGTCGGCTATGTCGAGGGCGGCGGTCATGCCGCTGACGCCCCCGCCGACGACTAGGGCGCCGGGAGTGACATGTATCTTGTGCTTCTCCAGTGGCTGGAGGAGGCGCGCCTTGGCGACGGCCATCCTGACCAGGTCCTCCGCCTTCCTTGTGGCGGCCTCCTTCTCGTGCATGTGGACCCAGCTGCACTGGTCGCGTATGTTCGCCATCTCGAAGAGGTACTCGTTGAGCCCGGCCTCCCTGAGGGTGGCCCTGAAGAGGGGCTCGTGGGTGCGGGGCGTGCATGAGGCGACGACGACGCGGTTGAGCTTGTGCTCTATGATGGTGTTCTTGATCCTGTCCTGGGTGTCCTGGCTGCAGGTGTAGAGGTTCTCCTCAGCGTAGGCTACGTTGGGGAGCTTCTTCGCGTACGCGGCGACCCTGGGGACGTTGACCACACCCCCGATGTTTATGCCGCACCAGCAGACGAAGACGCCGACGCGGGGCTCCTCCCCGGATACGTCGCGCTCCGCGGGGAACTCGACGGGCCTGATCTGTGTTCCGCGGACGCTTGAGATGGCCTTCGCCGCCTTGGCTGCGGCACCGGATGCTTGGGCGACGCTGTCGGGGATGTCCTTGGGGCTGCTGAAGGCGCCGCAGACGTAGACCCCCTTCCTGCTCGTCTCAAGGGGCGAGAAGAGCTTGGTCTCGGCGAATCCATACTTGTTGAGCTGGAAGCCCATCGCCTTGCTGAGCTGCTCCGCCCCCTTCGGCGGGTTGAGGCCGACGCCGAGGACGACCATGTCGTAGCGGTCCCTCTTGACCTCGCCGTCCTCCTCGTAGGTGAGGTCGAGGCCGCCCGTCTCAGGGTCCTGCTCGACGTGGCCTACGCGGCTCCTTATGAACTTGATGCCGTGCTCGTGCTCGGCGCGTGTATAGTAGTCGTCGAACTCCTTCCCGAAGGCGCGTATATCCATGAAGAAGACGCTGGCCTCTAGGCCGGGGTTGTGCTCCTGTGCGATGACCGCCTCCTTTATGGCGTACATGCAGCAGACGCCGCTGCAGTAGGGGTTGCCCACGCGGGCGTCCCGGCTGCCGACGCACTGGAGGAAGGCGACCTTCTTCGGCATGTCACCGTCGCTTGGGCGGAGGACGACGCCCCTGTAGGGCCCCGTGGCGCTGAGTATGCGCTCGAACTCGACGCTGCTCACGACGTTAGGGTACCTGCCGTATCCGAGTTCGCTGAGCTTGGAGGGGTCGAAGGCCTCGAAGCCGGGCGCCAAGATGACGGAGCCTACCTTGAGCTTGATCTCCTGGTCGACCTCATCGTATTTAATGGCCTCGGCCTTACAGACCTCGCTGCAGATGCCGCACCCCAAGCACTTATCCTTGTCGATCGCGTAGACTAGCGGTACAGCCTGGCTGAACCTGATGTAGACCGCCTTCCGCTCATTCAGGTTTGCGTTATAGGCATCTATTGCGGATGTCGGGCACTTCGCCGCGCAGTCCCCGCAACCCGTACACTTCGCGGGGTCGACCCGTCGCGCTTTCTTCAAGATCGTCGCTGTGAAGTTGCCCTCATTCCCCTCCAGCGCCTTGATCTCGCTGTAGGTGAGGAGCTCGATGTTCGGGTGGCGACCCGCCCCGACCAGCTTCGGAGCCAAGATACACATAGCGCAGTCGTTGGTGGGGAAAGTCTTGTCGAGCTGTGTCATGACGCCGCCGAGGCTAGGCTCCCGCTCAGCTAGGTAGACCTTGAATCCCGATTCTGCCAGGTCCAGAGACGCTTGTATACCTGCTATGCCACCGCCGACGACTATTACGCTGCCAATCTTGTCCATTTAAGTCGCCTCACTGCGCCGCGTAGAGGGGAGTCCCCTCCACGGCATCCCTGATATCCACCCAGCCCCTCTGCCTTAGGGCTACCATGTAGGTGAGAATGAGCCTGGTATCCAAGCCGAGCTTCTTAGCTATCTCCTTCACGGACCTCGGTCTCTCCCTAAGCATCAGTTGAATACGATGGATTTGGAATTCTGTTTCCACCGCCTGCTCCATGACCTCGTTGAAGTCCTCCTGGGCTACCTTCTCTCCGTAGACGTTGCCCTCCGTAGTCAGCTTCTCCTCCTTGCCAACTAGGGCGCGGAGCCTGAAGCCATCAGCCGCCTCCTTCGCGGCCCGGATGTTGAGAAGAATCCTTTGCTCCGGGTTAGGTGCCTTGATCGGGTTAGGCCCAATGACCCTTACCTGATCCGTGAACTCCCTCACTAGGTCGGCGAATCTCTGCCCCTCCGCCGCCGAGTTCCACTCGAGCTTGATGCGCTGGGGCTCCAGGCCCGTCTTAGCAAGCAGTCTCTGGAGGAGCGCGTACTTCCGCTTGGTGTGGAGGTTCCCCGAGATGTAGTGGCAGTCCCCGATGTGGCAGCCTGTGACCATGACGCCGTCGGCACCTGCCTCGAGGAGTTCAAGGACCATACTCGGCTCGATTCGGCCGCTGCACATCACCTTGATGACTCGCAGGTTGGTCGGGTACTGGATGCGGCTCACGCCCGCGAGGTCTGCGCCGGCGTAGCTGCACCAGTTGCAGAGGAAACCGACTAGGTTGGGTTCGAATACACTCATCTTTATTCCTCCATTAATGCGGCGAGACCCTGGGCCTCGATCTGCTCGTCGGTGAAGTGGTGCATTGTGATCGCTTTCTCTGGGCAGGTGGCGCCGCAGACGCCGCAGCCTTTACAGATGGCGGCGATAGTCTCAGCGAGCCCTTTCTCGTTCTTGCGTATTGCGTTGTAGGCGCACACGTCTATGCAGGTGCCGCATCCGCTGCACCTGGTTTGGTCCACTTCGCTCATGATTGCGGCGGTTCGGACCCTCTTCTTCGCCATCGGTATCGCAGCTCTCGATGCCACGCCCAGCGCTTGGGTGACGCTCTCGCCTACGTCCTTGGGGCTGTGGGCCGTGCCACAGACATAGATGCCGTCAGTAGCGAAGTCGAGAGGACGCAGCTTCACGTGTGCTTCCATGAAGAAGCCGTTGCGGTCCAAAGGCACTTTGAGCATCTGAGACAACTCCTTGGCGTCCGTCACAGGGATTAGTGGCGTGGAGAGAACGAGTAGATCAGCTTTGAGTTCCACATCTTCGTTAACTGTAGGGCTGTAGAGGTTGATCTTCAACCCATCCGTTTCTGCTGTGACCTTGGGCGGCTTTTCCTGCTGATATTTAAGGAATCTCACACCGTTTCGTTTGGCTTCTTGTTCCAATCTTGAATAGGTGATGCCGTAAGCCTGGAGGTCTCGGTATAGAATGTAGACTTCTTTATCTTGCTGAGTAAGATTGATGGCGTTTTTTACCGCTTCATTGCAGCAGATCCGGCTGCAATAGGGGCGCTCGGCGCTGCGAGAACCAACACATTGGATCATCACGATCCTATTGGCGTCGACGCTCCCTGCTCTCAGTATCTCCTCTAATTCACTCTGCGTTATAACCCTTTTATCCTCACCGTAGAGGTAGAGGCCCTTGGGCTTTAAGATGTCGGCACCGACGGCAACGATAATGGTGCCCACGTTCAGACTTTCTGTTCCAGTCCTAGTCTCGACGTCGATGGTGAAGTTGCCTAGGAATCCAAAGACAGACTTAATTTTGCCTCCTGTCATTACTCGTATCCTAGGGTTTGTTTGGATCTTTTGGAGCAAGGACTCCAGTATCTCCGAGGCCTTCTGTTGGTGTGGAAATAGGCTGTCGAAGTTTCTCATTTTCCCTCCCAGCTGGGGTTCCCTCTCCACTATTATAACATCAAATCCTTGGTCTGCGAGGCTGAGAGCGGCGCGCATCCCGGAGACGCCTCCGCCTATGACGAGGGTGCTCGGCTTGATTTCAATCTCAGGTTCGTCACCAGGTTCGAGGAGCGTCGTCTTGGCAACGGCCATCCTGATAAGGTCCTTCGCTTTCTCCGTTGCTTTCTTAGGCTCCTTCATATGTACCCAGCTACATTGGTCACGGATGTTAGCCATTTCAAAGAGGTACTTGTTGACACCCGCTTCCTCCAAGGCTGCTTGGAAAAGTGGCTCGTGTGTGCGTGGTGTGCAGCTCGCAACGACTACTCGGTTCAATTTGTGTTTCTTTATTGCCTCTTTGATCTTGTTAAGACCATCATTACTACATGCATAAATGTTCTCTTCAGCATAGACGACTCCTGGTAGCGTCTTTGCATATTCGACAACCGCAGGGACGTCGACGTATGCACCAATATTGATCCCGCAACAGCAGACGAAAACTCCAATCCTTAAGTCGATCATCAAGACTTCACCTCCACGGTGAGCCTAATTGTATCCACAGCAGCCTTAGCTGCGGCAGCACCGGCTTCAGCAATCGATTCAGGAATATCTCTTGGGCCGTGGCAGGATCCACAAACATAAATGCCTTTGATGTTCGTCTCAACAGGGTTTAAAATTGGGTCGATCACGTCAAAGAAACCGAACTCGTCAAGCCTTGTGCCGAGGATCTGAGCCAGCTTCTTATTATCCCTGTGGGGGATAGCGGCTGTGCATAGGACAACCACCTCAGCTTCCAGCCGTTCCACTCTCCCCTTTTCCGTATCCTCGTAGTGGATGATCAGGTTCTTGGTGAGGGGGTCCTCCCTGATTTCACCAGGACGACCACGAATATACTTAACTCCCCAGTGACTCTTGGCGAGATCGACGAATCCCTGGTAACCTTTCCCGAAGGTACGGAGGTCAATGTAGAAGATGGAAACGTGGCTGCTCGGCTCGTGCTCCCTGATAAGCACCGCCTCCTTCGTCGCGTACATGCAGCAGGACGCGCTGCAGTAGGGGTAGCCTTTGGTATGGGTGCGACTGCCGACACACTGGACGAAAGCAATGTTCTTGGCAATATGACCGTCGGAGAGTCTATTCAACACGCCGCCAGTGGGCCCCGAAGCACATACAAGCCTTTCGAACTCCAATGATGTCAGAACATTCTTGTAACGCCCGTACCCATACTCGCCTATTTCCTTTGGGTTGTACAGCTCAAAGCCTGTCGCCAAGATGACGCTACTAACGTTCAACTTCAGCTCCTTAGGTTTTTGTTCAAAGTCCACCGCCTTCATGGGACAGATTTTTTCGCAGATCCTACATTCACTATTGGTGAACCAGAGACAAATTTCTCGATCGATTGTCGCGACTTGGGGAACCGCCTGTGGAAAGGCAATGTAGATTGCTTTACGGGTCTCAAGCTCTGCCTGAAAGACACTAGGGTTCTTTACAGGGCATTTGTCGCTGCAAAGGCCGCAGCCCGTGCATTTCTTCTCGTCCACTGAACGTGGGTATTTCAGAATTTTAACATCGAAGTCTTCGACCGAGCCTTCAAACTTTGAAATTTCGCTCTGTGTGTGAATCGTGATGTTCGGGTGCCTGAAGCACTCTATCATCTTCGGTGTCAGTATACAATTGCAACAATCTATCGTGGTGAACTCGCGCTCGCGTGCTGCGATAGCGCAGCTCGCGCTTGCGTGCAAACATTGATGCGCAAGCTGTGCCATGACACCACCTATGCTTGGCATCCGCTCCACTAAATGTACTTTCATCCCCCTGTCAGCGAGGTCGAGGGATGCCTGGATACCGGCTATTCCTCCGCCTACGACGAGAACCGGCTTCACCTAATCTCCTCCTATCGCGCGCTCGCAAACCTTCACTAGTATTGGGTCGACTGGGCTCTGGTTGAGATCAAGACCCAAGGACTCTGGGCTAACGCCCATAGCTAACCCTAGAAGTTGAGTGTAATAGAAGACTGGAACATCCAACTCCTTATCCCCAATTACTGTTTGGATGGCTCTTTGCCTATTATCATAGACCTTGAAGCAGAAGGGGCAGGTGGTGACAAGGCCATTGAAGCCGTAGAGTTTAACTGCCTTCAACTTGTCCCCGGCTATGTTGAGGACGGTCTTCCCCGACGCGACAGCGAGGGAGCTGCCGCAGCAGTCGATCTTCTCCGGGTAGTCGGAAGCCTCAGCGCCGAGCCATGTGATGAGGTCGTCGAGCTTTCTCGGGTTCTCGGGGTCGTCGGGTCTGCCGATCCTGCTCGGGCGGATAGCGTGGCAGCCAGGATGAGCAGCGAACCTGAGTCCTTTGAGAGGTCTTGAAATCATCTCTGTTATCTTTTCCTTCCCTAGCTTGTCGTGAAGTAGCTCCAAGATGTGAACGAGTTCGATTTTTCCCTCGTATCTAAGCCCCTCTTTAGCGAGTTTTTCGTTCACCTTCGCTTTGAGCTCGTTATCATACTCGAGTTTATGTTTCGTCTCGACGAAGGAGAGGTGGCAACCGTTACATAGGGCGAAAATTGGGAGGCCCATCTCCTCTGCTATAGTCATGTTCCGAGCAGAAGAGTACAACCATGCAAGTTCGTTGACGCTACTGAAGGGCGGGAAGCCACAACAACTGGTCCCAGGCATGTCGACAAGCTTCACACCTAACTTAGGCATAGTCGCTCTAACAGAAGCTTCGTATCCGTACTGCTCGGACTGTACGATGCAACCTAGGTAAAAGGCGTACCTCACGCCTTTTCCTCCTTCAGTATCTCCTGGAGAGTCTGAGTATAAGCTGCTAAATCTTTTGGCTTTTCTGCCGGTGGCAGCCCCATTGATTTACGATCTTTCCTTTCCTTATTCCGGGTTCTAATCAACTGTGGTTGCTGGATTGCACCAGTCTCGACCACAGCCTTCACAGATTCGTCATATCCCTCAGGATGTGGTAATTGGAGATCAATTGCTATGCGACGTAGGTCGAGTATGAGGTCATATGGCGAGAGCTTCTCTGGGCAGCGTTCCTTACACTTCAAGCAGGAGGTGCACGTCCATATTACACCGCTCTTCATCAGGTCACCCTCTTTGCCGAGGGCGATCTTTGCGATGATCTGCCGGGGGTTGAAGCCCTCAACACGGGCGGTTACTGGGCATGCGGAGGAACACTTCCCACACTGGTCGCACACCTCCGCGTTCATCTTCCTGACTGCTTCGCGTAGAGAGTTATTTGTCATAGAATGGGTCCTCCATCGAGTTTTTTAGTGGTTGCCAATCCTACTACTCTTCCCGTCGCGGTATTTACCCTTTATCCCGGTAGTGGTGTAAGTACAGTTGTTACTGATAGCCAGAGACTGCGATCACTCGTGTTGGCGGGGATCTTATTGCTATAAGCAGAGAAAATGGTACGTGACCTTATGAAAGAAGTTCTCTAAGATCGTCTTGGCTGGCTAGCCCGCCGCTAAACATGGTCCAAGCGACCGAGTACGTGACTGGGCGAACCCGAGCTGCTAAGGAAGTG
>Ga0315285_10001129_pt1 | contig 27906 bp, 24 predicted proteins | sample YL17G09_36_MG_FD_203698 | JGI IMG/M metagenome (GOLD analysis project Ga0315285, IMG submission 203698) | Sediment microbial communities from Yellowstone Lake, YNP, Wyoming, USA - YL17G09_36 | ecosystem: Environmental > Aquatic > Freshwater > Lake > Sediment | place: USA: Wyoming | collected...
CGAATTGCTAAACAATGAGCTCCGCAGACCCGCCGAGAAATTGCAGCACGAGGCGTGTACGAATAGTACTGAAAAGCCGAGTGCTAAAATTAGGCGGGTCAAGGTGCATCACCCTCCTTCGCCCTTCAGGCTTCGGAAGGGTCATTTTGAGATGAAAAAGCCCCGCCAAGCGGGGCTATCGACCCAATAATCTTGGCGAAACTTCTTATCTCATAGCTGATTTGTAGAATACCATAATCTTATCATCCTGTCAACCGCTTTTTCCTATCTTTGAATTCTTCTTACCTCTCTCGGACAACTACGATGGAAATAAACTCCATTGCTTACTTTTTCCGCCCCAGGTTTATCGCAGTAACTACATTGACCCCGACGATCTTCCTTCGGCTTCTCTCTTTTCTTTCTAGAGGCTTTCGAGTTCGGCGATTTCAACTTTAATATTTCACTCCCTAAAGTTTGCCAGGTTTTGTCGCCAGCGTGAGGATCTAGCAAAACTAATCTCCCTACTTCAACTCTTATTTGGTTAGCCTGTAAATATTTTAGGATAACTCCTTTAATCTCCTCTGGATTTTCTATCCTTCTGTCTGAATCATTTCCTTTTGCCTGTAAACCAATCTCATCTTCACTTATCTGCCTTATTTTAATCCTTTTAATGGCTGGTGAGGGTCGACTATCCTTGATTTCTATAGAAGAAAAACCCTTTTGCCTTCTGGGTAAACTAATACTCAGGGTGTAATTTTCAAAACCCTCGATATAAGCTCTCAAGAAGAATTGGCTGGCTGGCATCCCTGGTAATCTCTCTTTTTTTTCTTCAACTAAGGCCTCTCCAAAATTTACCAGAGTCAAAATAAATTGATTTATTTCATTCATGGTGTCTTCCCCAACGCTCACCCTTTCCCAACCCTTCTCTTGTCCAGGTAATTCATGCAAAGATCTTGATCTTTCTGGTTCAGTCATTTTGTTATTAAAAACTGCCTTTAAGGCAGCGCTAAGATTATAACTGATTTTATTTTTTTCTCAACCTCTAGGAATCTTCTTCATTATTTCAAACAAAACAATCCCGCAGGAAACCATTACATTTAAGGATTTGTTCACCCCAAACATCGGAATCTCAACGATTTCATCCGCCATTTTGAGAACTTCTTTTGAAATCCCATCAGTCTCATTGCCAACGACCACCGCCACTGGAAACTCAACTTTCATTTCAGTGTAAGGAATACTTTTGGGATCCTGTTCCACACAAACAATTTTTAATTTTGCCTGCCCGCCGAAGCCTTGGCGAAGGCGGGAGTTTTGCGTTTTGAGTTCTTGGAGCGCGTCGATTGCCGTCGGCTTATAGCTCCAATCCACCCATTGCCAGGTACTCACCGAAGCTTTTTTTATCCGCGGGTTCGGCGGCGTTTCCGTCTGGCCGCAAAGAAAAATCTTTTTGGCAGCGACCGCGTCCGCCAACCGAAAAATGCTTCCCACATTATAGGTATCCAAAACATTATCCAAAACAATGTAAATCGGATTTTTCTTAATCTTTCTTAAATCCTTGGCCGACGGCTCGGTCGTCCTCAATTCCTTGGCTCCCAGTTTAATCATAAACTTCCTTGCTTTCAGCAAGGCTTTTGAAATCGCAAGTTTTCAAGAGATGGCAGCTTTGCTGCCAGCGATTATAAGAAAATTTTACCAAATTATTCCTCCATTTTCTTGCCTCTTTTTGCGCGGGGAGGAACGCCGCTGAACGAGCAAGCTCTAGACCCCGCCGCAAGGCGGGGCGTATCCGAGACCCGCCGAATGGCGGGTCGCAGGACGCTTGCGTTAGCGCGCGAGTTGAACGCGGCGTCCGACCTCAGCGCTTTTCCCTCAAAAAAAGAGTCCCGCAAACTGCAATGTTGGCGGGACTCAAGAAAAATCAGAAGAGGAATTACTCTTCTGTCGTTGTTTCTTCCGTCGTCTTCTCTTCTTCTCCTTCTGGTTTTTTTACTTCTGGCTCATCACATTTATATGTGTCACCCATTGTTCTTCACCCCCTTTCAACAAAAATCCTCATTTTACAATTTTTTATGAACTAAAATGAGGACTAATTTAATTAAATATAGGCTATCAAACTTAAGCCTGAATGTCAAGAGCGAACAAATATGTTAAAATGTCATCGAGCCAATTTTTGCGCTTTCGCTTATTTTGCGTTTCTGCGTTTATGAAAACCAAAAAAATTACCATTCTCCACTCCAACGACATGCACGGTGATTTTTTTGTCGAAGACCAAAGAGGAAAACTCATCGGTGGTCTGGCGCTTCTTTCCGGCTATATTAATCAAGTTAGGCAGGAAGAAGAAAATGTTTTGTATGTCATCTCCGGCGATATGCTTCAAGGTTCGATTGTTGATACCGAATACAAAGGCATTTCCACCATGGAAATCATGAATTATCTGGCCCCGGACGTCGTCTCTACCGGCAATCACGAATTCGACTATGGCCTGCCTCATCTTTTATTTCTCGAAAAAATGGCCAACTTTCCCATCGTCAACGCCAATCTTTATATCAAGGGCTATAACAAGCGCTTGATGAATCCCTATTTAATCATTAATAAAGCTGGTTTTGACATTCTTTTTACCGGCATTATCACCGAAAAAGTGATGGACAGCATTGGTCAGGACGAACTTATCGCCACTTTTATCACTCTTCAGGAAGCCAGTCGGGAGGTCGGCAAAATCTGTAATGCCTATAAAAACGATGACATTGATTTAACCATTCTTTTGACTCACATCGGTTTTGAATCGGATATCCAACTCGCCAAAATGCTGAAGCCAGAATGGGGCGTGGACATGATAATCGGCGGTCATTCCCACACTATTTTGAAAAAACCGAAAAAGGTCAACCAGGTCCTCATTGCCCAAGCCGGAGTTGGCACCAACCAAATCGGCCGTTTTGACATTATCGTTGACGATGACACCAACAGCATTGTTGATTATAAATGGAAACTGATTCCTATCAACAGCCAACTCGCCAAGCCCGACGAAAAACTCAAAGAATTTATTGCCTCTTTTAAAGACAAAGTTGACCATAAATACAATTCCCTTCTCTGTAAACTCACCAAGAAATTAACCCATCCCAAAAGGGAAGAAGAAACCTCCTTGGGTAATTTGATTGCCGATGCCTTTGCCGAAAATGCCCAAGCTGAGGTCATGCTCATTGGCAGTGGCTCGATTCGGGTCAAAGAACTAGGACCCCTGGTGACCCTGATGGATTTGATGACTTGTTTTCCTTATGACGATTCCCTGACCCGCTTCTCCCTCCCCGGTTCGAAACTGAAAAAGATTTTTAGCCATTTTATGATAAGAGAAAACCGTAATAGCGAGGGCGAGTGTTATCAGGTTAATGGTCAAGTCAGGGCGGTTTATTCTGATAAAGAGGGTAAACTTGAGTCTTTAGAAATCAATGGCGCTCCGGTGGTCGACACCAAATTCTATACCCTCTGTCTCCAAAATTATCATTTTAAAAATTCGGCTGATTATCTTAATATCACCAATAAAGAGCTTTTGGAATCTGGTCAGCAAAAAGTCACCACTACTTCCGCCCAAGAGGTCCTCGAGGAATTTTTAAGAAACAACCAGAATATTAGTCGAGAAGTTGAAGGAAGACTCACTTACCATAAGCTATAAGCTGTACGCTATCCAGCTATTTCAGTTCTTCCTCAATAATCGCTTTGAAGCTTTCAAATGGCTGGGCGCCAACCAAGCGCTTGCCATTGATAAAAAATGAGGGTGTTCCCTGAACTCCGACTGATTGTCCCAAAACCATGTCATCTTTGACCGCCTGGGTATATTTGCCCGAATCAAGACAACTGTTAAACTTCACCAAATCTAAGCCTAATGACTTGGCATAACCGGTAATGTCAGTACTGGCGTCCTGTTTATTGGCCCAGGTTTCTCGGTTCTTGAACAAAAGATCGTGCATCTGCCAATATTTATTCTGCTCTCCGGCGCAACGAGCCACTTCCGCCATTTTCTGAGCGTGAGGATGGAAAGGCAAGGGATAATCATGGAAAATATAGCGAATTTTGTCGCCGTATTCATCAAGAATCTGAGGATAAGTTTCGTCCACATATCTTTTACAGAAAGGACACTCATATTCGGAGAATTCAACGATGGTAATCGGTGCCTTTTCCTCGCCTTTAACCGCGGCTCCAGCACTGGTAATCTTGGCAAAATCTTCGGCAGCCAAAACTTCAGGAGCTTCGGCCGGTTGTTGAGCGGTCGGCGAAGGCGTTACCCCGGCCTTTGGACCGGCTCCCTTTTGCTGATATTGCGTAAAAGTCGCTCCCCCTAAAAAGGCGGCAATGGCGACTAAAACGATGATGATACCGATTACTTTTTTATCCATATTTAATTGCTTCCACCGCGCAACTCTCAACCGCTTCTTTTATTTTTTCTTCAGAATCTCCTGGCGGATTAATGACCTCGGCCTTGCCGTCATCCCCGAGCTTAAAGCTCTTCGGGGCAATGGCCGCGCACGTCCCGCAACCGATACATTTTTCTTTGTCAATGGCAGGAATTTTCATAACTCGCGGTATCTTACCATCAATAAACTTTTAAGTCAAATTACTTAACATTCCCCCACGAAGGCGTTGGTGCTTTACCCTGAAGAAATTGGTAGACACTGGCGGCCGCTCTGGCTCCATCTGAAGCGGCGGTGATGAACTGGCGAAAATGAATCCCGCCTTCAATCGCCGCCAAATCTCCGGCCGCAAAAACACCGGGAACATTGGTCGCCATCGAAGGCTTAACCTTAATGTATCCTTGTTCATCAATCGCCACTCCTAACTGTCCGGCTAAGGTTGAAGAAGGCACCTGGCCGATTTCAATAAAAACACCCTCAACTTTTAAAGTGGTTGAGCCCTGATAAGGTTTATCCAAACTAATATTTTCAACCTTTTCTGTTCCCAAAATCTGGGTTATTTGTGTAGACAAAACCTGCTCAATCCTTTTATTTTGCCTCAATTTCTCCACCCAAGCTGGTTCTGCCCGAAACTCATCGCGGCGATGAATGATAAAGACTTTCTGAGCAAATTCCGCGGCGTGAAGAGCACCGGTGACCGCCGCATCACCCCCACCGACCACGGCCACAATTTTGTCTTTAAAAAACGGCGCATCGCAATGAGTACAGTAAGAAACACCTTTACCAACAAACTTTTCCTCGCCAGGAATATTCAAATGACGGAAATTCGCTCCCATGGCCAAGATAAGAGTTTTAGTCTGATAAACACTTTTATTGGTATTAACTTCAAATCCGCCAGCTGACAGACTTTCCTGCTTCTCACTTCCCACTTCTTTCTTCCTCACTTCTCTAACGCTTTCTTGCCTTATCTCCACACCATAATGTCCTACCTGCTCGACGAGTTTTTGCATCAGTTCCGGCCCAGGAATCGAAAGATAACCCGGATAATTCTCAACTTTTCCCGCCAGTATTCCCTGCCCTCCAGGCGCTTCTCCAAAAAGCAAATGCTCCAATTTATACCTCGAGGCATAAATTGAAGCACTCATCCCCGCCACTCCCGAACCGATAATAATTAGATCGTTCATATTAAATTAGTCCTCTTTGTTTAATTAGTCCCATCAAAGTCGCTTTATCCGTAAGTCCAATTTTTCTGCTGATCTCTTTTCCCTCTTTAAAAACAATCATTGTCGGAATGCTCATAATCCGATATTGCTGGATCGTCTTCGGATTCTCATCCACATTCAACTTCCCCACTTTTATTTTACCATGATATTCTTTAGCCAATTCTTCAATCACCGGTCCGACCATCCGGCACGGCCCACAATTGTGAACTACAAATTCATTGGCAATGAAATTATGATTCTTATCAACCATAATACGCTGCACTGCTGGCAAATAAATTGACTCAACTTTCTCAATTACATCCCAGAAAAATCCCTCGGGAAGTCCTTTTCTTGCTTCGCTTAACCATTGGGGGTATTTCTCAAAATGTTTCTTAATAGTTGGTTTTCGATTATATTTCAACCAACCCCATACTGCTCCTTCAGAGATGTTAAAGTCATTGGCTATTTCACTCGGGGAGAGTTCTTTTTCTTTCTCTAGCTTTATCACTTCTTGATAGATCCTTTGCCATTTTTTTCTTTTTGTCAAAATCTTTCCTAAAAATTCACCCACTTGGACAGCAACAGTTGCCTTTTGGGAACAATAAGCATAACCTATTCTTCGGGTAAGAGCATAACCAGTTTCGAAATTTTGTCTGAATTTCAGATGAATTATCTTCGTCTGAGTGCCGTCTTTTCGTTTATATGGTGCTTCCTTAATAAAAACCTTAACGACCTTAACTCCGAATTCAACCATCAACTCAGCCAACTGCTGAGCGAAACTAAGACCAGAATCAGCTAAGTCTTCTCTTTTATAAAACTCCAAGTCATTAATATTTAATTTATTGTATGAGTTCTTATTTTCTCTTTGTCTTTCTGTAATCGTTACCTTTGGCCCATCACCCCCCAAAAATCCAGCCAGAAACTCTCTTTGGGCCAATCTAGACACCTTAAAAATCCAGTCTGGTAAAGCATAGACCTGATTCGTTTTATTCCCCTCTGGAACTCCCATGGCTCTGAAGAGAAGCCAAAAGGCTGAAGACAAACATTTAACTTTAAAAGTGTGCATTTTAAACTTTCTTCCTCCAATTTCATGTAGACTGACTCGCTCTTTAACATGGATAGAAAATCCAAGTTTAAGAAAATCCTCTCTTAGGCTTTCAACGTCATTCTCTTGGCCAACAGAAAAACTCACTTCTCGATAATTATTTTTCTCGCTTTGATACAAACTCCCATCAGTTAGACAAAATCCTACCAAGCGAGCCAGAATTAGCATCTTCGGATTATCCGCTTTTAATGGGAGGAGATTTTTCTCCCCCAACTCTTTAATATATCTTTTTGTCTTCATCCGCGGTAAAGAAACTTGGCGAATCTTTGCTTCGTCAACAACAATAGTCCTGTCTCTACCACTTTTTAAAAATTCAATCGAAGGAAAAACCGCCACCTTATCTCCAAAAGAAAGCTCCTGGGCCGTCTTCCAACCATCCCTACCCCAAAACTGATGATTATCAGTTACTCTGATTTTCCGGCCATTTTCTGTCTTCACTAATCGACAATGACCTTCATTAGAGATTAGTTGGGAGTAAGAAACTTCTGATTCCTCTTTCTTTTTACTAAAACTTACAACTCTTTGCCCTTTCAAAATTTCATTCGCCGATATCGAATCTCTCCTATTAAGCGAGACTCTTGAATCGGGTGCCACACACCACTCCGCCCAAAAATCCACCAAAACCAACAATTTTTCTTCAAGGACTTCTTTATTAAAATTAATGTCTGTCAATTCAATGACGGCCATCTTTTTATTCTGATAACATCCATCTTAACCAAAATCAATTAAACTTTCAATCAGCTAAACAAATTGACTCTTAACAAATTATTTTTGAGTTGCTATGATATATCAATGTCTGGAAACTCAAGATTGGCTCTTTTGCTTTCAAAATCATTCCTGATGGTGATTCTTTCCCTCTCTCTCTTTTTCGGCGGGATTGTCATTTTAATCAGCCGGATTTCTGGTTGGAGTTTACTTTTTGGCTTAATCATCACTCCCATGGGAACTATCTTTACTGTTTTAACCCTCGACGAGGTGGCCAGAAATTTAGTTGTTCCTCCCCCTTTTAAGCCAATTAAATGTCATGTTTGCGGAAAGATAACTTATGCCAAAGAAGGACAGGAAGACGTTATCTGTGGCCGCTGTCGGAAAGATATTTCGGAGAAACTTTTAGAAGAAATAAAATATTAAACTTTTTTCTTCTCCTCAAACTCATCCTTCGCCCTAACGTAACCGTCTAAAAAGCCATCTATTTGGGCAATTCTAACCCCGACTACAAAAAAAACCGCGGCTATCAAAGCAATAATGACCGTCAGGGTAAAACCTGTTTCGCGGAGGAGGCCTTGCCAATATAGAACTCCCGCCAAAACTAAGAAAACGGCCAAGATAAAACCAAAGAGACGAATCATCTGTCCTGGTCTTACGAGTTTAACCAATTTTTTTTCCATCACTTTTATCCTACCACCCCGAAAACCCCCAAGTCAAGGGATATACCAAACGGTATATCCCGAAGACCCCGAATACACGCTCTTGTGACGCGTGGACGTAGACCACGGGAGCAAGTAAGTGTTGTTTGGGGTCAAGTCACCCAATTCTTCCCAAAACCTTTCAGTTTAACTACCTTAATTTTTTCCTTTCCTCACCAATCTTTAAAATTAACCAAGATTCTTTTTTCAAAATTGGCTAGCCAAACAAAAAGAGAAAACTCTTGTTATTCTTCTGGCTATCCTCATTTTCGCCATAGTAATATATGATTCAGCGGCTTGACAAATATTTTTAAATACACTAAGATTATAGGCGTGTTAAAACTTCATTATCTTAAACCTCTTGTTAGTCTTACTTTAGTTTTCTTTTTCCTTCTTTTTGTCTTAAAATTCACTTTCGCCTATCAAACCTGGACTTCGCCGGCGAATATCTCCAATTTACCCTATAACTCCGCAGTTCCAAGGGTCGCCGTGGACCAGTTTGGTGGTGTACATGCAGTCTGGGTGGAAGCACCAGATCCAGTTTATCTCGAAGCCGGCTATCTTTATTATTCTTACAAAGCACCGAGTGGATCTTGGTCCACACCTGAAAGAATTGCAGAAGCCACTGCTTATCCTGATATTGCCGTGGATAGCCAGGGTATTACACATTTGGTTTGGGTTGATGGACCAGCCCACAATCTCTCATATAGCTCCAAGCCGCTGAACGGCGTTTGGTCAATCCCATTGGTTCTTTCCCAACCTGGTGGTTGCTGTAATATTCCTAGTATAACCGTAGACAGACAGGATTCTTTGCATCTAGCGTGGAGTTCTGACACAGTAGGGATGGGTGATATTTTTTACATATTCAAACCCGCGGCTGGCACTTGGTCAGAGATGATCAACATTTCTAATACTGACAACCCCTCTGGTTTTATGTCTCTGACGACTGACGCTTCTGGAAATATCTACGCTGTCTGGCAAGAACTCATCTCACTCGACAACTGGGATATTTTCTTTAACAAGAAAATTCCTGGCGGAAACTGGGATAGCCCGACTAATATTTCAAACACTCCTTCAGGTTCTCTCAATCCAATCCATTGGCCCGTTCGGCTTTCCGGTGACCCCCAAGGCAATTTACATATTGTTTGGAGGGAAGAGTTTTATGATGCTTCTGGAGCCACAAATTATGGTATCTATTATATGTCTAAAACTAGTCTCGGCTGGACGCAAGCCCAAAGACTCTCCATCGGCGTGTACCCCGATGTGGCAGTAGACCAGACTGGAACCGCTCATGTAATTTGGAGCGGATCTGCCGGAAATCAAGTAATCTTTTACACTAGTAAACCCCTAGATAGTTCTTCTTTCTCTGGGCCCATTTCGGTTTCACCAATCCCCGCGGATTCTTTTTATTCTGCAATTACTACAGATTCCGAAAATATCCATATTTTGTTTATGAATAATGGGGCTGGTTATTACAATGGTGAAATCTACTATACTACGGCAAGGATCCCCTATAAAGTAACCTGGCTTCCGCCGCTTTCAACCCAAGAAATTTACACCATGCACGACGGGGCAACCTTACCCGTAAAATTTAACTTAATAAATCCTGACGGTTCTCAAGCAACCGATGCTAATGTAATGGTAGTTATCACCGAAGACGCAACTGGAACACAATGGTCCTCCGAAACTGCTGTTTATGACCCTGCCCTGCCCGGTTACAGCGTAAAAGTTTCAACCCAAGGTTGGCCTTTAGGAGAATATACAATTAGTCTTGTGGGCGACCGTCTGGTTCACGATGCTACTTACGGCTTAAATCTAGTGGAAGCAGGAAAGGGTAAAGGAAAAGAAAAATAGCAAAATTCCAACTCGGTTAATAGTTATCCTCTTCCAAGCGACGCCATTTTCCTATAATGAGACTAAGCTTTGGGGTGGGGATAGCTTTAAGCGCCTTAGTTATCTTTTCTTCTGGATGTACTTTCGCCGAAAGTGCTCCTCCGAAGAAACCATCAAGAAAAATTAGGCCGATGATTAATCAAGTTAAAATCGATATCCCCAAAGTCAAGTTCTGAAAAATTTGTCTAGACAACTTGAGAAGGGTGTGATATTCTAAAACTGCCTGCCTCAAAAGACCACCAAAGTGAAAAAACCTTTTATTTCTGTCATTATTCCCACCTGGCGAAAAAGTGAAATTTTAACTTCTTGTCTTAACTCTCTTTTGTTACAGGATTATCCCAAAGAAAGATTTGAAATTATTCTCGTCTCAAAAAGAAAAATAAATCCCTTAAGTAAAAAAATCAAAACTATCCTGATGGAAAGAAATAAAAACCACGCTGAAGCCAGAAACATCGGGGTAAGCTTTTCTCGAGGAGAAATTATTGCTTTCTGCGATGACGATTGTATCCTGCCTAAAAATTGGCTTTCGGTCGCTGTCCGTTATTTTACCATTAACAAAGCTGATTTAATTGGTGGGCCAGCGGTGCCGCCTGGGGATGCTCCCTTTACCTCCCGACTTGGAGGCTACCTTTCCGGTTCTCGTTTTTCTGTGGGTTTTGCTGCTCCCCGGCATCGCAATCTTTATCCAGAACAGGAAGCTGACGAGTTTGATTTGATTTTAGCCAACACTTTCATCAGGAAAAAAGTCTTTGAGAAATTTGGTGGTTTTAATAAAAATCAAGTTCCCTGCGAGGAAAATTTTCTCTATGCAAAACTGAAAAACAACGGCTATAAACTCCTCTACTCTCCGAAAATTGCTTGTACTCATCCAGCTAAACCCATTTTTCTACCTTGGGCTAAAAAAATCTTTTTTTACGCCACTGGTCGAGGCTTGATGATTGCCCGTGCCCCCGAGACTTTCCATTTCCAATATCTTATTCCCAGTCTTTTTATTATCATTTCCACTTTCTTACTCTTTCTTTCTCCTTTCTCTCTTTTGGCTAAATCTTACTTGGTTGCCGTTTTTTTAGTTTATTCTTTTTTAAACCTGGTAAATGCCTTCTATATCTATTTTTTATTTGAAAAAAATCCGCTTATTTTTTTTATTGCTCCCCCAGCCACTCTTATAATGCATGTTGCTTACGGTTTGGGTTTTATCAATGGGCTTGTCCGCTACTTGTTTGGCAAAAAGGAAGCCGTTAAAATGCCTAGTAAGGATTAATGAAAACTCTTTTTCTCAATCCTCCATCTTTCAGTAGGTTCGACTCGGCCGGAGCTCGTTTTGCCGCTACTCGGAAAACTCATTCCCTTTGGTACCCAGCCTGGTTGGGTTATGGAGCGGCGCTTGTCCCCAAAAGCAAGTTAATTGACTGCCCGGCAGCGGGCATCGACCTCAAAAAGCTCTTAAGATTAATTAAAGGCTACGAACTGATTGTCATTTATACTTCAACCCCATCTTTTAATAATGATCTTGCCGTCGCCAAAGCAATCAAAAGAAAACAATCACAAGTGAAGATTATTTTTACTGGTCCCCATGTCAGTGTTTTAGCCGAAGAAACCCTTAAAGCTTCGGGGGCAATCGACGGTGTCGCCCGAAAAGAATTCGAAGAAACTATCAAGGAAATTTCCCAAAAAAAACCTTGGTCTAAGATCAAAGGATTAAGTTACAGGAAGGGCGGAAGAATCATCCATAATCCGGACCGCCCCCTACTGATGAATCTCGATAAAATTCCCTTTGTCTCTAAAATTTATAAACGCGACCTTCCCTTAAAATCTTATCACCTCCCCTTTGCTCTGCATCCTTATCTTGCTATCTACGCTGGCCGGGGTTGTCCCAATTTTTGTACTTTTTGTCTTTGGCCCCAAACTTTTACGGGTCGGATTTATCGGAAACGGAGTGTTGCCAGCTTAGTTAAGGAAGTTCAGTGGATTAAAGAAAATCTACCCCAAGTTAAAGAGATATTTTTTGATGATGATACCTTTACAATTAATAAAAACTGGGTAAAAGAATTCTGCAAAGCGGTCAAGCCCTTAAAAATCACCTGGTCGATTAATGCCCGCGCCGATCTTCCCTACTCTCTCTTAAGAAAAATGAAAGAAGCCGGTTGTCGAGTTTTGGTCGTCGGTTATGAATCTGGCAACCCCCAAATCCTTAAGAATGTTAAAAAAGGAACAACTGTCTCCCAAATGAAAACATTCACCCGGGATGCCAAAAAGGCAAACTTGATGATTCACGGCACCTTTATTTTAGGTCTTCCTGGTGAAACTAAAAAAACAATCAGACAAACTTTCAGGTTTGCCTGCGACTTGGATCCAGACACTATCCAGGTTACCATTGCCACTCCTTTACCAGGAACCCAGTTTTATAACTGGTGTCAAAAAGAAAAATATCTTGAGGAGGAAGCCAAAGTTAACCAAGCCGGCTACCAGACGCCCACTGTTTCTTATCCTTATCTTTCCGCTGAAGAAATTTATAATGCCGTGGAGAAATTTCATCTTAGGTTTTATTTTCGGCCTCAATATATTCTAAAAACGATCAAGAAAGCTCTCTTATCTCCAGCTGAAGCCAAAAGAATTGCTATTTCATCTTGGGAATTTGCCAAATATCTTTTGCAAAATTTTAAAACAATGGTATGAAACCTAAAAACTATTATTGGCGCTACCAACACTTTTTGACTCTTAATCTTGATAAGGTTGAATCATTTAGAGTCATTAGAAACTGGCTTGGGAACAGGAAAAAAATTGTTGACATTGGTTGCGGCTTAGGGCACCTGGCCACATTTTGGCAAGCCATTGGGCTTGACAATGATCCTTCAGCCATCCAAAAAGCTAAAAGCCTATTTCCTCAAACGAAATTCATTCTTACTGATGCTGCCAATAGACTGCCTTTTAAAGATAATTCAATTGATGCCTTTATCTGCTACAATATTTTGGAGCATTTAACCGCTTGGGCTAGAAAAAAACTCTTTTGGGAAATCAAAAGAACTCTTAAAAAAGACGGGGTTCTTATCGCCGGCTACGTGGATGAGACTTTTTGGTTTAATCGACTTTTAGCCTTTTTGATGTCAAACTATGGCATCAACGATCCTACTCATCTTGTTTCTTTTACCCCAGAGGAATTTAAAAACGAAATCAGGAAAAACTTTAAAATTGTCAAGGTCAAAAAAACCAGTCAATATGGTAAGCTAATCTTTGTAACCCGCTTTTTCAAGGGAGAAATACTTATCAAAGCCAAACAAAAAAAATGAGAATTGCGGTTATCAACCCCCCCAGAGTTTCCGGTTATCCAGTTTGTCGGGAAGACAGGCTCGAATACACTGATTACGGCGAGGTTTTCCCACCCCTAACCCTGTTGTATACTGCTGCCATCCTTGAAAAAGAGGGTTTTGAAGTAATGATGCTTGAAGCTAATGGTTGGGGTTTAAAAATCGAGGATGTTGAAAGAAAAATCCACCAGTTCAAACCAGATTTACTTTTGACTCGTTTTGCCATTGACACCATCCCTCAGGACGCCAAAGTCGCCAGAATTACCAAAAAGATAAATCCTAACTGCGTCACGCTCGTCCGCTCAAAAATCATTAGCGACTCTCCCCTCCTTCAGGAAGAAGTGTTCAAAAACTATCCGATCGACTTCCTATTAGACGGAGATATAGAGGTTATTGTTCCTCAAATCGCTAAAGCTAAAGCTGGCAAACAAAGTCTCAAAGGTGTTAAGGGGTTAATCTTTCAAGAAAAAGGTAAAATTAAAAAGACTGGTAGAGCAGAAAAAATTAAAGATATTAACCGGCTCCCTTTCCCCGCTTACCATCTTTCGGGCGGCATTTCCTGCTATCAAACCGGTACCCAACGGCCCCCTTTTACCAATGTTTTTTCATCAAGGGGTTGTCCTTATCATTGCCAATTTTGCTCAAGTCACGATACATATCAAGCGAGAACTCCGGAAAATGTTGTCGAGGAACTGGAATGGTTAGTTAAAGATTATGGCCTTAAGAATTTTTATTTCTTTGATGATGCCTTTACCATTAACCAGAAAAGGGCTTCCAAAATCTGCCAGGGAATAATTAAGAAAGGTCTTAAGCTTCGCTGGAGTTGTGGCACCCGAGTTGACTCTGTTTCTCCTGATTTACTCAAGGAAATGAAACAAGCTGGCTGTTGGATGATCGCCTACGGCATTGAAAGTGGCAATCAAGAAATCCTGAATAGAAATTATAAAGACTTCGCCCTTGCTGATGCCCAAAAGGCAGTCAAACAAACTAAAAAAGCGGGCATCGCCGCCTACGCCATGTTTGTTCTTGGTCTTCCTGGAGAAACGAAAAAAACAATCGAGAAGACTTTTAAATTCATTGAAAAACTTAATCCTGACTACGTCCAATACTGCGTCGCTGTCCCTTTCCCCAATACTCCCTTTTTTGAGGAGTATAAGAAAAAAGGCTGGATTACCACTGATGACTGGACTAAATATAACCCTTTAGGCTATCCTGTCATCTCCACCCCAGAGATTTCTGATCAAGAATTGCATCAATTTCACTATCAAGGCTACCGCCGCTTTCTCTTTCGGCCCAAATTTTTACTCTCAAGATTGAGTATCAGAAATTGGCGCTGGAATATTGTCGGTTTAAGATTTTTTCTTAATCGAAGCCGAGTTATCCTTTCCAAAACAATAATCAGATAAACCAACCCCAAAAATAACGAGATTCAATCTCGATAAAAAACCCGAAATTCTCCCTTCCTCATCGACCGGACCTTCATGCCTAAAACATTTCTGACCACTTTTCCCAGATAAACCAATTCTTCAAAAGAATTTATTTTGCGTCTAAGGTGCGGCAAGGTATAAAAGGGATTCAAATAACGTTTTATTTGCGCAACCAAAAAGCGATTAAGCGCCTCATTTTTAAGCGTGCTTAACTCTTCTGCGGTAAAGTGGCAAGTATCATAACTAGCCACGTTAACGGAAACGTAAGGCATTTCTTGCTTTTCTTTTAAAAGACCCTCCTCAATGAATTCCTGGTGTAAATCCGTTCCCGGATAAGGGGTGGCTACATAAAAGGTGGCAAAATCCAAACCGGAATTAATCGCCCAATTTACCGTTTCTTCGATATCTTTTTTGGTTTCTTTGGGAAAACCAATAATAAAAGCCGAGAGAGTCCAAAAACCAAGTTGATTACAAAGAGCAATCGTTTTCTTGACTCGATCCAAGATGATTGGCTTACGAATGGTTTTTAAGGTGTTCGAACAGCCCGACTCGATCCCAAAAGTTAATCGATAAACCCCGCTTTTTTTCATTTCTGCTAACAATTCTTTATCCAGTGTCCAAATGGCTGTCCCACTGGGGCAGGTCCAACGGATATCAAGACCCCTCCTGCGAATTAACTCACAAATCTTAACGACTCTTTCTTTATCAACCGTGACGTTGTCATCGATCATATAAAATTCTTTAACTCCATAGGCATTAATTAAATGCTCCATTTCCCCCACGACGCTTTCAGGGCTGCGTGGCCGCCAGCAGCGACCCCAAAGAACATTGACGGAACAAAAAGAGCAATTCATCGGACACCCCCGACTGGTAATCATCGCTGTTCTTGGCGTTCTTAAAGAAAACTCCCTCGTTTTTTTCTGACCTTTAAGGTAAACTTCCATCGGTAAAAGGTGGCGGGCGGGAAGAGGTAAATTATCCAAATTGGTAATAAACCGCCGTCGGGAATTAACCACCACCTTATCTCCCTTTCTTTGACAAGTCCCCGGAAGACCAAGGATATTCCTTCCCCCCTCTAAGTGTCTAACCAACTCCAATATAGTCATCTCCCCCTCACCGGCAACAATGAGATCGACGTTTACATCCAACAAAACCGATGAAGGACAAAGAGTGGCGTGAGCACCACCAAAAACCACTAATGTTTTGGAGTCGACTTCTTTAACCCAGGCAGCGACCTCATGAGAATCAGGGGCGTGGGCGGTGGAGCCACACCAAATGCCCACTAATTGGGGCTGAAAATCAATAACCGCTTTTTTAATCTCTCTTTTACTTAGGCCTACTTTTAAAAAGCCACCTTTTTTCTTTTTTGCCTTGTTAATTCCTAAAGCTAAGGCATCTAAAATCTTAACCGGAAATTGGTCTTTTTCCAGAACGGCCGCCAAATAAGCTAAACCTAAAGGCGGATGAGGCAGGGGGTAATCAGAGGGATCGACCGTTAAAGGAGGAAAAATAAGTAAGGTTTTAGTTTTTTTCATATTCAAAATACCAAGCGGTCGCTTCTATTCCTTTCACTGCCTTCAATTTTCGAATCAGATAGGCACCCATCGCCTGATTTATAAAATCTGGTCGAAAAACAAAGCTTCTTCCAAAAACCTTTCTCAAAAAATAATCGGGCAAAGCTAAAGGGGTGAAAAAATCCATTATTTTGACGGTTTGGGGCGAAATCAAGCCCACGACTTGCCTGATTTTAAAACCGTGTCTTTTGGCGATTTTTTCCCAGAAATCTTTTTTTTCCAAATGGGCATAGTGATAAAGCTTGTTTTTTAAATTAATGTAGGCATTGGCTAAGCCTTTAAGTCTCATTTTCTCCAAAAACCAGGCATAAAAAAAATAATCTGAGGCGGTTTTATCAGGCACCAGAAAAATAAATCGACCTTCTTTTTTCAAAACCCGATAGGCTTCTTGAAAAACCAAATCCAGGTCTTCAATGTGCTCCAAAACACTGTTGGAGATAATGGTCTTGAAAAAGTCATCTTTGAAGGGCATCTTCTCCGCTTTGGCGACGACCACTTCTTTGTAAGCACCGCTTTTCTCCGCTAGCCTGACCACTTGAGGATCAGGCTCAAGACCAACCTCAACCTTTCCTTTTCCCAGGCAAATTCGGGCAAAGACCCCGTCACCGCAACCCAAATCAAGAATTGGCGGCTTAAGCTCAAACTCTTGCAAGACAAAGCCCTCAAGTATCCGAGGTAAAGCATGAGCAAAGGGCGATTTCTTGAGATAGGCTTGGCAAACTCTTTCTTGAGATAATTTTTTCATCCCTCTTCCTTGTCCCACCATCCTTTTAATATTTTAAACTGACTTTTTGTCTTAATAAACTTGCCCAGACGGCTGTCTCCCCATCTTCGAGTGAAAAAGCCATTGGTGGTAATCTCTATTATTACTAAAATAAGAGAAAGGATGGAAACAACAAATAAGAACCAATAGAGCCAAGGCCCCTGGTAAGTAAGCGATACCTCGACTGGTTTGTTTTCTAATTCTTTAGGCAAAGGGACGTACATTAAATCGGGGCCAGCGGCAAAGATCGGCAAATCTTCAATTTTCCCTTTTCCATTTTCTCCCGCGGCGCGGGATCCCGCTTCGCGGGGCATTTTCCCTTCCGCTCTGGCTTTCCATCCAGGTAAATAATTTTCTTTAAAAACAACTCCGGAAAAATTATTTCCTTCAATTGTTATCTTCTCGGGTTTTTCTCTGGTCACCTTGACCTCAACCGCTGGATAATAAGAAGTCCTAAGCAGTTTCGCGAGTATTACCTCTAACACCTGAACTTCAACCATTCCGTTTTCTTTAAACTCCCAGGGCCGATACCAACTATTTAAACCTGACCAAATAATTTTTCCTTGATCCAGCTTGCGTTCAACCACGATTGGTTTTCCTGCCTGAGAAACTAAAACCCGACTCCCCTCTCTTATCAATCCCGTATCTGGCACATAAGAAACTTTCCAAGGCTCATTTCGATAAACTAAAGGCTCAAGTTTCTCAAAATTAATGGCGGCTAGTTCTTCATTTGCCTCAACTTGCCATTCTTTTCCCAAAGCGCCGAAGTTTAGTTGCTCGGCAGGAAAAATTTCGGGAAGATTAATTCCCTCCCGCAATGAAGGATTGCCGCCTGTTTCTATAAATAGACTACCGCCTTTTTTAACAAAATCAGTGATTTTTTGCCAACTTCTTCCCCCTCCTGTAAAATTGTAAAGGACTAAAAGATCAAGTTTTCCAAGGTCAGTCTTTGAAAGCTTATCGATTGAAGAGGTCAACCGTAAGGGAATCAGATAATGAGTATTTAAATTTAACATTCCTAAATCCCGCAAAAAAGCATCATAACCTTCATCACTGCCAACAAAACCTACTACAGGAACATTAACCGCTTCAACAATCCCCGAACTAAATTCAGGCTTCATCGTTAAAACAGCCGGCGGTCCCTCAGCGCTCCTTTTTAGAATATATTCGTTTTCTCCCCAAAAACGGGGCGCTAAATTAAATTCTGGCCCAGGAAAGGGAACTAAATATTTAACTCCATACCAATCGATCATAAAAAGGGCTTGCTTTTCCGCCATCTCTTGGGGAATGGTCTGATTCTCCACCGTTTCCTCAGCCAAAGTGGCAAAAAGCCAGGCGTGCCAGTCGGCTGAATACTTAGTATAATAATGAAAATAGCCTTCAGCCTGGGAGACAGGTGAGATGATATTCCAATATAATTTGGGAAAGGCATGAAGCCAAACTCGGACATTGGTGTCTTGCTGATTAACCTGATCCCAAATTCCAGCCAGGTTGGTTTTATATAAAGAAAGTAGTGCCTGATCCTGCTCTGTTTTATTGGGCGAAATTTGACCTGACGGCGGTAATAAATGATCAGGGTCCAGCGGATTAGCTAAAGCCACCCAGCCAATTACTCCCGAGAGAAGAAGTCCGCCTAACCACCGCCACCAGTTCCCCCGACCCTTGACTAAAGAGACTAAAGGGGAAAGAAGAACGGCCGCCATGGTGGCCAAGGACAAACCAAAATACCAAAAGGCGCGACCAGGAAATAAAAAGTCGCCGATAGGATTGATACCAAAGACCGTAGTCAGGTGAAAAACGAGCAAGTATACCAACAAGGCCACTAAAGGGAGAGTTAAATGGCTTGGTCTTTTTCTTTTAAAAATAAAAAACAAAATTGCCACCAGTACTGCCAGGCTAAATGCCACTAATAAAGCCGGATTGGTATTTTCTAAAAGCAGGTGAAAGACCTGAGGCTGAGCCTCTACTTGAGCTTTAGGAAATTGTTTATAAATTCCTCCCTTAAAAGCATCAAAAACCTGGGGGAAAATCGCTAAAGCTCCGACAGTTAAAGTGATTGAAGAAAAAACTAGAAGCCGTTTTAACCGCGGCCAGCTTAGCAGTTTCTCATCTCTTATTCGACAAAAAAATAAAAAAAGAACGGCTGATGTCAACCCAAAGACTAAAGCCATCGCTCCATGAGAATAAAACATCAAAGCCAGAGAGAGAGCCGCTAAAGCAAGAAATCTAAAAGAACCAGTCTGGCCAAACAAAACCAGAAAAAAAAGCACTAAAGGGAAAACTGCTTGAGCTAAGGACGAAAGCACTACCCCATATTCGTAAATCTGAATATAAACACCTTGGCTATTAATTAAACCGATGGTTAAAGCAAGAGCAATTAGTTGGTTTTTTGAGAGCCTGTAAAGAGTTAAATAAGTAAAGAAGAAGAATATTCCTAACCAGATCAAAGGATAAACTTTAGTGGCCAGGTTTAAACCAAATTCAATCACTAATGGTTGAATGAGATAATAATGCATAAAGGCAGAATCTAAAACTCGAGGAATGCCCTCGTACCACAAGTGATCCCAACCAGCTGGGGGCAAAGGGAAAAATTGGCGGAAAGAATAAGTCATAAAGATAAACTGTTCAGCATCATAACCGATAAGTTTGGGGATATGGATCGCCTGATTGACAAACGGCCAAAAAAGCCAAGCCAAAATGAAAATCACGGTTGAATGAAGGGTTAAATTAAAAATCGTCTGAATTGCTTTTTTCACCTTTAGACTTCTTCGTCCTCCCAATCCTTTTTCCAAGAATGAAATCTTTTGGTCAAGAAAGTTTCAGCCTTCCGAATAGGAATAAATTTTGTCAAAATAGCTCCTTTCAATACTCCATCCAGTAGATAAAGACCCATTCCCAAACCTGTCAGAACCGAAATAAAGATAAAAAACCAATCTCTAGCCGTCCGGCCGTAGATAAAAGTCAAAGTGCCCGTTGAGAATTCCTTTGGCAGTAAAACAAGTTTCCAACCTGGCCCAACCTTAATGATTGGTAGCTCCTTGCTTTTTCCATCAAAATTTAAATAGGCTCTCCATCCTGGTGCCATTGCTTCTTTAAAGATTACTTTCCTCTCGCCAGCCAGAGACTGATCAACTTGAACTACTACTTTATCGGGTGTTATTCGCTCAAAATTAAGTTTTGTTTCCTGGCTTTGGTCTAAACTGGTTAACCAAGAAAAAATGGCTAAAAGAAAATCGTTCTCCGAATCGCTTTCGTTGTAGCTGGTATGACCAAAGAGGTTCATCCCGCTCCAAACAATCTTTCCCTGACCATAGTTACCGCCGGCAACGATCACCTTCCCCGAAGCTGTTAGTAATGGTTGGGCAAATTCCCGTAAATCTTGAGGTTCAGCTAAAGACATCCCCCAAGGACTACCCCGCCAAACCAAATCCGCCCAGCCTTGGTCACTAATTTCTCTTCCTAACAGAGAACTATTTATCTTTAAATAGGACCAATTAGTGCCAATATTCCCCCACTTAGCCCGGGAAACCGGCAAGACCTCTGGCAATTCTATCATCAGATTTTGTCCTTTATCATCCATTTTCCCCCAATCCTGGCTCCAATATTGCCAACCAGTATCCACAAAAAGACTCCCTCCTTCTTTAACATATTGGGAGAGCATTGACCACGCCTTACTTCGATTGTGATAACGGTAACCAAAAAGGACAATTAGGGGATACTTTTTCAACTCCGAAAGTTTATAGTCATCAACAAACCTTTTCCCTGAAATGGGCAAAGCCCTATCATAATTAAGACCAAAACGGTTAAAAGAACGAAAGGCGGTATCGTAACCGTCATTATAAGGTGGATTGTCGCCAATCACTAAAACCATTGGCTTATTGTTTAACGTCACCAAACCAGTGGCTTCTGGAATTTGATACAAAAGAATTTTTGGCCCATTATCAAGCTCAACTATTTTTTCTTCAAACCGGGCTAATTTCAAATTGGCTAGGGGCTTTTCGTCTATCTTCAATTTCTCCCCTGCCATAATTGCCTCGCCAATATAAACCAGCTTCACTCCCCACCATTTCGCCAAACTTTGAACTTCCTCTTTAAGACAGACAAAATTTTCTCCAAAGTTATGGAAGCAAGCCTGTTCATAACCGATCATCAAACGCATCAAACTTGCCTCGTTACCCAAATAAGGAGGAATTAGAGAAACATCGGTGGCTGTATTCCAAGAGGCAATCACCGAACCCGACAGAGGCGAAACATCAATCCGATCACGCGAGGTAAGTCCAGTTTTTTTGACTAATTCTGGAAAATACTTCGCCTCCCGAATAGGAACATCATCAATTTTAATATTAAGGGTCAGCAGTCGTTTTAAACTCTCACTAACCGAGGGAAACATCGGCTCTCTCCCCCCATCAATTCTCCATTGTCCATCAATCTTTTTGGGGTCAAGCCAGGAATAAACCGGACCATAACCGAGGTAAAAAAATTCAGGTGGGTGATTTCCAGGCAAAATAATGATTTGTTTAAAAGCCAGATAAACCAGCACTAAAGCCATGACTCCTCCAATTATCTGGGTTACCAGTTGCCAAGGTAGATTCTGTCTTAATCTTCTCCAGAACCAGGCCATCAAGCGAAAAGGGCTCTCACCCAAACTAATAGCTCCATAAGCAGCAATAATGGGCAAAAACAATCTTGGCAGAACCACTGCCCGAACATTAACTAACGACCAAAGCGTCAGAAGAGGCCCTTGCAACAACCAGGGAAATATTCCTGGTCCTATCATAAAAAAGAGACCGGTTAAAGAGCAGCTGATTAAAACCCAAACTTTTTTATCTCTTCGAACCAGAGAAAAAAAGACGCCTAAAATCGCCAGCGCCCAAACCGCACCAGTAAAAAAGACTGAGGTTATATAGTCTGAATCATAAGAAGAGGGCACCAGACCCAAAATCTCCCTGATGGTCACATAAACCACTTGATGAGGTGCCACTCCCACTCCCCCAGGCCGAGAGAAAGCAAAAGGGATGGTCCAAAAACTAACCAATAAAAATCCCGCTAAAGCAACGAAGACAGGCTTGATCAGACCTGATAAATACTTTCTTTCCAACAGTCCTCGACTCAACCCATAAACTCCTAAACCGATTGCCAGACACATCCCTGTTATCGGATGAGTCAACCAAGTTAGACCAAAAAAAAGCACGGCTAGTAACCACCAAGTTCTTCTTCTTTGCTTCCAAGCTAACTCAAAAAAAACAAAGGTCGTCACCATAAAAGGGAATGAAGCAGTGGCGGCATAAAACCCGCCAAACATAATCCAAAGCCAAGCGTCAGGCGAAAGAACAAAAAATAAACCTGCCAAAGTTGCCAACAGCCAGTTTCTAAGCACTAGCCTTGCCAAAACCATGATTCCGACTCCAGCTAAAGGAATTGAAAGCCAAGAAAAAAGCCTGGTCGTCTGGACAATACTCAAACCGGATAAACGATGACTAAAACTAGTCAAATAAGTAATCAATAAAGGGTAGCTTTTCAAAAAGGGCATGCCCCCAGCCAATTCATAATGCCAGCGAGGAAGATAGGGCGCCCAGCGCTCAAGATACTGAATAAGAGAAAGAGCAAAAGGAAGGTCATTACCCCAGCCAAGACCACCAACTAAAATCCTCCAGCCAAACTGATAAGAAAGAACAAAAACCGCTAAACTCCCTAATAAAAAGAGCAAAAGATTAAAAACCAGTCTAGTAATTTTTTTCGCCATCATTATTCTCTCCAAGCAGGCTGAACCATAATAGGATCGCTTGCTTTCTCTAAAGTCTTCCCTTCTAATATTTTAAAATCTCTTGGTTGTCTTCTAAGCATATCCATATAGTCAGCTCTCCACTTGGGAACTACAAACAAAGAAACATCTTCATTCTCTAGCCATTCCTTCACTTTCAACCAGTTTTCCTCCCAATTGGTAAAAGGCTCATCTTCTAAATAATAAAAAGCATCAAACATCTCACCGACGATTTTCTCGCCAATCACTCCCTGGTAACGAACTAAGGCATAAACATAATCCGGCCGATTTTCCGGAACGGCAATTCTGCCTTTTTTGTCCCAAAACTGGGCCGTAGTTTTTGCTAATTCGGTCGCTCTTGGCCACGGCTGTTGAGCAAGGGTAAAATAATAATTGATGGGTTTCCAAAAAAGCATCGAGGCCGCTAACACGACTAACCAAACTAACCAACCCATTTTTAGTTTATGCCAAAGTTTAAACTTTTTCGGTAAAACGTAAAACAAGAAAATAGATAAAATTATCCCTAAAAAACCATAGGGCCAAGCAAAAAGCCGATCAACCAAAAATCGATCAAGATAGCCTCGTGAATAGGCCGCAAAGCTAAACATGAACCCTACCAGACCCAAATTAAGAAAACCAAGCAAGAACCATAAGTAATATCTCTTTCTCTGTCTTAACAACCACAAAACAACCAGGACGGCAAAAATGAAGACAAAAGCCCCGGCAATTTTTACCTCTTCATAATATTCATACGGTAGATAAGCAACCTTTTCCTTTTTAAACCATTGGCCGATGACGCTAGCCAGAAAATTCCAGTAGATGGGGTAAATATAGTTCCCTGTCCAAGTCGCTAAATACTTCATATAGAAAACAATCACCACCAACCAGCTGCAAAAAAGACCTGCTTTTGAGCCTGAAGTTATTTTCTTACCTTTATCCCAAAGGGCGGCAAAAATCAGGACAGCGGTAAAAAGCCAATATTCTGCCCTCTCCATCGCTGCCAATCCCCAAAAAAATCCAGTTAGCCACCCATATCTTGGCCAAGCCAAGATTCCCCCAAGAAGCAAAGCTAAACCCAGTGGTTCCGGCATGCCAAGAGTATCAGAAAAAAGAATCACTGGGAAAAAAGCCAAAAAGAGAGCTGAGGCCCAAGCCGCTGGAGTATTAAAGTCCCGTTTGACCAAGAGATAGACAAAGGCCACTAATAAAGCACTGGGCACAATCGAAAGTAGTCTTATGAGAACAATGTCAATCGAGCCGGTAATGGTAAAGAGAGATATTGAAGCCAAAGGATGAAGCAAACCCCAAAAGTATTCCATTCCCTTAAGATCCCAAAGTCGCAAAAAACCATGTTGAAAACCAACCGTTTTGGAAAGATAGGCTATCTGCCAGTGGTGGTAAACATCTCCATACCAATCATAGCCTGGATTTTGGGGATCATGGGTATAAAGAAAGTAAAGTCTTGGCAAAAGAGCCAAGAAAAAAACAATCAGAGGCACAATTAAATCTTTCCAGTTGAACTTCTTCTTTTCCTGCTCTCCTGCTCTTTTACTCTCTCGCTCTACTTCTTCTTCATCTTCATCTAAAATTTTGTCAAAAAATTTGCCTAACATTTGTTTTGATTATAACCACTTTAAGAAGAATATTCTATTGTTGAATGAGTAACTCTAAGCAAGTTATTTAACTGCCTGGATGATTGACATGTGAAGCCAAAATTTTTCTTCCCTTATCCTTTTGAATCCTGCTGCTTTTACGAATTGGGGAATTTTGTCTTCATAGTTATCCTTAGTATAGGAAAAGAAATTTTGGATTAGAACTATTTTAGCCAATATCCGGTTTTGGGGTCGGGAGAATTCAATCAAGAAATATTTGCCTCTTTTTTTTAAAACACGATGCATCTCTTTTATCGCCTGTTTTTTAGAATTTGTGGGTAAGTGATGAAGAACAAGATTGCACCATACAGCATCAAAGAGGTTTTTCTTGAATGGCAATTCCTCTGCAAAAGCTAGTTGGCAGTTTAGACCCAACTTTTTCTCGCTGTTTTTTTTCTTTGCAATTTCAATTATCCTGGGATCCGCATCGATACCGTAAAGCCTCATCTCAGGGTACTTTGACTTAAGCATCATCAAATCCTCTCCTGTCCCACAACCAACATCAAGAACTTTCCAATTCCTTTTAAACTCAACGCTTTTTAGCACTCTTCTTTGGAGCTTATCTCTTAATCCGTATTTATTAAAAAGATCATAAAACGGGGTCAGAAAATCAAACAACAATGCAGGCTTAAATTTGTAGTTTTTCTCCATGATTGCTTAAAACTCACCCTAAAGATTTTTTAGAAATTTAACAATCCTCTGATGAACTTTTTCCAAGCCTTCTTGGCGTAAAACTTCAATCGAGTCAGGATCTGGCCAGCCCATTTCCACCACCACCCGGCCCTGGTAACCCATTTTTACTAGCTTTTTCATTATTCTGACTGACTCTTTCTCTTTTCCTCCCACATATCCCATCCGAAAATGAACTTCGCCAATATATGGAAAGAGATTGGGTAATACTCTATTTTCCTTCTCTCCTGTTAATTTCCGCCAGCCTTCAAACTTGCCGGTGTCAATGACTATTCCTTTTATTCTTTCTCTTTTAATTGCCACCTCTATTTGTTGCCAATTCATTCCCAAGGGCCCGTGGAGTTCAAGAAGTGGTGAATTAAACTTTGCAAAATCTTCTTGCCAATGAATAACGACTGGTTTTTGGTATTTTTTTTCTAATTTTTGTAAAGCCTTAGTGCCCAAAAACTCAAAGGGAAAAACTCGGTAGTCTGGATTAAAAAAAACTTGAAAAGAATTCAGACCATCATGTTGACCATCCTCCCGCCAACTGATATGAAAGGAAGAAATCTCTTCTGGTTGGCAACTCAACTTGCCTCTCCTCAAAGTCTCCCACCAGACAGCCCAAGTCGGATGAAATTCAACCTGCTCATAACCCAAGCTTTTGGCTAATTTAATAATCACCTTCGAACTCATGAAGGTAGATTTCGGGAAAAAACAGCGATCAGAAACACAGATTTTCAATCTCATTTTTACCTTTTTATTTCTCCCAGATTCCTAAATTCTCTTCTTTTGCCTCTTCCTCTGCTTTTATCAACTCCTCCTGATATTTCAGTTTCTTCCTTTTTTCGTAAATCACGACTTTTGCTAACCCTTCTTCAACCAAAGATTCATTCAGCATCAGTTTTCCTTCCTGACATCCTTTTTCAGTCGTACAGGGAACCCAGACATAGGCTAAAATTCGACCGAATTTATCGTCCTGATATTCATCGTACTCTAGCTCAACTTGCTTATCTTCAGCCAACCTTAAACTATATTCCCAAGCCTGACCATAAAAGTCTTCTCCTCGGTTGGGGGCATCAATTCCCACCAACCTAATTGTTCTTCCATTCTCAAGCTCCAAGGTATCACCATCAACCACCTCCTCAACCATTGCCTCTTTAGGAAAAAGCCGCAGGGTTTGATAAAATCCGCCTCTTTCCGCCACTTGGGCTAAATCTTTTTGCCAATTCCAACCTAAAATCGAAGCTAAAATCAATCCGGGAATAAAGACCGCCGGAATTCCCAAAGAAACCAAAATTCCTCTAGTTAGCTTTCTTGTTTTTTTACTCTTCTTCACTTTAATGCCTTTTCAATTTCTTTTTCTAAAATATCAACATGTCTCCCCCAAGAAAAATTCTTTTGTGTATGTTCCCAGACGGCTTTGCCCATTTCGGCTCGCTTTTTAGGATTGGAAAGAAGCATCATCATTCCTTGAGCATAATCTTCAATTTCGTAAGGCTTGGTTAAATAGCCGGTTTTGCCATGAACAACAGTGACGGTCGGACCGCCATGGTTCCAGGCTACCGTCGGCACTCCCCAAGCTCCGGCTTCTAAAGGTCCCAAACCAAAATCTTCTTCAGGAGCAGGATAACAATGGATGGCGGCTTCTTGATACAATTTTTGCAAGTTTTTTTCAGAAATCTGACCTAAAAACGTAATCTTTTGATATATTTTTAACCTTTTTGATAGATTCATTAATTTGGGGGTATGAGAGGTGAATGGTCCAGGAATAACTAACGTCGCTTCAGGAACCTTCTTGACTACCTTTTTCATCGCCTCAATGACATACTCAAACTTCTTCTGGGGTTCGTGACGATTAGCAATTAGGATATAAGGTTTCGTGATTTTAAAACCATTCACCTTAAATTCTCCCTTAAAAGCACTTTCGGGATTCAATCTTAAGCTTGACCAAGTTTGGGGATAAGCACCTCCGGAGCAAGAAACAACCGGCTTTTGGTAAATTTTTTTAATGACGTTGCCAATATAATTGCCGTTGACCAACATTGCCTTTCCTGATGTAAAAGAAATCCTATCCGCCCAGGCAATAAAAGGCTTAATTAACCTGATAATCCCTGCTAAAAGATAATAATCTCTTCTTGTCTGCCAACCAATTTGCTTATCAATCTTCCGAGGATAAACTAACCGATTTGGTTGATTAAGATAAACCAGGTAGGGCTTTTTTAAAACTTTTGCCATACAAAAAGCCATCCAGGCACCAGGCTGATTGGCACCAAAGAAGATATCAACCTTGCGGAATTTAACTGCCAGAACAGGCGCTAAAAGACTAGAAACAACCATCCTTAAAGCATCACGAAAAGGTAGTTTTTCCGTAAAACTTGGTAAAAAGGTTTTAACTTGCACCTCATCTAAAAACTCTGGAAAACAAAGTTTTTTGTCAACTGTTGGCGCAAAAACTAAGACTTCATAACCTCTTTTTTTAAGTCCCCTTGCTTCCTCCAACACAATCCGCTCCCCGCCGCCGGAGTAAACGAATCCACAATGGAAAATGGCAATTTTAAGTTTTTTTTTAGACATCCACTAAGTTTTCTTAAGCTTTATTTGAAGAAGGCTAATTGAAACTAAAGTCAGACTAGTAATCATTAAGCCAAAAATCTTCTCTAATAAAGAGGTTTTTTCCCTTATCTCCCAAATCCCTACTTTTTTCTCAACGGCTAGCCCCAAAACCTGTTCTTGAGCAAGAATCCCCAACTCCCTACTCTGGGAA
>Ga0315285_10001130_pt1 | contig 27903 bp, 30 predicted proteins | sample YL17G09_36_MG_FD_203698 | JGI IMG/M metagenome (GOLD analysis project Ga0315285, IMG submission 203698) | Sediment microbial communities from Yellowstone Lake, YNP, Wyoming, USA - YL17G09_36 | ecosystem: Environmental > Aquatic > Freshwater > Lake > Sediment | place: USA: Wyoming | collected...
CGCCGGTAGACGACTGTCACCGGGCCACCGGTGAGCCGGCGGGCCGTGCGGGCCGCATCCAGGCCAGAGTTTCCCCCGCCGACCACCAGGACGTGGCTCCCCAGGTCAACCGTTTCGCCCCGCGCCACCCGCTCGAGCAGGTCGAGCGCCTGGTACACGCCCGCGCCATCTTCGCCCGCGAGGCCCAGCCGGACGCCTTTTTGCGCGCCCGAGGCCACGTAGACTGCGTCGAAGCCCTCCTTCAGCAGTTCCTCCGGCGGCACCGTGATGGGATGGGAGAGCACGATCTGCACACCCAACCGTTCGATGCGCTCGATATCCTCTCGCACAATCGCCTCGGGCAGCCGGAAGGCAGGCGCCAGCGCGAGCATGCCCCCCGCCCGCTCCCTGGCCTCGTAGACGGTCACGGTGATGCCGTTCAACGCCAGGAAGTAGGCCGCCGCCAGCCCCGAGGGGCCGCTGCCGATCACGGCCACTTTGTGACCACTAGAAACCAGGTTTTTGGGAAAAAACCTGGTTTCTTCGGCGGCGAACCGCTTGAGCGCGCGGATGGCCACCGGCTCGTCGTAGTTGTTGCGCGTGCAGCGCGTCTGGCACAGGTGCGTGCAGACGTAGCCGGTCACCCCGGGCAGCGGATTGCGCGAGAGGATGACCTCCAGCGCCCGGCCGTACTCCCGCTGCGCAATCAGCCAGGCGTACTCGGGCACGTCCTGCAGGACCGCGCACTGCTCCACGCAGGGGGCGGCGATGCAGTCGAACAGGCCCAGTTTGGACGCGACCTTGGGCAGGCCATACGGGTGGTAGTCCTTCTTGTAGCGCCGATCCTCCAGCGCCCGCGCCGCCTCCCGTTCCAGGTTGGCCAGCCTGTCCCCTGCCAGTTCGTCCAGGCTCCTTGCGCCGAGTCGCTCCATATCCGCTTCCAGGTTCTCCAGGTACTGCAGCAGCCTGGAGTAACCGCCCGGCTTCAGGAGGTCCGAGACGACGGTGACGGGCCGGGCGCCGGCGGCCAGGATGGAGGTCACGTTGAGCGCGTCGGCCCCAGCCGAGAAAGAGACGGCCAGGTCCCCGCCGAACTCTTGTGCGAGTGTGTGGAAGAGGTTGATCGTGAGCGGATAGAGCGCCCGCCCTGACATGTACATCTCGTCACCGGGAAGGGTATGCTTGTGGTTGGCCATCGCTAACGTGTTGCTTAACTTGACCCCGAAGGTCAACCCATGCGAGGCGGCGACCTGTTTCAGCGTCTTGATCAACTCCACTGCCCGACCATACTGCAAATCGTGCTCGAACACGCGATCGGGGATGGTAATCTCGTGGAAACCGAGACGGTCGTGGAGGATGTGCATCACCGCCTCTTGGCCCAGTAGCGTGGGGTTCAGTTTGACGAAGGTGTGTAGCCCCCGCTCCTCCAACAGGTAGCGGGCGATGCGCTCGATCTCGTCTGGTGGACAGCCGTGCATGGTCGAAAGTGTGACGTCGTTGACGATCCTGGACGGGACCGCAACGTCGGCAAACTGGGGAAAATCCCCACTCAAGGCCATCTGGATCGCGGCGATTTCCTCGGAGGCATCCTGCAGCCGATCCATAAAGCGCGTCATCGGCGGGCTCTGGATGCCCTCCAGGTTGTAGCCGACGCTCATGTTGAAAATCGTCCCGACAGGGCCGGCGAAGCCCAGGTAGCGGTGGAGGACGTGCAGCAACACCCAGGCCTTGACGTACTCACTGGCGGACTGCTCCAGCTTGAGTTCCTGGGACCACTCGACGTTATATCCCTCGTCCTCCATGTCAATGCAGGGGCGCGGAATCTCCAGTTCGTCCATGATCTGGACGGTCTTCAGCTCGATGAAACGCGCGCCGGAGAGCCAGGCGCACACGATGTTCTGCGTCAACTGGGTGTGCGGCCCTGCTCCCGGGCCGATGGGCGTGGCCAGGTAGTGGCCGAAGAGGTCCGGGATGGCGTAGGGGCTATCCGGCCTGGGGGTGTAGAACAGCGAGCGGTGGATGCCAAAGACGGAGTGGTTCTTCTCCAGTTCGGTCAAAATCCAGCGGAGAAGAACGTCAAAAGGTTGCACCCTCATCGTATCAGTCACTATCCTGCCTCCTGTACTTCCTCTGCGTGCGTGAGCTCGAGATACACCTGCTCGACGTAGGGGAAGAATTGCTGCAGTCTCTCTACCTCGTCCAGTATTGCATCGAGCACTGTATCAGGCTCAAAAGGGACGTTCTTACGGCGGATCAGAAACCTGTCACTGGGTGATGGACTGTAATCAATGTTCGGAGCGTCAGGCAAGTTCTGCACAGCAACTTGCTGAAAGCGGCGCCTGAATAGACCGACGTCAGGCACTTTAGCAAGGAGATAGAGGCCAGAATAGAACTTGCGCCTGGGGAAGCGATATACGCCCAGCCAGACTTGAATGTGCGCGAGATCCCTTTTCGACGCAAGGTCTTGCAGCTTTATCTCGAGATACTCCTCTCCCATAGGCTCATACTCCATATACTCTCTGACCTGCACGGTAATGCGTGCAGGATCGTACCACGGTGCCTCGACAATTCTATTCTGGAGCTCTGTGAAAAGCTGCGCTCGTTCGCCACGGAAGGCTTGTATCATCGCGCGAACGAGATCGTACTTTTCAGCGTACAACAGAGAAATCGGGCTGAACCCCTCGAAACCAGGCATGTCATTCACCTCCTGCAAAGCGCCTATCAGGTTGTCTATCCCGCGCCAGTGCTTTCTCAAGTAATGATCGCCTTGCCTTGCATATCCTTCCAGATGATCAATGACGGCTGTGGCGTGCTTGTACTTATGGAGAACCCCGGCACGCAGGTTGAACACGAACTGGCGGATCGCCATTTCCACGATCGGTGGGACGGGCTGACTTGCAAGCCCCTCAAGCAGTTGAAGCACTGGCGGATAGGCCAGCGCGTGAAAACGGCGGTCCTTCGGACGGTGACCTCTTGGGCTTAGAAACACTAACAGCAGATGATCGAAAGGAATTCCTCGCTGACTGGCTTCTTTCTCGGCGTCATCGGCATAGCGTTGTGTCTGGTTCAGCCCTTCGGCTGCCAGAATCTTGTTCTCAACGACACATAAGAAGTTGGGGCCGATCACGGTGATGTCGGGCACGCCTTCGTCTGTGCCACGCTCCAGTTCGACCTCGACTGCGCTCAGATCGGCCTCGAACTCGCGTCCACACGTCTTCTGCGCCAGTTGCAAGAAACCGTCCAGAAATGCAGTCCCAAGGCCATGGCTTCCCTGTGGGCCGAGCAGCCAACCCAGAAAGCGACTGTGCGGGGCCTCCTGGCGGCTGATGCCGAAGACGTCGAGAAGATTGAGCGTCTGAAAGTCGGGACGCTTGCGCGGATCGGCCTCTTGTAACAGGTCAATCCGCCTATGCCAGTGCTCGAGAAGGTCGCTTTCCGCCTGAGTCAGGAATGCCTGAGCCTCGTCGAGTGCAGGCGGCGGTGATGGTGGTCCAAGCAACCGTTCGGCTTCTGCCAGAAATGATACAGCCGCGGCGTACTGGTCTTCGCCAGGAGCATGTAGCAGAGTGGCGGCCTGTGTGAGGAAGTCTTGACATTCAGTCAAAGAGAGCATTATTCTCTCTCAGCTCACGTTTCACGTTTCACGCATCACGTACTACTCCTGCACAAACGGCCTGCCCAATCCCCCCGGCGACCGGCCGCGGATGGTCCGGTCAATCGTGCGCGCCAGGCGCGTGGGCAGCAGCGCCAGCAAGCGATCCACACCCTCACTGCTCACCAGGAGCAACGCAAAGATCATCAGCGCAAACGGCGCGGAGGAGAAAATCTGGGTCGGCACGCTGGCGAACGCGGGATTGCGCTGCAGGATGCTGCCGAGCGCCTTGAGCAGGCCAAAGAGGTACGACCCCGCCGCCACGCGCCAGGGGTTCCAGCCGCCAAAGATGACGATGGCCAGCGCGATCCAGCCGATGCCGAAGGTATGCCGGTGGCTCCAGCCCAGTTTGATGCTCAGTGAGTAGGAGGCCCCGGCCAGCCCCACCAGCGCGCCGCCGACCATGGTGTAGACGTAGCGCATGCGGTTAACGTTCACCCCGCGCGCAAAGGCCGATTCCGGCCGCTCCCCCACCCCTTGCAGCTTCAGCCCCGGCTGCGTTTTATAAATGAACAACCAGGCGGCGACGACGGAAAGCATGCTGAGATAGATGACCAGGTTGTGGTCGAACAGGATCGGCCCCAGGACAGGGATACGAGAGAGATAGGGGATGGGCATGTGAGGAACCGAGGGGCCGGGCTTGCGCACGAAGGGGTTGCCCAGGAAGTCGGCCAGGTCCGTACAGAGCATCGTCAGCACGAAACCGACCGCCACCTGCTGCTGGCGCAGCGTGATACTGGCGAAGGCGACGATTAGCGCGACGAGCGCCCCCACCGCCATCGCCGCCAGGATGCCCAGCGTCACGCTGTGGGTGGTGAACGCGACGGCGAAGCCGGCCATCGCCGAGAGCGCGATGGAACCGTCGAGCGAGAGGTTGATGACGCCGCTCTTCTCCGAGATCGTCTCGCCGAGCGAGGCCAGGACGACCGGGGTGGAGGCGGCGACGACGGAGGAAAGCGTCTGAATCAGGAAGTTGGTATCCATCAGCCCGCCTCCTCTGCGGACGAGAAACCAGGTTTCTTTCTTTTCATCAGCGCCCGCCAGCCGCCGACCAGCATGACCGCCAGCACGACCGCGGCCTCCAGTACGCCGCCGATTGAGGAATCCAACTGCATGTTCAGCTCCAGCCGGGTACTGCCGACGCCCATGGCGGCGAAGAAGACGGCAATGAGCGGCACCCACTGGGAGCGATAGCCACCCAGGAGGGCAACCAGGAGGGAAAGATAACCTGTCCCGCCGGAGACTTCGGGGATCAGCCGCCCGTAGACGGCCGAACAGCGCATGACCCCGGCCAGCCCGGCCAGCGCGCCGCAGGCAGCAAAAGCGGTCAGCATGCGCGGAGTGCTGGGCACACCCAGCAGGAAAGCAGAGCGGAAGTTCTTTCCCATCGCCTTCAGTTCCAACCCCCAGCGCGTGCCCCGCAGGAGGAAGTAGACGACGACTACGACAATCAGCGCCAGGACGACCGCCAGCGGTGCAACGCGCAGGCTGCCCAGCATGGGCATCCAGGCTGGATCGGGAAACGGGTCGGTGCCCTGCATCGTCGCGCCTTCTGCGCGCTTCCAGGGGTTGAAGATGAGCCAGATCGTCAACCCCTGCGCCACGTAGTTAAGGCCCAGCCCGCCAAAGATCTCGTGCACCTTGCCATAGACCTTCAGGAGGCCGGCCAACGTGCCCCACAACGCTCCGCCCAACATTCCGGCCAGGACCATCGCCGCCAACACTGGCACCTGCGGCCAAAGGAGGTTGCGCGCCACCCAGGTGGCAAAGACCGCCCCCAGGACAATCTGCCCTTCCACGCCGACGTTCCACTGGCCGGCGGTGAAGGTGATGCACATCCCCGCGCCACAGAAGATGAGTGGCACGCAGGCGCTGACGACGTCGGCGACCTTGGCCGGGCTCTCAAACGCGCCGAAGAGGATGTTGCGGTACGCCTCCCACGGCGACGCGCCGACGATGGCCAGGATCAGCGTGGTGAACAAGAGTGCCAGGACGATCGGCACCAATCCCAGAAGAACGCCCGTCAATCTTGAAGTAATCTTCATAGTCACATCTTACGCATTACGGGTTACGGATTACGCTTCACGTTTCACGTTTCACATACTGTATGCTACCACTTGTGCCAATTCCCGAACGTGCAGGACTTCTCTGCCACCGATGGGCCGAATGTCTGTTCGATCCAGTGTAAGCAGTGCAATCGTCTTACCCTCAGCGGTCACGAACTCGACCTCGAAGGCCGCACCGTCCTTGTAACAATGTACTACAGCTCCTATGTCACCTTGCTTTAAGCCAAATTCGTCAACGTCATGTGTAAGGGCGACTGTATCTAATTCGCGAATCAGGTTGGGGAGCTTCATGCCGCCTCCTTGCCTGCAATTAGGTACCCCAACTGCTCCACCGTCGTCTTACGGGCCTCTAATGGCGCGGACATCCGCCCGCCGAAGAAGACGACGACGCGGTCCGAGCGCTCCAGGAGTTCGTCCAGGTCGGCGGAGACGAACACGATCGCCGTGCCCTCCGCCCGCCGGGCCAGCAGTTGCTGCCAGATCCAGTGGGCCGACTCGACGTCCAGCCCACGCGTCGGGTGTTCCATCAAGAGCAGCCGCAACCCGGGCGGAAGCAATGCCAGGAGCGCCCGCTGCTGGTTGCCGCCGGAGAGCGCCTCCACCGGGCTTTCCGGCTGCCCGACGACGTTGAAGTGACGGATGCGCTCAGCAGCCCTAGCGTGGGCTGCTGCCCAGTCAAGAAAGAACGGCCCCTGGCGCTCGGCCAGCGCAAAGTGCTCGGTAAGTGTGAGGCCGCCGACCAACCCCTCCTCCAACCGGCCAGCCGACATATAGGCGACGCCCGCCTCCAGGAAGCGCCGGTACGGGACATGTGTCAGCTCACGCCCGGCCACCACGACGCGGCCCGTCGTGACCCGCTCCAGTCCCGCACAGGCGCGCAGGAACAACCGCTGCCCGCTGCCCTCCAGGCCGGCCAGCCCGACCACCTCGCCGGCACGCACTTCCAGGTTCACGTTCTCTACAGTCAGACGGTAGGAGGGGATCGTCGCTCCCTCCAGTTGTAATACAACCGGCCCCGGTTCGATCAAGACGCGCTCGGTAGGTGGCAGGCTGCGCCCGAACATCATCTCCACCAGCCGGTCCATCGGGCAGGGCATCTCGGCTTCACCGGTCACCCTACCCTGCCTCAGGACCGTGACCTTGTGGCAGAGTTCCTCCACTTCCTCCAGTTTGTGGGAGACGAAGACGACCGAGTGGCCCTCCTCCTCAGCCAGGCGACGGAGCGTTGCGAAGAGTTGCACCCTTTGCGGAGCAGAGATGCCGGTAGTTGGCTCGTCCAGGATGATGACCCGTGCGCCGAGCGCCAACAGGCGCAGGATCTCCAGTTGCTGCCGCTCGCCGATCGTCAGGCTGGTGACTTCGGCCTCGGGGTCCAGGTCGAACTGGAAGTGCGCCCCCAGTTCCCGCAGCATTGTCCGCCCCCGCCGCCGGTCCGGGAACATGCGGCGGTCGAAGGCGAGCAGGAAATTATCCAGCACCCGCATCTGGGGAAAGTCCAGCGGGTCCTGGTGCAGCATGCCGATTCCGTGCCGGATGGCCTCGGCCGGGGAAGCGAAAGAGACTGGCCGCCCGTCCACCTGGATCGCCCCGCCGTCGGGGGGCAGGTAACCCGAGAGGCACTTCATCAGCGTAGTCTTGCCCGCGCCGTTCTCCCCCAACAGGCCGTAGATCGTGCCAGGCTCCAGCGTCAGGGAGATGCCATCGTTGGCCCGCACAGGGCCAAAGTACTTGTGAATGTCAACAAGTTCGACTCGCATGGGCAGGACAGGCCTTCCTACAGTTCCAGGGCCTGGCGCAATCTTTGGTCTACCGCTGCCAGATCTTGAGGAGTAAGCGTACCGACGCGATGAAGCACACGCCCAGGCTCGAGAGTGAACAATACCGGCTTGAGGGCAGAAGGATAACGTAAACCGGCCGCTTGCCAATCGCTCAACCCGTAATCCAGTGGGCCGGTCGCCGCGGTAACCCTGGAGGTGATGGCAGCCAGAATCAAATCAGGCTCTGTGGCGTGATAAAGGGAACCACTTACGATTATGGCTGGTCGCACCTTCGTGGTGCTGAGGTCGCTGAAGGGAAAGGGCACTAGAACAACGTCACCCCGCTGAAACACCATACAGATCCCTCCAGTTGTCGTAGCGGGCATCCTCTTCGTTGTCCCAGATACGCTGCAGCGAGACCTCAGAAAGGAGCGACCAACCCTGCCGTACTGCACGTTCGTCGAACAGTTCAGCCAGGTTGAAGAGAATGTCCAGCGCTTTCTCGATGACCCGGTCCTCATTGACACCTTGGGTTTGGGCCAAGCGGCTCAGGCGCTCCGCACGCTCAACAGACAGATGGACGTGCTTTTCAATAACAGTCAGTGTCTCACTCATCTTAACTCCCAAGTGTTAGGAGAGGTGCCAGGCACCTTCGAGGGGCGCCTGGCACCTGTTGTGGAGAGCCACCTACTGGCTGGGGCCTTCCATGCCTTCCAGGAGTTGCTTCATGTACCAGATCTGCTCGTCGGTGCCCACCTCACCCTCCTTCAGGTACGGCGTACCGTCCTGGTAGTTGAGCGGCCCGACGAAGAGGTTGATCGAGCCATCGGCCAGCCCGGCGATGAGCTCGTCCACCTTGGCTGCCCACTCACCGGTGAGGGCAGTCCCCTTCACAAAGCCGACGGCCGACGTGTCGGGGTTGTTGATGTCAGCCCAGTCTGGGCCAGCCCAGATCCACTCCTGCGTCCAGGTCCCGTCCATGACGCCCTGGATCTCGTATACGTAGCCCGGGCCCCAGTTAAAGTACGGCACGCCCAGGCAGACCTCGGGAGCCTGGTCACAGGCACCCACGTAGTCGTAGGGGACGGCAAAGACGCGCTCCCCCTGCGCCGCCCGCTGGCCGACGACCACGATGGCCTCGGTGGTGTCAATGCCAGACATCAGGACGTCCGCCCCTGCATTGAGCAGGTCGTTGGAGACCTCGGTCGGGTCGAGCGTGACGCCAGGGATGTTGAACCAGAAGCCGATCCACGTGACGGTGAACTTGAGGTCAGCCGGGTCCATCCCACGGTACTGCTCGTAGCAGTAGCGAGCGCCCAGGTAGGCCGAGGCAGCCAGGCGGCGGGTCTCGTCGTTGATCAGCGGCCCCACGTAGCCAATGTGCCCGGTCTCGGTCGCCAGCGCCGCCGCGCAGCCGGCGATCATCTTGCCGTACTCCATGCGGCCCATGTAGTTGCCGACGTTGGCCGGAGCCGTGCCCTTCAGCACCTGGTCACCCGAGATGCTCATAAAGGTGATGTCCGGATACTTCTCAGCAACCCGGTCGGTGTCCTCCATGAACGCATCGGAGGTCGTGAAGATGACCCTGGCCCCCTGCGCGACCATGTCGTCCACCACCTGTTCGAGCGTGGTTTCGGGCCGGTCGGCCGAATTCAGTTTGTCCAGGTAGACAAAGCGGGTGTTGGGGATTTTCTCGACCGCGTACTCGGCCGCGGTGTAGTGCGCCTCGCTCCAGCCGTGGTCGTTGTACGGCCCCACCAGGATGATGCCGAAGACGCTCTCCTCCGGCGCCGGCACCTCAGTGGGGACTTCGGTGGGAGGAACCTCGGTCGGCTCCACCACAGGGGCCTCCGTTGGCACTGCGGTAGGGGCTGCAGTAGGTGGCGGGGTGGCAGCCGGGCCACAGGCAGCCAGTACCAGGGCTGCAACAACCAGCATACCCATCAGATTCCACAAACGCTTAGACATTCTTCGCCTCCTTTGGGGATATTACTAACAGAGAATCACTACCAGTCACAAACGAGATTACTTTGCCGGGACGATCACCTCCTTCCAACGCGAATATACCCAAATAATAGCATAGTACCCGCGCTTTAGCAACCTACCCAGTGGTCTGATAGACCAACGTTATTTTGCCAGACGTTCGATGAGGAGCAGGATGAGCCACAACAGGATCAGAACACCTGCACCGGCCAGCAAGCACACCAACCCCAGTACCGCAGCCGGCGGGCCGTAGACCAGTGCGATGGTGATGGTGCCGCCGATGACCAGGAAGGCAAGCACCATCCAGAAAAGTCGCCGCTGCTCGCGTTGGCGTTGCTGGCGGAAATCACTGAATCGGTTCTGTCCACTCATTTGAGCAACCCATAGGCCGCTTCAGCTTGCGCCAGGGCGTGCTCGATGAAGAAGGTCGGAGTAAAAATCTCGACACTCTGATAACGCTTCAATCGCGTGAGATGCTCGTCGCCGCTGACGATATATTCGGCCCCGGCTTCCAGCGCACAGGCAACGTACTTGTCGTCGGTGGGGTCATCTGGGACAGCGCAGACGGAGAGAGCCCCAGGCGTCAATGTGGCCGCGGCTGCGATGCCGGCCAGAAAATCATCTACCTGTATCTCGCTCCAGCCGTGCTTGCGCTGCAGGCGCGGATAGAGAAGCACACGGCGCGCTTCGGCCAGCATGGCAGGTGAAAGTACCAACTCGAAGCGGCCAGCACGCCAGGCTGCCAGGATTTGCGCTGGGCGGCCCACCGGCACAAGCACCGCGCTGACAAACTGGTTGGCATCCAGCACGACACGCATCAGGGCATTCCCGGATCAGGCAGAGCAGTTTCTACCCGTTTTACGGCCTCTACGGCCTCTGCAATGGCTTCTTCCAGTTCGACTACCGGGACCTGGCGCGTGCGTTCCTGGACCTGGTCGATGAGCGCGAAAAACTGTTCGCGCCGCATCTGCCACTGCTGGTACTGAGCCAGGGGCACTAACACTGCCATCGGTCTGGCGGCACGTTGGATGACAAACACATCGCCCCGATAGTACGTCTCCTCCAGCAGTTGCCCGAGATTCTTGCGGGCTTCCATGGCGCTGATTTTCTTCTCCATCGAGTCTCCCCTATCAATTGATATAGTTGAGTAAACCATATCAATTATAGCACTGGAATGGGAGCCTGTCAATCAAACAGCGGCACGAAGTCGAACTTATCCACGTCCACCAGCCCCTGGTCGGTCAGTTTGAGCGCCGGGATGACCTCGAGCGCCAGAAAGCCCAACGCCATGAACGGGTCGTGCAGCGCAGACCCCAGCCCCCTGGCAGCCTCCACCAGCCGCTCCATCTGGTCTCGGACGGCCTCCACCGGCCGATCGGACATCAGCCCGGCGATGGGCAAGGGCACCGCGGCCAACACCTTCTCCCCAGCGGCAGCCACCAGCCCGCCTCCCAGGTCGCCCACGGCGCGGGCGGCGGCCATCATCGAGGTGTCGTCGCAGCCTGCGACGATCAGGTTGTGCGCATCGTGGCCCACGCTCCCGGCCAGCGCACCGCGCTGCAGCCCCAACCCGCGCACGAACCCCAGTCCTACCCGGCCCGTTCTCTTGTGGCGTTCGATCACCGCCAGTTTGAGCAGGCCCCGTTCTGGATCGGCCACTGCCAGGCCATCCACCACCTTCGCCGGTTCGACCAGGTGCTCGGTGACGACCTGGTCAGGGACGATGCCAATCACGCGCACGCGCTCCCCCCGCGCAGGGATGGCAAAACTGAGCCGTTCCCATTCCACGTGCACGGTATTGCGTACGTTCGCATCGTCCACGACGGGCATAGGCCAATCTCCGACAGGGTTTCCGTCTCGCGCAACCAGTACCCCGCCGGCGAAGACCATCCCGGCGCGGAAATCCTTCAGGTTGGAGAACACGACCAGGTCGGCCCGCCTGCCGGGGGCCACTGCCCCCCGGTCGCACAGCCGGAACCACTCGGCCGCGTTCAACGTGGCCATCTGGAGCGCGGTGACCGGGTCGAGCCCCTCGGCGACGGCCAGCCGGATCAGGTGGTCCAGGTGCCCCTCGTCCAGGAGATCCGCCGGGTGGCGGTCGTCGGTGGCGAAGGCGCAGCGACGGGAGTTGTAGAGCGTGACGGCGGGCAGGAGCGCGCGCAAATTCTTGGCGGCGGTGGACTCGCGGACGAAGACGACCATCCCCGCCCGCAGTTTCTCCAGCATCTCGTCAGCGGTGGTACACTCGTGGTCGGAGCCGGGGCCGGCACCGACGTAGGCCTGTAGCCACTTGCCCGTGATGCCGGGCGCGTGGCCGTCAATCACGCGGCCCTGGAACGCGACCAGTTTCTCCAGCGCGCCCGGCAGCCCCAGCACTGCCCCCGGCACGTTCATAAACTCGGCCAGGCCAATGACGCGGGGGAGGTCAGCCAGCGCGAGCAGATCGTCGGCCGAGAGCGCCGCACCGGCGGTGCCCATGTGCGTGGCCGGGACGCAGGAGGGGAGGTTGACGTAGACGGTCAGCGGCAGCCCTTCGGAAACTGCCAGCACGTAGCGGATGCCGCCGGCCCCGGCGACGTTGGCAATCTCGTGCGGGTCGGCGACGACGGTGGTCGTGCCGCGGGGGACGACGGCGCGGGCGAACTGGGGTGGGGTGACCATCGAAGACTCGACGTGGACGTGGGCGTCAATGAGCCCAGGGCAGACGTATCGCCCACCCAGGTCCATCTCCTCCCTGCCCTCATAATCCGGCCCCACGCCGACGATCGTATCCCCAGCAATGGCGACGTCGGTCTCGACGATCTCACCGGTAAACACATTGATCACACGCCCATTGCGGAGCACGAGATCAGCCGGCTTGTCACCGCGGGCTATGGGGAGAAAGCGGGCAAGTTCCATTGGGTACCTCCCGTGGAAAAATATCCGAGTAGATGGGTAAATGGGAAAGGAGGAGAGTCAGGCAGTCTCGACCCAGAGAACGGGGACAAGCCCACGAAGAGCCCTGATCTCGGGATCGCCACTAACCAACGTCGCGCCTAACTCCTGGGCCAGTGCGACCGCAAACGCATCGGCGTACGAGACAGCGTGGTGGGCTTTGACACGCGCAGCAGCCAGTATGCGTACTTCGGTGACCTCGCACAACACCAGGGGCAGCCGCCGAACGTCCTCGAGGATTCGGGTGGCCTGTCTGGCTCCCCGTTCACGCTCAGCGATATAGGCCATCTCGCCAAAGTTCACGAGGCTGAGATAGAGCGTCACGTCCATCGCTGCACGTTCTGTCAGCGCAGCAACGAGATCTTCACCTGGCTCGCGTTGCAGGAACGCGAACAGAGCATGCGTGTCCAACACGTAAGGGCCGGGATGAATATCAGGCGTTGTAGGCATGTCGGTGGACCTGGGCATCTTCGCGTTCACGTTCCCGCCGGCGCTCGTCCAGCAGGGCTTGAACCAGTGAAGGACCGGCGGCGTATTTGCCTCGCAGTTCACCCACCAGGGCCTTAATGTCGGCTGCCGATGGCCGGGGTGGCGACTGCGGCCGGATAGCCAGCATATCCAGGACCTTTTGGTAGTTGGTCACTGACAGAATAATCCTTTTTCCTTCCGGTGTTACCAGGAGCGCTTCTGCGAACATAGGTCTCTCCCTTACCTCGACAGAGGTTTCGCTTATCATACCATAATGCGGCTTCCTGCCACAGTCAACCTGGTTCACCCGCCGACTGCTTCCTGCCCTGCCCGGCGAGCCTCCGCCAACACGTCAGCATGCTCACGCACCTGGCCTCGATCGTTGACGCCGGTAGCCACCACTGTGGCAAACAGCCCGGTCTCGAGATATTCCAGCGCGTCCGTGAGCATCCCCACCACGTGGCGCGCGGTAGCGGCATCTGTATCACCCAGGGGAATGACCGCGATGATGCGCCGCCCTTTGAACGTCGCCTCCTTCTGATCCTGGGGGGCCACCTGGTACCAGCGGTCCACGAACGTCTTGAACTGCGCACTCGGCCCCCACCAGTAGACGGGCGTGCCCAGCACCCACACGTCACTCTGCCGCATCTTCTCCAGCAATTCCACAAAGTCGTCCTCGTGCACGCACTCGCCGGTGTCCAGGCAGGCGTCGCAGCCCTGGCAGGGCGCGATCGTCAGATCGCTCAGGATCACCTTCTCGGCCGATGCGCCGGCCTCCTGTGCGCCGCGCAACACCTCGTCCACCAACGTCTCGGTGTTGCCGCCCCGGCGCGCACTGCCGACGATGCCCAACGCCCGCTTGCGATTGACTTTACTCATGGTAGCCTCCTCGTGTCCTTCAGAATGTGTGTGGATCATCTCACCAGGAACGCGACGCCGATCCCGGTGACCAGCATCAAGACAAAGCCCGGTACCATCGCCCGGCGCAAGGTGCGCGAACCGTCTGTCAGCACCAGCCCTCCCTTCACGACCGTGTTCGACATGGCGGCCAGCACGATGGCGCGCTCGGCCGTGACCAGGCTCACGCTGCCCGCTGCGCGGCTCAACTCGGCCATTGAGAGCGTGATCGCGTCCACGTCTGCCAGCCCGGCCAGGACGCTCGAGAGGTAGACGCCTGCGTTGCCCAGGTACATCTGCGCGGCCCTGGACACCAGCAGGATCACGGCGTAGAGCAGGCCGAACTTGATCGTCGGCCCCAGTTCAAAGGGGTTGGAGACGACGACGCCGCCTTCCTCGTCGGTGCGCTGGGAGAAATACAGGAAGACGCAATAGGCCAGCCCGGCCAGCGCCGCGGCCGCCATCGGCAGCCACAACACGCGCAAGAGCGCGGCGTTCAGCGCGGCGACCTCGACGATGACCCGCGCAAACATCACCGTCCAGGCCACGGTGATCGCCAGCGCGAACGGCCTGGCCAGCCCGGGCTCCTTCTGGCTGCGCTCGGCAAAACTGGCCGTGACCGCCGTGCTGGACACCAATCCGCCCAGCAGCCCGGTCAGCCCGATGCCCTGCCGGGCACCGACGACCTTGATCAGCACGTAGCCGAGGAAACTGATGCCCGAGATGAACACGACCATCAGCCAGATTTTGTACGGGTTCAGCACGTCCAGTGGCGGCGGACCGAACGCCCGGTTCGGGAGCACGGGCAGGATGATGGCCGTGATGACGGCGAACTTGAGCGTGGCGACGACGTCCTCGCGCGTGATGTGCTGCGCGAAGGTGTCTATCTCCAGTTTGAGCGAGAGCAGGACGACCGTCGCCACCCCCAGCGCGACGGCCAGCGCCAGGTGCCCCCAGTAACACAGCGCGCCGGCCAGGACGATCACCAGCGCGCCCGTCTCGGTCGTCAGCCCCACGCCGCCGCGCCAGGCGCTGACGAAGTAGGCGATGGCGACCCACGCGCCGAGCAGAAACACGACGACGAACGGCCATGGTGAATCCAGGACGTCGGCGGCCATGGCTGCCGTACAGCCGAGCAGGCCCATCAGCGCGAGCGTGCGTTCCCCGGCGACAATCTCCCGATCGGGGCCACCGTGCGCGTACTCGCGCTGCAATCCGACCAGGAATCCGATGGCCAATGCCACGCCGAAGCGGTAGAAGAGAGCGGTCTGTTCCAAGTCAGCAACTCCGATCGGGTCTACGTGTGTTCCCTGCTTTGTAACAGTGCCAGAAACTGACGGGCAGAGAGGACACGGATCTGGCCTACCTGGCCCAGGTCCAACAGGTCTCGGTCTCCGCTGACAATGACGTCAGCGCCTCCAGCCACAGCACAGGCAATGACCCAATCATCAGCCGGATCGCGACAGATGCGGGGCACTTGTGCAGGCATTTCTATGACTTTGCTCAGAGCCGCAATGAGCGCCACGAAGCGAACGCGGGTCTCCGTGTCGTAATAACGGTGAAGTCTGGGATACCGCAATACCCGGTCCAGTTCCGCCAACATCACCTGACAGGTCAGTAACATAAAATCGCCACGTCCCAGGTGCGCGTCTATCAACTCGGCGATCGGGGGACGGTGTGTGATCAGGTAACTGACAAGTAGGTTGGTGTCTATGACGGCGCGCATCAGTTCTTCTGTGTGGCCTGGAATGCTTCGTCTATTGAGGCAGTCGCCTCATCCTCAGAAATGGCAGCGCGTGTACTCACCTCCTCGGCGATGCGACGTAGTTCAGCCAACCAGGCTGCTCGTTTTTCGCCAGTCGTGCGCCATTTCAGATAATCCTCGAACTCTTCGTAGGGGATAATGACCGCTTGAGGCGTACCGTAATTGCGCACGACGACCGGCTCTCGTTCCACGCGTACACGATCCAAGACTTCCCGCACCCGCCGCCGCAGATCCGTGGTCTGCACGGTCCAGGTCATCTCGCACCTCCAGTGTAGCACAAATTGTGCCAGATTATTGTGCTATTGTACCATACCTGGTGATCAAGTCAAGGAAGAGTCCTGTCGTCGCTCTGCCAGCAGGTCATCCGTCGTCGGTCCCTGGCCTTTGAGTGCGCCTACGGCAGTATGGATGGGATCAGATTGCCGCGCCACGAACCGTCCCCGTCCCTTGCGCCCGGTGAACCGCCCTTCGCGGTAAACGATGTGGCCGCGGGAAATCGTCGCCTTGATCCGCCCCTGCACGCGCAGCCCCTCGTAAGGGGTATAGCCCGCCAGGTGGTGGAGCGCGTCGGCGTGGAGCGTGCCCTCCGGCTGCGGATCGTAGACGACGGCGTCGGCGTCGGAACCAGGCAGAAGCGCCCCCTTGCGCGGCCACAGACCCCACAGGCGGGCCGGGTTGGCCGAGAGGAGCGCGACGAGTTGAGAGAGCGTCAGCCGCCCCTCGGCCACGCCGTACGTGAACATCAGAGGTAGGAGCGTCTCCAACCCCGGCAAGCCTCCCGGCGTGCGGGTAAAGTCGTCCGCGGCCATCTTCTGCGCCCGCGTGTAGTCGCAATGGTCGGTGGCAATCAGGTCCACCACCCCACCTTCGACCAGCGCCCACAGCCGGTCTGGCTCTGCGGGCTCGCGCAAGGGCGGCTGGAGGATGTAGCGCCAGGGCTCCGGCCTCTCGTAGACGGTGTTGTCCAACAAGAGGTACTGGGGGCACGTCTCGCAGGAGACGGCCTGCCCGCCCTCGCGTGCCTCGGCCACCAGCGCCGCCGAGCGCCCGGTCGAGCAGTGGACGATGTGCACCGGGCAACCGGCGGCCTCGGCCAGGAAGAGCACGCGCTGGACGGCCTCCTCTTCGGCCAGCGCGGGACGCGCACGGCCGTGATGCCGCCAGCCGAACTCCCCAGCCGCAACCAGCGCCTTAGTCTGCGCAGTAACCAGCGCGTCGTTCTCGCAGTGGACGAGCGGAAGGACGCCGGCATCGGCGGCAGCCTCCATCAGGCGCAGGATCGTCGCGTCGTCAGCATAGTAATTGGGGCGGTAAGTGGTGTACAGTTTGATGCTGGGTGTGCCCAGTTCCACCAGGTCGGCCAGTTCCCCTTCCCGGCCCGGTGGGAGGTCAGTGACCATCACGTGGAGCGCGTAGTCAATCGTGGCCTGGCGTGCCTCGGCCAGCCGCGCCTCCACCGCCGCCCGTAGCGTCTGGCCTGGGCACTGGATGGCAAAGTCCACCACGGTCGTGACGCCGCCGCACGCGGCCGCCCGCGTGCCGATAAACCAATCGTCGGGAGTCTTGTAGATGCCGGTATCGAGCGCGATGTGGGTGTGCGCGTCTATGACACCGGGGAGGACGTAGCAGCCCTGGGCGTCTATCACCACGGTGTCATCAACCACGGGCAGGCTGTGTCCGATTGCCTTGATGCGCTCCCCCTGGATGAGCAGGTCGGCCTCGCAAGCATCCTCGGGCATGATGAGAGTACCGTTCTGAATGAGAAGAGTTGCACTCGAATACTTTTTCATCCCGCTACCAACTCCCGTGCGATCCGGTTGTGCCGCTCGATCACCGGTTCCAGGTCTATCGTCAGGAGATAGCCGTCCTCCACGACCACCCGTCCGTTGATGACCGAGAGGTCCACCCGCTGCGGTGTGCAGAAGACGAGCGCCGCCAGTGGGTCGTGGAGCGCCCCGGCATAATCCAGCCGGTGCAGGCGGAAGCCGATGAAGTCGGCGGCCTGGCCGGGTGAAAGTTGGCCGACGTCGTCGCGGCCCAACACGCGCGCTCCACCTCGCGTCGCCAGCCACAGCGCCTCTTCCGCGCTCAGCCCCGCCGGATTCCCCGACACGCGCTGCAAGAGGAGCGCCATGCGCGCCTCCGCCAGCAGATGGGATGAATCGTTGCTGGCCGAACCATCTACACCCAGCCCTATCCTGACCCCTGCGTCCAGGCAGGCGCGCACCGGCGCGATGCCGGAGGCCAGCCGCATGTTCGAACTGGGGCAATGGCAGACGCCCGTGCCCGTGCGGGCAAACAAGGCGATCTCTTGCTCGTTCAAGTGCACGCAGTGCGCGTGCCACACGTCGTCCCCCACCCAGCCCAGGTCCTCGGCGTACTCCGCCGGCCGGCGGCCGAACTGGCGCAGGCAGAACCGCTCCTCGTCCAGCGTCTCCGCCAGGTGCGTGTGCAGGTGGACGTGATACGCTCGGGCCAATGCCGCCGCCTGGCGCATCAACTCCGGCGTGACCGAGAAGGGGGAACAGGGAGCGACGACCACGCGAAGGGTTGCATAGGGCTTGGGGTCGTGGTAGGTCTCAATCGCCCGCTGCGTGTCCTTGAGGATGGAATCCTCGTCCTCGACGACGCGGTCCGGCGGCAGGCCTCCCTGGCTTTCCCCCAGGCTCATCGAGCCCCGGCTGGCGTGGAAGCGGATGCCGATCTCCTGCGCCGCCCGCATCTCGTCGTCAATCCGGCAATCGTTGGGGTAGATATACAAATGGTCGCTGGCGGTGGTGCAGCCGGAGAGCACAAGTTCGGCCAGCCCCACCAGCGCGCTCGTGTAGATCGCCTCGGCGGTCAACCCGGCCCACATCGGATAGAGCGTCTTGAGCCATTGGAACAGCGTGGCGTCCTGCGCGGCCGGCACGGCCCGCGTCAACGTCTGGTAGAGATGATGGTGCGTGTTGACCAGCCCCGGCAGGACGATCATGCCCCGGGCGTTGATGACGCGGTCGGCCTCAGCCGGCAACTCAGCCGTCAGCCCGACCCGCTCGATGACGTTGTCCCGCACGAACAGACCCCCGTCGGCGATACGCCGACGGCCGTCATCCATCGTCACCAATACTTCAGCGTGCTGAACGAGCAACGTTGACATACCACACTCCTCCCTTCCAATCTACCAATCTACCAGCCTACCAGTTTACACACTTTCCACTTTTGTGCTAGAATACCAGAAACCATCTACCAGCCTACCCATGTACCAACCTACCAACCCCGGAGGTCACCTGAGAATGCGCGCACGTACCTGGGCCATCTTCATCGCGGTCAACGTCTTGGTCTCGGCAGCGATTGTGCTGGCGATCCTGTTATTATGGGAACGCCCACGTACCCCTGCACCTGCCACCCTGGCCCCTGCTTCCACCGCCATACCCGCGCTCCTGGCCACCGAGGAAGCGCCAAGTTCTCCAACCGCACCACCCATCGCTTCTCCTACTCCCCTGCCTCCGCCGGCGTACGTCGTTCAGGAAGGGGACACGCTGGGAGCCATTGCCCAGGTTCACGACGTCTCCATCGAGGACTTGATGGCTGCCAATGGGCTGGCTGACCCTAACATGCTCCACCCCGGCCAGACGCTCATCATCCCGGTCACTCCCTTTCCCGCCCCGACCACTGAGCCTTATGCTACAACCTTACCCGAGCCTCCTCCTGTGGCAGCGCCGCTCCCCACCCCACTGCCGACGATCACTCCTGCCAGCCCGCCGCTCGTCGAGATCGCCCAGGCGCTGGGCTCCGGCAACCTGGCAAACGAGGTCGTGATCGTGCGCAACCGTGGCGGCGTGGCCAGCCTGGAAGGTTGGACGCTGTCCGACGCGGAGGGCCACACCTTCACCTTTCCCGCGCTCACGCTCTTCACCGACGCGCAGGTACGCCTGCACACGGCGGCGGGCGTGTCTACGCCCACCGATTTATACTGGGGCCGCGATACCCCGGCATGGAAGGGGGGCATCCTGGTCACGCTCCGCGATACAGCGGGGAACGTGGTAGATACCTACATCGTGCCGTAACCCCCCTTTCCTCAGTCCGCCAGAACCCACCCTCCCCCGGCCCCTCCCTGGCAGGGAGGGGAGAAACTCCCTCTCCCTCTCAGGGAGAGGGTTGGGGTGAGGGTAAGACACCCGTGATTGAGGGTCATGTGCAGACGCGCTCGATCCTGGCCCCCAACTGGCGCAGTTTGTCCTCCACGTGCTCGTAGCCCCGGTCAATCTGGCGGATGTTGCGGATGACGCTCCGCCCTCTGGCGCAGAGCGCCGCGGTGAGGAGCGCCATACCAGCACGGATGTCGGGGCTTTCCACCTCGTCGCCGTGCAGTGGCGACGGTCCCTGCACCACGCAGCGGTGAGGATCGCACAGGATGATGCGCGCGCCCATCCCGATCAGCGTGTCCACAAAGTAGAGGCGGCTCTCGAACATCTTCTCGTGGATCAACACGGTCCCGCTGGACTGGGAGGCCAGGACGATGGCGATGCTGATCAGGTCGGAGGGGAAGCCCGGCCAGGGAGCATCGGAGATTTTAGGGACGGCTCCGCCGATGTCCGTGGCAACCGCGAGCGGTTGCCCGGCGGGCACGAAGATGTCGCTCCCCCGCGCCTCGAACCGCACGCCCAGCCGCCCGAACACCAGGCCGATCATGCGCAGATGCTCAGGGAAAGCCGCCCGGATGAGCAACTCACCGCCCGTCACCGCCGCCAGTGCGATGTAACTCCCCACCTCCATGTAATCTGGACCGATGGTGTACTCTCCACCCGTTAGCCGTTCCACCCCGTGGATGGTGAGCGTGTTGGAGCCGATGCCCTCGACCTGGGCGCCGAGCCGGCACAGCATACGACACAGGTCCTGCACGTGGGGTTCACACGCCGCGTTGCGGATGACCGTCGTACCATGGGCAAGTGCTGCCCCCAAGATCGTGTTCTCGGTGGCGGTGACACTGGCCTCGTCCAACAGAATGTCAGCCCCACACAGGCGCTTACTGTGGAGGCGGAAAGCGCCGTCGGTATCTACCTCTGCCCCTAACGCGCTCAACGCCAGGAAGTGCGTGTCCACCCGCCGCCGCCCGATGACGTCGCCACCAGGCCGGGGCAGGAGCACCTCGCCTGTCCGGGCCAGCATCGGCCCGGCCAGTGTGATGGAGCCCCGGATGCGCCCGAAGAGCTGAGGGTTCAACTCCGACGTCCGAATGTCACGGGCGTGCACCCGCCAGGTATTCACGTCCAGTTTCTCGATGGAGACCCCCACGTCGGCGAGCAGTTCCCCCATGACCGCCACGTCCCCGATGGCCGGCATATTGTGCAACGTGACAGGCTCATCCGTCAGCAGGCAGGCCGCCAGCAACGGCAACGCCGCGTTCTTGTTTCCACTGGGGACGACAGCACCGGAGAGGGGATACCCACCCTCAATGACGAATTTGTCCATTTCTGCTGCTTCGCATCTCCTCTCACCAGTAAGTTGCTATAGCACCCGATCGCAATACCACCGCATCGCCCGCGTGCAGCCCCAGCCTCTGAGCCGCGCTTCCTGCGCGCACTGCGATCTCCAGGTGGCCCTCGCTACCCACCAGCGCCAAGACTTCGCCAGGTGTGCCCTCCGCGTAGGTATGGCGCACCCCAGCGATCTCCCGCCCACCCACCACGACCACCGCCTCCGCCGCCCTAAACCGCACCCGCTTCCCGCCTCCTGCATTCTGCATTCTGCATTCTGCATCCTGCATCCTGCTTCCTACATCCTGAAATGCCGGCTCAAGCACGAGCCCATCTCCCCTCCACCCCAGTTTCCCGATACTGGTGATGACGTTCCCGAAGCGGTCGGCGTGCAAAACCTCTCCGGCAACGCCATCCGTATCAATCTCCAGGCGTGGAAGCGGAAAGGTCACCGGATCAGACACAGGTGGGCCGAGCGCAGTGATGGGCACCCCAGCCGCCAGGTGAGCGGCAGCAGGAGCGAAGACGTCACGTCCGTGGAAGGTGTGGCTGACCTGGGGCAGGCGGTAACGTGGATCGGCCAGTTCGACCAGTACATCCACCGGCTCGCGGGCCATCACGTAACTGAAGACGCCGTTGTCAGGCCCGACGAAGGTGCCCACCGGCGTGCGCAGCGCGATGGGCCGCCGTGCACTTCCCACGCCTGGGTCCACCACGACGAGGTGTACCGTGTGCGGCGGGAAAAAGGAATAGGCGGTGTAGAGCACGTAGGCAGCCTGGCGGACGTCCTGCGGTGCGATTTCGTGGGAGATGTCCACCAACTGGACGTGGGGAACGATGCCGAGAATGACGCCTTTCATCGTCCCTACGTAGCCGTCGGCTGTACCAAAGTCAGTCGTGAGGGTAATCAAAAGTTGAGTTCCTTCATCACACCCGTGCACATAAAAACGACCCGCTCACAGATGTTACTCACCCGGTCGGCGATGCGCTCCAGTTTGTGGGCCACCCATAACAGATACGTCGCCCGTGTAATCGTCGTTGGGTCCCCCATCATATAGGTGAGCAACTCCCGGTAGACCTGGTCATTCAACTGGTCAATTTCTGCGTCCCGCCTGGCCGTTTCGAGCGCCATGTCCGGATCATTGCGCAAATATGCCTCCAGGCTGGCACAGATCATCTCCTGGTCAATCTCGGCCATGCGCGGGAGGTCAATCAGCGGTTTGAGGAGCGGCTGGCCGGACGAGCGGATGGCCAGTTCCGCGATCCCGCTGGCATAATCGCCGATGCGCTCCAGTTCGGTCACGATGTGGATGGCGGCGACGATCGCCCGCAGGTCTCCGGCCGCCGGTTGTTGCGTCGCGATCAACCTCAGGCACCGCTCCTCGATCTCGTAGCGCCTGGCGTTGATCTGCTCGTCTCCGGCCATGACCTGGCGTGCCGCTTCCTGATCTTGCTCCTTGAGCGCCTGGAGCGCCAGTTTAATGGCCGTCTCCACCATACTTCCCAGGTCCATGATGCGATTGCGCAAATCCGTCAGCGACCGATCGAACACCTCTCTGGCTTTCGTCATACCCTTACCCCTCCCCACTCAACCTCTAACCTTCATTCTCCATTCTCCATCCTCCCCCTACCCCATCCGCCCCGTGACGTAATCCTCGGTCAACTGCTGCGCCGGGCGCGTAAACAGTTTGCCCGTCTGGTCGTATTCGACCAGTTGGCCCAACCAGAAGAAACCGGTATAGTCCGAGACGCGCGCGGCCTGCTGCATGTTGTGGGTGACGATGACGATCGTGTAATCCTTGCGCAGTTCCCGCATCAGGTCTTCGATCCGCAACGTGGCCACCGGGTCGAGCGCCGAGCAGGGCTCGTCCATCAGGATGACTTCCGGCTTGACGGCCAGCACCCGCGCGATACACAGCCGTTGCTGCTCGCCCGCCGAAAGGTCGAGGGCGGAGGAACGCAGTTTGTCCCTGGCGTCGTTCCACAGTGCCGCGGCGCGCAGGCTCTGCTCGACCAGTTCGTCCAGCAGCGCACCGGAACGCGCCAGACCCAGCACGTGCGGGCCGAAGGCAACGTTATCGTAGATGGACTGGGGGAAAGGGTTGGGCCGCTGAAAGACCATCCCGACCCGGCGGCGCAATTCGACCACGTCCACGTCCGGCGCGTAGACGTTCTGACCGTCGAGCAGGATTTCACCTGTGACCCGCGCGCCGGGGATCGTGTCGTTCATGCGGTTGAAGCAGCGCAAGAAGGTGGACTTGCCGCAGCCAGAAGGCCCAATCAGCGCCGTGATGCTCTGCTTCTCGATGCGCATCGAAATGCCGTGCAGCGCCTCGAGGTCGCCATAGTATAACCGCAGGTCACGGGTTACGAGTTTGCCCATCTACAGTCGCCCGTCATTCTGAGCGCAGCGAAGAATCTCCCGCACGTTATGGGGCTTTCTCCACGGGCAGCGTGAACGTAAACGTCGTCCCCTGCCCCTCTGCGCTGGCGACGCGCATCTCTCCGCCGTGTCCCTCGACGATCTGCCGCGTGATTGAGAGTCCCAAGCCGGTGCCCGTCACCCGGCCCTCTGAGCCCGGCACCCGGTAGAAGCGTTCGAAGAGATGCGGCAAGGCCTCCACCGGGATGCCTGGCCCCGTGTCGGCCACGCTCACAGCCAGGCAATGCCCCTCACACTGCGCCGTGACCTTGACGCTGTCGCCGGGATGGCAATATTTGATCGCGTTGCTCAGCAGATTGAGCAGTGCCTGGTGCAGGCGTTGCGCGTCTCCAATGACCGATGGCAGCGTCGCAGGCACGTCAACCACCACCCCAATTTGCCTGGCGTCCGCCTGCGGCCTCACCACGTTGACCGCCATGTGGGCCACCGTGCTCAGGCACACCGGATCTCGGGCTAGCGACGCGCGGCCCGATTCCAGCCGGGCCAGGTCGAGGAAGTTCTTCGTGATCTCGTTGATGCGCCCGGCCTCGCGCTGGATGATGTCCGCAAACTGAGTGCGCTGAGTCGGCGTCGCCTCCGACCGCTGGATCAGTTCGGCGTAGGCGATGATGGAGGTCAGCGGCGTGCGCATCTCGTGCACGATCTCGGCGATCAGGTCGGACTGCTGGAACAGTAACGCGTTCTGCACCGCCACCGCCGCCTGATCGCCCAACACGGTCAGCAGCTCGACGTCCTCTTCGGTGAACGGTGCCCCATCGTCCTGCTTGTTGATCGCTTCCAACACGCCGATCACGTTCCCTCGGGTGCGCAACGGGACGGCCAGAATCGAACGGGTGACGAACGTGGACTGTTCGTCTGCTTTGCGGTAAAAGCGGGGGTCCTGGCGGGCGTCTGCGACGACCACGTGCTGGCCAGTTTTCACCACCCAGCCCGCGACGCTGCCTTCCATCGGGACGACGATCGAGCGCAACCCTGGCAGATTCGTCGCCTCCTCAAAATGCAACTGGCCGCTCTTGCGGTCCAACAGCATGATGGAACAGGCTTCCGTCTCGGTGAGTTCCTGCGCCGCCACGACGATCTGATGCAACAGCGGGCGCAGGCTCAACGTCGAGTTCAACGAGCGGCTGAGCTCGATCAGCCGCTCCAACTGGGCCACCCGTTTCCCGTCCTGGGAGCGTTGACGAGAACCCGCCACGATTCTACCCTCCTACACAGGCCCGCGCGACGCGAGGCAAAATATCCGCCACGTCGGCGTGGATGACCACGTCGGCGATTTCGTCAACGTAGGTCGGAGCCAGGTTGACGACGATCAGTCGCCCGCCGTGCTCGTGCACCATGAGCGGCAACTGTGAGGCCGGCACGACCTCCAGCGACGACCCTGCGACGAGCATCAGGTCGGCCCGGCGGACGTGCGCGACGGCCGCATTGACCACCCGGACGGGCAACTGCTCCCCGTACAGCACGACGTTGGGCTTCATCACGCCACCACACACCTCACAGCGGGCCACCTCACCTGAGGCAAGAAAGCCGTCCATCAGTTTCCCGATCGGCACGACCCGATAACAGTTCAGGCAGGTGGCCTCCCGCAGGTGTCCATGCAACTCCAACACCTCGCGTGCCCCGGCGCGCTGGTGCAGATCGTCAATGTTCTGCGTGATGATTGCCTTCATCCAGCCACCCGCCTCCAGTTCCGCCAGCGCCCGGTGACCGGGGTTGGGTTCGGCTGTCCGCAACGTCAGCGCGAGCGGCCGCATCCAGTCGTAGAAGGCCTGGGGGTTACGTCGAAAGGCGTAGATGGAGGCAACTTCCATGGGGTTCACGTGCTCCCACAGCCCGGTGCCCGGCGAGCGGAAGTCGGGAATGCCGGAGGGGGTGCTGATGCCCGCCCCGGTCAATGCCACAGTGTAGTGAGCCTCTCGCACGAGTGCCGCAGCGCGCTCGATCCTATCGGCATATTCGTCCGTGTAATTCACCACGCGGCCTCCTGCCGCAAATCAATTTCTGGACGCGGATCAACGCGGATCACGCGGATTTTTCTTTTCTTGGCCGGCGTTCGCCGCCGGCCACGCGATGCGCCCAGCGCGTGGGTTCCGGGATGCGATACTTTGTCGCGCAACCCAATACCAGCGCGACCGACGCCTCCAGGTCTATGCGATGTCCAACCGACACAAACACCGGCTGGACACCGTCGCGCGTGCGCACGACCGCGCCGATCACCTCGTCCCCATCCACCAGCGCACTCCAACTGCCCCTCCGCTCGTCGGGCTCTGCGTACGTTCCACACAGGCACGACTTGGCGCATCCCACAGCGGGCATATCCAGCAACACTCCCAGGTGTGTGGCCAGCCCCATGCGGCGCGGGTGGGCCAACCCCTGCGCGTCGAACATCAGCACGTCCGGCCGCCCGTCCAACTGCTCGAGCGCCGCCAGCACGACCGGCCCCTCGCGGAACGCCAGCAAGCCCGGCACGTAGGGGAACGAAACGGGCTTGTCTGTCGTGACCGCTTGAAGGGGGGTGAGACCGGGATAGGAGAGCAGCACCACGGCCGCGCGGGCCTGCTCCTCTTTCACGCTGACGTCTACTCCGGCGATCGTCGCCGGCTGGCGGTCGAGGGGCTGTACGAGCACGCGCCCACACAGTTGGCGCTGGATGGCCACCGCCTCAACCGGCGAGACGTCCCAGGGATGGGTGAAAACAGGCTGGACGGCCATGTGGGCCCCCCACTTTATATTCAACTGTTGTGATTCCCACGAGCATCGCGGCACTACTGTAGCACAGAACTGGCGACTTGGCAAGGACGAAAAAAGAGGCGACCATCTGGCCGCCTCCTGGTCGGGGCGCCGGGATTTGAACCCGGGACTTCTACAACCCCATTGTAGCGCGCTACCCAAACTGCGCCACGCCCCGTCGCCGCTCGCTATGCTGAACAGCAAGTGTAGTATACGAAAAACGTGACATTTGTCAAGCAGCAAGACAGTGGATCCCCGCCAATTGCCTTTTGCCTTCACTGCTGCTATACTAATGCTCAGATGGAAAAGACTGGAGGCAGAACATGGCGGTGATTACGATTTCTCGCGAATTGGGGAGCGAAGGGGACAAGATTGCCGACCTCCTGTGCCAGGAGTTGGGATACTGCCGCGTGGACAGAGACATGCTATTGCAGATTGCCAGGGAAGCTGCCGTGGACGTCGAGGTCGTGTTGGCCAAGGAGAAGGCTGTCCTCAGCAAGCCCCGGCTGATTAGCGGCGATCTGACCGCGCTGTATACCAAGGACCGCAGTGCCTTCGAGAGAAAATCCACCCTCGACGACCAGACCTACACACGGATCGTGCACGAGGCGATGGAAAAGTTTGCCAGGCAGGGCAAGGGTGTCATCGTCGGGCGCGGCGGGCAGATGATCCTGCGCGACTGGCCCGGGGCCTTGCACGTCCACCTGTACGCCCCGCTGAAGGTGCGCGTCCAGCGTATTATGCAGCGCTTCAACATCTCGGAGGCGGAAGCCCGACGGCGCATTACCAAGTCGGATGAGGAGAAGCGGCAATACATCCGAACCATGCACAACAATGCCAGTTGGAAGGACCTCAAGTACTACCACCTGGCGATCAACACCGGCGACATTTCTCCCGCAGTTGCGGCGCAGATCATCATTCTGGCAGCCAGGGACAAGGAAAAGGCATCCCCTTGACAAAATTTCCTCGTCGTAGTATCATTCTTTAGGAACTTTCGGAACATTAGGCAGTTTTGAGCCGATCTATCAAAGATAGCCGTGACGTTATCTCCCAGGCAACGCGATTTCCTGAGCCGGCTCCTGGACCTCTACCGCAAGGCCAGGACCCCCGTGCACTATGCTGACGTGGCGCAGGCGCTGGCAGTGAGCCCGGTCACCGCCTACGAGATGCTGCGCCTCCTGGAAGACAAACGCCTGGTACGCTCCGAAACCATCCGGCCTCAGGGCCGCCAGGGCCGTTCCATCGTCGTCTTCTATCCCACGGACAAGGCAACGGCCCTGCTGAGCGAATTGACGGGCGACCATAAGGACGGGGAGGAATGGCAAAAGGCCAAAACCAGTATCCTGCAGGTGCTGGAAAAGGGACAAGGCACCGACTACCAGGATTTGCTGAACGAACTCCTGTTGCGCATCCCGGAGCGCAAGTCACCGCTCCTGTTCGCTGCGGACATGGTTACGGCCATCATCCTGGTCTTCTACGAACTGCGGGACACTGCAACTGCGCGACGTATATTTCCGCAATTGCGCTGGTTCGGCCCGCCGGGGTGGGCAGTGCTGTATTCGCTGGCCGGTTTCAGCCTGGCCCTCTCGCTGGTCGAGCAGGCCAACCGCCGGGCCACTACGCTGCTATTATCCTATGCTCAGCAGTTTCGTGAGCATTTAGACAGCCTGACAGGGGGGGAGCAGGCGCGCCTGTCTGACTTTGTCTACGAGGTATTGCGGGCGATTGGGTTGTGAGGAAGGGAGGGAGCAGGATGCAGGATGCAGGATG
>Ga0315285_10001133_pt1 | contig 27862 bp, 22 predicted proteins | sample YL17G09_36_MG_FD_203698 | JGI IMG/M metagenome (GOLD analysis project Ga0315285, IMG submission 203698) | Sediment microbial communities from Yellowstone Lake, YNP, Wyoming, USA - YL17G09_36 | ecosystem: Environmental > Aquatic > Freshwater > Lake > Sediment | place: USA: Wyoming | collected...
CAACGCTTGCACCGCGGCCTTGCGACCGAAGCGCCATGGCGCGGGGCCAGTGTGGCTCGCTACGCCTTCACTGTGCAAGACTCTCACTCGCTACACCTTGCCGGCTTTGCCCGGCGCTGTCTCCTTTAAGTCCCTTCCGTCCCTCTCTTCTTACCCGGCTTCCACGCCCTGCCTTCCCCATCCCCGTCAATCCGAAATCCGAAATACCCCATACTCCGTACCCCATACCCCCGCTGCGTCCGTCCATGTTCGTCCGTGCCAGTCCGTGTTCGTCCGTGTCCCCTCTGACCGCCGTGGTTGGTTTGAATGAGGACTTGACAATCTACGAAACCCGTCGTATAATCTCTACGAAAGGTTTCATAGATCCACCGGAGGGCGCCCAAATGCCGCGAAAACTTCCAAAACCTACCGAAGCCGAACTCGCCATTCTCCAAGTGCTCTGGGACCGGGGCCCAAGCACCGTTCGCGACGTGCATGAGGCGTTGAGCAAACGTCAGACCGGCTACACGACGGTGCTGAAGCTGATGCAGATCATGGCGAAAAAGGGGCTGGTCCGGCGGGATGACAGCCGGAAGACGCACATCTATCAAGTGTCTTTGCCAAAGGAACGGACGGAACGACAGTTGGTGAGTGACCTGCTCGAGCGGGCATTCAGAGGTTCGGCTGAACGGCTGGTGATGCGCGCGCTGGAATCGCGCCGGATATCGGCGGACGAGCTGGCGCGTATCAAAAAACTTTTGGACGAACAGGAGGGGAGGCAAAATGACCGCACTGAACGCGATTGACGTGCCTTTTGTGCACCACCTCGGGTGGACCCTTGTGCATTCGGTATGGCAAGTGACGCTGGTTTCCTGCGCGCTGGCATGTCTTCTGGCCGTGATGCGAGGCCGGTCTGCAAACATGCGGTACGTGACAGCCTATGCGGCTCTCGTACTTGCTGCGGCGCTGCCTGTCTGCACAATGCTGGCGCTCTCGATAGATGCTGGGGGCGCGGACACGGCGCCCGGCACGGCTGTCGGCACGGCAACACCGGCAACCATGCCTGCGGACGTATCCACTGCGGGAACGGCGGCCGAGCCCACAGGGTTTTCGCTGGATCGGTTTAACGCCTGGATCGAGCCGCTGCTGCCCGGCTTGTCGCTGCTGTGGTTTGCCGGAATGATGGCCACGGCCCTGTGGAATCTGGGCGGCTGGCTGCAAGCACGTCGCCTGATGACGCGCGGCGTCACGCCGGCCCCCGGACAGTGGATAACCCGAATGACGGACATGTGCGGCCGCTTGGGCATACACCGGCCCGTGCGCCTACTCGAATCCAGTAAAGCCGGCGTACCCATGGCGGCGGGTTTGTTGAAACCCGTTATTCTGTTGCCTGCGGCGGTCTTGACGGGGCTGGCGCCGCACCAAATCGAGGCGCTGCTGGCCCACGAGATCGCCCATATCCGCCGCCACGATTATCTGGCGAACCTGGTTCAGACGGCCCTTGTCACGCTCCTGTTTTATCACCCCGCGGTATGGTGGATCTCGCGAATCGTCCGAAACGAGCGCGAGCACTGTTGCGACGACGACGCCGTCGCCCTGTGCGGCGACCGGGTCGTCTACGCCCGCGCGTTGGTGGCGGCGCAGGAACTGGGCGGCGGCTCGCCCGCGCTCGTTGTCGCATCCAATCACGGCGTCTTGCTCAGCCGCGTCCGCCGAATCGTCGGGGCCGGTGAACCCAACACCTACGGGTTTGCGCCGGCGATTGCCGGCGTCCTGCTGGCCGTTTGCGTATGTCTCGGCGCGGGAGGCGAGAGACTGCCTCTCAAGCCCGAGCAGGCCGAAATGATGGGGCGGGTGGAAGACTTCTTCATGCACAACTACCGCGACATTACCGCCCGGAAATCGCTCGAATGGGGCGAAGTAAAGCAGGAAAAAGACGGCAACTACAGCATCCTCTACACGTATCGGGGAACAATCTGGGACAAAGACAAAATGATTTTCAGCGAAACCTATACGTTCGCCCCAGACGGGACCTTTGTGCGCGTGAGCAAAACGCCCGGATATCCAAAGAAGGAAAATCCGCCGGACGTCAACTCCAAAGAAGGCATGATGGCGCTCGTGGAAGACTTCTTCAGCAAGAACTACCGCGACATCACCTCGAGGGAAACCCTCGAGTGGGGCGAGGTCCAGAAACTCGATAACGGAAACACCTCCATACGCTACAAATGCCTGGCTACAATCTGGGACAAGGACAAGAAAACCCTCAACCTCGTTTTTACCTTCAATCCGCAGGGTGAATTCGTATCCGTCGAAGACACCGCTGCGCCTTCCCCGGTCGAAAACTCGGCCGAAGTTGCTCCACCAGCCATATCCACACCGGAAGAAACCGTCACAGGATTCACAAAAGCCGCCATGGCCGGAAACGTCGACCTCGCCCAGGCGCACTTCCTCCCCGGCGGGGAGGACTATGACGACGTGCGAGAAGCATTGGAGGATTCGGAGGACGTGAAAACAATGTTTGGCGCGATCGACCCTGAAGCGCCGATCACGGTAGTCTCCAAGGAAGGCGACGAAAACCAACTCAAGGTTGTGTGGCGCGTAACATTCAACAAATCGTTCGAGCTTGAACGGCACAAGTTCGAGCCCGGTTCCACATACGATTTCGATGCTACCCTCAAGAAAACCGACAAAGGCTGGCTCATCGACAATTTCTAATGCCCACAGCCGTGATTCGCGGGAGTAGGCGTGGTCGTCCTCGCCCGCGCCGTCCAACCGCAAAGCTACCGATCAAAGCCACTCGCCCCTGCCCTGCCCTGTTGAAACTCACCTTCCTTCCTGTATACGCTGCTTTCCAGCCAAGGCATGGGAAAACACGGTAGCGCAGGCGTCCCGCCTGCAGTCCCGGTTCGGAGGCAACAAATGATTGGCAAGATCCATTTTGTGCTGATACTCGCAACAGCCGCCGCGTGTACAGGCTGTCCTCTTCCATACACAGGCAAGCCCACCGAACTCGAAGGCACATGGCGGGCAACCGACGGAACGGTACTCGAGATCAAGTGGCAACGAGTGCGGGTGCTTTTTGCTGAACCCTTCTCGTACCCGCAGAACGATCCGGCTTCTACCGGCTACGCTTACCACTGGTGCAAAGCCAGTTTCAGCCTGAAACCCGATGTGGACCCAAAACAAATAAACATCACCTATCCACGCCTCATAGATGACGACTCCACATTCGTCTATTGCACCACAGACCCATCTACACTCGGATTCAACTTCACGCTCACCTCAGGAAGCCTGACTCAAGAGCAGTTAGACGAATTGCAGGCCGACTACGTACAGGGCATGCTGGACAACCTTGAGCTTTCCGGAGAAACCGCGCTCGGCATTTACGAAATCATCGACCATAATCATGTCTCGATTGCCCTCGGCGATCTCGGCGCCGGACGGCCCTCGACGTTTGACGAAGCAAAAACCTACACCCGCGATACGAGAAAATATGCGAGCCAGTCTCTTGGCTCTTTCTGCGGCGGGTCCTGACCACCACACATTTTCTCCGCGCTACTGTCTGTCATTTTCCTGTTTTCTTGCGGAGAAACTCTGCTACTCGCAAAGGCCGGGGAGGCCCTCTAAGGGCCAGACATAATGCCCAAGTCTGCCGGGAACGCCTGGGACAACGCCCCAGAAAACGTGCACGCTAAAGATGAAGCACCCTTATTCGGTTTGCCCTGACTGACTTGCTGCGCTCCTTCGGAGCTTCTTGCAGGCCGGAAACCTGCGCTACATTCTACGTCCGCGCGGGGGACGCGCGCTGCGAATTATTTCTGGTCTATCGCCGTACCAGACGGCGCGGGCTCTAATGTCACGCTGAATCCCACGCGGACGGTAATCCGCGGTAGCCTATCGCTTTCCGGAAGGTTCAGTTCTTTCTTCCCGCCAGCAAAGAGCAGCGAATAGCGGCAATCCCGGTAATTGGTGGGAATTTGGAACGTAAACTGGCCTTGGTGGTCCGTTTTCGACTCAAGGCGCGTCGATCCACCCGCTTCGCGGTGACACACGTCAAGCCATACTTCCAGAGGCCATTGCCACAAACCTTTTTGTCCATTCTGACTGAGTTCGGTCGCATTTTCCGATTCGACCATCCCTTGCAGCGCGACACCCTTTTCGAGACGAACCGTAACGGGGGAATCTTTCTCGGCGGCCCGAATGAGCCAAGCCGGGGCAAAATCCGGGTGCTGAAAAGAAACGCTCACTCGCGTCTCTGGGCGCCCCGCTCCGCCATATTCAACCTTGAACGCTCCCCAGTCGTCGGTCTTCCTGACATGCGGCACGCCCGTGTAGTAAATTTCTCCGTGAGCCGTATGAAATCCGCTCGCCCAGTAATCGACTCCCGCCAACGGTTTCCCGGCGGCGTCGCGTACGATTCCCGTCACCTGCTTACGGGGCGTGTCTTGAGCCCCTGCTGCCCAGCCTGCCGGCGACGCAGCGGTCAAAAGCAGAAAAGCAAACAAGAAAAGCAATCGGCGTAGATCCATTTTCTTCCCCTCCTCGTCTCCGAAATCCTCGTAGAAGCGGCGTCCTCGCCGCGTCATTGTTGTACGCAAGGCGTAGAAGCGGCGAGGACGTTGCTTCTACATTTTGCTGCTCTGTAGTTCAAGAATGGGGCGCCACCCACCCGCGTACGGCGGGCGGGCGGCGTCCCAGACATGTTTGTCGCCTTCATCTCCCAAACACCTCGACTTCCACCATGTGGTTCATATCGTTGGACGTGTTGCCGTTCGAGTAGAGCCGGACGTACCGGGCTTGAACCCCGCCCGCATCAATTAACTTGCCTTGGTTGGTTTCAATATAGTCGTAATTCTTGCCGACACCCAACTTCGCGGTATTGTCATGGTCGTTGTTGAAGAGTTCCGTGTACCGGATGAAATCCGGGTCGTCGGAAACCCGCACGACCACGTCGTGATAAAGTCGGGCTTGGGAGTGGTAATGCCAGAGGGCGATCGCGTTGATCTCGTGCGTCGCACCGAGGTCGATTTGCACCCACTGCACGCCCGGGCCAAACTCGACAAAACTACCGTCGGACCCTTCCTTGTCGCCGTCCGTGATCATCTCGAGTTCGCCGATGATGGGCTCCGTATCGCTGGCGGTGACCGCCGCGCCTTCCGACAGCTTGCGCGTGCCCACCGGAACCATCAACGGCGGCCGCGGCTTCCCCGTGTTCGGGTCGAGGTTGTCTGACACGATGTTTTTCGGCGTCCCGACAAACATGGCTTGGGGCAGTTCGAGCCTGAGTTCTTCAATCTGGGTTGCACCAGCTTGCGCCGGCGGGACACCCAGTGTCGGCTGTACCAACCCTGCGCGCACGTTCTGGTTGGCATCGGTTTCTTTGAACTGCAGGGGCACGCCCGGCGCGGATTCGGGCGGCTGGAAACCCGGCGGGAGGCCGGGAGCAGACGGCGCGGCTTCAACTTGCGCCATGACGTGGATCGGCCCGGCCAGCGCACGCGCCGTCTGCACGAGACTGGCGAATTCCGTGCGCTGCCCGGTCTTGTCGGCACCGCGTCCTTCTTCGGCAAGCGCGAGCGCCAGATTGAACGTGGCAGAGCCGCTGAACCGCGAACCGCGCAGCAACATCCCGAACATGGCCACGGACGACGCAAACTTGAAGTTCGGCGAAGCGGCTCCACCGTCACTCGCCAACACCGGCACGTCAAACCGCGTGCTCTTATCGCCGTCAGGCTGCTTATACCGCAGCTTCACCGTCATCAACTCATCCGTCGGGACGCCCCCCGGCTTTTGTGGGGGGTGTCCCTCAGTTTCGTCTTGCTGATACTTGAGCGGATCGACGCCGCCAAGCCCCGCGACACCGTCCGGCGGCACGAGTTCGTACAGGGCCGTCACGGTATGGCCGGACCCGATTTCGCCGGCATCTTTTCGATCGTCGTTGAAGTCCCGCGCGGCCATGACCCTGTTTTCGTAGCCGATCAGCCGGTACGCGCCGACCCGGGCCGGGTTGAACTCGATCTGGATCTTGACATCCTTGGCGATCGGCACCATCGTGCCGGCAACGTCGTCGAGAAGAACTCTGCGCGCTTCCGCGAACGAGTCAATGTAGGCATAGTTGCCGTTGCCCTTGTCGGCGAGGCCTTCGAGCTTGTCGTCCTGGAGGTTGCCTTCACCAAACCCGAGCACGCTGAGAAACACGCCGGATTTCGCCTTGTTCTCGATGAACCGGACAAGCGTGTCCGTGTCGCTGATGCCGACGTTGAAATCGCCGTCGGTGGCCAGGACGATCCGGTTCACGCCGCCGCGGATGAAGTTTCGCGCCGCCATCTCGTAGGCAAGCTGGATGCCGCCCGCGCCGTTCGTGCTCCCGCCGGCCTGCAACATATCGAGCACGTACAGGATTCGGGGTTTTTCCGCGCCGGTGCTCGAAGGCAGCGCGACGCCCGTGTTACTCGCATAAGTGACGATCCCCACCCGGTCCTGCTCGCCCAACGAGTCCACCAGCAGCCGCATCGCTTTCTTGAGCAGCGGCAGCTTGTTCTCGGGCTGCATCGACCCCGATACATCCAGCAAAAACACCAGGTTGATCGGCGCACGCTCGTCCATCGGCACCGTACGCCCCCTCAGACCAACCAGCGCCAGCGCGTGATCCCGGTTCCACGGGCACGCGTTCGCCTCGACCGTCACCGAGAACGGCGAGTTGCCTTCCGGCTCGGGATAGTCGTACTTGAAGTAATTGACCAGCTCTTCGATCCGCACCGCATCCGGCGGCGGCAACTGGCCGTCGTTCAAGAACCGGCGAACGTTGGCGTACGACGCCGTATCCACATCGATCGAGAACGTCGACAGCGGCTCGCTCCGCACCATCTTGAACTCGTTCTCGACGATCGGCTTGTAAGACTCCGTCCCCGGCGCACGCGGCGGAGGCGGGAAGTACGCTTGGTATACGTCGCCGCCCATCCGGCCCATCTTGGCACCATAGTAGGCATAGCCGGATTGGTAGTTCCATGGAGCCGGCGGTGTTTCTGCATTATCAACGAACCAGGGTACCGACAGGCCATGGCCGGATTGATAGTTCAGTTGAGCCGGCGGAGCCGCAGGCACGCCAGGCGCTGGTGGCGATACGTACCAGTTGTCGCGCCGGATCTGTCCGCCCACTGTCACGTTCTGCAGACCGCCTTTCTCCCTGGCAATTGGGGCAGTCGAATCCAAATAGCCCAGGTTCTTGAGTTGTTCGGCGGTATCAGCCGTGATCGGCGGCGCGGGTAGCGCTGCGGGAGCCGACACGGCCGCGGGCGGCGCGCCAAGCTTTTTAGGTGAGCCCGCGAACACCGGTTTCGCCGCCTCCACCTTCAACGGTTCCATCTGCTCCTTTACGCCCGTCTTGTGCACCCCACGCAGGCCTGTCGCCGATGCCGAATCTTGCGGGGCTTCGGCTACCGGCGCACCAGTCGGCTGCGGCGCGGGCGGCACGGAGGTCGAGACGGCGCCATCGAGACTGTCGCGGGCGATTCTTTCCCCGGGGCGCTCGGACGACTGGGTCAACCGGCTCATTCGGAACCGCTTCTCGGACGTTACCGACGACATCGTGTTGCGGGCGAGTTGCGGCCTCAGGATCGCGACTGCGCCGCCAACCACCAGCAGCACCGCCGCGATTTTCACCAGGCGCGCCGTGAACCGCCGCGCCCGCGATTTCGGCATGACCACAATGTTTCCTATCGACGCGGCGACCACTTTGGCCCGCGCCGATTCAGACAAGTCGGCCGCGGGTTCGGCCTGCAGCTCCGATGCCAGCATTCCGGCCAACTGGCGAATAGCTTCGACTTCGGCGCGTGCGGCCGGGTCGTTGTTGAGCAGGGCTTCAAACTCTTTGCTTTCGTCCTGGTTCATCTCGCCCAGGGCGTATGCGCTTAATCTTGGATCTTCCAAGTTGATGTTCATGACTGACCTCCCAGCGCCTCTCCGGCGCGCGGCGCCGCCACACCGAGCTGCTGCCGCATCTGCCTGAGCCCCATGTGGATCAGGTAACCCACGTTCGATACGCTCAGGCCTGTTACATCGCTGATCTCCCGGTAGCTCAACGCGTTCTGGAATTTCAGCCGAATCACTTCCTGCTGGTTGCGGGTGAGCCCGCCCAGCGCCTGCATCACTTGGCTTGCCCGCTCGTGAAGGTCCGCGGCGTCCGACGGCAACCCCGTCGTGGCCGGCCGTGTTTCCGCGAGGCGGTCGCGCACACCCTCCGTCAGTGGCATCATCCGGCGCTCCTTTCTGCACACGTCGAGCGCCCGGTTGCGGCACACCGTGTAGAGCCACGGGCCGAGGTGGTTGCCCACCTTGTGGCGATCCGCCGAGCACAGCTTGAGAAACGTGTCCTGCACAACGTCCTGCGCCGTTTCCACGCTGCCCGTCAGATGCGCCGCATACCGCATCAGCGGTTTCTCGAACCGCTCGAGCGCCGACTGCACCCAATCAGCCAATCTTGCATCTTCCACAACTGTTCTCCAGAGAGCCGACTCTGCCCTCAATAACGTATCAGACGGAGGGTTTCTTAGGAAATGGGTCGTCATCGGAAAAGCTGCGCGATCATGAACCGTCTGTTTATAGATTCTTTTCTGTTGCCTTTTTTATAGCAATTGGTTTGGTCAAGAAGGGTCTGAATTTGCGGGACAAGGGTGATTTAGTTGACAAAAAGACCGCCTTCAATACTTAAGTTGCGATTAATGTGATACGGAGGTTTTTTTGCGGGGTATTTGGCAAAGGGACGTGATATGATAAGGCGAAAGGAAGGCGTGGTTGTTGAAAAACATGCCTTGACGTTTCCTCCTACACCTACTATTCTGTAGACAATTGGGGAAGTAGGTGGGGATTATGAGAATGAACTACTGGCTGAACCTCATCAGCGGAGTAACGTGGGGCGAATTCCGCGCAGGCGGCGGGAATGTCGCGGGTTTCAGTTCAACGCGCCGGAACGTAGTCAAGCAGATCCAGCCGGGTGACGTGTTGTTGTGTTACATGACGGGCGTGATGCGTTGGGTCGGCGCGCTGGAGGTGTTGGGGCCGAGCGATGACGGGCGTCGTATCTGGGCAGAAGCCGAATATCCCGCAAGGCTGGCAGTGCGGCCGATAATTTGCCTGAAACCTGAGCATGGGGTGCCGATGGAAAATGTCGAGGGGCTGGTGAGCTTCTCGGAATACGCCAAAGACGGGGGAAAGCTCAAAAGGTTCCTCCGCAACAGCCCCAAACTGCTGGCGGGAAAACAAGACGGCGATTTGATCCTGTCTCTGTTGAAAGACGCGAGCGGGAATCCGGTGACGCGCCCGGTGGATCCAAAGAAACTCGGACGGAAATCCGTGTACATCACGATGACGCGCATTGGGAACCGGGACATGGACGTGGCGGTGACGGTCCCGGATCGGGAGGAAGCAGGGAGTGTTGCGCCGGCCGAAAAAACCGAACCTCAAACGGAAGGCCGGTTGCACACGGAGATCCAGTATCACTTGCTGAAACTTGGGCGGGACATGGGTTTTGCCCTTTGGGTGGCGCGGAATGATCGGTGTGCGGAATGGAACGGGCGCCGGCTTGGCGAGATGCCGGGGCTGGTATCGACGCTTCCGACGCAGTTCAACGACGCGACGACGCGGACGATCGAGTTGATTGACGTGCTATGGCTGCGGGGGAATTCGATTGCGGCGGCGTTCGAGGTCGAGTGCACGACTTCGGTGTACTCGGGGTTGCTGCGGATGAGCGACCTGCTTGCGCTTCAGCCGAACCTGGACATCCGGCTGTTCATCGTTGCGCCGGACAACCGGCGGGACAAAGTGGAGCAGGAAATACTGCGGCCAACGTTCCGCCTGCGGGACAAGCCGCTTTTCGAGGTGTGCGGGTTCATCCCGTATGACACGTTCCGGAAAAAGATCGAGACAATCCAGGAGCTGAAACTGGCGACGGCGCTACGGCCGCGGTTTTTGGAGCAGGAAGCGCATTATTTTGCGGGTGCGAAAGAATAGACTGGAGATATTTTGATGGGATAACAGGATTGACAGGATGAAGAAGTCTGGAAATCCGGAAATCAGGAAGCATCTCTTTAGCTGCTGCGCATAAGAATTTAAGAATTACGTGAAAGAAGGACCGGCGCGGTTGAAGTTAGCGGCTCAACTCCTCCGCCGCGCCGGCCCGTTTCTCTGTTCGCCCCTTATGCTTTCTATTCCGCAACCCAATTTGGGTGTGCCATGCCGCGATGCCTGTCGTAAGCCTATTCGTCTTCCTCCTCGAGTTCCTGGCCGTTGGCGAGCATCTGCATTTCGCCGGGTTTTCCGCCTTCAAACTCGACTTCGTAGAAGGTCAGCGTGACGAGTTCGGCTTCTTTGACTTTTGCGTCCGGGGCCGTTTTCTTGATACGTTCGGCGACCGCGGGCGGCAGTTCAGCCACAGCTATTTGCTGTTCAGTCTCAACGACGTGGCCGTTTTCGGTGGCCTTGACGGAGCGTTTCATTCCGCCGGTTTCGTACTCGGCCTCGTAGAGAACGGCGCCGTCTTCGGTTTCGCGGATTACCTTGGCGGGCTGCGCGCCGGCAAGGGCTTTGTTGAACGCGTCCTGAACGGGCTTGGGCACTTCGGCGGGCGGCACGGCGGCCTGGTCCCCGTCGTCTCCGTTTTCGTCTTCCTCGTCCTCGTCGTCTTCTGCCTCGGCCTCGGGCCCGAGGTATTCGCCGGCCTCGGAGACCTGGAACTCAACGACTTTGCCATTCGTATCTACTTCGGCTTCGTAGATGGTTTTGCTGTCTTCGGTTTCGCGTTCGATCTTGATGATTTTTCCTGCGCCGGCGTGTTCCTGTATGGTTGCGCGTGCTTTTTCCGGCACTTGCTGAAGGGAGACCTCTTCCTCGGCGAATACGGTGGCGAGGCCGGCCGTCAAGAGGGCGGCGACTGCCAATCCTGCAATAGCGAACAACAGATAGACCTTCTTCATTTTGGTTTCTCCTTTTCGTAGCGGTAGCTGTGGCCGCATGTTCTTACTTCGTGGTTATGTTCACCAGTTCTTCGGTTCTCTCGCCGTTTTCGATGGTCAAGATGTGGCCAATGCCGGGGGCATACACTTTCTGCTCGACGGCATCGGGTTCGAGCCGGGTGAATTCCTCCGTCCTGAGGCAGTTGTCGAACGAATTGAATGGCACGGTGAACGATTCGCCCAGCGCCAGTACTCTCGCTTCGTCTTCCGCTACACACGGATAGAACTCCTGGCGATAAGCATCGCCAACCTGCGGGTTGGCCGGCATGACGATGCCTGGTTCGGCACAGTCGACTCCGGCCTTCCACGATCCGAAGGTGCTGACCATTATACCACCCTCGTACTCCATTGACACTTCCCCGAAATACCAGACGTTGCCGTCGACGTCCTGGGCAAACCAGTCGAAGGTGTCCTCGATGAGATCGCCATCGCGCGAGCCGGTGTCGCGGACGACGATACATGTCACGCCGAGGATCTCGATGGTGTCGTCGGTGACGGTGACCTCAATCTGTTCGGTACCCTCGTCCGTCTCGGCGAGGTAGCCATATTTGGTTCCGGGAGTCAACGGGAAATAAGGGTTATTCACAACATCTACAAAGTTGTCGGGGTTGATGACGGGGTTGTACCCGTCCGGACAATTGCAACCCTGTGGCGTGCGCGGACACCCGCAGAGTCCCGCCAGGAACACCGCGGACAGTGCCCATACGGGCACAAGTTCCCAAGGGATCTTTGATCTTCTGTACATGGATTTGTCTCCTTTCATGTTTCAGGCATACGCAATGGGCCGGTATGTACGAAGACAAATACCGGGAAGACTGCGATTCCAGGACTAACGGTTATTGCCCGTTTTCGCCTGCAGGGAACATGACATTGTGGACACTGTGGACATGGTGGACACTGTGGACAGGCTGAGGGGGCAATTGAATTTCGTTGGGGGAAAGTTGCATAGTTGGCGGAACTTTCTGGGCAACTTTTTGGAGGTATCGCGATGAAGCGGACAGCGTGTTTTTGCATATTGGTTGGGATGGTTTCGTGTGGGGCGTTTGGCGCGGAAGTTGATCCGTTTTTGGGCCGGTGGGCGCTGGATTTGCAGGGAGGCGGAGCGGGCTGGCTCGAGGTGGTTCAGGGGGAGGGTTACCTTGATGCGAGCGTGTTGTGGGGCGGTGGGAGCGTGTTGCCGGTGGATTTCGCGACGGTTGACGGGGACACGCTGTACGTGTCGCGGCTGAACAAGGTGGAGCGGAAGGACGCGGGCGGCGCGGTGGTTCGCACGCAGACACTTACAGAAGTGCTTGAGGTGAAGGTGAAAGGAGACGAGCTGACCGGCACACGGGTGTTGCCGCGGCGGAACGGCCAAGGGTTTGAGCGGTCGTCGTTCACGGGCAAGCGGATCGCGCCGTTGCCGGCGGCGCCGGATTTGTCGAAGGTGAAGTTCGGCGACCCGATTGCGCTGTTGAATGGAAAAGATTTGTCTGGTTGGAAGTTGACGAACGAGCGTCAGGCGAACGGGTGGAGCGTTCAGGACGGTGTACTGGTGAACAACCCGGTGCAGGAAGAGGGGAAGCACCGGAGTTATGGCAATCTGCGGACGGAGAAGGAGTTCGAGGATTTCAACCTGACGCTCGATGTGAACGTGCCGCCGCACGGCAACAGCGGCATCTATCTCAGGGGCATTTATGAAGTGCAGGTGGAGGATACTTACGGCAAGCCGCTCAACCCGCATAATATGGGCGGCATCTACAGCCGGATCACGCCGGCGGTCGCGGCGGAAAAGCCGGCCGGCGAGTGGCAGACAATGGATATCACGCTGGTTGATCGGCACGTGACCGTGATCCTGAACGGGCAGAAGATTATCGACAACCAGCCGCTCGAGGGTTGCACGGGCGGCGCGTTGTGGGCCGACGAGTTCAAGCCCGGGCCGATCTATTTGCAGGGCGACCACACTGGCATCATGTATCGGAATATCGTGCTGAAGCCAGTGAAGAAGTAACGCGGAACCTACTTTCTTTTTGCGAAAAAAGAAAGTAGGCAAAGAAAAACGAACTGTAAGAGTGCAGGTGGGACGCCCGCACCACAAATAGACTTTTTTGCGCCAGTAGGCCGACTTCTCCGAAGTCAGCCTTTTTCGGACCTAAGCCACGGGATCTTACGCGAGGCCGGTCACCAATGCGGCAAGAGAAGAGACTAGGCAGAGAGAATGATTAGTTCTTAATTCGAAACCAGTTCCTCGAAGGCCTTCTGCCCCGCTGTCTCCCACCAAGTTCGCCAGTTTTCAGCCGATGTGCTCAATGCAGCGCTGTTTTCACTATCCTCTGGCGTCAGATCCGGTGGGCGCGTTGAGGCAGGCGCCAGGTCGGCCTGTTTTGTCAGTGCTTCGAGCGACCGAACTGCCCACTCTTTAACGTGGCGATCCTCGCTATCGAGGAGCCTCACAATCGACGGAATAGCGTGGACGTCTTTCATACGAACAAGGGCCGTCATAACGCCTCGTGCATACAAGGGATCAATCTCAGGATTATTCAGTAATTCAATCAACATGGGCGCCAAACTCTTGTCATGAATGAACTCCAGCGCTCTATAAAGTGTCAACGTCAAATCATTTACTGCGCTTGGCGTTACATATCCCATAATACATTTTTTTGGCGTTTCCACGGCAATACCTTGTCCGGCTGCCTGGGTTCCGCCGCGCCGTACTTGGTTTAAGAGCTTAAAAACCTACGTCTTGTATAGCTGGGCCTCAACCTGAGGCCAGTTTCTCTCTCTGCGCCGCGTGCGGAATCCACGCACCGACCGTTGAGGCCGACGCGCCGACACGGTCGGCGTCCGGCGAAGTCGGCCTACTGCGGGAATTTGAACGTTGAGTGAAAAGAGGAGGCGCTTCGCGACGAGGGGATCGCGAAGCGCCTGTTTGTTTGGGAGTGGTTTAATATTCGTCAGAGGGCATGCCGCCGGGCCCGCCGGGTGATTTCTTTTCTTTTTCGGGTATGTCGGAGACCATGCAGGTGGTGGTGAGCATCATGGCGGCGACGCTGACGGCGTTTTGTATGGCGGAACGGATAACCTTTGCGGGGTCGAGGATGCCGCTCTTGACCATGTCTTCCATGTTGTCGGTAGCGGCGTTGTAGCCCCAACCGGGTTTTCCGGCGGCGACCTGATCGGCGATTACACCGCCTTCGCGTCCGGCGTTTTCGGCGATTTGCCTGACAGGGGCGGTGCAAGCGCGGTAGACGAGATCGGCGCCAAGGGCTTCGTCGTCTTTGAGCTTGAGCGATTTGATCTTGCCGCGCAACTGCATCAGGGCGACGCCACCGCCGGGCACGATGCCTTCTTCGACGGCCGCGCGGGTGGCGTGGAGTGCGTCTTCGGTCCGTGCCTTCTTTTCCTTGAGTTCGATTTCGGTGGCCCCGCCGACGCGGATGATGGCGACGCCGCCGGCGAGTTTAGCGAGTCGTTCCTGGAGTTTTTCGCGGTCGTAATCGGACGTGGTGGATTCGATGTTACGGCGGATCTGCTCGATCCGGCCGTTGATTTCTTTTTTCTTGCCGCCGCCTTCGATGATGGTGGTGTCGTCCTTGGTGATCTCGATGCGCTTGGCCCTGCCGAGTTGATCCAGCGTGACGTTCTCGAGCTTGGAGCCGAGGTCTTCGGAGAAGTAGGTGCCGCCGGTGAGCGTCGCGATGTCGCGCAGGATTTCCTTGCGCCGGTCGCCGAACGCCGGGGCTTTCACGGCCGCGACCCTCAGCACGCCGCGCAACCGGTTCACCACGAGTGTGGCGAGGGCCTCGCCGTCCAGGTCCTCGGCGATGATGAGGAGCGGCCTGGCAGTTTGGGCGAGCGTCTGAAGCAGCGGCAGGATCTCGCGCAGCGAACTGATTTTCTTTTCGCTGCACAGGATGTAGCAGTCTTCGAGCGTGGCCGTCATGTTTTCGGGGTTGGTGGCGAAATAGGGAGAGAGGTAGCCGCGGTCGAACTGCATGCCGTTGACGACGTCGACCTGGGTTTCGAGGGCCTTGCCTTCTTCGATGGTGATGACGCCGTCTTTGCCGACTTTTTCGAGTGCTTCGGCGATCATTTTGCCGATTTCGAGGTCGCCGTTGGCGCTGATGGAAGCGACCTGGATGATTTCATCCTGGTTCTTGATCTTCTTGGCCATCGCGGGCAGGTTTTCGACCACGGCCTCGAGCGCCTTCTCCATGCCGTGCTTGAGGTGCATGGGATTGGAGCCCGCGGTAACGAGCCGGAACCCGTCGCGCATCATGGCCTGGGCGAGGACGGTTGCGGTGGTGGTGCCGTCGCCGGCAATGTCGTGGGTTTTGCTGGCGGCCTGGCGGAGCATCCGCGCGCCCATGTTTTCGTACGGATCGGGTAGATCGATTTCCTTGGCAACCGTGACGCCGTCCTTGGTGATGTTAGGGGCGCCCCAGGATTTGGCAATGAGGACATTGCGGCCTTTCGGGCCCAAGGTAACTTTCACGGCGTCGGCGAGCAGGTCGGCGCCTTTCATCAAAGCGGCGTAGGCGCTTTGACCAAAAATCAGTTGTTTGGCCATTCGAGTGTCTCCTTCGTTTTTCTTGTGAGGCGTCCGTAGGGCGACGTTGGTTTTAGATCGCGCGAGCGCGGGTTAGCACTCCTCCAAGCCGAGTGCTAACAATGCCCTGATATTAACATAGGCGCGAGCACGTGTCAAGTGAGGCACGAGCCGGCGAGGAGGTGAAGCGGAAGATGCATAAATACCTTATGTCAAAGGGGTTATGGCGCACGGGACAAGAACGGGGCTGCGGGGGCTGGATACGACGTACAGGACCGATAGACCATATAGGCTTAGAAGAAAAGGAGAGGTGGCATTTTGGGCTGGTGCTAAACCGGTAATGGCTTGACTTGCGGGGGTCATAATGCTACAAAGCAGAGCACAAGCCACAGAGGGGATCGATCATGCCTGAAGAGCCGCGGGAGTACGGTGACGACGCGCGTCAGGATGACGCGCGTCAGTTGGCGAAATGGGCGGAACGGTATGCGCGCAGCCGAACCATACCGTTTCTTGTCCAGTGGGTGTTTATCGTGCTGCTGGTGATCGTGCTGGCGGGTTTGGCGCAGGGGGCGATCTATGCGTGGCGGGCGCGACAGCCGGGGCTGTTATGGTTGATCGTGGCGGTGACGTTTGCGTTGACGCTGGCGCTGCTTTGGTTTTCGATCGCGCGGTGGGGGCGTGAGCGGATCTGGGCGATCAGCGAGTGGTTTTACCGCAAAGAGGGTTACGCGGCATTCGGCGGGGGCAACAAATCGGACGAACTTCGGCGGATGCGGTGGCTGACGGCGCTAGGTTTCGGTCTGATGTTGTATCACCTGGCGGGTGCTGTCCTGGTGGGACTTCGTTACCTGCCGATGCCGTATTTCCAGCCGTTTTCGGCGGTATACATGGCGCCTTTTTTGGCGGCGATGATCGTGGTGCAGCGCCTGGGTTGGTGGGCGTGGATCTGGCCGGCCCTTTACGTGTTGCACGCGTTGCTGATGGTGTCTGGCGTGTGGTGGCCGTTTCCGGGTCAGTGGTTTTTCCTGGACATCATCGTGCCGGTGTTCGGGTACGGGCTGATCTCGATGGTCGTCGGGCACATCTACAGCCGGTACGCGCTGCGCCGGCTGAAACGGCTGGCGCGTGCGGGGCTCGAAGAAGGCGGCGAGGGCGGCAACGGGCCGGGCGAGCAGGCGGGGCGCGAATGAACGAATTGGACCGGACGATTCACGAGCCGGCGCGGCTGCGCATCCTGATGATCCTGTCGGGGGTGGACGTGGCCGATTTTAATTTTTTTCTGGAGACGCTGGGGTTGACGAAGGGGAACCTTTCTTCGCACATGGACAAGCTGGAGAAGGCGGGGTATGTCGAGGTGATCAAATCGTTCCAGGGGAAGATGCCGCACACGGATTTCCGGTTGACGGACGCGGGGCGCGCGGCGCTGGTGGCGTATTGGGCGGAACTGGATGCGATCAGGAAGATGAAGTAGCGGGGTTTTGGGGTATGGGGTTTGGGGTGATTGCGGATTTCGGATTTCGGATTGAAACAACATGGACTGCAACGCATCATTTTTTGATGGAGCGCCGGTAATGTGAAGGCACATATTGTGGCGGGTTTGGGGGAGGTTCTCTGGGACCTGCTCCCCGACGGCAAGCAGTTGGGTGGCGCCCCCGCGAATTTTGCGTATCACGCGAAGGCGTTGGGGGCGGAAGCGTGGGTGGTGAGCCGTGTGGGGGATGACGGACTTGGGCGGGAAATTGTGGCGCGGATGGACGGGCTGAAATTGAAGCGTGAATGCCTGACGGTGGACCCGGAGCATGCGACGGGTACGGTTTCGGTGGAGCTGGACGGGGCGGGGCTGCCGAAGTACATGATCCACGAGAATGTGGCGTGGGATTTTATTCCGGTGACGGATGAGTTGCTGGATCTGGCGAGGCGGGCTGACGCGGTGTGTTATGGGACGCTTGGGCAGCGGGGGCGGGTGTCGCGGGAGGCGATTCGGGCGTTTCTGGGAACAACACGCGAAGATTGTCTGCGGGTGTTCGACATCAACCTGCGGCAGCATTTTTTTGATCGCGAGATACTTGATTGGACGCTAAGAAAGTCGACGGTTGTGAAGTTTAACGACGAGGAGTTGCCGGTAGTGGCGGCCACGGTTGGGTTGGAGGCGGGTGAAGCAGATGTGCAGGCGGGACGCCCGCACCACAATAACAGCTTCACACGGTGGGCGCGGGAGACGCGTTTACAGCGGCGATGGCGATGGGCCTGCTTCGAAGGCAGGACCTGGATGAGATCAATGAGCGGGCGAACCGGGTGGCAGCGTACGTGTGCACGCAAAAGGGGGCTACGCCGGAAATGCCATTGACGGTGTAGGTGTTACGGGGCATAATGAGCGGAGAGCAGGGGGCGCGGCGCAGTTTGCAAAGGGAGGGGCTGGGCATGAAACGGCACGGTTTTACACTTATTGAACTCCTGGTAGTCATTGCCATCATCGGCATCCTGGCGGCGATACTGCTTCCGGCGCTTGCGCGTGCGCGGGAGTCGGCGCGGCGTGCGAGTTGCGCGAACAACCTCAAACAGTGGGGCGTGATTTTCAAGATGTACGCGGGCGAGTCGCCGGGGAACAAGTTCCCGCCGGGCGAGATCGAGCTCGGGTGCGGAAGCCGCGCGTGCCTGGCGCTGGGGCCGCTGGTGTCGGCGGTGTACCCGGAATACGCGACGGATTTGAAGATCGCGTTTTGCCCGTCGGACGCCACGGACCAGTTCGAGGACCACTTCGACTCCGACGGCCAGTTTACGCTGCCGCTGAAGATCGATGGGAACGGTCAGCAGGGGGTCGAGGCAATCGACGCCAGCTACACGTACGCTTATCACGTATACGATCAACTGGGGCCGGATTTCCCGAAGCTCGATGTGTCGAGTTACCTCACGGGCGTGATATCGGCGCTGGGGTTGAACCCGCTGCCGGACAACCTGACGGAGGGCCCGGCCCAGTTTATCGAGTGCATGTACGACCTGCTCGAGTCGGTCGCGCCGTACGTGCCGGATGACGAGGCGGGGTTCAGGAAAGCGGTGGACGCTGACCGGAACGTGTCGCTGGGGAACGGCAATGGCGGCGGCGAGACGGTGTACCGGGTGCGGGAGGGCGTCGAACGGTTCCTGATTACGGACATCAACAACCCGGCGGCGAGCGCGCGAGCTCAGAGCGAGGTGTTTGTGATGATGGACAACATGTCGATCGTGGTGTCGAAGTTCAACCACGTGCCGGGCGGGTGCAACGTGCTGTACATGGACGGCCACGTGGAGTTTGTGAAATACCCGGGGCCGCCGCCGGTCGACCCGCTGAGCGCGGGTTTCATGCACCTTTTCGACAACGGATAACGCAGGAGGCGCAAGAAAGAGACAAAAAGGACACAAGGGACATAAGCGACGCAAAGGATCTCGTGAGACAGGTGATTTTCGCCTGTCTTTTCGTTTATGGTTCATAGAGTGCGCAGTGGAAGAGGAGTCGAAGTTGTGATTCGCAGAATATTGTTAGTGTTGGCGGGTTTGTTGTTTATCGTGCAGGCGGGTGGTGAGGATTGGCCGTGCTGGCGTTATGACGCGGGCCACACGGGGGCGACGCCGGAGAAACTGACGAAAAAACTGCAGGTGCAGTGGGTGCGCGACCTGCCACCATGCGAGCGGGCGTGGCCGGACGACGAGCGGCTCGAGTTCGACATCGCTTATGAGCCGATCGTTGCGGGGCCGCACGTGTACGTTGGTTCGCCGCAGAATGATTCGGTGACGGCGTTTGACGCGGAGACCGGCGCGGAGAAATGGAAGTTTTTCACGGGCGGGCCGGTTCGGTTTGCGCCGGCGGTTGCGGACGGGCTGGTGTACGCGGGCTCGGACGACGGGTTTGTGTATTGCCTCGAGGGGGCGACGGGTGCGGAGAAGTGGCGGTTCCGTGCGGCGTTGTCGGACAGGAAGGTGATCGGCAACACGCGGATGATCTCGGTGTGGCCGGTGCGCGGCGCGCCGGTCGTGGCCGAGGGGACGGTTTATTTTGCGGCGGGCATCTGGCCGTTCGAAGGGGTGAGCGTTTACGCGCTGGATGCGAAGACGGGCGCGGTGGTGTGGATGAACGACAACTGCGACGTGACGTACATGCTGCAGCCGCATCACAGCCCGGCGTTCTCGGGGATCGCGCCGCAGGGCTACCTGGCGGTGGCGGGCGATAAGCTGCTGGTGCCGAACGGGCGCGCGGCCCCTGCGTGCCTCGAGAGGAAGACAGGGAAGCAGGTGTATTTCGAGATGGATCCGAACAACCGGTTCGGCGACTACCGGGTGGGCGTGCTGGGCGGTTTTTTTGTGAATCCGGGGGCGGTGTACCAGTTGGAAACCGGGCAGAACCTCGGGAGTTTTCCGTCGCCAGTGGTTTTGAGCAGCGGGTTGATCGCGGGAATCAGCAAAGGACAGGTTGTGGGATACGATTTCGCCGCGATGAAGGCCGTGAGCTACGAGGACAACAAGAAACAAACGCGATGGAAGTGGGAATGCCCGGAGTTGTGGAGTATTAACGGTCAGGCGACAGATGTGATCCTGGCGGGCGACCGGCTTTACGGGTGCGGGTCCGGCGGCGTATTCGCACTCGAGGTCCCGCGCGGGAAGAATCCGCCGAGAATTGAATGGGAGAACGATCTGGAGGGCGAGCGGGCGGCACGGGTGGTTGCGGCGAACGGGCGGCTGTACGTGTCGACGCTCGAGGGGAGCCTGTACTGTTTTGGCGAGAAAAAGCAGGCGGCAAAAAAGTGGCCGATGCCTGAAAAGGCTGCAAAGGCGATCAACATACACATTGATCCCGCCGACGGCGCTCCGGAAGGTTATGCGCTTGTGATTGGCGCGGGGTCGGGCGCGATGGCGGGGTCGATGGCGGCGAACAGAGAAGTTCACGCTGTGGCGATCGAGGGTTCGCCGGAGGAAAGCCTTGATGCGCGGTGTTCGCTGGATGAGTCGTGGCTGTACGGGGCGAGAGCGGCGGTTTTGGAGACGGATTTGAACAACCTGCCGCCGTATTTTGCGAGCCGGGCGACCGTGCTTGGCGCCAAAGTGGAATGGGCTTCAAATAAAGATCACGTGGCGGCGCTGTACGAGCGGCTGCGACCGTATGGTGGCGAGGCGAGCATGCAGGTGACGGCGGATGTGGCGGCGGCGCTCGAGAAGACGGTGAAAGACGCGGCGCTATCTGGCGCGGAACTCGAGATTAAAGACGGGGTGGCGGTGGTTCGTCGTGCGGGCGCGTTGCCGGGCTCGGCCGATTGGACGCATCAGTACGCGGACGCGGCGAACAGCGTGGTGTCGCGCGATGCCCTGGTGCGGGCGCCGCTGGGCTTGCTGTGGTTCGGCGGGTCGTCGAATGCGGATATTTTGCCGCGCCACGGGCACGGTCCGTCGGAGCATGTGGTTGGGGGCCGGTTGTTTATCGAAGGGCCGGACATGATCCGCGCGGTGGATGTGTACACGGGTCGGGTGCTCTGGCAGGTGTCGCTGCCCGAAATCGGCAAGGCGTACGACAACACGAGCCACCAGCCCGGTGCGAACGCGCTGGGCAGCAATTTTGTGTCGGTTCCGGACGGCATATACGTGGCGTACGGGGACAAATGCCTGCGGCTCGAACCGGCGACGGGCAAGGTGATGTCGGAATTCACGCTGCCCGCGGCGGAGGGGGGCGATAAGCCCGACTTCGGCTACATCGGCGTCTATGAAGATGTGCTGGTGGCGGGATCGGGGCCGATGCGGTACGACGAGGAAATCCAGGGCGAGACGTGGAACGCGGTGGCGAGCAAGCGGATCGTGGCGTTGAACTGCCACACGGGCGAGGCGCTGTGGACGCGGACGGCCGATGCGGCGTTCCGGCATAACGCGATCGCGATGGGCGCGGGCAGAGTGTTCTGCATCGACAATGTGACGAGCGAGTACCGGGAACGGCTTGCGCGGCGTGGCGTCACGCTGCCCGAACAAGGCAAGCTGCTGGCGCTGGATATCAAGACGGGCGGGGAGGCTTGGCGGGCGGACCAGGACGTGTTCGGGACGTGGCTGGGCTATTCGGTCGAGCATGATGTAGTGCTGCAGGCGGGGCGTGCGTCGCGCGATATGCTCAAGGACGAGGCCAACGACCGGATGATCGCGTACCAGGCGTCCGACGGGAAGGTGCTGTGGGATCGCAAAGTCGGCTATAACGGCCCATGCCTTTTGCACGGAGATACAATAATAGCCCAGGAGAAATTTTTCAGCCTGCTGACGGGGGAAAGCCTCGAGCGGCAGAACCCGCTGACGGGCGAATCAATCGAGATGAACTGGAACCGTCAGTACGGGTGCAACACGGCGGTGGCGTGCGAGAACCTGGTGACGTTCAGGTCGGCGGCGGCTGGCTTTTTCGATCTGCGCGTTGACGGGGGCACGGGCAACCTCGGCGGGTTCAAATCGGGGTGTACGTCGAACCTGATTGCGGCGAACGGTGTGCTGAACGCGCCCGATTACACGCGGACATGTACGTGCAGCTACCAAAACCAGACATCGCTGGCGTTTGTTTACGCGCCGACCACGGAAATGTGGACGTATAACGCATTCGATTCCGGCAAAGGTCGAATCAACCGGGTCGGACTCAATTTCGGCGCACCCGGCGACCGGCGCGGCGACGACGGGACCTTGTGGTTGGATTTCCCAAGCGTGGGCGGACGATCCCCGGAGGTGAGCGTGGCGATCGAGCCGGCGGAGCCGCGGTGGTACCGGTATCACTCGCTGAGGATGAGCGGCGACGGGCCGGCGTGGGTGGTCGCATCGGGCGCGGAAGGCTTGCGGCGCGTGCGGGTGACAGTCGAGGACGGGGCGAAGAAGGCGTGGCCATGCACGGTGCGGCTGTATTTTGCGGAACCGGGCGCGGCTGAGAAAGGCGGGCGGGTGTTTGACGTGGCGCTGCAAGGCAAGCCGGTGCTGAGCGGTTTTGATATCGCGGGCGAGGCGGGCAGCGCCATGCGGGGCGTCGTGAAGGAGTTCAAAGGCGTGCCCGTAAAAGACGCGCTCGAGATCGCGCTCGAGCCGAAGGGCGGTTTGGAATCGGTGCTGTGCGGGGTTGAGATCATGCAGGAATGAGGAACACGGACGAACACCGACGGACACGGACGGACACGGACAGACATGGACGGATGCTGCCCGGTCTGTTTGCTGCCGTCGCGGCGCTGTTGGCGGCTTGTGCGGCAGATGCGTGCAGCGTGCCGGTGTATCGTTGGGCGCTGGAGCGGTGGGCGGCGGAACCGTATGTGTTGCGGGTGTTTGATGCCGGCGATGAAGGCCAAGGATTGGAGGCGCTACGGCAGTGTGCGTCGATGAACCTGATGGTTCAGGAAGAAGATGCGCGTGAACCGGCCAAGGGCGGGCGGTTCGAGCTTTTGTATCCGGCGGGGGTGACGGGTGCGCCGGTGTTGGTGGGCGGAATTGAAGCGTTGGATGCGCAGGCGGTGCTGGATTCGCCGGTTCGGCGCGAACTGGTGCAGCGGCTACTCGACGGCCAGTCGGCGGTGTGGTTGCTGGTGAAATGCGGCGACAGGGAAAAAGACACGTCTGCGGCGACCGTTTTGAACGAGCAGATTGCGCTGGCAAACCGGACGCTGCGCCTGCCGGACCTGGCGGGCGATCCGGTGCTCGATGCGCCGGGCGCGCCGAACGTTTCGGAACTGCGGGTCGAGTTTTCGCTGCTGGAGATGCGTCGGGACGACGAATCGGAAGCAGTGCTGTTGCGGATGCTGATGGGGAGCGAGCCGGACCTGGAGCGGACGCCGGGCGAGCCGGTGGCGTTTCCGGTGTTCGGGCGGGGGCGTGTGTTGTACGCGCTAGTGGGGGCGGGGATCAACGCGGAAATGATCATGAAGGCGTGCGCGTTTATCGTTGGCCCGTGCGCGTGCGAGATCAAGAGCGACAACCCCGGTTTTGACCTGTTGCTCGAGGCGGATTGGGAGTCGGGTGCCGGGGGTGTTAAACTGGCGGGCAATATCGCGCTGCCGCAACTGCCGGGCACGGCGTTGGCGAGCCCGGCGGCGCTTCCGCAGGCTCGACCGGCGAAGACGGCGGTTGTGCGGAACGTGGCGGCGGCCGTTTTAGGCTTGGTGGTTTTGGTTGGCGTAGCGAGTGTTGTGCTGACGTGGCGGCTGCAGGCCAAAGGCGCAGGCTGCAGCCGGGACGGCCGCACCACAATTAATGCAGGAAACGGAAACGAAGTATGAACGTTTGGCGGCTGGTTATCCGGGAGATCGCGTATCGCAAGGGCGATTTCCTGCTTGGCGTAATGGCGGTGCTGGTTGCGGTGGGCTGCCTGGTGGGCGTGATGACGCTGTTGCGGGCGCACGGGGGGCGCGTGGCCGAGCTGAACGCGCAAAAGCGGCAGGAGACGGCAGCAATGATGGCGCTCGCCCAGGACGATTACCGCAAAATGATGAAAACCATGGGTTACAACGTGGTGATCTTGAATTCGGACGAGGATCTCAGTGAGTTCTGGACAAACGGCTTTGCGCAAAAACTCATGCCGGAAGAACTGGTGAGCCGGTTATGCAATTCCGAGATCGCCACTATTCAACACGTACTGCCGCAACTCTACGAAAAGATTGCGTGGCCGGAACGGGACAACTGCCCGGTCATCCTGATCGGGGTTCGCGGCGAGGTGCCGCACAAGCATAGCAATATGAAAGAGCCGATGCTCGACCCGGTCGAGCCGGGCAAGTTGCGGGTGGGTTACGCGCTGGCGCGGAAACTGGGCATCAAGGCGGGGGACAACGTGACGCTGCTTGGCGCGCCGTTCACGGTATCCGAGGTGCACGAGGAGCGGGGCAACACGGACGACGTGAGCGTGTGGATGCACATGGCGCAGGCGCAGGAACTGCTGAAAAAACCGGGGCAGATTAACGCGATACTGGCGTTGAGTTGCCTGTGCGCGAAAGGCGATCTCGAACTGATCACCAAACAAATCGGCGCGATCCTGCCCGAAACGCAGGTGATTCACCGGATCCCGGAGGCGTTGATCCGGCTGGATGCGCGGTTCCGGGTGGCCGCGCTGAGCCAGGAAACCATCGAGAAAGAGACGGAATATCACAGCCGGCTGGGAACCGAGCGCGAGGCGTTTGCGTCGTGGCTTGTTCCGCTGGCGATCGTGGCGGCGACGGTGTGGATCGGGCTGCTGGCGTGGGGCAACGTGCGCGAGCGCCGTGGCGAGATCGGCATTTTGCGGGCGCTGGGCCTGCGGTCGCGACAGATCCTCGGGGTGTTTTTGGCGAAAGCGCTGCTGGTGGGTTTCGCGGGTGCGCTCGTTGGTTACGCGGGCGGGTTCGTTGCGGGGATGGCGTGGAGCGCCGCGGAAGGCGTGCCGGTGACGGCGGCGTCTGCGGCGGGGTTGTTTGACGGGCGCCTGCTGGCGTTTGTGCTGGTACTGGCGCCGTTGCTGGCGTGCGTGGCGAGCTGGCTGCCGGCGCTCGTCGCAGCGCAACAGGACCCGGCCGTGATCCTGCGCGAGGAGTAGCGGCAATGATCGAAGTCAAGAACCTGTGCAAGACTTATGCGGGCCGTGGCAATAAGGTCGTGGCGCTTGACAACGTATCGCTGGCGGTGAAGCGCGGCGAGTTTGTGGCGGTACAAGGCCCGAGCGGCTGCGGGAAAACGACGCTGCTGCTGGCGGTAGGCGCGTTGCTGATGCCGACCTCGGGATCGGTGAGCGTCGACGGCAAGAACCCGTACGGGCTGACGGCGGAACACCGGGCGCGGTTTCGTGGAACGACGATCGGGTTTGTGTTCCAGCAGTTTCATCTCGTGCCGTACCTCAGCGTTGAGGAGAACGTTCTGGCGGCGTCGCTGGCGGGGCCGGTGAACGGCGCGCGGGAACGGGCGCGATCGCTGATGGAGCATTTTCAGTTGTCGAGCCGGGCGCGGCACGTGCCGGCTGAACTCAGCGTCGGCGAGCGCCAGCGCGTTGCCCTTGCCAGGGCGCTGCTCAACCAACCCAAGGTTGTGCTAGCCGACGAGCCGACGGGCAACCTGGATGGGGAGAACGCGGAGATTGTGCTCAGACACCTGGCCGAGTTTGCGCAACAGGGTGGCAGCGTCCTGCTGGTGACGCACGATGCGCGCGCGGCGCGGTACGCGGGGAGGACAGTCCTGATGCGGCAGGGGGGCGTGACCGATTCTCCGTGAACTCCGTGAACTCCGTGGTCAGGTTTAGAGTTAACCACGGAGGTCACGGAGAACACGGAGAAAAGAATCACTAGTGTATTGAGTCATGCTGATTGTATCTTATTCTTGGACGCGAAAAGCGGGGACAGACACGCTTTTCAAACTGCCGAAAAGCGAGTCAGTCCCCGTTTTTCGCTTGTTTTTGGTGTTATATTGATTTGCTTATAAGTAGCTTTAATTGTGATTCACTGTCCCAGATGCGGCAAGATTTTGTGCGGCGCAACAAGAAATCAAAGGTTAGTAGTACGGAGAGTCCGCCTCACAAAAACCCCATCGGGCTTTTTCGGCCTGTGATGCCGCCCGTGGTAAACTCCGGGGAGGTCCGGAGATTTGTTCATGGCAAGCGATTTTGCCGCGAGCGTGTTGCTGGCCGAAAGCGACCCGGCTGTCGGCAGGGCGATCCTGGCGTATCTCGCCGACCGGCGGTACTCGGTCGAGTGGGTCGAGGATGGGGAGAAGGCTTACAACCTGCTGGACAGCCGCCTGTTTGATGTTCTGGTGACGGAACTGAACGGGCCGCGGGTCGAGGGCATGCGGCTGATGAAGCTGGCCAAGGACAGAAACCCTGAAATCTGCGTCGTGTTCGTCATTGAAAAACCCGAGATCGAACTGGCGACGGAGGCGATGCGGCGCGGCGCCTACGATTTCCAGATCAAGCCGGTAAACCTGGGCAAGCTCGAGGCCGTCATCCAGCGCGGGCTGGATCACCAGCGGCTCGTTTACCGCCAGCACGAGTTACGCAGGCGCCTCGACGAGTATTACGGGCTGGGCAGCCTCGTGGGCAATTCGCGCCAGATGGTTCGGGTGTATAACGCGGTCCGGCAGGCCGCGCCCCTCTCGACGCCGGTGCTCATCCACGGCGAGCCCGGCACCGGCAAAGACCTGATCGCCCACGCCATCCACAACAACAGTCCGCGCCGCGACGAGCCGTTCGTCAAAGTCCAATGCGGCGGCGCGCCCGAGGATGCGGTGGACGCGGCGCTGTTCGGTTACGCATCCGGCGGGGTTGGTTCCTCCGGCGGACAGCCGGGGCGGATCGAACTCGCTGATCATGGCACGCTTTACCTGGACGAGGTGGGCGAACTGACCGCGCGGCAGCAAGAACGGATTGCCGACCTGGTACGCCGGCGCAAAACCACGCGGCTGGGCGGTGGCCGGCCCGTGGTAGTTGATGTGCGTGTCGTGGCGGCCACCACGCGGCCGATCGACTGGTACGGGTTCAACCCGGAGTTCGGGCGGCTGCTTCAATCGGCCGTGATCGAAGCACCGGCCCTGCGCGACCGGCGCGAGGACATCCCCCTGCTGGTGCAGCACATGGTGCGGGAAACCAGCGAGTCAAACGGGCTGCCCGACGTCAGCCTGACGCGGCACGCCATGGACCTGCTGATGCGCTACGACTGGCCGGAAAACGTCCGCGAACTGAAAAACATCGTCGAGGGAATGGTGCTGGCGGCATGGGGCACGCGCCGGATCGACGTCAACGACGTCCCCGATTACGTTAGAAGGTCCGCCAAGTACGGCGCAAAAGAGATCCGCCTGCCCATTGGCGCATCCATGGACGAAATAGAGCAGGCCGTCATCGAAGAGACCATGAAGGCGTGCGGGTTCAATAAGGGAGCTTGCGCAAAAACGTTGGGGATAGGGCTCCGCACCTTGTACCGGAAACTCAAACAGTACGATATCCGGTAGGCTACTCGGTCTTGTCGGTTTTTACGGGGGGTTCTTCTTCTTCTTCTTTCGGTTTGACGGCATTCTTGAACTCGTTGATGGCCGTCCCGAATGACCGCCCGACCTGCGGGAGCTTTCCCGCGCCGAACACGATCATCACGATAAAGAGAAGAAGCACAAGTTCTGTACTTCCAATGCCCCACATAGTTACATCTCCTTGGGCGCGTCGCGCCCGCTACGGCAATTCTAGTTCAGGCGCCCGCTGACTAGCAACATGTTCCATCTCGCGGAAAAGCCGCCCGGCGGCGCACAGCCTGCTGCCAACCCAGTAATTGTAATGAAACACGGCAAAAGAAGCAATTGTTGCCCCGGATTGGCCAGTCCAGGCGAGGGAATGGCGCCGCAACCTCCAAATGTACTGACATTTGTGGCGCGGGCCGCC
>Ga0315285_10001134_pt1 | contig 27861 bp, 24 predicted proteins | sample YL17G09_36_MG_FD_203698 | JGI IMG/M metagenome (GOLD analysis project Ga0315285, IMG submission 203698) | Sediment microbial communities from Yellowstone Lake, YNP, Wyoming, USA - YL17G09_36 | ecosystem: Environmental > Aquatic > Freshwater > Lake > Sediment | place: USA: Wyoming | collected...
TTGAGGATATTACTATCACCATGTCCCCCCCAGACGATCATTTTTATGCCGGTCCAGACGGCGGTGTGTAATTCTCTTGCTGAAGGAGCCCCTATGGTTGGAGTGGCAACCCAAATATCGGTGGAAGGATTATAGCGCCCCCCAGTATTTAGACAGCTACTACTACCATATCGTCCCCCCCAGGCGATCATCTCCGTGCCGGTCCAGACTACGGTGTGATCTTGCCTTCCTGAAGGAGCCCCTATAGTTGAAGTGGCAACCCAAGTATCGGTGGAAGGATTATAGCGCCCACCAGTGTTTAGCAGGTCATTATCCAGTCCTCCCCAGATAATCATCTCTGCGCCGGTCCAGACGGCGGTGTGCGAAAGCCTTCCTTCAGGAACCCCTGTGAGAGAGGTAGTAACCCAACTATCGGTTGAAGGATTATAGCGTCCCCCGGTATTGAGACCATTATTACCTCCTCCACCGTATCCACCCCAGATAATCATCTCTGTGCCAGCCCAAACTGCGGTGTGATAATTCCTTGCTGAAGGAGCCCCGGTAGTAGAGGTGGCTAACCAGGTGTCGGTAGAGGGATCATAGCGCCCACCGCTGCCGAGACGGTTGTTCCCATCATATCCTCCCCAAACTACCATCTCTGTACCTGTCCAGACGGCGGTATGATCTTCTCTTCCTGATGGAACACCTGTAGTAGAGGTGGCTACCCAGGTATCAGTAAGAGGATTATATCGCCCACCATTGGTAGGGTGGCTACCAAGGGTATCTACTCCTCCCCAAACGATCATCTGGGTGCCTGTCCAGATGGTTGTATTAAAAATCCTTTTTCGCCCTGAAGGAACCCCTATGGTAGAAGTGGCGACCCAGATATCGGTAGTGGGATTATATCGCCCCCCAGTGTTGAGATAGTCACTACCTTCACCACCCCAGATAATCATTTGTATTCCTGTCCATACGGCTGTGTGCCAATACCTTCCATCAGGCATTCCTAAAAGAGAGGTGGTTTGCCAAAAACTTATTGTCCAAGAATATTGAGCGGGGCTTGGATTAGTATTTCCTACTAAATCCGTTGCCCTCACGCTAAAGAAATGATCTCCCTCAGTCAACGGCCCTGGATAACTTTTGGGTGGAACACAAACCTCCCATGTGCCGCTATCCAATTTGCACTCATAAATAGAACCACCATCAGTTGAGGAAAAACTAAAACTCGCCGAAGTCTGATTTGTTGGGTTATACGGCTGGGATGTGATGGTAGTGCCTGGTGAAACAGTATCTATCGTCCAGGTATAGCTTGCAGGAGTCTGATCAGTACTCCCTGCGAGGTCAATTGCCCTCACAGAAAATATATGTGAGCCATCAGAAAGCCCATCGTAAGACTTGGGCGAAATGCAAGCTAGATATCCACCTCCATCTAACTGACATTCATAATTTGAGCTTGTGTCAGAAGAAGTAAAGTTAAAATTTGCCGACGGCTGATTAGTAGGGTTAGAAGGCTGAGATGTGATGGTAGTATCAGGGGGTGCGAGGGTAGTTGCATTAGCCTCATTAGAATAATCAGAATCGCCAACCGAATCATATGCTTTAACCTGGTAGGAATATGTAGTCGCAGGGGTTAGACCGGTATCCGAAAAAGAGGTGACATCAGCCGGATAGGTTTTTATTAAGGAATAGGAACCATCCGAAGTCTTTCTTTCAATCTTGAAGCCTTCTTCGTCATCTGAATTATCCACCCAGCTAAGATCTACCTGAGATGAAGAAATCGCCGTAGCTTGAAGGTTCGTTGGCGAAATAGGCGGGGAAGTCTTTTCATTACCTCCGCAACCGGTTAATGGGGTAAAAAGCCCAACAATTGCACCGATAATGGAGATTTCTATCCAACCTTTTCGGTCTTTTATCATTGTTGTTCTACCTTCCTCTTTTAGGATTATTGTCTCCCATCGTATTCCTATCGAAACCGTAGGCTGCTGGTCAGTAATGTAACTGATATGGAAAATTCTTTGAAAAGTCGTCGGGGTATTCGCTCTATGCAATAAGCTATCTGCTATCAGTCATACGCCATCTCTATTTAATTTCTGTCGGGGATACGCCCATTGTCCCCTTTTTTCCCCTGGCCTCCCGGGAGCCCTTTCGCAGTTGTTGAACCAGTTCTTCGTTGGCTAGGATTTCCGCCATCTCGGAGTCGTCAACTTGTATATGATTATACTTTTCACAATATTTATCGAATTCTGAATAATTAGGTATTCCCTTACTTTTATTTATTCTGCCAAGCATAGTATTATCAATTTTCTTTTTTAAAAATGAAGAGAGGTCATCAAAACAATGAATTGGAATAAAATCCCACTTGGCACCAAAGTGTTTCTTGATATTTACATAAATCACAGGAAAATGAAGCGTGCGCCCAGGCTGTTTACTAGCGAAATCATTGTATTGATCAATCAGGTGCTTGATATAATTCCGTTTTGAAAGATCCGAAGCTATACATCCATCCGGCGGAGTAATTTTAATAATTTTTTTTCGGCTCTTAATTACTACTTCGTTCGCCTGGACTGCCCCAGGGCTGTTAATCATCACATTGCCACCTGCAGAAATATATAAGGTTTTATAATTTTTCCATAACAGTTCAGCTTTGCATGCGTCAGATGGAGGAAACTCAAGCGAACCTTTTCTTTCTCTAACATTTTTCATTTCGTGAAGTGAATCTACCGTATACTTCTTATGCTCAAAATCGATTAATTGGCTGTGGCGAGCACACATCAGGATAAGATTGTCAAATGAATGCCTTTCTTTATTTGTCTGATTTGGATCGTAGCGCGGACCCCCTTCTTTTCTAGCTTTGATATGGCAGATTTTACCTGTCACCGTCCCGGATTCTTCCACAATAGGTAAATCGCACTCCGTAAAGGCGCAACAGTTACTCGATAAAGCAAATAACCGTTTAACTGTCTGAAGAGACGGTTCCATTTTTATTGTTCTTCCTCTTCCCAATCCTTTGAAAATTAAGTTCGAGAAGTGCCGCGAGAATCTGATCATCTGTCATTTTAGGATCCCAACCATAGGCCGCAAATACGGCTTCGTCGAGTTTACGGTGGGCCAAGTCAAGCCAAGTGGGGCGTTCATTATAAAGGCGTGTTAAAGTACGCACACCTTTTTTTCCTGGCTCTGACCCGGCAAGCCATTCATCTCGTTTCTGGACCAACTCACGAGCTGCTTCCGCTATTACGAGATTATTTTTGTCTACTGTCGGCTCTCTGCCCGGCGGCCAAGGTAAAGGGAAAGTTTCAAAACTGGTGGTGGGTGTGTAACGCGGCCGATCTTCAAGAGCAGTTCCTTGCTTAAGCGCCCAGAATTCATGAATACGCGAGTGCAGAACACCAAAGAAATAATCATCATCACGAGCGAAGACTAAAGTTCCCTGGTTACATAAAACTTCGGGCTTCATCCAAACAAATATTCGGTACTTAGAAACGGCAGGGGTCGCGATGAAACGGGATTTGCCTTTGAGAGCATCGCGCATTCCTGGCCTTGCTTCAGCATATTGCCACCACTTTTCGGCATAGGCGGCACGTCGGTTCTTTAACCTAATCGGATAAACATTCTTTTTGACGTACTCAAAAGGAGCTTCATATTGAGCTGCTTTTTCTAGAGAAAGAAGTCCGAAATCTATTGTCCAGAAGTGCCGTGGTTCTCGGGTAATATCAACCGCACTCGCAACCGGGCGAATAACATCGGAGTTCGGTCTTTTATTAGGGTTTCCTTTCGCCTCTAACATTTTCCGGGCGGTTTCATCGTCAATATCGAACGGTGCTTTCGGCGATGGCCCCATGAAGCAAATACCGACATTTTCCTTCAGGGGTTTGGCCTGAGTTATGTCCGCGGTTGCGGTTAAATCAGAGTTGATCTTTTCCACAGCTTGACCGTCCAGCATCCTTTTTTCTTGTGCACCGTTATCGAAAGCAATCAGACTGACGTGGACGTTTGCACCATCGAGAATCCAATCCTTGTCCGATATGGCCCAGAAAATATCACCCGTTTCTTTAATTCGTTTTAGGACTTCCCGGTTTGCCCCGCCACGTATTCCCTGCGTGGCGAGTAGCCCGGCACATCTGCACCTGCCCTTTTCGATATGAACTTTTGCCTTCTCGAACCAATAGCAACAAAGATCCGCAAAAGCCGGAACTCTGCCTTCATACAATTTAAACATCGCATCCACGTATTCGTCGCCCAATTCCTGGCGGATTTTATTACCTCCAAGAAAAGGCGGATTGCCGACAATGAAGTCCACCTTCGGCCAGTCAGGCTCTTTCGGATTTTTCGGGTCGGATAGATCAAGAATAGCGTCCTTGCATTGGAAGTTTCCTTCCATAGGGCGCAGGATCGGTTCCGATGGATAGCCGAAACCATTGGATCTGATCCATTGGAGCCAGCCAATCCAGACCGTCATTTGCGCCAAGTCGAAAGCGTAGGGATTTATTTCAATGCCGTATAACTGCCAGGGGCCGACCAATGGCAGAAACGCGCTGAAGTCCTTTTCCATCGCGAAGACGATTGCTTGCTTCTCTAGGTCCTTCAGCTTTTGAAGGGTTACATACAGGAAATTTCCGGAGCCGCAGGCCGGATCGAGAACCTTGACCCTCTGAAGCTGGGAAAGGAAGTGGTGAAGCAGACTTTCCGATTCCATCCTGGCCTTTCTTAACGCCGTCGGGGTCAACTTCCTGCTTTTCCCCTTCGCCGGTTTCTTCTCTCCCGTGGCCAGCAGGTTTTCTACGATTTCCCTGGTTTCATCCCATTCCTTCCTCAAAGGCTGCATAACGACGGCCTCGACCAGAATTTCGATATCCTCCTTACCCGTAAAATGCGCGCCGATTTGGGAACGCTTGTCCGGATCAAGGCCGCGCTCAAACAACGTGCCGAAAATCGATGGATCAACCGCGCTCCAGTCCAGCTTGGAGGTTTCCGTTATTCTTTTTACTTCCTCTTCCGTCAAGTCCGGAACGGACGCTTCGTCAAATAGACTGCCATTGAAATGTTTGATACTTTCGAGACCGAATTCGCCGCCTTTCTTCATGGCTTCAAACAACTGGCCGATGAACCTACCGAACTTCACCGGGTCCCCCTCCGCCTTCTCCACGATTCGGGAGAAAATCATATCCGGCAGAAGCCCGACATCCTCCGCGAATTGGCAGAAAACAATCCGGTCCAGGAAATGAGCCGCCTTTTCGGACTCAATCCCCCGCTTGCGCATGAACTCGGCGATGCCCGCGACCTGCTCCGCGGCTTCTTGGGTGACCGCTTCGCTGGTCTTTCCGGGTTTGAGCTTTTCCGGGTCGAAAAATACGGCCCGAATGATTTCCAGATTGCGCGGTTCGCCTAACTTTTCTAGAGAAATTTCGTGGGTTATAGAAACAGTATTCGTGAAATTGGTATGGACAATAATCCGGTCTAAATCGCAAACAACAAGAAGAGGTGGATTTTCCAAAGAATCACGGTATAAAAGTAACTGGTTATAAGCTGCGGCCAGATCTTTGTGCTTGCCTTTATACTCCCAGCCGAAAAAGTCCTTCTTCCAGACGTCGGCATAGCCATCCCCACCGCCATGTTTCTCTGCGCCCCTTTCAAAGCAGAACTTTTCTCCAGTTGGATCGGCCTCCGCTGGGGTCGGATGGTCAAGTGTGCGGCAAAGGTCAATGAAATGTTCCTGAGCCGCGGAGCGCTCCTTCAACTCCGCCTTTCTCCACTTGGCGATGAATTCGGAGACGTTCATGATTTTCAATTCATTTTCAATTCAATGGATAAAACACATTATGATTCAGCAATCTGAACAATCACGCGACATTATGCTTTTTCTTTATCCGATATTTTACGTAAGGGCAGGAAAGATTGGATTATTTCTCTTTTTGCGCGAATCTTTCGGCCTTCCATGACAATCAATTCCATTGTTTTTAATACGTTTAAATCCCTCTTTACTGTCTTTGAGGTTTTCCCGGCATAAGCCTTGGCCAAGCGAGGGGTAAGCTCCGTTATTTCAGGAATCTGAACCCAATCACCCTTCGCACCCAAATCGAGCGCCAAATGCCGTTGACGGATATCACTCGGGCTATTTTTTTCTTGAAATCTTTCATGCACATAGTTGCGCCAAACCACATCCCATTGCTGTTTCCAAACAAAATCGAGCTGTTCCCGCAGTCCATCTACTAATCCCTGGACCGCGTAGTGAAGAAAAGGGAGGATATCGCCGCCTGATTTGCTGGCGATATCCAGTTGCCGGTAATACTCGGTACGGGTCTGATTGTAATGGTTGCTTAAAAGATGGGCCGCTGGCGAAGGTATCCCGGCTGAAAACATGATATGAAACTCGAGCAATCTAGCCGTTCGCCCGTTGCCATCGCCAAAGGGATGAATCCACGCCAGGTAAAGATGCGCAACCACCGCTTTAATGATCGCATATAACATTTCTAAGCCGGGTTTGGCCTGGAAATCCGGCCCATTCAACCACTGGCAAAGCCGGTCAAGCAGATACGGGCAATCTTCCGGAGGCGCGCCCCGATAAACATTGCCAACCGCCACAGAATAGTTGCGCAATTCGCCCGGAGCGGCTTCCCCTTCTTTAACCGTCAGATTGGTAAGTATCTGACGGTCATAACTGCTTATCAGTTCGGGCGATATCGCCGGCAAGGTTCTTTCTGACAGCTGCTTCCCGATGGAGTTGCAGGACGCGATGATATTATCCACTTCCTGCTTCAGGTACTGCTTCGAGGGAGGAACCTCTAATTTTCCATCGACCGCTTTTAAAACCTCGGCTTCGGAAAGGGTATTACCTTCGATCGCGGTTGTAGCCTGGACACCTTTGGCGAGATAAAGACGGTGAAGTAATGTGGCAGTTGCGGGCCGAAGCGGAACCATCGATAGGTGTTCGCACTTCGATGCAGCTTCGCCAAGGTTGATCCATAGCTCCGGGGGAGCATTACCCAGGTTAAACCCGAAAGATATCCAAGAATGTGTCTCTTCAAATTTCCGCATCTGTGTCCACTTTTATTTTTATCTAATTAGTTGAATTATATAATATATTTTAAAAATGTCAAGACATTTGTCTAGACAAATGTCCTCAATTATGTCCATTTTGTTTATATATATTATTATAGATCATCCCCTACCTGGAAAATTAACCAATCATCTTCCCCTTTTTCCTCTTGGCGTCGCGGGAACCTTTTCGCAAGCGATTGGTCAGTTCTTCGTTGAAGCGGATTCCGGCAGTTTCTGAGTCGTCCTTCCAATTCCACCATTTTAAAAGTTTTGGCTTGGGGTTTGGATTTCCCGCAAAATAAACCGCGCATCTGAAAGAATACAAAACGCATCTGTCAATCTGTTTTTTATTAATTTCACATAATCGCCGGTACAGCAATTCGGGATTTTTCCCTTTTAAATCCCTGACGCTGTTTATTCCGATGCTGATTAATTTCTTCTCCAGACTTGGACCAATGCTGGGAATCGACTGAAGATCTGATCCAGCCTTTAGCTTTTTCATTTTTAATTCTCTTCTTAGTGGTCTTTACTGCATTCAATGTCAAAAAGGCTTTTACATCGTTTATCGTCATTCCTGCGAAAGCAGGAATCCAGGCATCGTCTTCTTAAAAGCAATGGACTAAAGATTCTTTAAAAACATGAAATCCTGGATTCCGCATCAAGTGCGGAATGACGAGAACAAGGCAACCCCCTATTCTTCATGGATTTCCTGGTAAAAATTCCCCGCTCGATCTCAGGATTATGCCGCTTTCTTTATATTTTTTAATGATCTTGTCCCGTTTTTCATCCGTTTGCAGAATATGGCCGTCCCAGAGAACGCTGTCGGTAATAATATTCACGGTATATCCTCTGTTTAAAGCCCCCTGGGCGGTTGCATAAACGCAATATTCGGCGTCCAAACCGACGAGATAAAGATCATTAACCTGATTCTTTATTAAAAATGATCCCAATTCCGGATTGGCAAACGCGTCTCCCTTCGGTTTGGAGAATATATGGTCGGAGGACAGGGAGATGCGCTTATCGATTTCGGCTCCCGGATTTCCTTTGATGGCCGTGCCCTTGGCAAAAACCCTGGAGAAGATCGTTCCCCAAAAACCTGCAAATTCCTGTTTGATATATACGATTACGATATTCTTTCGGGGCGCCTCGGCAATGATTTTATTAACGACAGCGATCAATTTTTCCGAATCCCTAAAAGGAAAGGGAGGTTTCGCCGCCGTACCTGTATAGTCCTCCTGAATATCAATTACCAACAAGGCCTTTTGCGGATTTGAATATTTATCAATCTTCTCGCCTCGCGTCGGTACTACTGTGTAAATAATCCCGCCGGCCAGCAAGCCCACCACGCAAAGAATAATAGCGATCAACGCAATCGATATTTTCTTGACTTTACTCATATTTCATTCCCTCTTTTCTAGATCGATAAAATATTATTTGGAACGCAAATAATAATACACCACGCTGGCGTATTCGGCTTCGACATCGTTGGCGGGGCCGTGCTCGATCGAGAAGCGGATCGAGGACTGGAACGGAATGGTATCGGAAAGATGAAAACGGTAGGCCCCGGTGGCGTCTCCCCCGTTGGAAAGGGAACGATGAACCGGGTTCCCGTGGGTGGGAAGCGAGAATGTCCCGTTCAGGAAATACCAGCCCCCTTCGAAATAATCCTCCGTCCCGGTGCCGTTGAGCACGGGCGAGGTGCTTCCTTCCAGGTAAATATGATGGTCCCCTTCCAGGTAATTGCGATGGGAGTCCCGCAATTCGGCCATGGCGAGAGTAACCCCAACCAACTGGCCTTGCCCTTTTTCATCCAGGATTAAATAATCCGCGCCCGGTGAAGTCGGTTTTTCTTCCCGATATTGAGCGTGAAAGTAGCCAAAATCCGGGGCCGGCTTGTCTTTAACCCAGGAAACCTCGGAAGAGATTGATATCGGTGAGATTCCCCGGTTTTCCAGCTCAATCCAGGCCTTTTTCAAAAACGGCATTAGAAAAAAGCAGGAAAGTGTCCGCGCCCCGGGGTCCATCACGATCGGTCGTGACCTGACCTCTGCCGGTCCAAACCCCGACCCGAATAATATTCCCATCGGCGATAGAACCTGGGCGGTAACTGCATCATCAAAAAAGACGGAAAGGTATAACGAATTCAGGGATTCTTCCGAATAATCCTCCAGGGTGAATTTCAGGCCGTAAATAATTCCATGGCCGGTTAGCTCGAAGAGCTGTTTCTTTTCTCCGACAGAAACCGTTACCTGAGATTTCTCTATTTCTTTCTTCTCCTCCGGGAGGAAATCCGATCCCACCCGTCCAAGGTTTTCCGCCGCTTCTTGAACTTTCTCTTCCCCATTGAAGACGGGCACTTCCGTACCGGGTGGATAAAGGTGGGCGATCACCTGGTAAAAGGTGGGAAGGGTTGAAGCGGCAATGACCAGACGCTCCTGGAAACAAATCGGCAAGTAGGAAAATAATCCCCCGCTGGACCGGGTAAACGAGCCCACCAGGGGAAAAGGCAACCCCGGTGTTTCTCCGGAGAAACCCGTCCCGGAGGGAATCGTCAGGACCGCCGGGGAAGCACCATCCGGATAAAAAGAAAGATCATAGGGAAGGCCGAAGGACATCAGCATGCTGGTAAACCACATTTGGTAAACACAGCCGGGTCCCTGCCGGTCGAAGATTACATATCCTTTCTCATCCCGGTAGAGATAGGAATAAGCCCCGGAGAAACCGTCGTCATTCCCCCCGGTCCGATCATAAGACGATTCCCCGACCACCTGGACGTTTACGGGAACCCGGTAGATTTGATCCAGGCGGGTCAAGCGTTCAATGCCTATGGGTACTTGAGCAGGGTTTAAGCCGGAGCTATTAGAACAACCAAGCTGTAACCCAGCGAGCAGAACGGTTCCGGGTAACAACACCAAATAGAAATGCGAATTATTTTTCTTAAATACTTTATTAACCTCCATAATAATGTCCCCCGAGGTCCCAGACCGTCAGGGGATCCCCTCCCCTGACTCCTTCGTTCACGACCTCGCCGATAAAAACGGTATGGTCGCCGGTTTCGACTGATTGGACCAGCCGGCATTCCACGAATCCGACACATTCCTTCAAGACCGGGGCCCCGGTCTTGAGCTTCTCATAGGAAACACCTTCGATGGTTTTATCATCTATCCTTTTTTCACCCTTGAATAATCCCATCTGGTTGGACTGGTTTTTATCCAATACGCAGAGAGAAAACACCCCGCCTTCTTTGATCAGATCGTGGGAGCGGCGTTCCTTCTTTACCCCCACGGCCACGAGCCGGGGTTGAAACGACACCTGCGTGACCCAGGAAGCGATCATCCCGTTGACGCCGTCACCTGCCCGGCATCCCAGGAAATAGACCCCGTAGGTGAGAAGGCGGAGACCATTTCTCTCTCCGTAATTAATCATTATTTTTAGTAAACTGGATTCCGGGTCAAGCCCGGAATGACACCAAAAAGCCTTAAGAATTTCCCTTCAAAATTATTTTTCGCGGCGGAGGATCCCCTCCAGGAGTTCCAGGCGCTTCACCGGGGTGGGCCCGAAAAATGATTCGATCTGCTTGGCGTCGCGCATCCTTTTTTCCTGCCCGTAATCCTCGATGTAGCCGTAACCCCCGAGCACCTGCACCCCGTCGGAGACGGCCCGGCTGGCCAGCTCGGTGGAAAGGATCAGGCCGGTTTCCGCCAAGAGTTCTTCCCGTCCCTCGTCCACGGCCCGGGCCATGGCCCCGAAAAGGGCGCGCCCGGACTCCGCGATCACAGCCACGTTGGAAAGCAGAAGCCGGATCAGTTCGTGTTCGATGATAATCTTGCCGGCCTGGTAACGCTCCTGGGCGTAGGCCTTGGCCGTCTCGTAGGAGCCGGCGGCCACCCCCACGGCCAGGGCCGCGGCGGCCGGACGAAATCTCATCGTGAAACCGGGATATTCCGATCCGGCATCCGGGCAGAGGAGATAATCGGCCGAAACCTCTGATCCCCCGATTTCCAGATCCGCAACCGGGGCGCCCCGGAGACCGAGGCTCAGGATCGGCGCGCTCAAGGATATCCCCGGAGTCGTAAGATCTACCAGGAAAAAAGCAACCTTTTCCGTCCCCTTCAGGACGGCGGGAATCACTGCGGCCTCGGCTACCGGGGCGAGGGCCAGGTATTCCAACTTTCCCTTAAGCACATAGCCACCCCCCTTTTTCTCCGCCTCCACGCCCCGCGGTAGGTTCGCGGGTGAATCATAAACGGGAAAAGCCAGGAGTTTGGCCGACAGGTATTTCTCCTGGAGGGAAGGCTTCCCCCACTTGAGGAGCGCCGATTGCGCCAGGGCATTGATTAGAAGAATCGCGGCGATGCTGGCATCGGCCTGGGCCAGGAAAAAAAGAATCTCACTGAAAACCTCCATCCCCTGGCCGGTACCACCCCTGGCTTCGGGCAGGAGAACCTGCAAAAGCCCCACCTCCCGGGCCGCCTGGACCGCCCCGGCATTGAATTCCGCGTAGGGATATCGGTCAAAGTCGATCGCCCGGGTTTTCAGTTCCTTCTGGGCGAACCTTTGCGCGGTTTCCCGGAAAGCGGCCAGACTGGCTTGATCGGCGGAACCCATGATTACCCCCTTTTTAGTTATTCAAATGAACTGCCCAGCCCGAAAAACGCAGGGCATCGAAATAAACCGGATTCATCAGATTTTCTTGAAATCTTTTTTCACCCTCTCCCTAACCCTCCCCCATCCCCGCCCTTGACGGGGCAAGCGAAGGGGGAGGGAATTAATAAGGAAATATATTCCGCTAAAAAACCTCCACCCCGGAAAGATGCCGGGCGAGGTAATGCGTGAAAATATTCAGGCGATTGAGCTGGTTGGTGCCTTCGAAGATCTGGAGGAGCTTGGCGTCGCGGAAAATCTTCTCCACCCCCTGGTCGTGGCGGAGGCCGGCCTGCCCCAAAAATTCGGTCGCAAGCTGGCAGTTTTCCATCGCCATATCCGAGCCCACCACCTTGGCCAGGGAGGACATAAACTGGACGCGCGCGTCCTGATCCTCCGAGATCGAGGACCTGACATAATCCAGGATTTGTCGGTGCATCCAACGCGAGTGCAGGAATTTCCGGTACCAGTTTTGCCGGAAGAGCCAGGCGAGAATGGAGGAATCACTTATCCATGGCGGAAATCCGGTGACGAGGGGAATTTTCTCGAAACCCCGCATCAGGGCGAACTGCGATTCGAGATAGGCTCCGCGGGCCATCATCACGTTGATGTGCATGTTGGTGAGAAGAGCCTGGGCCCACTGCTGGTGAATCAGGGTCCGGCCCTTGTGCTTGATGCGCTTGGCTAGGTAAAGCGCCCGGTCGAAGGCCCCCCGGGCCGTGCCGGTAGACCAGGCCCCGACCGCGGTCCGGGTAATCCCGAGAACCCCGTGCAGAAGCATCCGGAACTGTTGCTGGAATTTTTCCTCCGGGAACTGGTCCTGGGCGAGCAGGATGTTCTCCTCCGGGACCAGGCAGTTCTCGAAGATCAGCTCGCTCGCGGAGCCGGCCTTCTGTCCCATCTTTCTTTCCATCCGGCCGAGCGAAAACCCCGGGGTACCGTTGGAGACCAGGAAACACCCCATGGTATTGATGGCGTCCTTCTGGTCGAAGGGCATGATCACGACATGATCGGTAGCCATGTGGCCGGTGCTGATGAAAACCTTGCGGCCGTTGAGAACCACCCCGCCGGAGACGCGTTTGGCATGGCACATGAGCCGGGCCTTGGGATAAAGCTCGACCTCCTCCACGTCCGTGCCGGCGGTGGGCTCGGTGATGGCGCAATCGATCACGTAGGGCTTTTCATCGTTTTGATGCGCGGCGATCTGGTCCGCCACCCGCTGGAGGATTTTCATGTTGTAGGTCATGAACACGGCCGCAAGCCCCAGGCCGTGTCCCCCCATCATCCCGCAGAAGGCGCAATCGAGCGCGGCCTGCTCCTCCAGGTTTACCATCATGGACAAACCGAGGGAGTTGCCCAGTCCGCCCATGAATCCGGGTATGTACTGTGACAGGCGGCCGTGCCGGCCGGCGACCCGGAGCATCTCCCAGCTGATGTGATCCGGGTTTTGCGCGTGTTTAAGGTCCTCGGAAAGAACCAGGGGGGACAGGTGCTCGCGGAGAAAATTCCGCTCATCCTCCCAGGACTCCCGGACCCTCTTCACCATCGCGGGTTTATACTTGGCGAGGACCGCGAGACTGGGAAAGTTGCCGTCAAAATCGAAACGCTCGTCCTGGTCGAAGTTAAGTTTATAGGTCATGCTTTCGCCCCCTTCGCTTCATTCTTGCTTTTCTTAACGCAGGCTGAAGCCTGCGGCTAGCTGCATCTTTTTGCACCTTGCTCCTTGCCCCGTGCTCCCTGCTATTTACTCAGAATGTGGACGCACATCGCCGCTTCCTCGTTGCCGATGACGCCGCCGCCGTTCTCGGCGAGCGCGATCCGGGCTCCCGCCACCTGCCTTTTCCCGGCCTCGCCTCGCAGCTGGGTTGTCAGTTCATGAATCTGCGCCAGTCCGGAAGCCCCGATGGGATGGCCGCGCGACAAAAGACCCCCGGAAGGATTGATCGGGATCTTGCCTCCAATCTTGGTCTCCCCCCGCTCGGCGTTTACCCCGCCCTCGCCCTTGGGAAAGAAACCCAGGTTCTCGGTCTGGGCGAGCTCCCCGAAGGCGGTAGCGTCGTGCACCTCGCAGACGTTGATGTCCCGGGGGCCGAGGCCGGCCTGCTTATAAGCGATTTGGGAAGCCCGCACGGCGATATCGATATCGTCCCATTCCCGCTCCCGCCCGGAGGCCAGGACCGAAGCCCGGATTTTCACCGCCCGAGTGCTTGCCCCCAAGCGCTTCATCACTTCCTCGGAAACCAGGATGGCCGCGGCCGCCCCGTCCCCAATCGGCGCGCACATGCTCCGGGTCAGCGGGTAGGAAACCAGGCGGTCTTTGAGCACATCCTCAATGGAAATGTCGAAGGTGTACTGGGCATTCGGGTTCATGGTGGAATGCCAATGGTTCTTGGCGGCGACGGCGGCGATCTGCCGCTGGGTGGTGCCGTAGGTTTTCATGTGCCGGCGGGCCGCGTAGGCATAGACATCCATGAAGGGAGAGCGGTCACCCTTCATCCCGACCCGAACCACCTTTTTCACCGTGTCATAGCCCAGGGTCTCGCCCAGTAAAACGAAAGTGTAGAACTGATACCAGTAATCCTGGAGCCGATCCCTTAGGGACTTTGATTTCCGTTCTTTTTTGGTCTGGCTGGCGGCCGTGACCTGGGCGGGAGGGATCTCGGAGGGGTCGGGGGCGAAATCCTTCAAGCGGTCGACCGTCTGGGAAAGCGCGTCCGCGTCCATCCCCGAGATGAAGCCGGCGAAAACCCCATACTTGTTCCGGTCATATATCTTCTCGGCCCCCAGGGCCAGGGAAATATCGATCAATCCCAGGGCCACGTCCTTCCAGGCCCCGTGAAAAGCGGTCGAGCCGCCGGCGCAGGCGTTCTCCACGTTCGTGATCGGGATGCCGTCAATCCCGAGGGGCCGGAGGGCCACCTGGCCCCGGATGCAGTGCTGGAAGTTCCGGATCCCCCAGCCGGAATTCGCGAACCAGGCCGACTGGATATCCTTTTTCCCCACCCCGGCGTCCTTGAGGACACCCTCCACCGCCCAGGCGGCGAGCTCGGGGATCTTGTTGTCCAGGTATTTCCCGAACTTGGTCATGTGTACGCCGATCACGTAAACGTCACGCATGGACAACTCCTTTTAACGTTCAAGATCCAATTATCAAATGCCAATCACGCAACATCGTAAGGCAGCCCCTTTTCCCTTGTTTACTCGATCACGATCGCGGCATTATTGTCAAATAATTTTGCTCCATTCAGTCGATACCAAACGGAGCCATTTGGATAATAAATAGTGGTTATGCCTTCCTTGTCCACAACAATCCTGTAACCTCTGTATAACATGTCAAGCTTGTCAATTATCAATTCGCGAGGCGGATTGGAACGCATTTTTAGAACGATATCTCTTCTGTCCCGCCAAATTGTTAATTCCTTTCCAATGCTCTTAATGTCCCAATTGGAGACAAAACCTTGCCATTCGTTACTTAATATCCTGCAGGCCATTTTCCCATTCCGATCAAAAAACACAGCATTGATTCTACATGGATCTCTTGGTTCTTCGGGCTTGTCTACGGCAAATAATTTCTCTCCAAACGCTCTGATTAAGGTAGGATTGCCCTTGAAGATAGAGTTTCCGAAAAGGACAGCTGGGAATTTCTCTTCTACATCAAGAGAGAAGTCAGAGAATCCTTTTTCCAAACACTTTGGAGATGCAGCCGACTTTTTTATTGTATCTACTGATAACAACCCTTTTCCGGCCTCTGTATGGTGACCACCACAAAGTAGAACTATACCATCAGCGCAATGTTCTCTTGCTTGGTTGAAAGGAGGATTATAATGGTGATAATCGAAAGGAATTGAGCCGCAAATCACGCAGCCAAATCCGCACCTTTTTCTCACTTCCCTTTTTATATGCTCAGGAATATTATCCCGAGAAAGTCCATATTGATTAACTCTCATATGGATGTGTCTTCCCATATAAAATTCGAAGGATATATTTTCATTTTTCAAGGCACTCTGCGCAAATTTAACATGGAACAGGTGCCTTAAATTGGAAGATCATTTCTTTTCTCAAAAAAATGACTCATCTCGTCCGGAACTCGTTTAATGCATATGCTCGATAAGTTTATCAAGGGTTTTCAGGGTAAACACTTTTCCCCGGGTGGCGAGGAGCATTTTCTTCATGTCTTCCCGGCGGACCCCGAACCCGCACCCGCTGATACAGGCGATTACTTCTTACTTCGGATTATCCTTCGAGCGGCCCGCTGGTGATAAGTTGAAAAATCGTGTGCTCAACGCCGCCGCCGGCTTGCCGTCAGATCGGCAACTATGGTCAGGCTCTTTCCGCGAAATTAAAAACCGGAACCTCGATGGTTTTCATCGGCTTGGAATCATCGCGGGCATACCGGAGCAGTTCATCAACCACTGGGGGGGAATAGGTCTTTTCTCCGCACTTGGTGCAGACCTCCGCGGGCACATTTTCGACCAGAAGGTATTTGTCTTCTTCATCGTAGCTAAAGGTCACGGTCTTCTTTTCCACCCTGCCTCCGCAAAAAACGCATTTTTCCATCTTTCACCTCCTAACCTTGCCAGCGATCCATTCTTCCGGGTCTGGGGCATAGGTTGTGATAATCACAACTTTTGGCGGCAAGGAAGCTTGAACATGTAAATCTCTTCCTTTGCGGGTTTTACCCCAAACCAGACAACTCGGGGAATATTTATCTTTCGGATATTCTTCGATAATTTCCCCTCCCCAAATTGCTTCTTCAATTTCGGAACGGTCAATATTCCTCTTGATCATCATCTTTACCGCGTGATCCGAAAGCCGGTACTCGCCCTTTTCAATCTTATCCTGAATTCCCTCTATTTTCATCTTCATTCAAAGCGGATAGACATTGGCGACTTCCACGATCCGCCAGCGGCCGCGGATCCGGATAAAGGCGCAGCTTACGTCCCAACCTTCCTCGAGAAGATCGGTCGCCTTCTTCGGGACGGACACGGGCCCCAGCTCTTTTGCACTACCCCCCTCGTAAACCGCGAACCAGAGCTTCCCCGGTTCCAGCCGGGCGATGGAATAATGGTCGAACTCAAGGGAGTCGTTAGCCTCGAGCTTGTCAGGGTCAAAATCAAAATCGTCGCCGGACTCGGAAAGGATCCGTGACGCCCGCTCGGCTTTGGGCAGATCCCGAGCCGCCTCGGCGGTCATCTCAGCGCCGGATTCAGCCGTTTCGGGGGAAATCAGATTTTTTTCGACCAGCCATTTAACCAGTTTTTTGCTTACGGCCCCTGCCGCCCTCTTAAAATCCTCCCCGGCGATGACTTTGCGAATTACATAGTAGCCGAGAAATTCGCCGAGATTTTCTACGATCTTTTCCGGCCCGAAGATCTGGCAGAACTCCCGGTGATTTTCTCCCTCCGCATTAAATGAGCGCTCAAAAAAAGCCCTTTCCGTAGTATCCAGGGTCTGGTGCCCATAACCGTTGAGTTGACCTTTCAGGCACTCAATCACATCCTTGTATCTTTCCAGGGTTCGGGGTTTCAATCGGTGGGCCTGATCAGCCAGGAATTCCTCGAGGACCTTCTCAATCGTGGGATCCGCGATATGGGGCAATTCCCTAATCTTTTCTTTCATACTTTCCTTGGGTTAAATGAATATCGAATGTTCATTAAAATTTTCTGGGCAGCAATGGCTCACCCCGGTCGAGATATCGGAAATACCGCTTCAATTGAAAATATCCCTTGAGCTGGATCGCCCCCCTCGGGCAGATCGCCACGCAGTCGCCGCAGGACATGCAGGCCGGGAGCACGTCGATCATCTTGACCTTCTTATCCTTCAATTCCAGGGCGCTCGCCGCGCAAGCCCCGACACAGAGTCCGCATCCCTTGCATTTCGCCCGGTCGATCTCCACCGTGCCCAGGATGATATCCTTCCCGAGATTCCGGAAGCTTTCGATTTTCCACCAATCCTTGCATTTTAAATATTCCGGCATGGAGCACCTCCTCGTTATTCATTTATCAGAAAATAACCTCCCCGCCCTTGACGGGGCAAGCGAAAGGGGAGGGAAAAAAATAGCGGAAGCGGGAATCTAGGAAAAATCTGGATCCCTGCTTCCGCAGGGATGACGTTAATGCTTGGGCAATTTGTCATGATACCTTTCAATATATCACCTTAAAGCTTCCATCTTCCTCGATCCAGTCAATCGCCTGGGTCTCGCGGGGCACTTGGCCATCCGGAACCCCCCGCGGATAGCCCAGAGCGATGGTGGTAACCAATTTATATGGGAACTTGATCCCCAGGCGTTTTTTCCACTTGGGCAGCATCCCGATCGGTTTGCAGAAGCTGACCCAGCAGGTCCCGAGCCCGAAACTGTGAGCGGTGAGCACCATGTTCTGCCCGGAAATTCCGATATCAACCATGGGGTCGCCCGCGGAACGCCGGTCCATCAGGAGGAAGATCACGGTGGGGGCGCCGTGCCAGACCCCGAGCTTTTCCTCGGCGATCAGCTTCATCGCCGCGGCAGGAATCGGGTGGAACATGTTGTTCTGGAAACGCTGGAACAGCTTGAGAATCCATTCCTTCCACCAACTCCCCTTCTCGATATAGTCCCCGAATTTCATCAGCAGGCGCATCATCTTGACCACGTCTTTCGTCATCTCCTTGAACATCTCCTGGTTCTGGATGACCATGAACTTCCAGGGCTGGGTATTGCCGGAGGAAGGCGCGAAGCGTCCGGCTTCCAGGATCCGCCGGATCAGGTAGTCGGGCACCTGCTTGTCCTGGTAATAGCGCACGCTCCGCCGGCGGTAGATAACCTCCTCTATCGCGTTGAAGGGGGCGCCGGATTCCGGAGGAGTGATTTTGCTTTTGGATCCCTTTTCCAGGTCTTCTTTTTCGCTCACTTTTTCTCCTCTTCATATTTTTCCCGGTCCCAGGTGGAGGAAGTAACGCCCTGGGCCTTCAGGATGTTTTTCTGCACCCGGTGGGTCTCGGTCTTCGGAAGCTTGTCCACCACGTTCACGTAGCGAGGCACGGCAAAGCGGGGCAATTTTTCTTCGAGGAACTTAATCAGGTCGGCGGGGTCGACCTTCTGCCCCTCGCGCGGGACCACCGTAACCATGATGTCATCCTCGCCGAGTTCTGAAGGCACTCCGTAAACCGCGCACTCCAGGACCGCGGGGTGATTGATCACCTGCGATTCCACCTCGTAGGCGGAGACGTTCTCGCCCCGGCGGCGCATGTAGTCCGAGCCCCGGCCCCGGAAATAAAGATACCCTTCCTCATCCCGCGAAATCAGGTCGCCGGTATGCAGCCAGCCGTCACGCATTTTCTGGCTGGTGGCTTTCTGATCTTTTAAATATTCGACCGAGCTCTCCCGGTTCTCACCCACCCAGAAAACCAATTCGCCCGGCTCACCCACCGGCACGTCCTTCATCTCCTCGTCTAACAGGCGATACTTGTTGCCCATCATCGGCTTGCCGATCGATCCGTAAGGGGCGTTTCCGACGTTGAAGGTGACCATTCCGCCCCCGTCCACCGCCCCGTAGGTTTCCCAGAGTTGAACCCCGAAGCGCTTTTCAAAAGGCTCAGCCGCTTCCGGGGGACAGGCCGAGCTCAGGATGAAGCGGACATTATGCTCCTTGTCCCTCGGGTCGGGGGGCTGTTTGAGCAAGATGGCAGCCATCGCCCCCAGGGAGTTAAAGGTGGTGGCCCGGGAATGCCGAATCTCGTCCCAGAAACGCCGGGCGGAGAATCGCTTGGAGAGTGCCACCTGGGCCCCGGCCCACATCGCCTGGGTAACCGTAATCCAGAGGGCGTTGGCGTGGAAAAGCGGGAGGCAGGTGAAAAGGATGTCGTTTTTACTGTAGAGGAGCCGGGCCCCCATTCCCAGGCGCCTGACCCCGGAATGAATGTAACGGTAAACCACCCCCTTGGGCAGTCCGGTGGTTCCCGAGGTGTACATGATGATGCACATATTGTTCCGATCGTAGGAGATCCCCGGGTTGGTGGCCGGATATTTCGGGTCCAGAAGTTCCCGGTAATCCCGGCTGCCGGGAGGAAGCAGAAAATCCGGGGGGGCCTCCCCGCGGAAACAGATGAACTCCCGGACCTGGGTGGTCTTGTCTCGGATCTTTTGGATTTCTTCGGACACGGTTTGATCGAAAAAGACATATTTGATTTCGGAGTGGGTGATGATGTAGGCGAGACCGTCGCCCTTGAGCTGGGTGTTGATAGGGATCGCGTACATCCCCAGCTTCTGCAGGGCGTAGAAGGCGTAGAGAAACTCGGGGCAGTTGGACATCATGATTCCAACGCCCTCTCCCGGCCGCGCCCCCCGCTCCTTGAGGGCGTGGGCGACCCGGTTGGACCGTTCATTCAAGTGCCGGAAACTGATTACCTGATCCTGGTAATGGAGAAACGGGTGGTCGCCGTTCTTTTCCGCCTGCTTTTCCAGGAGATCGGAAAACGAGATGTCCTCCGGGATGGCCAGGCTCCGCCGTTTAATGGTTTCCCGGATCATCGGCCCCAGGGAGCCTTCGGTGAGCTGGTCCCGCGTAACCCGATAGATAACCCGGCTGAAAAGAAACGCCATCGTGCCATACGACTTGATTTTCCTGGTGTCCATTCCGCTCTCCCGGAACAAGCTAAATAAAGCGCCTCTTATCATTTAGAATCATCGTTAATGAATCTGATGACCTGAATTGTTTTTATTTTATCCTATTTTATAATTAATAGAATTTTTTTAACATCTCCGGCCGTTTGTTCGGCTCCTGAAAAAATCGGAGATTCGTGGTAATATCCTCCCGCGGAAAGGTAAAACCACGATGGGCAAATATCTCCTTGTCTTTTGCGAAATCGGTGACCGGGGCGCCGTAGCGCCCGCTTCCCTCGAGGTCCTGGGATTGGCCCGGGAGCTCTCCGGTCCGATGAAGCTCGAAGTGGCCGCGGCTGCCCCCCGGGAAATCTCCGGGGAAGTAGCGGAATGCGGTCCGAGCTGCATTTATATCGCCCCCTCCTCCGCCCCCACCGGCTATTTTCCCGAATGGTACGCCTCCTTCCTCGGGGAGGCCGCCCGCCTGACCGAACCGGAGGCGGTCCTCTTCGCCCATACCCCCCTGGGGCAGGACCTGGCTCCCCGCCTGGCACAAAAGCTCGGCACCGGCCTGGTAACCGACGCCGCCGGGATCCGGGCGGAGGGGAAAAAACTCCTGGTCACCAAGGCGGTCTATGGCGGGGTAGCACTCGCCACCTATTCCTTGAATTCCACGCCCCAGATCATCACCTTGCGGTCACGGTTGGGAAAAATCCCGCCGAAAGAGCCGGGACGGTCAACGGAAACGGTGGAGGTCAAGCTCCCGGAAGGTGGCGGGAAACCGCATTGGGAACTCGTCAACCGGATCGAGGAAAAGTCGGCGGAGATCAAGCTCGAGGAAGCCCAGGTGGTGGTCAGCGGCGGCCGGGGTCTGGGCGGGCCGGAGGGCTTCGAGCTTTTACGCGAACTGGCCGGACTCATCGGGGCGGCGGTGGGAGCGAGCCGGCCCCCCTGCGACTCGGGCTGGATCCCCTCCTCCCAGCAGGTCGGGATCACCGGCAAGGTCATCAGCCCGCAGGTTTATATCGCCGTGGCCATCTCCGGCGCCAGCCAGCACCTGTCCGGGATGGGCGACGCCAAGAAAATCGTGGCCATTAACAAGGACCCCGATGCCAACATTTTCAAGACGGCCGACTACGGCGCGGTGGGGGATTACCGGCAAATTCTCCCCGCGATGATCGAAACCCTCAAAAAAATAAAAAGTGAGTTATGAGTGAAACGGTCCGCATCCTGGTGTGCATAAAACAGGTTCCCGACCCGGAGGCGCCGGCCTCGAGCTTCCGGATCCATTCGGAAACCAAGACCATCACCGCCGAGGGGGTGCCGCCGGTGATCAACCCCTACGACGAAAGCGCCCTGGAACTGGCGGTGCGCCTGAAAGAAGCCAATCCAGATGTTCGGCTCTCCGCCGTGGCCTTCGGGGCCAAACTGGCCCGGGCCGTGCTGATGAAATCGCTCGCGGTCGGGGCCGACGAGCTTTACCTGATCGAGGATCCTTCAGTCGAAGCGGATGGGATGATCACCGCCCATATCCTGGCAACAGCGGCGCGGAAGATCGGGTTCGACCTGATCCTGGCCGGACGGCAGGCCGCCGACACCAACGCGGGCGGGGTGGGCCTGGCCCTGGCCGGGCTTCTCGATATACCCGCAGTCTCGTGGGCGCGCAAGATCGAGCTGGAAGAAAAACTCCTCCGGGTGGAAAGGGTGGTCCCCGAAGGCTGCGAGATCCTTGCGGGAACCCTCCCGGCCCTGGTCACCGTGAGCCACGAAGCGGGGGCGCTCCGGATGCCGAACATAATCAATGTCCGCAAGGCCAAAACCAAGCCGACCCATTCCTGGACGCTGGCTGATCTGGAAATCGGCAAGCTTCCCGGCCGGTCCGTTGAGTTAACCCGGCTCGAAGCCCCGAAGCGGGAACGCCATTGCCAAGTAATCGAAGGGGAAAGTCCGGCCGAAACCGGAGCCAGCCTGTCCCGAAAACTCGTCCAGGACGGGGTTTTAAATCTCCGAAGCTAGTTCCCAGGTAATTGCAAAGGCAAAGGTCTTCAACTCTTCCCCGCGTTTTCACTAAATGCCGGTATTGATCAGGTACTCGTCAATCCCCACGCCCTGTTCGCCGGTATCGAGGTTGGTGTATTCCGCGAAATTCTCATGAATGGCCACGCTGTCGCCCTTCTCCCGCATCGGCAGATAAAGTCCGGAAAATTTCTCCGATTTCAGTCTCCAGATTTTGCCCTGCTCGTCCTCCCCGATGAAAACCGATGACCGCGGGACGCCGTTTTCAAATTTCGTCTCCTCGATGGATACACTGACAATCCGCACGTTTCCCTCGGCCCGGGAGACGAAGCCCGAGCCCAGAAACGCTTCCCCTACGATCACCTTGGACATGTTGATGGTCTTGTCCGGCATCTGGACCGCGATCCAGTTCCAGCCCGTGACCTTGGACTCATCCCGGTATCCCCAGGAGTGGTCCCGGTGCCCCAGGCATTCCACCGGCCGCGATTTTCCTTCGAGCTCCAGGGTGCCTTTCACGGTCAGGGCCTGTTCGTAATGATTGATGGACATGGCGCCCTTTTTTCGGGGTTTTCCCGACTTGCCGGTGGCATAATCGAAAACCGGGAAACGGGCCTGGCAATTGAGCTCAACCTTATGCTGGGGGCCGTTGAAGGTCACCCGGAATTTTCGCTCCGGCTCGAGGAACTCGAACTTGAGCCGGCCATCGGTGAGCTCTTTCGGATGATCCTCCACCGCGATCAGGTTTGAATACATCAGGATCTGATCATCGACCACGTGAAAGGCGGTAAAACGGCCCTTGCCTTCGTGGCGGGTCAGGGAAATATGGTTTATCCCCCAAGCCTGGTTTTTCCGGTCGATGAAGTTAAAGTACCAGTTCTCTTTCCAGGGAGTGTCCAGCGGTTTGGGGTATTCATGCACGAATTCATCCTGTGGTTCCATTATTTTCTCCTTTTCCCTTAGATTTCTTAGCCTTATCGATGTTATCGGTAGCGAGAAAGTTTAGTTCTCCCAGGCAGACCCGGCTGAGTACCTCCATGATCTCCTGATCCATTTCTTGCGCTTTTTCCTGTCCGAGTTTCTTCCGATTGGCATAAAAGAAATCAATGGTCCGGCTGAACTTCTCTTCCAGCTTCTCTAAATAACTCACCCCGCTGCCCGGGCCGTGGGCCTCAAATTCCCGGACGAAATCGCGGAGTTCGCCGGCGGGCTCCCCCCCGCTTTTTTCCACCGCGGCGAAGACCCGGGAAACAACCTCGGAATACAGGCGGATCCTTTCGTCGATGAGCTCATGCCGGTACTCGACCTTTTTCCCCAGGGACTGGAGCAAACCGATCGCGGCAAAAAGCTGGATCCGGGCATAATCGGATTCAATCTCCGGCGCCACCACGTTCTCGAGGGTGGCGAAAATCCTTTCCAAATATGTTTCGATCGGCGCGAACATCTTTAATTTTTCCTCCCTTTTTTAGTCATTTTGATTTTTGAACTTTATTTGGACTTTGCCCCTCCGGGGTCCTCGTCCCGAGACCCCATTCGGGGTCGAGGGAAGCTTTGACCTTTGAAATTAACAAATTCAGATTCTTCGCTTTTCGCTCAGAATGACATTTGCGTTAGCTTCCTGGTACATGCTCAGGTTCTTCAGGACGTTGAAACACGTAAGATAACGGGTCAACCCGAAAATCCCGACCCGGAGATCGGGGTTCGCCTTGTTGATAAAGGCATTGGCGGCGGTGACCCCGATTCCGATGGATTTGTAGTCGGTGAATACGTGGTAATACCTGACCTTATCCTCGTCGATCTTGTTCCCGCTTTCTTCTTCGTAACGGGCGAAGAATTCCTCCTGGGTCATTAAATGGCTGATCCAGGAAAGCGGCCGGGCCGATTTCCAGGCGCCGCCGATAATGTAGGAGATATCCTCAATCGGGTCGCCGAGATGAACCATCTCCCAGTCTATCACCGCCGCGATCCGGCTGTCCCGGGCGATGTAATTGCCGGTGCGGTAATCACCGTGGATAACGGTAACCCGGTCGTTGCTGACCAGATTGTCCTTGAGCCAGTTCGTGGCGTAGGCCACCACGGGATGATTCCGGAACCCCGCCCGGCTAATCACGTCTTCCCAGTAAAGGATCTGGGATTGGGCCGAGCCTTGGCCCGGGCCGGGATCGCCCAGGAACGAGAGCCCCAGTTTCCGCCAGTCGGCGCGGTGAATCAGGGCGATATTCTTGACGAAATCCCGCCCCAGGGATTCCCGCTCCCGATCGTCGGGGATCAGGCGAAAATCCGGGTCAAAAATGGTTTTAGAAAGCGACCACTGGTGCACGACCCCTTCCACCATTTCCATCACGTAAAAGGGCTTGCCCAGAATGGCGGGGTCAGGCTCATGCCAATAGGTTTTGGGAACCGCCACCCCGGTCTGGGCCAGGGCGGTTATGACCCGGTATTCCTTGGAAGCGTCATAGGGCTCGACCAGGCCCGATTCCGGTTCCTTACGAATAATCAGTTTTTGCTCGACCGCCCGTCCGTCCCGTTGATAGGAAACCCCGATGCTGTAGGTCTGCATGGACCAGCCCTCGAGGTTTTTCCATAAGCTCGTGATGGCCAGCCGGTCGGTTCCAAGCTTCCCGGCCAGGTAAGTCTCGAGTTTGCCGCGTTCCAGATCGGACATCTTTTCTTAACCTCCTCCAGAAGCAAATGATTGGACGGAAAGATTTTATCCTTTTTTTATGGATTTGCGAACCCTCCCTCAAGCAGTGAGTTGGAAAGGTTAAAAGTTGGTGAGTTAGAAAGTTGGTAAGCTATTGTTCTGGTGATCCGGCTTTCCAACTTCCCAGCCTTCAAGCCTTCCAACGTTCCAATGTTCTGGCCGCTGGCTTTTTGGCGCTCTAACTTCCCGGTTTTCCCGGGCCCGGTTTGTTGTTCCGGATTAAAAGAATCGGGATCACCGCGAGAGCGATAATTATCGAGGCAAATAAAAAATCATCGTTGATCGCCTGGACCAGGGCCTGTTTCCCCACCAGCGAACCGATCAGGGCGGTGGCCTTGGTCGTCGCCTCGGCCAGCGTGCCCCCGACCGATTGCTGGACGAAATGGGCCAGGGAGGCGGCAATATGCTTGAAGGTGGGATCGTATTGGTTCAGGGCCTGCCCGTAAACGGCGGCATGGAAAATCCCCCGGCGGATTAAGAGGGTACCGAGAACCGCGATGCCAAAACTTCCCCCGATCTGGCGGATCACATTAATTATCCCAGAAGCTTGGGCGATCTTGTTTCGCGGAACGGCGGAAAGCGCGACCGTGGATAAAGGAGCAAACATCAATCCCATGGCCGCTCCCCGGATATAAAGAGGGCGCATGATCTGGTAATGCTCGGAATAAAGGGAAAGAAAACTGTTTAGATACAAGCTTAAGGCCAAAGCGGCAATCCCGATTACGATCGGAATCTTGGGATTGGCCCGATCGGCCATAATCCCGGAGATGGGGGCCGTAACTCCCTGCAATATGCCCACCGGAAGAAATACCATCCCGGCCTGCAAAGCAGTATACCCGAGCGACCCCTGCAAATATAAGGGAAGCAGAAAGGTACTGCCGAACATCCCGAGCCCGAAAATAAAGAGGATTAGATTAATGATCGTGAAATTGAAGCTTTTAAAAAGAGAGAGGTCTATGAGTGGATCCGGAACGGTAAACTCGTCAATCAAAAACACCACCAGCCCGACCAGGGAAATGGCGAAACAGGAGAGGATGAATCTCGAGGTCCAGCCGCCGGTGTTCCAGGCGGCATTCCCTTCCGCCATGGCCAGCAAAAGAGAAACCAGGAACACGGTCAGGGAGACAAACCCGATTAGATCGAAGGAGACGATCTTTTCGGTCTTGTACTCCCGCTGGATGATCCAGGTGGCGAGCATTCCCAGGATCCCCACGGGCACGTTGACGTCGAAAATGGCGTGCCACCTGAAATTGTCGATCAGCCACCCGCCGATCATAGGGCCGAAAGAAACCGAAGTAGCTGCGGCAATCGACCAGAAGCCCATCGCCATTCCCCGCTTTTCCACGGGGAACTCCCGGGTTACGATCGCCATCCCGACCGGCATCATCAGGCCGGCGCCGATCCCCTGGATGACCCGGAAAAATATTAACGCGCTCTCGTTCCAGGAAAGCCCGCAGAGTAACGAACCTACGGTAAATAAAAACAGGGACCAAAAATAGGTTCGTTTATAGCCGAAGTGATCGGCGAGCCAGCCCGAGGTGGGGAGCATCACCGCGAAAACCAGCATGTAGGCGGTGATTACCCACTCGGCCTTGTCCACGCTCACCCCGAAAGTCGCCATGATCTTGGGCAGGGCCACATTCACAATGGTCGCGTCCAGAACCGCCATGAAGGTGCCGATCATGATGTTGGCCAGGACCCACCAGCGGTATAAATCGTGCTCGTGGTGGAGCGATCCCACCTGGCGGGTCAGGTTTTTTCGGAAATCCTGTGCCGGCGAAGCCGCCATAAATTATTTTCCGTCTTTCGTATTTTTTTCGGTTAGGGTTGCGCCCTGGCCGACCCGGGCAGGCGGCACTATTTCACTTTGATCTTGACCTCGACCGACATCCCGGGCAGAAGCCGGGGAGAATTGGGATCGCCCGGAGAACCCGGGGCCTCCACCGAAATCTTGATCGGAACCCGCTGGGTCACCTTGGTGAAGTTCCCGGAGGCGTTATCGGGGGGAATCAGGGAAAACTTGGAAGCGGTATTGGAACCGATCTGGATCACCTTACCGGCAAAAGCCCGTTGGGAATAAGTGTCGATGGAAATTTCCACGGGGTCGCCGATCCTTATTACCGCCAGCTTGGTTTCTTCGAAATTGGCGGTGATCCAGACGTGCTCGCCATCATTGACCGAATAAATCGGCTGGGCGGGCTGAACCACGTCCCCCGGCATAACCCATTTCTTGGCGACCACGCCCTCGAGCGGTGAGGAGATAATGGTATTCTGCAGTTGCGTCCTGATTACTCCCAGCTGGGCCTTGGATACCCCCACCTGGGCCAGGGCGATATTGTACTGGGCCCGGGAAATTTCCAGGCCTTTCTGGGCGTGGTCAAACTGTTCCTTGGTCGCGCTGCCGCCTTTCAAAAGGGTCTTCGCCCGTTCGAAGTCCTCCTGGGCCCTTTCCCAATTAATTTTGGCCAGGGCCACGTTCTTCTCCGCCTGCTCCAGCCCGGCCAGGGATTGCGCTTCCTGGGCCTTGAGGTCGGAGTCATCCAGGTGAACCAGGACTTGCCCCGGCTTGACCCCGTCGCCTTCCTCCACGGTCAGCTGGGCGATGCGCCCCAGTATCTTCGAACTGATGGAAACCCGGTTCCCATCGATATAAGCGTTGTCAGTTGAGACAAACCGGCGCAGTTTGACGTACCAGTAGGCCGCCGCCACGATGATCACGACGGTGAAAATCAGCAGCGGAACGACCACCCGCTTCTTCCGGAAAAGCGGAACCGAATCGATGGATTCGTCTCCCCCATTCCCCGAATTCACGGGTCCGGGCGCCATCCCGGGTTTGTAATTCTCCGCGGGCCCCGTAGGTCCTCCCGGACGTTTATTTTCCATGGTTTTTCATCCCCCTCCTTTA
>Ga0315285_10001136_pt1 | contig 27847 bp, 38 predicted proteins | sample YL17G09_36_MG_FD_203698 | JGI IMG/M metagenome (GOLD analysis project Ga0315285, IMG submission 203698) | Sediment microbial communities from Yellowstone Lake, YNP, Wyoming, USA - YL17G09_36 | ecosystem: Environmental > Aquatic > Freshwater > Lake > Sediment | place: USA: Wyoming | collected...
ACTTCGAGATTATCAGAAACGCATCGTGGAGGACGCCATCGCCGCCAAGAGCGCGCTCATCCCGGCGGCGACGGGTTCTGGGAAGACGCTCATGGCAGCCGAAATCATCGCCCGGCTCGGTCAGAACAAGGCGTTGTTCGTCGTGCCCACCATCGAAATCCTCGACCAGACGCAGGCGGCGTTCGCAACGAATATGAATTGCCAGGTCGGGTGGGTCGGCGACGGCGAGGCGGTCCATCCCGAGGGCGAACGGGTCACGGTCATCACTTGGCAGAGCATCGCTGCGGGCCTGCGAAACAAGAATATACAGCGGAGGGTGTGGCGGGACTTCCTGGCGCAGTATAATGTTATCCTTTTCGACGAGGTTCATCATGTGAGCTCGGACGCCGTCTACGAGGTGGCCCTGTATTCCGGGGCGAGGTTCCGCTACGGGCTCTCGGGGACGCTGTTCCGTGTGGACCACGAGAGCGAACTGAAGTTCTATGGGGCCATCGGCGAGGCGGTCAAGGGAATTACGGCGAGCGAGCTGATAGCCCTCGGATACCTCGTTGCCCCGCACATCCGCTTTATTAAGACCAAACCGAGGCTTTACGGGCGACGCGACAAGTGGATGAACATATACACAGAATCCATCGTCGAGAACGAGGAGCGTAACCGAATAATCGTGGAGGAGGCGTTTAACTTCGTTCGCCAGGGCCGCCGGACGCTCGTTCTGGTGAGCCAGATAAAGCACGGCAACCTCCTGAAGCGGATGATGACCGCCAATCTGCCCGAGGATGTTGCGGTCCGGTTCGAGTTCGTCAATTCCAAAGCCAAGGACCGGCCCGACATCGTCCAGAAGTTCAGGAACGGGGAGTATCAATTGATTATCGCTACCTCCGTGTTCGACGAAGGTGTTGACTTCCCCGAGGTCCAAGCCATAATTCTGGCCGGAGCGGGCAAGTCCCAGGTCAAGGCCGTGCAGCGCGTCGGGCGCGGCCTGCGCATCTGCCCGGAAATCGATAAGAAGGACGTTAAGGTGATTGATTTCACCGATGGCTCAAAATATCTTTACGAGCACAGCCACGAGCGGTACGACATCTGGGCCAAGGAGCCGAGGTTCAAGATAACGGGAGACGTGCCAAAATGAAGGAAAAGGTAGCTATAGTGTTTCACTTCGTCGATGAAGGATACGACCAACTCTCACGAGTGGTCAAGAAGGTGCTTAAAACAAAGGAAAGCGCCGAGCGCTTCGTTCAAGAAGAGAGAGAGCGGGCGCGACGACAACACAGAGCATGGTCGGACATGGACATCGAAGAGTGGGAAGTCAATCCCTAAGATTAGGAGGTCGAGAACATGACAAACAACGAGAAGCGCAATCTGCGCTACAGAACGGCGAGGATGGAGAGGAAGATACAGAAGCGCGAGGCCGCCGTCGCTGGCCTGGAAGCGATGATGAAGGAGCGGGGAAGGTAGATGGCGAACGGGCAGGGCACCGTGGACTGCCGGTGCGGGTGCGGGAGGATTATCTTCTATCGCCTCTTGGGAAAGGTCAAGCCGGACGACAAGCCCGTCGTCTTCGCCACTTACGAATGCTACAAGAAGGGGCCGAAGCTGAGCAGGGGATAAGCGTCGGTTAGAAGGTTATATATATTCCATAGTGCTATAGGTCTATGGGGCGAATGTATGGAACCAATCAAGATAATCCTTGAGATAATCATCCACAATTCAGGCGAGGTGGAGAGGAAGGTCAGGATAGCGGACGAACCCCAAGTCGCAGTTGAGGTTACGAAGATTCCCCCCAAGGCCGTAGTCGATAGAATTTTCATTCACTGTCACCGATATTTCAACGATGTGGGAAGGAAAAAGCACCATTCGTGCAAAGGATGTACCGTTCAGTGTAATCTGAAAGAAATATACCAAGGAGAGCCGATGACATTCAAAGATGGAAAGTTAATAATCGAGACCGCCGACGGTCCTAAAGAACTCTGAATATTGAAGGAGACGGAAATTCATGAAGATATTAAGACATTTGAAGGTTCCAACGGGTGATATCCTCATAGTCGAAGGGGATAAGGGTAAACTGGAAATGCTCTCCCTGGGCGACTATGGCAAGGCGGTCAATCTCAAGGCCGATTGCTTGGGCCTTACCAGGGACATCGAGAAGGTAGTCCACACCAATTTATTACCCCTTGAGGATAAGTGGGTCATCACGATATCGACCCAATACGGATGCTCGATGGGGTGTAAGTTCTGCGATGTTCCCAAGGTCGGACCTGGGATAAACGCCACCGAGAAAGACCTTGTTCGACAGGTCTTAACTGGCATTACATTGCACCCCGAGGTTGAATCCACTAAACGGTTGAACATTCACTTTGCCAGGATGGGGGAACCGACATGGAACCCCAATGTCCTCGAAGCAACCAAGTGGTTCAAGACCCATCTTGATTCGGAGTTCCATATCCATCCGGTCGTATCAACAATGATGCCTCGTAAGAACGAATGGCTCAAGACCTTTATTCACACATGGATGAGGATGAAGAATCGCCTGCTCAAGGGAGAGGCGGGGCTTCAACTCAGCATCAATTCCACCAACGAGAAGGAACGGGCCGAGATGTTCAACGGAAATGCTCACACCCTCAAGGACATATCGAGGATTATGGAGGGGATTATACCCAACGGTCGAAAGATAACCCTGAATTTTGCTGTGGCCCAATACGAGATAGACCCGGCGGTTCTCTTGGAATACTTCGACCCCTCCGACTATATTATTAAACTCACACCGATGCACAAGACAAAGACCGCATTAGCCAACAACATCAAGACCGATGGAAATTACACGACGATGTATCCCTACGCCGACTATGAGAAAGCCCTGAAGGGAGCGGGGTATGATGTGCTAGTCTTTATAGCATCGGACTACGAGGACCTTGGGCGAATTACCTGTGGGAACGCCATTCTCTCAGGAACCTTGCCCGAGTGCCCCTATGAGGAGAAAAAGACCGATTACTAATGATAACGGACGTTTGATGGAGGGAATATAAATGAAATGGATAGATGATAACCATATGAAGGGTGAGATGAGCGACGAGGAATTTCAGAAGAAGGTCGATGAAGAAGCAAGGACCAGAGATATGAGTCGATATGGACGGGACGGCTCATTCGTAATCTATGAAGAAAGGTTCAAGCACCTTGGAGTGGGTTTCACAATAAGAATCAACCGATATTTTCAAATCGGCGTTCCTATAAATCAAGTTCAAGGAATGAACGACATCGCAAAGTGGGCGTGTCTTGAATATCCCAAGGCTACCGTCAAACTCGTCGATGCCATCAAAGGAACTGATGAATATTCGGAATTTCTCTATAAGGATACGTGTCATAGCCATCAGAAGTCTTGGACACTCAAGCGACAGGTTGAGGACTTGGTAGTGGAGGCGTTCAGGGACATCGAAAGCATCCCGAAGATACTAAAGGACTATAAAGAACGCTCATCGAAAATCATCAAGGCTCTGGAAAAGAACATGCCATTGGGCATGAAGACCGCACCGAGAAAGAAAAGGTGACATTTCAGAATAAATGGAGAAGTGGAAATCGTGATGGCGGAAGACCCGCCTTGGAAAAGATGTCAAAGGGGATGTATTCACACCACCTCCCCATCCACCATCACGACCACAAATAAATGGAGAATGAGAAATGCTCGATTACGATTGGAAATCCTGTAAGGTAAAGGCCAAGGACCGTCACGCATCCTGCATGATATCGCCCGAGGGCGATTGGTATAATATTGAAACTGGCGACCATGCGATATTTGCTTACCATTATCTCTTGGACCAAGGAATGAAGGTCACTGGTGAAGGAACATTCATAAAAGATAAGCCCGACCCTGCAAAGGCCCTGGATTATCTAATCGGGATATTGGGATGGATATATGTCGAGGACGATTGGGGGAACGGAACGGTCATCCAAGGTCGAATGAAAGAGCGACAATATACGGTTCTAAAGGCGTATTTCAAGGACAACCTACTATTCAGGGGATGGACAGTAGAAGGTCTATATCAAGAGCAAAGGTCCGTTTAACAAGGAAATCGGAGTTGATGGAGATGTCAAAGGAAAGGAAGATGTGGGCATTAGCCGATAAAAAAGGCGACCTACGAACGCTATTCTTGAATGATGCCACGGGACACATATATAGCGTGGTCGCTTTCGACACTCGGAAAGAAGCAAGGAACGCTTTGAATAATGTCCTTGATTACAAAGGACTTCGAGTAGTCAGTCTGCAAATCAAGAAGTGAACGTCTTAAAGAACGGGGTTGAAGATATGATAAGAAAAATCAAGAAACAAAAAATGCCAACGTGTAATGAGTGCCGAGTGACATACATCGATGGGTCGGAAGAACTGATACAATTCTACGACCACATCTGGCAAGCTGACGGAATCTCCCTCATGACGAGGAAAGGCGGTTCTTTCACCCCAGGCCAACTCGTTGTGGGCGAGGTCAGAATACCTTGGAGGGCTATAAAAAAGCTTGAGGGTATTGTCCCTGTGTAGATGTCCTAATATTACGGAATGGTGAATAACATGAGTCACGAGGATAAAGCGATAAGTGAAATTAAGCATAAGACCGTGTTTCATTGCGACGTATGCAACGACCCAGACCACGACGGACCCCAAATAATCGACCACTACGAATGGGAGGAAACTGCCTTTAGAACTTGCGTGGTCTGTCACAAGGATTTCTGTCGGGTTTGCTATGAAGCAAATCATAAACACTACAATTATCACGTTGAACAGGCGTTAGAGAATGACCACAAGAATCCGACCTTGTTCGTATGTGATATCTGTATGAGCATTATAAACACCATACAAAAGGTGCAAGATGCAATAAACGGCATTGGTAAAAACAACGTACAAACCGTGCAATTACAAAAGGAAACTTGGGAGTACTATCGGACCATAAAAAACGAACTATCAAAATTCTGAAATTACACGACTAAAGACATGGAGGAACGAAGATGGAGATTAACGAGAGGCTTGATAAAGTAAGTAAGCTATTTCACGACGCACTCGACTTGCTCAACGAAGTGAACCGTCAGGACAAAATGAATGAAGATGAAGATTGGAAAAAGAAAGACCGGGCTCTTCGTGATGGGGTAATGGCGTATATCTCTCAACAACCTTGGGAAGACACCCTCGGAAAATATAGGAAGTGGCTAAAGTCATTTTGTGATGGCATGGCAACCTCACTCAGACCGGATAAACCGTTACCCGCATGTGGGCAATGCGGAAATGATAAATGCCCTAACTATAATGAGTATAAATCTGTTTAACATTGGAGATGGAAATATGAACAAGCGAATAAAGAGAAAATGGAAGAGTGTCAATATTGAACTCAATTTCGCGGACAAGGACAATCCTGACAGTCTTGGGGCGTTCTATCTGCCAGACAAGACCGCCATCATAGTCAAGAAGGGTGGGGGTATCATCGTTGGCCTAACCAAGACGAAATTCGCTAAAGCCTTTGAAGGTCAACTCAAAAACGATTCGAAATACCTAAGTTTCGAGTTCAAAGAAGTCGAATTGAAGTTCATGAATGAAGCCATTGCCCGAATAAAAAAGGGCAAATGACCACTTAGGAGGGAAGCGGGACATGAACTATCAAGCGACCTGTCGAGAGTGCCTTTGGAAAGGACCAGTACGAAACACTAAAGACGAGGCAGGTAAGGATGCTTGGGTTCACAGCGCAAAGACAATTCACACAATGGAAGTTATACGAATATAGGAGGTAATAGACATGGACAAAGAAACGTGGGACGTGTATAAGATGACGATTGCATTCACCTTCGGCGTGATAGTCGGAGCCATAATAGAGTTCTGTGTTCCGAAGTGAATGTCTGCTTTGAGGAGATAAGAACTAAGGAGGGATAATAGACATGACGAGACCAGAAACAGGACCAATGAAGTTCGAAGGGGATTGGACAGGATTCTTTATTCGAGGCGACAGAGCATTTGAATTGGCATTTATACTCGATAAAGTTGTAGATGGGAAGGAAGTGACGACCATCGACAAATGCACCCTGAAAGCATTTAAAATATTCCTAAAGGCGACACAGGAACCCGTTGAAAAAGGCGTTCGTGTTCAACTCCTAAAAAAGTTCGAGAAGTGCAAGAAGTAGATGTCCGTAAAGAGGAGATAAGAACCAAGGAGGGGAGCAAGACATGTTCGCAGGATTAAGGTCGTGGCTATGTCGAAGGATTGGCCACAGATTCAGTCCGACTGACGTTGTGATTATGATGCTTAGATTGAGTAATGTCGGTTTCGATGGTAAAGTAACCTTGAAATGTGCAATATGTGGAAAGAACATCTTTCCTGAAATAATGAACCGTTATGAGAAGGATGGTCACAAGGTCAAATTGCCAGAAGGTGTGACCTATTAGATGTCCGTAAAGAGGAGAAATCAGAATGCCCGACGATGTCGATGCGGATATGGTCTGCCCCACATGCCACAACAAGGGGCAGTTGACCTGCGGGGGCGAGCTCCCGACAAAATATCAGGGCATCTTCTGTTACGTTTATTGCATCACTTGTAAGGAGATATTCAACTACATCGAGCCACCGAGATTGGGGGCTTGTAGCATTTGTAGGAAGTGTACCGGAATGAGATACTACGACATAGACGGAGAGAAATTTCCATCAGTGACGAGCATCCTGGATTTTCTTCCAGTGCCCGAGGCCCTGGCGCGCTGGAAGGCAAATCCCAAGAACGCTGGAAAGGGCAAGCGGTCGATGACCATCGGCACGCTGCTGCACTACAGGATTGCCAACTATTATGCGCGCAAGGCGGGCCTTCCGCCGGTGCCGCTGGAGCTGCATCCCGGATATCCGAAGCCGGACAAGGAGATGGGCGAAATCGTGAGCGCGATGCACAGCTACTTCGTCCAGTTCGACGAGAAATACCATCCCGAGCCCCTGGCGGTCGAGCAGGTCATATATCATAAGGAGCTCAAATACGCCGGGACCGCCGATTTCGTGTGCAAGATAGACGGCGTGACCTGGCTCCTGGACTGGAAGACCACGGGGCGGTTCGAGCCGGACAAGCGCCCCTACGAAAATTACAACGCTCAGATGAGCGCGTACCAGGAGGCTCTGCGGCACATGGAGCGGTTCACGGTCGAGAAGCTCGCTGTGGTGTATCTGGCCTCGGAGGGGTTCGTGTTCGCCGAGAGCCCAGGGGACATGCCTCGATTTATGGAAGCGCTGAAGCTCTGCACCGGGGCCAAGCCCCCGACCCCGCCGAAGTAGCACACTTGTTCATACAAGTATGAACAATCACACCGTCATGGAAAGGTATATAACCCCAGAGAACCATAGGGCCATAGGTGGAAAAATGTCATACAAGGTCGAGGTCAAACTCAAGAGCAACAACACGATGCTTGAGAATTGGGACAATCCCGAACTCCACATAGAGCGGGAGAAGGAGAACTTGCAGGGCGGAAAGAAGCGGGCAGTGAAGGACCAAGAATATTACGAGAGACTGGCGAATCTCTGGAAGCGAACCTGTTTCTTCGACCCCGAGATAGGACCCTTCCTTCCTTCCGACTACATAGAGGCCAATCTTGTTGAAGCAGGGAAGAAACTCCCTCTTGGTCACGGGTCGATGAAGGAAACCGTCACTCGTAATGTTACCGTAAACGACTATCCCGAGAAGGTTCCGCTTATAGTCAAGAAGAAGATACGCTCCATCGAAGACTTTGAGCGCGTTGGATGGCTCGACGTTCGCGTTGGCAACAGGAATGGAAGTTCCATCTTGCTGAAGCGGGTAAGAATACCCGAATGGGAAATGACTTTCACGCTCCTAATTGCGGACGAATCGGAACTGAGTATGAACAATCTCAAAAAACTCTACGAGATAGCCGCCACGCTCGGTTTCGGAGACTGGAGGCCGAAGTTCGGAACGTATGATGTCGTCAGCATAAGGAGGCTTTGAGGATGTCATTCCAACCTGTAGCTGGGGTTCCTGCCTGGAGAAAACTTTACGATGCTTTTCATGAGTTGCCATACGGAGCTGAGATATCTCATGAAGACATTAAACGAGTTCTCAACGGGGCATACAAGAACTGGCGGGGTCCCATCTACAGGTTCACCAAAGAGATAGAGATGAATGACCAGAAGACCATACGTCCACTTAGAAACTTTGGATATACCGTCGTTAATCCAGAGGAACACGCAGGATTAGCAACGAAGCGCGTCATTCGAGGACGGAGACATTTAATAAAGGGTAGGAGAACTGCTCTTGCAACTGACACATCATTACTGACGGACGTTCAGCGATTGCAACTTTCCGGGGTTCAGGAGAGATTAAACCGAATACTGAACGTTGTTAATAAACGGACGGCTTCTGCTGTGGAAGTTCCGGCGGTTACCACGAATCTCACGGATATAGATGTTCGTTTGAAGCGTATCGAGAACGCGCTTCTCAGAAAGAAGAAAGTTCACTCTTCCACTTAGGTCCGGTATGGTAATGTGAGGTAGGGTTTGGTACGGTCTGGTGTCGTCAGGTCGGGTTCGGTTTGGAGTTACATCATCCCGAAATCGAGGTCAAATCTCGGTGAGGGTCTAAGGTCTGGTAGGGTAAGGTGGGGTGAGGTGGAGTACGGTTTGGTATGGTCGGGTATGGTCCGGTCAGGTGCGGTTCGGAATACATTATCCCGAAACCAATGTCAAAGTTGGTGAGGGTCTGAGGTACGGTCTGGTAGGGTGGGGTGTGGTACGGTAGGGTGGGGTCTGGTTTGGTTTGGAAGCTCACCCGAGCGGTCGCCGCTCAGGTGAGCGTTATCCCCAAATACATGGACCTCCATTATAGACAACATGGCTCTCCCTCTCTGGGCCGCGCTCGCGGACCCCGCCAAGTATGCGGAGTGGGTCCCAATCGAGAAGGTGTTCGCAGCGGGGACTATAGACGAAACCAAGGTCCAGAAGTTCGTAATACTTTTAATGAAGGGAAAAACCTTCAAGCCCCTCGTCGGCGTGGTTAGTCCTATAGGGGACAAAATCGCGGTGGCGGACGGGCATCACCGGTTCCATGCGTTTCAGCGGATTGGCCACAGCCAGGTGCTTATGGCCGTCAGTAACGATTACGCCTGGTATCCCATCGTGGCGCTCGGTATAAATCAGTTAACGTCGAGCTGGCATACGCGGGTTCGCCGCCCTCTGAAAAAGTTGCGATATAAGTTGTTCGGCGGAGAGGACTGGGGTGTTTAACGCTTTGCCCGTTCGGGCGTCCTTGCCCGATTGAGCATCCTGAGTTGGCGTTCGTGCTGCCGTTGGCGGCGGCTGCCGTTGTGGTGCATCCGGTTGCACAAAGGGCAATAGACCATGCCCGGCTCGACCGGAGGCCGCTGGGTCATATCGAAAGCCCGGCTGCCAGGCCGATGAGCGCCCACACAGAGCAGGCGATTGCTACGGCTACGAATTCCCAGGGCTTCATTTTCACCACTCACAGTTTGTTTGCGGCGCGTCGGTTTCGTTGTAAGCGTAAAGGTCGTTCTTGATGTAGTATTGTAATTTATAATCGTCAATGATATTCCAGACAATAGACAGATATCTTGCCCAATCGATTGTTTTTTCATGGACATTGCCATTGAGCTTGCCGAACTTCCAGAGGTCTACGAATTCGTGCATGTTCTCGACTATTAAACGAGTTTCCTTCGGGAACAATACTGGTTCCAATGAAACCCACGTCGGTATGCCCGTGTCGTGCCCTCTCTTGAGAACCCTGGCGCGGAACATGGCGTGTTGCACACCGGGTTCCCACTTCTTCCACTCATCATCGCATGTCCACGACGTGAAGGTCATAGCAAGGACGCCATGAGTATCGCGAATTAATTGAAGGTCCCGCTCGACCAATATACTCTTTGTAAGGATTTGATAATTGACATAGTTCTCACCGAAGATTTTGATGATTTGCTGAGTAAGTTTTAACTCGGCTTCAAGGGGCTGATATGGGTCGCATGTGAAGCAAAGCAAAATTCTTGGACCATTTGAAAACTTCGGTGCGGTTTTCAAAATTGTTTCAATAATATTTTTGTATGGTTTGGGCTTGTGAAAATCCTCGACGGTCTTATGCAGAGTGCCGGGTGCGTAACAATACGTGCAGCCATCGCCTTTTCCAGAATGGCAACATCCTTCATAGATATTGAACGCCAAGGGTGCATATTCCAATGCGCGCCCTTTCGGAATATATACTTGGGGCATGTTCATCCATCCATCATCGTGTCTATCTGGCCTTCTCTCTCTTCTTCTTCTCTATATTCTTTCGTTGCTTCGCTCTGCATTCGTTGATGTCGGCGCAGAGCTCACAGATGGTATCGGCTTTTTCCAGGTTCCCTCCGAAGCACCCGCGTCGCACATTTCTCGGTCTTCCCCTCTTCTTGGGAGCCTTGGCAGGAGCCGGGGGCTTCTCCGTGGGCGGCTTCATTTCTTGCGGTGCACGTGGCGGGTAGGACACATTAGTCATGAAGGGCACGGTGGCTTTCAGTTTCTTCTTGGCCCCAGCGAGCTCGTCGCTTACCCTGTCGAGTTGCCGTCGGAGCGCATCGTTCTCTCGTTGGACGCGACGCACTTCGGAGATTCTTGCGTTCGCCGCGCAATAATTTTCCTTTTCGGTAGCCAACAGTCGTGCAACGGTCGCTTTATCGTCTATTATTTTCTGTGCAGTTACATGCACACCGCTGTAGGGCAACTCCGCCAGTAGGCGGAACGCCGCTACGATGCGCGTTAGCATTTTCGTGTCGTCGTCCATATTCGTTTCCTCCTATGATTATTCCCCAAAAAAAACGGGGCGGTAGTGAGCAGCCACCGCCCCAACTGGGGATGAGTTCATCGTGAAGCGATTCCTCCTTTGCCCATAGAGTCGTAGTGAGATTCATCGTGTTCGCGCTCTTGCACGGGCACGCGAGGGGGGTTGGACACGGCCACCTGGTGGAGCGCGTCGGTTGGATACCAGTGCTCGGCTCCGTTGGAGAAGCGAAGCAGGAAGCGGTCGTGGTGTGCGTTTTGCGATATGATGCGCCCTTCCTGGCCGTTGTTTTCGTCCGTGGTTGGGCCATCTATGTGCACTATGGCCCGGTCGCCCATCCCGAAGTGGCGGGCCGGTGGGTTCTCTCGCGGGGGCGGGTCCTGGAGGTCTCTCTCCAGTCGGCTGAGAAGGTCGTCTATGTTCTCGGTGCGTATTTGACCCCTCATTATTTGTGCACGGGTTAATACTTGTTCGGGGGTCAATGCTTGGTTGAACACCTCTGCGTTCGTTATTGGTGGAGACGGGCAGTTGGCTGGCGGGAATGACGGCGTCGTAGGTTCTGGAAGTCGGTGCGGTGTAGGCGCCGGTGCTTGCGGAGCGTAGTCCGGGCAGGGCTGCGCGGCGTGGTTTGAGCAGGACGGCTGGGTTCCCATGTAGGGCATGAGGGTCCTTGACAGGACCGAGTCCACGTTCCTCTGCCACTTGTAAAGCGCCTCCTCGTTCAGCGTCCTTGCGAGTTCGTGCGTTCCGATGTAAGCGAGGATGGCCACGACCGCCATTGCGGTGTCGCTGTGCTCCATCTCCACGACCTCGGGCGTCTGCCAGATGTCGAGGGCCAGCTGCTTGTAGCGCTCCGCCATTTCGAGCTTCTGCACGAGGCCCCGGAAGGCGACCTCGGTGATGTTGATGTGCGTCAGCCGGTCGAGCCCCCGCATCTTGGCGTGGACCGAATCGACCGCTTCCCGTGCGGCGCGTGCGAAGTCGTTCGTGTCCATGCTGCCGAGGATGTGCCGCCTGTAGAAGGTCGTTAGGAACTGGCTCAGGAGCAAGCGGCTGTTGGTCTTGGTCCTGTGAATGATGCTCTCGATGACGAGCCTGTAGGTGCCGTCCAGGGAGTTGATGATACGGATGCCGCCCCGGTATTCTTCGTCGCCTATGAAGACAGTCCTGATGTCCAAGAAGTCGGCGTAGACCCGGCCACCGTGGTTGACGCTCACGATGCGGATGTCGGCGTTGTTGGTCAGGGCCTCGATGACCGGCGCGAGCACGACCCTGTGCTGGACGGGCTGGTACTGGTTGGAACCGATGTAGAAGACCTGCCCCGAATCCTCTCGGAGTATGGCCTTGTGGTTCGGGATGACATCGGACATACCACCGTAGGTCCGCGTCCCATCGTTCTGGTCGGTAAATTCCGTAGTATCGTCGCTTAGGGGAACGAGCACGGCCTTCTCGATGACCACGAAGTCCCAATCGCCCCGTTGATTGACCGTAGTAGATGGGCGATAGTTCGGGTTCTCTGGCGTAAAGATTCCCCCAATCTAGTAAGTCCGGTCGTTCCGGCGGTAGAGATTGTCCTGCCCCTTGTTAATCAGGTTCTTCGCCAGGAGGCTCTTGATGGCCGTGAAGACGGCGGGTCCGCGCTCACCGGTCTTTATCTGCAACTCGCCGTAGGTCATCGGGGTTGGGCCATTTAGGTAGGCCAATATCTGTAGTTCCAACGCGGGGGGCTCGTCTGTTGTAGCAGGAGCCGTGGGAGCGGGAGGCGTGGCGGGCTGGGGCGTTGGCGCGGGCGTCGGGGGGAGAGTGGTTGGCTTCTCCGGCTGTGCCGCTGCTGGGGCCGTGCGCGATGTCCGGTGCCCGGTCGTCCTCCGTCCAGGCTTCGCGGGCTTGGCCGGTGCGGGCGGGGTTGCGGGAATGAGCGACGGGACGGGCGTAGGTGGGTTGATGGGTATGGGCTTGTCCTCGATTGGTGTTGGCGGGGCCGGTTTGTGGGCGTCGGCGTGGCCGTTGCCGTTGGTGGTCTCGGGCGTTCGGCTCAGGAACTCCGTGGCGCGCTCGGATAGGACACGAAGACAGGCTGCCATGTTGTTCAGTTGGTCTCGGTCCATCGTAGCCATGCGCGCAACCGTGGCGTCCACACTTATGTTCCATTCCGTTGGCTCGGCGTCGTGGAGCGGGGTTACTTTCAATTGCGCTATGGGCCTCCCCGACCGGGTCGTGATAATGAGGTCGAGGTTGGGTATCAATCCCTCGTAGCGGATTTCTTCCTCTGGAGGGGTGCTCTTCTTTTCTGCTTTCGCGGTTTTTTGCTCTGTCATATAATCATCCCACCGTGTAAATCACGGCTATAGCCCTATGGCTCTATGGGTTAATAAAGGTTTGTATGCAGGGTTTTTTGGCGGGGGCGAAGTTCGCAAAATCTATATATCAGTACCAACACATATAGTAGAATCGTATGCCGCGCCAGTATAGGTTCGGTTCCGACCCCGAGTTTATAGTAGTAAAGATGGGTCCGAATCGCACCATATCATCGTACTTGCACGCTTCGAGCGTGTTCAATGGCGGGACGCGGGGGCACATCGGCTGCAACGGCGCGCAGGTTCCGGCAGAGCTGCGAACGGACGCCTATCCGACGATGGACCAACTCTACAACGGGACCGGGAACGCCATCCGCCGCCTGCTCGACGCAGCCTTGCGTCAGGCGCGGCAGTCTCAACGTACGGAAGATATAGGTTTTGTTTTCGGAGCCAATCCTAGTGGGCACGACCCCATCGGTGGCCATATTCACATAACTACCGATGACATGGAATGGTATTGGTCTAAGGAAGCCGTTCACTTGCTTCACCTCTTCATCACGGTTCCCTGCTTCATGTATTATAAACCGTGCATTCCACGGGCGCAACGGCACGAGTACGGAAATTACGGGAACTGGCATCCCAGTCCCGACCCGCATCAGACCGGCCAGGTCGATATACCCATTCCTGGAGCGCAGCGCTCTCGCAAGGGGTGGAGTGGTGGGTTCACCGGATGGGAATATCGCGCCCCTCCATCTTGGATAGGTCCCACACCGGAGGGTGAGCGGTTCCGGGCGATACTCCACAAGAACATCGACGCCGTTTGCTTCGGCTCCGAGGAGCAGAAGCGGAAGCAGTGGGATTTCTTCGTGGATATGATGGAACGGCTCAACCTTCAGTGGTTTAATGACCTGTTCGAGGCGTCCAGCCAGGTCGCCTACGACCGCATCATTAAGAGCCTAAAACTTGAGAACTCCTCGAACTACACACACGTTGGCGGCAGGTCGCCGTTGAGGGGGTTCTTCACAAATACTTCAGAATTCGGCAGGCTCATCCGTGCGATGAAGGAGGCCCAAGAAGCGCACCCGCTCGAAGGGTTCGGAACCTTCTTCGAGGATATGGACCCCGCCCGTCCGTATCACATTCAAATTGATATCGGAAAGCTCTGGACTGGCGTTCCGAGGATTGAATTGCCGATACCCATACGGACATATGCTTCTACACCCACCGCTATCGCTGCCCTCGAAGGGGCTTATCAGGCGTTCGTGGAGAGCACCCACAAGAATGATTGGGTCTCGAACGGGAAGGCGTGGTATGAAATCTTCCCGAACCACTTCATCGTGGCGGACGGCGTGGCGAGGGACGTGCATGTCCCGGACATCACCTACATAGCATACGGGCTGTGCGTGGACGCGGTTCAGCGGCGCGGCATCAAGACCAAGTTCCTGCCGAGGATGAGCGGTCAAACACACGTCTACGGTGGCGCGGAGGCACGCTTCCCTTCGTCTACGGATGCGGTCCAGCTCCCGAACGACATGCAGAGAAACCCCCACGTCGCTGCGCTTCTAGCAACGGAGGGATTTACCGCTGCCGCCAGCGGAGATAATCACATCTACATGCGGTCAACCTTCCGAAACTCGCCGTCAAAACTCAAATATATCATCGTCGCTCTCTACATCCTCTGGATGCAGAAATATATTCGAGGCGTCGGTCCGTCCGGCGCTGAAATTGCTGAAGAGAACCCCGTGCCACTGGGGAGAAATGTGGCCCCGCTCGACGTGTTGGTGTGACCATGTGCGGCATCTTCGGTATCTGGAAATTGGCCGAGACGGGCTACGACTTCCTGCCGCTCATCAAGAAATTGATGGATGAATCCAAGGTCCGGGGCACCGACGCTACTGGGGTGGCGTTCCTTGCACACAAGGAAGGCGTGGAGCGCTCATTGTTCTTCCACAAGCTCCCCCTGAAGCCCCAGGAATACGCCAAGACGGTCGCCGAGAAGGTCATTCCAAAGGACTTCAAGGCTATCATCGTCCACAACCGGCACGCTACGCAAGGCGACCCCAAGGTCAACAACAACAATCACCCCTTCGTCGCGGGCGGCATACCATTTGCGTTCATTCACAATGGTATTATTACTTCTAAATACACTGGTCAGAGAGAGAAACCCGCCGAGACGGATAGCGTCGAGTTGTTCTGCGAAATCTGGGACGAGGTTGAGAAGGCCCCTGGTTCGGAGAATCGTATCGCTGCTGTGAAGGCGGGCATGGAGAAGCACGAGGGGAGCGCAACCATCGCGGTGCTCTTCTCCGAGTGCATCGTGCTCGGGAAGCACTCGAACCCTTGCTGGCTGGCCTACGTGCCCGATAAGAAGTGCATCCTCTTCGCCTCGACCGACACCATGCTTGAGCACGCGCTCGATTGCATCCTCGAACCCTTCTACGGCATCTTCCGACCCTACAACATTACCGAGATGAAGAACGACACCGTTCTCAAGATTGACGACACGGGCGTTGTGCTTGGCGGGGAGCTCGAATACAAGATTAAGACATACACATGGAGCGAGAGCCGCCCGTTCGATTATGATACATGCGCTCCTCCGGTGGCCGGGGCGGTGGTGGGTCAGAAGAGCCTCTGGGATTGGCAGAAGGGAGATTGGCGGAGAGGACCCGACCGGCCATCGCGCGACGAGGAGGAGGAAGGGGGAGAATCATCGTCCGGTCCAGGGACCGTCATCACATCACCTACGGTCGAGCCTCGAAAGCTGGCGGAAGGCGAAGTGGTTGCGACCCGCGCCGACCTCAAACCCGGCGACCTCGTGGAAGACCTCCTCGGCTGGAACCTGAAGTTCCTGGTGGTCTACGAGGTGGTCGAGGACGCCGTCTGGGGCATCTTCGGTAAGGATAAACAGGACGCGCAAGCCGAGTTCTTCAGGGAATGGACCTTCAAGACCACGGACAAGGGCGGGCACTTGAGATATTCCAAGAGCGACCAGTTCGTCATTTGGAAACGGGGACTGACGAACAAGCGCTTGAAGAAGATGGAAAAGAAGGGAACAAAGGAGAAATCCGTAGCTCAAATCGAGCACACTAGAACCCTCTTCGCTCCCGCTTCTTTCAAGCGCGGCGACACGGTCAGGGTCGTTGCTCCCGGAGTAGAAGGCGATAGGCGTTCCGGGGCGGTTACGGAAATATACGAACACGGAACGCTCATAGAGGTCGAGTTCGTTGACGGTGTTCGCAGGAAATATCCCGCCGGTCAGTTGATGATTATTTCTCTCGTGAGGTCTCACGAGCCAGGAGAATCTCACCAGGCGACCGACAAAGAACTCAACGAGGACTGGGAGAAATATCTCGACGCGCGTGGAACGGAGGCGAACTGATGCCCTTTCGCACCCTCCCCGAAATCAAGGGAATTATCCACGGGACCGAGATGAAGAAGGTCCTGAAGGCGGTCTTTTATTTGGCAGGCGCAACGGAGAAGCACCAGCGGGGGCGCATTGCCAAGGCGCTGTCCGAGACGCTCGGTCGCTACGAGAACGAGGATTGCTGGAAGGACATCATCGTTTACTCTCCTATCGCGGGCGATGTCTGCGACGTGTTAGAAGAGGGGTTGATTTAAATGGCAAAGCGCTATGGTGAAGATGATTTGGTGGGTTTCGTTACTGAAGAAAGCGAAGAGAAGGACGACAGGGAGCAAGTGCTCCGTGGCCTCCTTCGAAAGAAGATGGCCCTGGGGCAGGTAACGGCCACTTTCGCTGCGAGTGGCAGCGGTGCCGCTCCATCAACGGGTCCACAGCTAGGCCCCGGCCTGGGTCCCGGTGCGGGTCCGGGAGGCATGGGTCCGGGCAGGCCCGTCGTCCGTCCCACTGTAACGCCCACAAGGGCAGTCGTTCTTCCACCTCCGCCAGTGATTGCCCCCCCGCCTATCATAGTGCCCCCAGGGACCGCGTCGGGAGGCGGTGGATACACGGATACGGGCGGCGGTGGATATTCGTCAGGCGGCGGCGGGGCTCCTGCCGGTTCCGAGGACGACCAGGCTGCCTACGACGCCGAGATAGAGCGCCTGAAGCAAGAGGTTGCCGAAGAGGAAGCGGCAGTGGCAGCAGAAGAGGCGGCTAGGGCAGGGGACCAATCCGGCGAGGAAATTATCATGCAAGGCGGAGAGGAAAAAGAAGAGAAGAAGGAATCCTTCCTCGACAAACTGATGAGCAAACTCAAGAAAATCTTCAAATCATGAGCACTTCACCCAAGCCACCCTATTCGCAGGAGCACGTCGGGCTCATCAAATTGATTAGATTGTATGCCCTCGCTGGAGACAGCAACGGGCCACAGAAAGGGCCGCGACAGGACAAAATCGCCTCGGCCATGAAGAAGGTCCGGTGGGACCTCTCGAAGGACATCGGCCACGTCCTCGGGCTTTTCGCTGGATTGGAGTGGTTCGAGCTGATTGGAGAATACCTCCGGGCCATGCGCATACTCGCGGAAGCGGGGGATTCTAACCTTCCAGATAATTATAGGGAAGGTTTAAATACGCTTTTAGCCAATAGAGATAAGAGATTACAGTTCATCAGGGAGCGGCTTAAGCCTACGCCTGAAGAGTATGAGCAACTCTCCGGGTGCCTAACTGCCGACATCGTGGACACGAGCGGATATATCCGGTGTCGTGATACGGGCTTGGGCGATGATGAATTGCACCACTGGGAATACGTGAAGAACGCGAACACCCAGATTGGCGCGACAATGGATGTGCTCCTGTCGAAGAAGAGGGATGGATATGCCGAGAAAGCTGATTGAAGACCAGGTGGATACTTCTTTGGGAATGATTGGGGACGACACGCAGGGCAGCGGAATCTCGTGGGTCAAGGTGGGGGTCATGAAAACCTCCAACGGAGCGCCCAAGAGAGACAGCGTCGATAAGTTCCTCAAGCTCAAGGGGTTCGACCCCAAGAGCTACGATGTCCGGCTCTCTCCCAAGGGACAGGAAAGCGTCAAGCTCGCCGTCTACGAGGTCAGCATTTTGCCCAAGGAGACCGCCAAGGGCATCTCCGGCGCGAAGCTCAACTCCAGGATGGACGCGCCCATCAGCGATTCCTTCGGGGCGCCACCGCCCAGGGAGATGGACATGGGCAGGCGGGAGTTCTCGGACCACACCGAGATAGTCCGCAACCCGGACAAATACTACAACGAGAACGACAACTACACCGTCATAGACAGCCGGGACGAGGACCGGGCGCTCGGCGTCGGTGCCGGTAAGGGCATGTTCGGAACGCCCGCCACTTCACTCGTATCCGATGCTGAGGGCGTCATCACTATGGATGGCTACTCGGGACCTCACGGTCCGAAAGACGAGAGGTTCCCCTACGGCTCCGGCGTTGGCGAGAGCGTCTTCGACCTGCTCAAGCGAAAGAAGAAGGAGAAGAAGGTCGGGGAGAAGGGCTGGGAGAATACCAAGGTCATCCTCGGTCTCGACAAGGCCACGGCCTCCGAGAACTTTGTCAAGGAGAAGGCCAAGCTCCAGGGGGCGTTCCCCAACAAGGAGTTCAAGATGGACGAGCAGGGCGCGCCCATCGCGGCCTTCACCGTTCAGAAGAGGCGCATGGGCGTCGTCTGGGACAGTCTGAGGTCGTTCCCGGCCACGAATCTGGTCGCGGCCAACGAATACATCCTCCAGATGAAGCAACGCGACCCCAAAGGTGTTTATAGGGCGAAGCAAGACACCAAGCAGGCGTATTACCTCTTCGCCCGTGCCAAGTAACGATAACCCTTTCCCCCCTTTTTTTTCTTTGAATGATGTAGCGGGGGCGCTGCTCATCGTACGTTCACGGTCATCGTACCAGTCTTATGACCATCCTTGACGCTTTTGGGGTCAATAACATAGGTCGCATAATTAAAGCCAATCCCGAGGTCATATTGAACGGCGTGTGACAGGGTCTCCCTCTGCCGTTTTGTTAAATGATTTCTCATTGACATGGTCGAGAGCCGGAGAATAGGGGGGACCCGTTTCGCTCCGAGCTTGCATTTTTCGCCCCAGTTCTCCGTGTCCCGTGCTTTCATGTCGTTATAGACCCTTAATATGATGGCCGCTGCTTGGTCTATCAGCTCTGTCAACTTCCCCATGTCCGATTGATTTTTAATAATTTTGTTTCTCGTGTTCTTTCTTCGGCTCCTGGATTCAACATATTCTGGGAGGAGAACAAAGCGCTGCCAATCTCGTAACTTATGAAATTTCATTCTTAGGAAAGGAGAGCCGTTCCACATCTCTTTCAGAAGTTTAATGCGATAGTATGGAACGGTGTTGGTGTTTTCCAGGGAGGCAATTTCATCTCCAAGGTTCCATTTTTCAGACGTGATACATTTAAGAAAAGTACCAAGTTCGAGTTGAATTGATGTGATGAAGAATTTATCATCCCATCCTTGCGTGCTCACAAAATCGAGAACTTGTGACGGTGCGGTCATAACGACTTTGGCAAATTCGGTGTCTTGAGCGAGGTAGGAGCGAGGATGTTTCTCCATTTCACTACTGTAGTCGAAGCATATTTTCAAAATATAAGTTTGAGCGTCGTTCCACTCGGTCAGTCGCGCCAGGACCTCCGCCGTCTTGACCTTCTCGACCAACTTTTCTTCCTTCTCCTTCTTGGCGTGCTGGTCCACGGCGTCCTGTCTGGTCCTTTTCCTCTCGGCCTCCCAGGTGTCGAACGTTAAGCCATCTGTGTGAAATCCAAGGGCGTTGACTTCGGACTTCAGGTCGTCCGCCCGCTCTGCTGAGGGTGTCAGGACCGTCTTGGAGAGTTTCAGTTCCCGGTCCCGGTGCTCCTCTTCGAGCATGTGTTCCGCGCTGTGCGGGGTGTCCAGGGAGCGGGTTTCGTAGACCTGAGAGGTTATCAACTGGCCGGATATCTCCTCGATGTGGTTCGCTAGGACGACTTCAATTTCGTCCGTCATCGGGTTCATGGAATCCTTGTCTTTCCAGCCCTTGCCGGTGCTGCTCTTGCCACCCATGCCCTTCATCCGGGAGACGTAGGACATCAAGGCCGAACGGCGACCCCTGTAGAAGAGCGCGACCTCTCGAAGCCCTCCGGGATTGACCTCGTTGCCTTCGATATCGAAGCGGTTGAAGGCCATGTTCCCGAGGTCCTCATCATCCACGATTCGCCCCAGGAGACGCATTGTATTGAATTTCCGGGGCAGGAAGACCTCGCCCTCCAGCCACTTGCGAATTATCTGCGCAGAGGCCGTTTCCAGCGTTAAATCAAGGCGCTCCTTGAGGTAGTAGACCACGCCGTCGTAGTCCTCCTTGGAAAAGTCGAGATTATTGAGTTTAAAGAGCCGTTGGTGGAACTGGACCTTGTCCATGTTGCGGATGCTCTCGGGAGAGAGCGGGTTGGTGGGGTCGAAGACGCCGAAGAGCCGGTGCCGGAGCAGGGTGGTCTCGTGGGCGTGCTCCGAGACGGTGCAGGCGCAGGCAACATGGAGCGTCCGGTGAGATTCTTGATAGCGCAGGGCGCCCTCGTTCGAGGCCGCCATGAGGTCCTTGTGTATGTCGTCCACGGTGAGCTCGGCGAGCACGTCCTTGAAGAAAACGAGTTTCATGCCGGGCTTGATGTCTCGGGCCTGAATTTTCCTGACGCTGGTGCCCTCGATGACAAGGATGGAGGCGTTCGGGTTCTTGAACACCGTTCCCACGGTCGTCTTGACCTCAACTACCGTCATTGTCTTCGTCTCCGTATATCTCGTCGAGTTCCTGCTGTTCGAGCATATCGCCCGTATCCGTAACTTCTTTATTGAAACAATCCTCGTTGCAGAACGAGGTTTCTCCGTAGACCCAGAATTCGTCTTCGAAAGGTGCTCCTTCTATGGGTTTATCACATTGGAGACAGATAGCGCACAGAGTATTGCCAGTGTTTCGTTCGAAGTTGCAGGCTGTCCCTTCGCAGTGTTCGCAACCCCACGTCTGGCCACGACAATGCTTCCCTCCCTTGAAGGTAACATCATCACATACCCATTGGCCGTTTACCTGTCTCAGCCGTGCCATCATTTATTCCTTCTCATGAAGTGTCTTTCTTTTATCGCGCCTGTCTTGTGGACTTAGTGGTCCCGAGCATATAACATTCGGGCAATCCCGGTCACAACCGAGGGCGCTCCTTGCTTCACTATAGTATTCTGCTTGCACTGGGTCCCGAGAATTGGGAGCGCACGTATAGGTCTCTTTGGCCACGCTCACCGCCTCCGGCATGGACTCTTCTTGACACGGTCCGGCCTCTTCGGGTGCTTGAGCCATGCCTCGACGATGTCGGAGAACTCCTTGTGACAACCGTCGCAGAGGAGCCTCTCGTTGGTCGTATTCATGTGGTTGGGCGCGGTCTGAATAGCAACACCGTGTCCTATGCTCTTGTGGCACTTGGCGCATCTCACAATCTCATCCCATAGCCCTATAGGTCTATGGGGTATATATTACTTGTGTTCTATCTTACCACCGAGGATACAATATAGAAATTGAAATATCGTGGTACTGTGACTATATTCTGTATGTCTAACAGGTCCTCGTATCGTTCCCGGACCTCGTCCGCGTCGTCAAAGGCCCTGAAATGCCCTGGCTGGAAGATGTTGTTCACGGAGAAGTAAAACCGCGTCCCTGAAGGTATTTCAACAATTAGCCCCAAGTCGTTCTTGAGGTGTTCGAGGCTCGTGCACACCACGGTGTCGTAAGGCTTGAAGTTGTCCTCGTTTAGGTCCTTGTTGGTATCCACGTCCGCGTTTACAGGAAGAACGCAGCACTTGGGATAGTGGTCAAGTTGGGCCTCGGTATATTGGAGGTAAAGAGGAGAGAAGTTCGTGCAGGTGTATTCGACCTTCGGGAAGCGCTTCATGACCATCTCGGCGAGGAAGCCGCAGGCGCAGGCCAGTTCGAGGACCCGCGTAGGCGCGGGCTCGGCCCCGGCCATCATCGCGGTGATGATGGCGTTGCGGACGGCGTATTCCGGGCCGCCGAACATGGCCATGTATTCCGAGAGGGTAAAGCCCATATCGGCCATTTCCTTTAGCGTGAGAAGGTCGTAGTCTTCCGGTCGGTCGAGGGTCTTGTCCTGGGCCTTCATTTCGGGTCTTTCCTGAACATCATTACGGTTCGCTTATAGGCAGGGAACGAATTGACGAAGTCGTCCATGTCGAGGTCTATGACGGCCTTCGGATACGGAAGGTAGGGAGCGAAGTGCTTCTTCTCGGTGGTGTTCATGTCGAGTATGAGGATGCCACCGGGGGCAAGGTGATTTAGGAAGAGGTCCCGGAACAGGGGACCGTCGAACAGCCCCTTAGCGACCCCGAGGCCGAGGATGACATTGAGGCACCGGTCCTTCAAATCGAGGTCCTTTGCGAAGCACTTTTGAAATTCAAATTTATGTTCGAATTGCGTGAGTTTGTGCGCATAGGTTTTTTTGAAGTTCTCGATGGCGGTTTCGGATAGGTCGTTATAAATGTAAAGAGTAGTAAGGTCACAGACGAGGGGGAATATTCCGCCTATACCCGCTCCGATGTCGAGTATCCTGAAGGGGAGTTTCACCTCTCGGTTAATCAAGAAATGGGCGATGTTAAACTTCACCGCCGTCAGGGATTCGTAGGTGTATTTGTAGGTCCCGTCTTTCCACATCTGGTCTTGGGCATCTTTATCGTGCCAAGGGTCGCCGTCCATTATTCCACCTTCACTCTGTCGAAGAATGTTTCTTTGATTACTTGTATCTTTGTTTGGGCATCCTCGGCGTGCGTCATCGATAGCGCCACCTCGCGTTTGAACACGGCCATGCCGCGTTCCCAATTCCATTCGGAGGCGATTGCTGGCGTTTCCCTCCGCAAGAAGCAAAGGGCCATCTTGAGCGCGTTTTGCCTCACCAGGCACTTGGGAGAGATATAGACGAAGAAGTCCGCCTTGCTATCACGGAAGGCCGCGAGGCCGGACGAGAGCCCGCCGTCCCCCGAGAACACCTGATAGTTCGAATAATCCAGGGCTCTCAGCGCTATCCGGGCAGCGTCTATGACGAGGTGGTCCTCTGGCCCAGTGGGAATGAACACGAACACCGCAGGCTGCGTGGCGTTGTCTATTTTCTGGAGGGTCGTTATCAGTCTTGCCGTTTCGAGGAAAGAATTGCCGCCGAGCTGTCTGTGGACCGTCTCGCAATCCTGGCCGTTGTGAATGGCGTTGAACGCCCAAGTAGAGGTCAGCGCTTGCGGCGCAACTTCCGCTACGCCCGCTCGTGAAGCGGCGTCGGCAATTACAGTTATTATGTATTCCGAATCAATCGAGAAGAGTGCGTCATTGGGAGCGTCCATCATCGCGTCCAGATATTTCAGGAGGTAAGCTCCCGTGGGCCGGTCGAGCGACACGATTCGTGGCTCTCCGTTACGGATGAACTTTAATTCGTTAGTGCCTTTGTAATAACTATTCCCCGTCAGGGCCAGTATATCGTCGGTGCTGAGGCCGTTTGCCAAGAGCCGGATTACGAGTTGCTCTACGGGAAAGTCCTTTACCGCGAGGAGCAGTTTCTTCATCTCATCGAAGTTTAGGAAGGGTTTCATGGAACGCAACCTATAGAACTATGGCTTGGGAATTATTTATAAGTATCTTTTGAAATGTTCAAGACCATTTTGAAATATTAAAAACTTATGCGAAAAGTTTAGTCATAACTAACTTGTAACTAACTAATATTGGTTACTATCAAACAACTAGAGGTATTACATAGCGCGCAATCGGGAATGACAACAACAACAATTGCCCGATTGGGCAAAAGCAACCTCCTGGTGCGTGCGCAGAACGCGGTGGCAGCGGTCAATCGGGAATTAATGGTCAACATTTACCCAATCGGGCGAATGATTACCTCTTTTTGGTAAATGTTTCCTCGAACGGGCAAAAACGGGGCACTTCAGCTTTCTCTTCCTTATTTTCCTGGGTTTTTCCTTATTGCGTCACATAGTAGAAATAAGTGAGATTGATTTTGCCTTATACGTACGCAATCAAACATAGTCTATCGACGGTGAAAAATATTATGACGCAACATTGCAATATTGGTAAGGGAAAGAGCCTTACCGTAAGGTCGGCGGTTTATATACCGCGCACCTTACGGTAAGGCTCGCGTCCTTACCTTTTTCTCGAATATATTACGCACATCTTTGGTGTGAACCAAAGAATCCCCTGGTCGAGAAAGTTATTCTTATGGCGATAGAATTCCGTCCCAATTTCCTGCTCGATTATCTCTATCCACTTCTGGATGGGCATGATAGAGACGTGGCTCTTATCGTGGACATTATCCTCGGTCGTTATTGAGAAGAGGATGTCCTTGCTGGCCGCCCTCCCTATCTCCTTGATGGCCGCACGGTATTGCGCCTCGCTGAGGTGCTCCATCATGTCGAAGGTCACGACGAGGTCGAAGGACTTATCGGGATAGGGCAACTTGGTTGCGGAACCGCAGGTGAGCCGCTCCCGGAGCTCTTCTTCGCAGTGCTCGACGGCGTACTTGGATAGGTCGATTCCGTGAGCGTCCGCGTCCCGCTTTACGAGCTCTCCGACGAGGTGCCCCTTCGCGGCACCGACATCCAGGACCTTCTTGGGCTTGAAGTAATTCACGAGTTCCTTGGCTATAGCCTCGAAGAGGGGGTGATTGTAGTATCCACCGTATCCGCTCTTATGGGCGGTGAGGCCGTCTTCGAAGTATTCCTCGTCGTAGAATTCGCTCGTGAACTCGCCGTTGACCTGGTCCACAACAAATTTCGCGGGCTTGACCTCCGGCAGATTGTCCATATCGATTGGTTCGGGATGCTCGGTGCGATATTTTTTGATGTCCAGCTCGGTTTCGAGGTGGTCCGCGATAATATCCATGACGCACATGACCAGGAAGCCCGCCGCACGAGCCAATTTACAAAAATAAAAATCCTCGCCCATGAACTTATTGAGGTCCTTGGGTAAATCGAAGGCCACCTTGTCTAGGACCTCTCTGGAAATCACGGTCCAACCCATGCCGACGCCGTCAACCTCGAAGACCTCCATCTCCGTCCAATTCTTTAGGAAGAAATCGAGGACCTCTTTGGCGTTCGGCCTCTCTGGACTGAAATGCACGGCTGGGCGATATCCGACCTTGCCGCCCTTCCCTTGGGCCTTGGTGAAGCGCAGGAAGACGATACCGGAGACGATTCCCACGTTCTTCCATCTCTGGTCCCGGAAGTATTTCAGGCACCGCTTTATGGCAAAGGACTTCGGGGGGCAGTCGGAATCACACATGGCGGCGTATTCGCCATCGCTCTTGCAGAAGAGGTCGCGGGCGGCGTTCCTGACCTGTTTGGTGATGCTGAAGATGCCGCCTTGCTCCATGATTGCGATGTAAGTTTTGCCGTCAAGGATGACCTCTTCTTTGGCTTCTATGACGCCCAGGTCCTTGACCGCAACGTTGTATTTCTTGGCCACTTCCGTGAGCCATTTCACGAATTCTGGCGAGGAATTGTTGACCAGCGCGGTGGTGGTGTAGTTGGTGTAGTCCAAGGCGGCTACGGCCTTCAGGGTGTCCTCGACGACGGGCTTTTTGGCTTCGTGGACGGGGATGTAGATGCAGACCTTGGGCTGGGTGTATCGGTCGATGGCCGCGAATCCGTTCACCAGTTCGGTGGTATATTGTCGGTCGGTGTTGCCGAGCTGCTTGTGAATATAGTCTATGTTCTTTCCGTTCCGAATAGCCGTGAATACCCAGGTGTCCCGCAGGAGCGTGGGGGTGATGTTTTTTCCGAGACCGGCCAGTTCTCCGTTCTCCGTGACGATGTCGTGGACACGTCGCTCGTTCCAGTCGAAGAGGGTGTCCGTTTTGTCAACGCCTTCGTCTGAAACATATTTCTGGGCGAAGGCCAGCGTCGGCAGGTCGATGTCGCATTCGCGTTTGATGCCGTCCTTGCCCTTGAACCGGAGCAGCCCCTTCCCGTACTTGAAACTCTTTGCCCGTATGCGGACAACGTCCCTCGGAGCCAGCCCATTGGAGAGGAGCCGGATGAGCAGTTTCTCGTCCGGGGTATCCTTCACGATGTCGAGCAGGGCCTTCATTTCCTTGTAGTTAAGATATTTCCGTTCGGGTTGTTCTTCCGGTTCCTTTTTTGTCGTCATGAGATTCCTCCTTTGAAACATTGAGGATAGTTATATCCTCGGGATAGACGAAGGCGAGGTTTCGCTCTTGGTCTATTAAAATATAATCTTCACCAACCTCTCTGACTACGCCACGGATAGAGATGGGTTCCCCTCCACCAAGAACGACCTCGACCCAGACCCCTATCAATTTTTTAACTACGCCGCGAAGCGTTCTCGGGACGGGGCTCTTTGAGGACTTCTTGGATTTCCGCGATGCAGAACGTTTGCTTGACCTTGACGATTTGGACTTTGACCGTTTGTCCGACCTTCGCCCCCTTGACGATGATGATGAGGCCGGTTTTGGTCTTGCCCATGCCGTCTCCCTTTTCGCCGAGCTTGAATATATCAATCTCGACGGTGTCGCCGACATTAGGTTCTTGCCACATGCAATTTTCATTATATGCACCGCTGGATATAAGGCTATGGCTTCTTGGGAACGGCGATGCCGTGTTTGTCCAGAAGGGTCCTGAGCCCCGTCTGAAGCTCGCTAAAGGCGTCCTTCCACTTGTTCCGGTCCTTCCGCAAGTCGTCGAGGGCGTGGTCCCTCTTGGAGACCTCTGTGGTGAGTTCTTTTTGGAGTTCCCCGACCTTCCGGCCAGAGGACGATAACTCCTTTTTGAGATTGACGCCGGTGTCCGTTTCTTCCTGAAGCCTCTGCTGGAAGTACACGCTCTCGTCGAAGAGTTCCTTCTCTCGGTCGGTCTCGCAGTTCTCCCTGGTCTTGCCCACGATGACCTTGTGACCGAGCTCCCTTTCGAGGCGTTCTTTGAGAACGAAGGCGTCTTTCTTGAAGGCGAGGTTGCCTTTCTGATAGAGGCCGATTATCTCCACGGCGTCCGCCTTTGCTTGGCAGTGCGCGCAGACAACGACCCCGAGCTCCTCGTGCGCGACCCACTCGTGCTGCTCCTTGGGTCCGGTCGGGCAGGTTGACGTAACCGGCACGATGACGGGCTTCGGAGGCTCCTTTGGAACTTCCGGGGCGGCTGCCGGTGCGGTCTCCTGGATAGGCACTTTCTTGTCGGGTATTGTTTTGTCGTCGTTCATTTACTTCACCATTCTGACTTTGACATATTCCTTGTGCCAGCACTTCGGACAGTGCTGCCGTTCATATTGTCCGTCTTTGCGGGCTACTACTTTCCCGCCCCCGCGCATCTGCACGGGCTTGCCTACGAGGTCGCGGCAGCCGTTGGGACAGTCCATCCATGCGCCTCCCCGTAAGCGTTCGATTCTGCTTGTGTGAAGGGTCCCAGGACCCACTCGAATTCAATGATTATCCAGAGGTCCGCCAGGACATCGTTGACCGTCATTCCGTTATGTTTGGCGAGGGTGTCCAGCAGTTCGGCCAGCGTCTCGAAACCGTCGAGGTTGGCGTCCCACTCGGTCAACTCCGCTCCGGTGAGGATTTTGTATCGCGTCCATCGGGCTATTCCCATCTTGTAGCAGTCCGTGAAGCGCCGCATGAGCCTTGGGTTACGCCACCACACGAAAAGATTATGATTTTTCTTCTTGTTCTCCAGGCGCTTCTGCCAGAGCTCCACGTTGTGCCGGATGGTCCTCTTCTTGGTCTTGGCGAGGAGCCGGTCTTGCTTGGTGTTGAAGGTTACCAGCGGCATCTATTCGTCCTC
>Ga0315285_10001137_pt1 | contig 27844 bp, 22 predicted proteins | sample YL17G09_36_MG_FD_203698 | JGI IMG/M metagenome (GOLD analysis project Ga0315285, IMG submission 203698) | Sediment microbial communities from Yellowstone Lake, YNP, Wyoming, USA - YL17G09_36 | ecosystem: Environmental > Aquatic > Freshwater > Lake > Sediment | place: USA: Wyoming | collected...
ACACATTGCAGCTCTCCAGCGAGCGGTCGGCGTTGAAGGTTATCTTGTACACCACGCCGTCGCCGAAGTTGCCGCAGTAGAGATTGCCATCCTCGTCGAACGTCATCCCGTCGGCCCCGGCGCTGCCACTGCCCCGGCCCTCGATGGCGTTGATCTTGACCAGCACGTGCGGGTCCTTGTCGCCGGGGGCGACCTTGACCGTGCCCTTGTTCAGCTCATCCAGCGTGAAGCACCAGATGCCGCCCGCGCCGTACTCGCCCTTGAGGTCGAAGGACGTGTCGCTGACGTACACCAGGCCGCCGCGCCAGATCACCGCGTTGGCCAGCTTCATGCCGTCGGCCACCACGTCCACGCCCGTGGCCTTGCCGTCGGTCATGTTGATCCGCAGCAGCCGCGAGCAGTGGTTGGGGTCGGCAAAGTACTGGTTGTCAGCCACGTAAAGGTTGCCGTCCGGGCCGATGTCCACGCCCATCGGCCCCACCTTCTTGGTCTTCGGGCTGACCGGCAGCGAGCACAGCACCGTCATCTTGTTGTCCGGCGAGATCTGCATCATCACGGCCGGGTGGTTGGCGTCGTTGAAGTTCGGGCACGACAGGTAGATTATGCCCGTCTTGTCGTCGAGCGTCGCCCCGTCGGGCGTGTTGCACGCCTCCGGCAGGCTGAACAGCAGCTTCGGCGTGTACTGCGCCATCCCCGGCGTCCATGCCGTCGCCGCCATGCCGCTGCCAATGTCGCACCCAGCCAGCCCAGCCGACGCCGCCGGCATCGCCAGAATCGCCAGAGGGAGAATGCCTCCACGGAGAACAACTTTCACAACGGTCCGCATCTTTGTGAACATGGCCAAATCCTTTCGTGCTCAGGACAATGAAACCTTGCCGGCCGGAACCGGGCGACAACCGGAACCCGGAACCCGGAACCCGGAACGGCGGCCTCGCCGCATCGCCAGCCGGTGAGTCTATCCGCGCACCGGCCGCGACGTAAAGAGCAAAAGCCCGCGACGAGTAATCCGCCTGCCGCTCATGCGCCGATCCTTCCCGCCCAGCCGCCGGCCGGGATGCCCCGCCAACTATTCAATTGCTCCGCGATACGCTGGTTTCGACCTGAAGGCAACGGCCTGTAGCCCGTGGCCTGTGGCCTGTTTACCCCGAGCGAAGTCGAGGGGGTAGCCGGTTTACCCCGAGCGAAGTCGAGGGGGTAACCTTGGCGAAGGAGGTTAGCCGGGAAGAAAACACGACGGAACCGGGAACATGGAACCCGGAGAAGAAACGGCGAAGGCAGGAGTGGGCTTGCCACGGCGTAGCCAAAGGCGAAGCCGGGAGAACGCACCGGCGTTGCAGCAATGGGAAAGGCAGCCTATCCCTTTTTCCTCCCTCGAAGGCCAAAGCGTGCCAAGGGCAGATGAGTCCTTGCATATTGCCCTTGGCCGCATGTAATATGCTCAGCGGTGTTGCACGTCGGGGACCGGCTCGCCGCTGGCATCCCCCCAGTCGGGGGATGCTCGCCTGTTCCTGCCCCCGTTCGTTATGATTCGACAGGTACGGACTTGGACGATGGCTAAACAGGTTGTCATTCAAAACCCGGTCATCAACTCCCCATTTGTGGAGCCGAGGTGGCACTTCCGCTTTGACGACGATGGGATCACCGACGATATCGCCAAAGGTCGCCGGGATAGCTGTTACTTCGTCCCTATCGCCCAGCCTCGCAAGAAGGGCTCCAAGCAACTCCTCCTCGATGCCGAGTGGACCAAGGACCGCATCGAAGAGAACCGGATGGTCAACGCCATCCGCCGCAAGGTAAAGACTTGGCGTGAAGGCCGATACACCGACGATGTAACCCGCATCACCGCCCGTCTGCTGGAACACTGGCGGCGCAATGATCGCTTCCGCCGGCTGTTCTTCTGCCAGATCGAGGCCATGGAGACGCTCATCTACATTACCGAAGTCGCCAAGAAGTACGGCGACAACGCCATCGAAAATGACCTCCGCGCCGCCAACGCCGACGCCAATCCCGACCTCTTCCGCGTCGCCTGCAAGATGGCCACCGGAAGCGGCAAAACGGTCGTCATGGCCATGCTCATCGCCTGGCAGGTACTCAACAAGTTTGCCAGCAAGCAGGATCCCCGCTTTACGGACAGCTTCCTGATCGTCACTCCCGGCATCACCATCCGCGACCGCCTCCGCGTGCTGCTGCCCAGCGACCCGAGCAACTACTACCGGGCCATGGACATCGTTCCCCCGGACCTTCTTGACCAGCTTGGCCAGGCCAGGATCGTAATCACCAACTTTCACGCCTTCCTTCGCCGCGAGAAGGTCAAGGCCGGCAAGCTGACGAAGGACATGCTCGGCCAGGGCAAAGACGGCAGCCCATCCGCATTCACTGAATCAGAAGGTGAGATGGTCCGGCGCGTCTGCCGCGGCCTGGGAACCGGCAAGGAACTCATCGTCATCAACGACGAAGCCCACCACTGTTATCGACGGCGGGTCGGCGGAATAGAAGAGAAGCTCACCGGCGACGACCGCAAAGAGGCCGAGAATCGCAACAAGGCCGCCCACATATGGATCAGCGGCCTGGAGGCCGTCCGGCGGAAGATCGGCGTGAAGACCGTCTACGACCTCTCGGCCACGCCCTTCTTCCTTCGCGGCTCCGGCTATGGTGAGGGCAATCTATTCCCGTGGGTCGTGTCGGACTTCTCCCTGGTGGACGCCATCGAGTGCGGAATCGTCAAGGTTCCACGCGTACCCACGGCCGACAATGCCATGGACGGCGATATGCCAACGTACCGCAACCTCTGGTATCGCATCCGCGACGACCTGCCCAAGAAAGGCCGGGGCACCCAGGCCGTGTCGGGCGAGCCGAAGCTCCCAGACATCTTGGAAGGCGCCCTGCAAAGCCTCTATGCCAACTACGCCAAGTACTTCGAGCGCTCGCAGAAAAGCCTCGATGACGATGGAAACGGCCTGGCCCCGCCTGTCTTCATCGTCGTCTGCAACAACACGAACGTCTCCAAGCTCGTCTTCGACTACATCTCCGGCTGGGAGAAGCCCCTGCCCGACGGCGCCACCGTCGCCGTCCCCGGCCGCCTGCCGCTTTTCAGCAACGTCCAGGACGGCCGGTTCATCCATCGGCCCAACACCATCCTCGTCGATTCCGAGCAACTCGAATCCGGCGAGGCCATGAGCGACGACTTCAAGAATATCGCCGCTGTCGAAATTGCCGAGTTCAAGGCCGAGTACCGCCAGCGATTCCCAGACCGCGACGTGGATAAGCTCACCGACGAGGACCTTCTCCGCGAGGTGATGAACACCATCGGCAAGCCCGGCAAGCTCGGCGAGCACGTCCGCTGCGTCGTGTCCGTCTCCATGCTCACCGAGGGTTGGGACGCCAATACCGTCTCGCACATTCTCGGAATCCGCGCCTTTGGCACGCAGCTACTCTGCGAGCAGGTTGTCGGCCGGGGGCTGCGCCGCCGCCGCTACGTCGCCGAGCCGCACACGCTCGACCTGCCCGGCGGCCGGGGTACGCACGAGTTCGACGCCTTCCCGGTCGAGTACGCCGAGGTCTACGGCGTGCCGTTCGCCTTCATCCCGTGCTCCGGCGCAACCTCCGACCCCAAGCCGCCCAAGGCCATTACCCGCGTCCGGGCACTCGCCGAACGCATTGCCTGCGAGATCACATTCCCGCGAATCGACGGCTACCGCTACGAACTGCCTGCCGAGCGCCTCACGGCCAAGTTCTCGGCCGACTCGAAGATGGCGCTTACCACGGCCGACGTGCCCACCAAGGTTCAGTGCGACCCCATCGTCGGCGAGGGCGCCATCCACACGCTGGATGACCTCAAGAAACGTCGCGAGCAGGAGGTCATCTTCGTTATCGCCCGCCGCATCCTGGAGCAGTACTTCCGCGACGACGACGGCAACCCGAAGCTCTGGGTCTTTCCCGACCTGGTCACCATAACTCGCGACTGGATGCACGAATGCCTCAAGCTCAAGGACAGCACCTTCCCCCAACTCCTTCTGCTAGTCGAGAACAGCTACAAAGCTGCTGACCACATCTACCAGGCCATCGTCGCTGCCGATGACGGCCAGAAGCGGCTCCTGCCCATCCCCAAGCCCTACGACACCGTCGGCAGCACAAGCTTCGTGGACTTCGACACGACACGCCCGGTCTACAAGACCGACGAGCGGTTCTGCCACATCTCCCACGTAGTTGCCGACACCGAGTCATGGGAGCAGAAGATGGCCCAAACGCTAGAAGAACTTGCTGATGAAGGACTGGTGCTGTCCTACGTTAAGAACCACAACCTGGGCTTCCTGATCCCGTACACCGTCAACGGCGACCAGCGGAACTACACGCCGGACTTCATCGTTCGCATGAACGATGGCCGGCCTCAGGCCCCCGAGGGGGGCGCCGCCGACCCGCTGAACCTGATCGTCGAGGTCTCCGGCCAGAAGGAAGGCAAGATCGGCGAAGAGAAGGCCGCCAAGGTCGCCACCGCCCGCAACCTTTGGATTCCCGCCGTCAACAACGCCGGCACCTGGGGACGCTGGGCATTCGTCGAGATCAGCGACCCGTGGGATGCGAAGAACACGATCCGCAGATTAGGATACACAGACACTGGTAGCGCACCTGGAGATCGGAAATGAAGATCAAGCGGTTTCGCGTGACGAAGTACAAATGCGTTATGGACTCCAACTGGGTTGACGTGACTCCCCTGACTGTACTTGTCGGGAAGAACGAATCGGGGAAAACGTCATTGCTCCGGGCGCTTCACAAGTTCAACCCGTTCAGCCCCGAACCTTATTCAATCCCCCGTGAGTGGCCGCGAGGTCACAGAGGGGAGCGGTCCGACGCTCAAGTTGTCTGCCTCGTGGAGTTTGAGCTTGATGACGACGAAATAGCGGCACTTGGGAAGATCACGCCAAATCCGGTCAAAGACAAGTTGATTACTGTTTCCAAAGACTATGCCGGGCGATTCGAGGTGGGGTTCCCGGAGGATGTCTTCCCAAAGGCCCTTCACCCGAATGACATTGATGCCATTTGTGAATCCCTCCCTCAACCTGTCGAACCCATAGCGCCGGCGTTTGCGCAAGCTGCTGCCCAGTGCCGGCAGGAGGCAGTACGTCTGGCTCGCGAAGGGAAGTTCGATGATCTGGCTGGCCTCGCCGAGAAGCACAAGCCGCTGCTTGCCCAACAGAGTCCGGAGAATCCGCCAATGCAGAACGAGGCCAACCACGCACAGCGCCACCTCGCTCAACTCGGGGAGGTGTCCAGGAAGCTCAAGGCTTCGCCAACCGTGCAACAGAAGGCCCATGAATTCGTCATCAAGGCACTTCCGACGTTCGTCTACATGGATGAGTATCGCACGTTCAGCGGCATGGCCCTGCTGAATCAGGTCAAACAGCGGAAGGACCAGGGTAAACTCAACGAGGATGACAAGACGCTGCTGACAATCATGGCGCTTTCTGAGCTTGATCTAGACGAGGAATGCACGAAGGCCGAAGCAAAGGACAAAGAAGAGCGGCAGTACGACTTGAGCGATGCCGCTGCCACGCTCAACACGAAGATTGAGAAACACTGGCGACAACTGCGGTATCAAGTCGATTTCCGCGGTGACGGTCAGCAGTTCATGACGTTCGTTCGCGGACAGAAGGACGCGGCCTTGATACGGCTGGAGGAGCGGTCGAAGGGATTTCAGTGGTTCTTCTCGTTCGATCTTATGCTCATGCACGAGACCCAAGGGACTCTGCGCAACTGCGTGATCCTGCTGGACGAGCCGGGGCTGCACTTGCACCCTGAGGCCCAGGTTGACCTCTTGGACCGCCTCGCCGCGTATGCCGAAGGTAATACGCTGATCTACACGACTCATCTGCCGTTCATGATCGACCTTGAACAGCCCGAGCGGATACGCATCATCAGCGAGACCGACAAAGGAACGTGCGTAACGGACGATCTGACCAAGAGCCAACCTGAGGCAAAGCTTGTCTTGCAGGCGGCACTCGGCATCGGTGGACGCACGAGCTACCTGGTGGCGGATCGCAATCTTGTGGTAGAAGGTGTTGACGACTACTGGATTCTGGCGGAGTTGTCAAACTTGATGCGTCGTAGCGGAGAACCCGGTTTGCCGGACGATGTCATGGTAACACCCGCAGGCGGTGCGTCGGAAGCCACCTACATTGCAACCTTCATGATCGGCCAATCGCTCGATGTCGTCGCCTTGTATGACGCTGACGATGCCGGGAGGAAGGCAAGTGACAAGCTCATCAAGAACTGGCTGACTCGGTACAAAGATCGACATGCTAATGCTATAAGCCTCGGCCCTGCGTGTGGCGTATCTGAACGAGACTTCTCGATTGAAGACCTTTTCGCGGAAGCTTACTACCTTGGCTTCGTCCAGCAGACCTATGCAAAGGCTCTCGCTGCGGCCGGCGTCAACAAGATCGAGCTTCCTGAGGGGCAACAACTGGTCAAGCGCGTTGAGCAATTCATGCAGGCGCAAGGTATCCAATTCAACAAGGGGTCGGTGTGCAAGAGGCTGCGCGCCGCAATGCGAGAGACCAAGGACACGAAAGCGTTCGATTCAGAAACCATTGGGAGAGTGAGGCAACTCTTCAAGGCAATAGCGGACGCATTCCCAAAGGACGTGTGACCGATATGGCCAAACGTGGAACTAGCAAGACGACGAGCAACGTCGAGTCGTTGCGCCACAAGGACAAACGCAAGAACATACCGACCGAGGAGTTGCGGGACTTCGTGCGGGACGATGAGAATGCGCCGAAGAAGGTGCTTTACCCCCGCGACCCGGACCTCGACCCGCAGCTTGTCTGGAAGGGCAAGGATGAGCAGGATGCCGCCCCACTGGAAGTGCCGGCCGTGCCGGTCTATATCCAGGAGAAGATTCACCCGCAGGCCATCATCGAGGACTTCAAGGCCACGGCCGCCAAGGCCGGCCCGGCCGAGGCGCAGCTTGACCTGTTCAGCGACTTCAACGGCCTGCCGGCCGACTTCGCCGACCGCGTGGACTTCTACCACCACGATGGCAACTGGTCCAACCGCCTGATCCTGGGCGACTCGCTGCTAGTCATGACCAGCCTGGCCGAGAAGGAAGCCCTCAAGGGCCGGGTGCAGATGATCTACATCGACCCGCCCTACGGCATCAAGTTCGGCTCCAACTGGCAGGTTTCAACACGCAAGCGTGACGTGCGCGACGGCAAGGCCGAGGATGCGGTCCGCCAGCCCGAGCAGGTCAAGGCGTTCCGCGACACGTGGGAACTAGGCATCCATTCGTATCTGGCCTACCTCCGCGACCGCCTTGTCGTCGCCCGCGATCTACTGACTGAGTCCGGCTCCATTTTCGTCCAGATCAGCGATGAGAATGTTCACCTTGTGCGGTGCTTATTGGACGAGGTGTTCGGGAGCGAGAATTTCTGTGGTTTAATTGGGTTCAAGACGACGGGGGGACAATCCACGAACTTGCTTGCCTCTGTATGCGACTATCTTCTCTGGTATGCTAAAACCAAGGTTAGCCAAGGCAAAATGGTCGTGAAGTATCGCCAGGCATACTTGCCGAAGGTTGGCGACAATGAGGTTGGCAGATATCAGTGGGTAGAAACCCTTGATGGTGCCGTTCTCCGCGAATTGACCGATGAAGAAGTCGAGAATCCCAAGTTGCTTCCAGACCATGCTCGACTGCTCGTTCACGACAATATTACGTCGCAGGGCATAAGTGGCGACTCCTCAAGTCCTCTTGACTGGCGAGCACGCACATATCGTTTGCCTGTCAATTCCCATTGGAAGACTACTCCGTCGGGGATGCAAAGGCTAGGTGTCGCTAACCGGCTGATGGTTATAGGCGACACTCTGCGTTTCAAACGTTACCTTGATGATTTTGCGGTGTCGCCGGTGGACGCGATTTGGGAAGACACTGCCATTAGCGGGTTTGGCCGCAAGAAGAAATATGTTGTTGAAACGAATGCGAAGGTAATCGAACGTTGCGTGGCAATGACCACCGACCCCGGCGACTTGGTGCTGGACCCTACATGCGGCAGCGGCACGACGGCCTATGTGGCCGAGCAATGGGGCCGGAGGTGGATCACCATCGACACCAGCCGGGTGGCGCTGACGCTGGCGCGGACCCGCCTAATGGCCGGGCGGTTTCCCTATTATTACCTGGCTGACGATTACCCCAAGGCCCTGCAACTGGCCGGCGACGACGAGATCAAGGGCCACCTTCGCAAGAACGCCCCGGCCGCTGAAAGCAGCCAGGATGTCCGCAAGGGCTTCGTCTTCAAGCGCGTGCCGCACGTTACGCTCAAGGCCATCGCCAACAACGAGGAAATCGACGCCATCCATGCCAAGTGGCAAGGCGAACTTGACGAACTGCGAAAGCAGATCAACAAGGCCGCAGGGCAGAAGTGGCAGGAGTGGGAAATCCCGCGCCAGGATGCCGAGTTGCCCTCTTCAATCCGCAATCTGCAATCTGCAATCCGCAATCTCCTCCGCCAGTGGTGGGAACTGCGCCGCAGCCGCCAAGCGGAAATCGACGCTTCGATAGCACGCAAGGCCGACACGGAAGTGCTGTACGATCAGCCCTACGAGGACAACAAGCGGGTTCGCGTGACCGGGCCGTTCACGGTGGAGAGCCTCTCGCCGCACCGGACGATCAGCGTGGATGACAAGAAGGCCCTGGCCGAGGTCGGCAAGGACGGCATGCGGGTCAAGGTCATCGGCCCGGATGACTTCGGCCGGATGATCCTGGAGAACCTTCGCGCAGCCGGCGTGCAGACCGGCAAGAAGGGCGAGCGCCTGAAGTTCGCTACGCTGGAGCCCTACGCCGGGCAGTGGATTCACGGCCGGGGCGAATACACGGAAACCGGCGGCACGGTGAAACGAGCGGCCGTGTGCATCGGCCCCGAACATGGCACGGTCGGGCCGCAACTGGTGAAGGAAGCGGCCAAGGAGGCGGTCCAGGGCGTGGGGTTTGATGTGCTTATCGTGTGCGGCTTCGCCTTCGACCCGCACGTGAGCGAGGAGTCCAAGCGGTACGGCAAGCTGGTGGTGCTCCCGTGCCGGATGAACCCGGACCTGGGCATGGGCGAGCTGCTGAAGAAGACCGGCAGCGCAAACCTGTTCATGGTCTTCGGCGAGCCGGATGTGGAGATCCGAAGAATACCATCCGCAGATTGCGCCGATGGCGCAGATTTGCGGAAGAAGAAACAGGAAGCGCCTTCTCTGCGAAAATCTGCGAAATCTGCGGATCGATTTGTCGCGGAGATCAAGGGCCTGGACGTATACGATCCGACGACGGGCGAGATTCGGTCCTCCAGCACGGACGACATCGCGTGCTGGTTCATCGACACCAACTACAACGACGAGAGCTTCTTTGTCCGGCACGCCTACTTCACCGGGGCGGATGAGCCTTACGACAAACTCAAGCGGGCGCTGCGCGCCGAGGTGGACGAGTCGGCCTGGTCGGCGCTGTACTCGACCACCAGCCGCCCCTTCGACAAGCCCGAAACCGGCAAGATCGCCATCAAGGTCATCAACCACTACGGCGACGAGGTGCTGAAGGTGTACGAGGTGAAGTAGCGGGTATTTCATTTCGGGGAAATCTGAGAGGAAATTGGGGACGGTCACCCGTTTCAATGTCTCTGTCCCTCCGCGCCTCTGCGGTCAGTCCGCAATCCGCATTCCCCAATCCGCAATCAGGACGCGGGCCCCGCCCGCGGCCGCGCGTTACAAGCTCCAGCCCTTGCGGTACTCGGTTCGGATGTACTTGTTTGCATCGGGGATGTTGGTCACCTTGAGGTTCTCGGCGTCCCAGAGGATTCGTGCGTCGGCGCGTTTGGCGACGTTGCCCAGCAGGCACATCTCCGTCATCGGGCCGCTGTAGGCGAAGTCGGCCCCCGCGGCCGCGCCGGCCTTGCAGTTGGCGATGAAGTCCATCTCGTGGCTGGTCGTGATGCGAGGCAGCCGCTTGGCCAATCGGGCAAAGGCCTTCAACTCGCAGTCCTGCTTGGTGGCCTTGGGATCGCTGTTCTCGATGAACTCGCTGCCGATGGAAAAGGGCCATAGGCCCTATGGGTCTTATAAGACCTATCCCCCCCGCGGGGGAAAGATTCCGCTCCGTTGGCCCGGAGGACTATGGACAACCGCCCCGTCCTAACATATAACGAACGCATGATCTCGCGAATAACCGGCAGACTGGAGCGTCTTTCCGAGGGTGAGGCGCTGATGGACCTTGGTGCTGGCCTCTGCTATGACGTGCATGTTCCGGCCTGCGATGTCGAGCGGCTCCAGCGCTGTGCGGGACAGGATGTGACGCTGCACACCATCCACTACCTTGAGGGCGACCCTGCCCGCGGCAACCTGCTGCCGCGGCTGGTGGGCTTCCTGAGCGAGATGGACCTGGAGTTCTTCCGCATCTTCATCACCGTCAAGGGAATCGGCATCCGCAAGGCCCTGCGAGCCTTGGCCCGGCCTATGAGCGAAGTCGCCGCGGCAATAGTCGCCAAGGATGTCCGCGCGCTGAAAGACCTCCCTGAGATCGGGCCGAGAATGGCCGAGCGGCTGGTCACCGAGCTTGCGGACAAGGTGGCTGCCTACGCCGGCCTGGCAATACCTGCCGGCGCGGGCGCCGCCGCCGGCCCGGCTGAGAGAATGTCCGAGGCCGCCCGCGAAGCCGTGGGGGTGCTCGTCCAACTCGGCGAACGCCGCAACGACGCAATCGCCCTGGTGGACCGCGTCCTGGCCGTGGCGCCGGAGGTCTCCAGCACCGAGGCGATCATCCAGGCGGTTTACCGCCTGAAACAAAATGGCTAGAGAGAAAATAATATCAAAGGAATCGCTCGGCCCCGAGGACGAGAGGATTAACGTCGCACTTCGGCCGCGGACGTTGGCTGAGTGCATCGGGGCGGGCGATCTGATGGAGAAGTTGCGGATCGCCATTGCCGCGGCCAGGGGCCGCAACGAGCCGATGGAGCACGTTTTGCTTCACGGCCCGCCGGGGCTGGGCAAGACAACGCTTGCCTATGTCATCGCGCACGAGATGGGCGCCAACATCAAGGTCACTTCGGGCCCGGCCCTGACGCGGCCTGGCGACCTCATCGGCATTTTGACCAACCTTGAGCCTCGCGACGTGCTGTTCATCGACGAGATTCACCGGCTGCCCGCGGCGGTCGAGGAGTACATTTACCCGGCGATGGAGGAGTACAAGGTGGACTTCGTGGTGGACAGCGGCATGCACAGCCGGACCATCAACCTTCCGCTGAAGCCCTTCACGCTGATCGGCGCGACGACGCGGGCGGGGCTGCTCAGCCCGCCGATGCGGACGCGGTTCGGCATCGCGCACCACCTGGAGTTCTGGTCGGTTGAGGACCTGCTGGCCCGCTGCCACATGTCGGCCGGGATGCTCAAAATATCCTACGACGAGGCGGCCCTGGCGATGCTGGCCGGGCGGGCACGCGGCACGCCGCGGATCGCCAACCGCCTGCTTAGGCGCTGCCGCGATTACGCGCAGGTTCGCGGCGACGGCGAGTTGAACATCGCCTGCGTCGAGGCGGCGCTGAAGCTCGAGGGCATCGACGAGGTCGGCCTGGATGAGCTGGACCGCAAGTTCCTCCGCACAATCATCGACATTTATCGCGGCGGCCCGGTCGGCATCGAGGCCGTCGCGGCCACGCTCGGCGAGGAGACCGACACGCTGGTCGACGTCGTCGAGCCGTTCCTCCTCCAGGCGGGCATGCTCGCCCGCACGCGGAGCGGCCGGCTGGCGACCATCAAGGCCTACAGGCACCTCGGATGCACGCCGCCGGACAAGCCTATCGACGTGACGGGCGACATGGAATTGGACGGGTAGGGCGGTAGTCCGCCGCGGCGGATAATGCCTTGCCGCCGCACTTGTCCGCCTTAGCCGCTCCATCGCCATAGCTATGAAGCGTGCCACTCTGCGAAGCAGCGCTCCCTGCTCTGCAAAGCCTACGCAGGGCGACGCGGAGTCGCTGCGAAGCGCGAGTCGGCGACTCGGCGCCTCCGGAGCAGCGCCGCGGCGCCCAGTACGAGCAGGATCGCGGAGCCGGGCTCGGGCACTGCCGCCATGTCGCCGGTGGATATGGACCCGCCGCTTGGGGGCGTCATGATCGGATGGGGGTTGGACTTGTATCCGAAGTTCGTCATGAGGGCGAAAAGGTCATCATAACCGACCAGGCCGTCATCGTTGAAGTCGCCATGGGACCAGGTTGCGTCGGTCTCGCCGAAGTTCTCCTTCAGCGTGATGTAGTCGGACGAATCGACGTCTCCGTCCAGGTTAAGGTCGCCCGGCAGCAGGTCGTACTGGAGAATGTCATACAACTTGGACGCGTAGTACGGGATGCTCGCCGCGTAGAAGTCGCGGTACCGGTCAGTATAACCTGGATAATATTCGCGGTAAAGGTTGATGCCGGCAAGCTTCCAGGTGTTGGTGTTGATGTCCTTGACGAACACCCCGCCGCCGCTGTCAAACATGCCAACGCCGCTCTCGTGAACGGTGTTCACATTATCCACCTTACTATACCTCATCTTAAAGCACTGCGTTCCGTGCGTCGTATCCGCTTTCCAGACAAGCTTGTCGAACCGGTTGGTCCCCCAGCGACGAACGCCGGACGTGCCGGACGTGTCGGTGTAGTACTTGTCGTATGTCACACCGGTGTCGCCCAAGCCGACCATGACGAAACTACTCGCCGTCGTGAACGTGCCGGCGTACAGATCGTAGAAGCCAGGCAGCGGGCGGTACTGGTTGGTCAGGTTCTCCAGGTGCAGGACTCGCAGGTCCGGCGTGGGCTGGCCAACCTCGTTCGGCGTCTCCACGCTGCTCACGAGCCATTTGTCGCCGTTGATCCAGAAGGTGTCGCCGACCTTGTTGTTGCTGTAATGATCCGCCGTCAGCAGCGTGAAATACCCGATCGCGACGCTGCTGCCGTCATAGGGCTTGTAGACGTAGCTCCAGTTCATCCTGTAGTACTGGCTGGCTGGATTCGAGAACTCCGTCAGGTCGGTGATGCCTCCAACTACCGCCAACGACGGCGCAGCCGCCAAAGTCAGGGCGACAAAGGCAGCCGGCAGGAGCAGAGACAATGTGCGTTTCGACCGAGGCATCTTTCTCTCCTTACCGCCGCCGGCGGAGCAATCCGTGGCGAAAAGGCCTCCATGACGGGCCAGATGGCACTGACCCAGCCAACTCACGATCTCCTCAACACCTATCACTATACACCAGGAGTGGTCGAAAGTCAATCCCCTTTGTAATTGGCTTTTAATTGGCGCCAGTTGCGTTGCGGCCATGTCGGCACATCTTGGGCGATCCTTGGGCCGTTCCGGCGGCGCCGCGAGGCGTTATTAACTTGTGGATATGGACTTACGAACACAGTGCGCCGGCGGCGCGCCGCACGCGCCCCCGGTGAGCCGCTGGTGGGACCCGCGCCCCCGCAAGGGGCCCCAAGGGCAGGAAGATTTTTTACAGGCCCCATGCCTTGGCGAAGTTGTCAAAGCCGCGGTCGTAAGTCTTCTCAGCCTCCGGCGGGAAACAGCAGCCGGGCAGTTGTTTCCTGGCCAGGTGGTATTGCAGGCAGTCGCAGCAGGCGCCGCGACGGTCGCAGGACAGGTACGTGCATGCGCAATCCTTGGCGTTCCGGGCCTTCTTGCAGTCCATGAGAAATCTCCGTTAATGCCAAATGCTGGCTGAATGCCAAATGCTCAATGCCAAATGTTAAATGATGAATGCCAAGAATGCCAAATAATGCCAAGAATGCCAAATAATGCCAAGAATGCCAAATGCGGATTAACCGCAAGACACAGAGGCGCTGAGACTGGAAGAAGTGGAAGAAGAAAGGCGGGGGCGCCGGTCGCAATAGTTTCTTCTTCTTGACCTCTGAGCCTCTGTGTCTCCGCGGTTGATCCTTTGAATCCGATTATGCATTGAGAACCAGGCATTTGGCATTGAGCACTTGCCTTCGGCCCTTGGCATTCATGGCATTCATGGCATTCATTCATGGCATTCATGGCATTCATGGCATTCATGGCATTCATGGCATTCATGGCATTCTTGGCATTCATCATTCATAATTTAGAATTTAGCATTCGGCATTGAGCATTCCCCCCTGCCCCCTCGTGGATACAAGCCGCGCGAAAAAAAATGTGGATTTTCCTTGAACTTTCCGGGAAGGTGCGGCAAAGTACTTTGTAGTACAAAGCGTATTCGACGAGGCAACCCGATTCGAGGGCCTGGAAAATGAATGCAGAAAAAGCAGCGCAGGAACTCAAGGTCATCCGCCAGTTGATGGAAAGGCCCGTGCGGTACTCCACGATGAGCGGGCTGTCGGGAATACTCGCCGGCCTGGCGGCGTTTGCCGGGCTTGCGGCCGACTGGGCCATAAGCAGCGCCTGGCAGGACAAGCCGCACACGGCAATGAAAATCACCTTCCTGGTCTGGGCGGGCGTGTTCATCGTCGCCTTCGCCGGCGCCGTCATCTGCACGCGCCTGAGAGAGCGCCGCCAGAACATGCCGTTCTGGTCGGGCGTCAAGAAGCGGATACTGCTGACGATCCTGCCGCACTTCGTCGCCGGGGTCGGTCTGACGCTGGTCATATTCTACCGCGGGCACGTCGGCTGGCACTCCAATGAGTGGGGGCTGATCACGCCGATATGGATGCTCTTTTACGGCCTGGCGCTGTGGCAGGTGGGGCTGCTGAGCCCCGTCGAGGTTCGGCTGATGGGCGCGGCGTTCCTTGCCTGTGGCCTGGCGGCTGCCCTGTGGTTCCAACCGCACCCGTACTGGTCGCTCGGCGTGAGCTTCGGCGGGTTCCACATCGTTTACGGCCTGGCCGTGTGGATCCGCCACGGCGGCTGAAGAAAAGAAACATATCTCGCGCAGAGGGCGCAGAGAGCGCAGAGAAGAAAAGAGGATGCTCAGGAAAGATAAACGCAGTCGCACATGAACCTGTGGATTACCCGGAAACATGAAAAGCCGAGGACGAGGACGATTGCATGTGGGCCAGGGAGATTGTGAATGTTTAGCGACTGTGCCTTCGTCTTAAGCCCCGTTTACGGGGCTTTGCCCGCCGAAGGCGGGTATAGACCAGGGCTTTTAGCCCTGGGGCGAGGGGACCGTCCTGTTGTTTCCGCTTAGCGCGCTTTCAGCGCGCTTTGGGCGGCTTTAGCCTAAAGGCTGTCGAGAACGTGTAAGCCCGCTGAAGCGGGCTAACAGGAAGAGAAGCCAAACCAGGCCTGAAGGCCTGGCCTAAACCCCCGCTATCGCGGGGGCAAAGCCTGCCTGCCGGCAGGCAGGCCCCGTAAACGGGGCTGAAGATGATATCTCGAAGGTAAGGTTGCCAAGAAACAGACAGTGGCAAGACATCCGCACAACCTGATTGACGAGACGATCCACCAGCGGACGCGCCTGGCGATCATGGCTGCGCTGGCCGGGGCGGAGTCGCTGGAGTTCAGCGAGCTCAGGACCCAGCTCGGGCTTACTGACGGCAACCTCTCGACGCACCTGTCGGCCCTGGAACGGGCGGGGTTCGTGCGGATCGACAAGGGCTTCCAGGGCCGCAAACCGCTGACGACGGTAGCCCAGACGCCCGCCGGCCGAAAGGCCCTGGCAAACTACGTCAAGCTGCTGGAAGGAATACTGACCCAGGCAAAATGATCGCGTAATCCCGGCCGAAGGGGGGGGCCGGCCGGGGACGCGGATTGAATGCGGTGCGACGGAGACAATCGCAGTGATATTGCTAACAATTGTGTGGATCGCTATGTGGGCATGGCTGATGCTTTGGGAGGTCCAGGTCACGGTCAGGCTTGTCCGCCTGCTGTTTCACCCGGCCGGCGAGCCGATCCCTCTGCGCCTCGCATCCGCCTGCTTTTACTGGCTCCTGCTGCTGCCGGGCATAATCATTGGCGCCTTTTGGATCGCACGCACAAACGATCATAGTCGCTTTTCCAGCCAACCTTTGTTCAAGCTTATGTTCAGCCCTTGGAGCGCCGGCTTCGTCTTGTTCGCCTTGGTCTCGTTGGGCGCATGGCTCTGGTTTGTCCTGCGTCGGCCAGCGAGGCTTTACGCGAGCCCCTTGGTGGTGGCGCCACTGGTCTTGATGGCAACGATTTACCTTACCTTCTCTATCCTTTACGCGTGTTCTCTGGTGGACGAGATGGTGACAGCACCACTGCGGGTGCCCACGCCAACGATGGATGACGTGGTGATTTTCGGCGCCATTTGGCTCATGGCCCCCCTCGTTGCGATTGTGAATCTTGTGCTTCTGATCATGCACGTAGCCCGGACGCAAATCTTTCGCCGTCGCGCATGCGACGCCGGACCCGATGGAACAGGAGAATGCTGATGATATGCTTCCTGATCTGTCCGATGGTGGTGCTGCTGCTGTACGCCGTCGCGCAGACGCGCATGATCGTGCGGCTGGTACGCCTGCTTCGCCAGCCGGGCCGCATCGCACAGTTCGGCCTGGCCGCAAGCTGCGTTGTCACTCTGTGCATCCTGCCGGGGATCATGCTGCTACTGTTACTCGCGGCCCTTCTAGTGGCCGGCGGGGGAGTCTCGGACGATGGCGGGAATCCGTTGGTGCTCATGACATTCACCAGTTACGGCGCGGCCTTCGCACTGTGCTCCTGGGTAGTGATGACAATCTGGTTCCGCCGGATCGTTCGCCGCGAGCTGGCCATTTATCGCGAACCTGTCGCGCTGGTGCCGGTCGTCATCATGTCGCTGATCTGCCTGAACTACGTCGCCATCGTTGTTTGGGGGGCGGTGTCGTCGATCCTTGCCGCCGGTTCTTTAACGAGCTTGGGGCAGCTTACCCTGGAGGTTTGCGTGTCGGTGGCCATCATGATCTACATCCCCGCCGCCCCGCTGGCGGGGTTCATGCTGCTGATTGTTCACGTCGCGCTGGTCCGGGCCGCCAAGACCTGGGAAACCTACATCCCGCCCGAGCAAGAGGAAATGCCATGAACGACTGGAATGGCCCTAAGCTCTTCAGCCTGAAAGGCTGTGATCTGCCTGCGATAAGCGGGCAGTACAGCCCAGGGCAGAGCGAAGCGCCGCCCTGGGTATTGGGCAAAAGAACGCAAGAGCCATGAAAGGGCGTAACCGAAGCTGCCACAACATGTTGTGCCGCCCTTACAGGGCTTGTTCCAGAAAGAACGCACACACCCAGGGCGTTGCCCTGGGCTATACTGCCCGCCGCGAGGCGGGCAGGTTTGAGCCCTTCGGGCTCCGTTAAACAAAATCCGAAGCCCCAACTTGGGGCCATTTATGAACGACTGGGATTCTGAAAACGAAGGAGAAATATGATGACCGCATTACGAGTGATTGCTATCGCTTTGGTGTTTGCGGGTGCAAGCCTGGGCTGGCTTGTCCTGGGCGCTACTGTACAGAACCGCACGGACAGCCTGGATGCGTCCCTGGCGGCGGAGATGGCCAGCCTTTGGGGGCCGAAGGTGCTCGTGCAGACCTCGCCGTGGCTGGCCGCCAACGTGCTCGACCAGCGTGACGCCGATGCCTCGGCCGGGCCGGCGGCGAGCACGATCTCGGCCGACATGTGCCACACGCACCGCTACAAGGGCCTGCTGTGGTACAGCACGTTCGAGGTGGACTTTACCGGCGAGTACCGCCTGGCGGCTTCGGAGGCCGCAAAGGACGGCTCGCGCGGCGGGGCGGGCGCCGATGTGTTCATCTTTCCGCTGCCGCAGGGCGCTTCGACGTACCATGCCCTCTCGGCCGAGGTGGATGGCAAGCCGGTGCGGCTGGGCAACACGGCCTCGGGGCGGCTTGCGATTCCCATAGATCGCAGCGTCGAGCACGTGGTGATGGTGCACTACATCACCGGCGGGCAGAACGCGTGGGTCTACTCGCCCGGCAACTCACCGGCCTTGCAGACGCAGGACGACAAGCTGGTGGTCTCGGTCGGCGAGAGACTGTGCGAGTTGAAGGACTTCACCCTGACAGTGCGGACGGACTTTGCGGACATCGATTATCCGCGCGGCACGCTGAGCCCGACGACGCCCGCCGCCACCAAGGGCGAGTGGACACGGGCCGTCTGGCAGGCCCAGAACCTCATCACGCGCCAGTCGATGGGCATCGCCATGCCCCGCCGCGCCAACGCCGGGCCCATAGTCGCTCGAATGAGCCTCTTTGCCCCGGTGAGCCTGGCGTTCTTCTTCACCGTGCTGCTGGCGGTCGTGGTGCTAAAGGGCATCCCCCTGCACCCGATGCACCTGCTGCTGGTGGCGGCGGGTTTCTTCGCGTTCCACATCCTGCTGTCGTACCTCGCGGACGTGATGAACATCCACCAGGCCTTCTGGCTTTCCGCGGCCGTCAGCGTGCTGCTGGTGACGACGTATCTGCGCCTGGTGGCGGGCGTGAAGTTCGCGATCATCTACGCCGGGGCGGCGCAGTTGGTGTACCTGGTGGGCTTCTCGTATGCGTTCTTCTGGGTAGGCCGGACCGGGCTGACGGTAACCATCTGCGCGGTTGTAACGCTGTTCGTGCTGATGCAGGCGACGGGAAGGCTCAACTGGCACGAGGTCTTTGCGTCCCGGCCGGCGCCAATGCCAGTCCCGCTGAGAGTGACGCCGCCTCCCATGGCGCCGCCGCCGGCCACGCTCCCGCCGGTGGTGGGGCAGGGCAAGAGTTGATGAAACGCGGCGGCGCATAGCCGGGCGGTGACCGAAGGGAACCCCCGGAGCCCCGAAAGCCTTCGGGGCTCCATTTGACATAGCAATTGTTCCGGGGGTTCGCCGCGCTCACCGCCTCCCGGCGCGCCGAGCCCCCCAGCCCCTTCGGGGCTGGATGGACGCCAATCAGGAGACCTGCCCGCCGGCAGGCAGGTTGGCGTTCCCGGCTACGGGCTACCCGCCTTCGCCAATTACGGCGGGCTGCGCCGGCTACTGCCGCAATCAGTGCGACAGCTTTGCCTTGATGAGCGTCAGCAGGACGTTGCTGTCGACGGGTTTCTGGAGCACGCCGGAAAGGCCCAGGGCGGCGGGGTCGATGTTCATGCTAAGCCCGTCGCCGACGGAGCTGAGCATGTAGACCGGCTTGGTGTTTCCCTCGGCCTTGAGCTCGCGGACGAGCCGGGTGCCGGCGTCCACCTCTTCCATCATCAGGTCGACGATGAGCAGGTCGGGCTTGGCGGCCTTGTAGACCTTCATGCCGTCTTCGGCGCTGGCGGCCTCGACCATGACATAGCCGTTGCTTTCCAGCACCACGCGGGAGCTGTCCAGCACGTCTTGATCGTCGTCCACGTACAAGATCACGTATTTTCCGTCTTTCATGGTCGATCCTCTTTCGTATCGCCGGCGGGGCCTGCTCCGCCGGCGTTCCTTTTTTTATCTCAGAAGAAAAAACAGCTTTTGAGGGGGATTACATGGATTAAAGGATTACATGGATCACAACCTATATTTTTCTTAATCCATGTAATCCTCTAATCCATGTAATCCCCTTCTAATGCTTCTTCTTTTTCTTCTTCTCTTCTCCGCGGCTCTGTGCCTCTGCGGTAATCTTTTTTCCCGCCGGCTCGAAGTCGCGGCTGCGGAGCACCTTTACCAGGAACTCCGTCGCGGCGGCGAGGTTGGCTTTGGCTCCGTGCGACAGCGCCTCGCGGAACTCGTTGAACTCGTATCCTCGGATGCCGAGAATATAACCTTTCGTCTCTGCCCGGAAAAGCTCCCGGGCCAGCGCCATCACCGCCTCGGGCCGGCAGCCGTGGCTGGAAAACCCAAGCTCGCCCTTGGGCTCGACAGGCCGGAGGTAAAACGGTTCCGGCCCGGTTTCGGCGGCGTCGGCAAAGACGACCACCTTGTGTGCCGCCACGGCAGCGGCGTCCTCGACGATCAACTGGTAGTCGGCGTCGAGGTCCACGCCGGCGAGGTCGAGTTTCTCCAGTGCCTCGACCAGCGCCGGCCCCAGGCCATCGTCCATCCGCCCGGGGTTGCCGTAGCCGATCACCAGCACGTCGCCGCCTTCGGCGGTCATTATCTCGCCTCTTTCGCCATTTTTGTCATACTGTCCAGCATGTTGCCGTCGGCGTCGTAAAGCTCGACGGTCAGGGGCATCTTGCCCAGCGCGTGGGTGGCGCAGGACAGGCACGGGTCGTACGCCCTTATGGCCACCTCGACGCGGTTGAGCAGGCCCTCGGTGATCTGCGGCTTGCCCGATAGGTACTCCTGCGCCACGGACCGGACGGCCCGGTTCATCGGCTCGTTGTTGCTGGTCGTCGAGACGATCAGGTTGCACATCGTCACCTGGTCGTTCTCGTTGACCTTGTAGTGATGGAACAGCGTGCCGCGCGGGGCCTCGACGATCCCCACGCCCTCGCCGCGGCGCTGCCCCTTGACGACCAGGTCCGTGCCCTGGAGGTCCGGGTCGCCCAGCAGCGTCTGGATCTTCTCCATCGAGTGCAGCAGCTCGATCATCCGCGCCCAGTGGTAGGCCATCGTGATGTTGTTGGGCTTGCCGGCGGTGACGGCCAGAAAATCCTTGCGGGCGGCCTCGGCCTCGGGCGTGTCGATGAACTTGGCGGTGTTGATCCGGGCCAGCGGGCCGACGCGGTACCAGCCGTTCTCGGGCCCGATGGACTTGATGAACGGGAACTTCATGTACGACCAGTTGCGGACCGCCTCGGCGATCACGTCGCTGTACTTCTGATTGTCGACGTTCTCGAAGATGGTCTTGCCGGCCGAGTCGATCGCGCAGAGCTCGCCGTCGTAGAGGTCCAGCGCCCCGTCGTCGCGGCGGATCGACAGGTGGTTGGAGTCGAACGAGCCGAAGCCCTTGAGCGACGCGAGGTGCTCGACGGTGTAGTCCTTGGCGATCTTCAGCGCCCCGCGCGACCAGGTCATCATCTGGTCGGCGTCCTTGAGCAGCCCGTCGCGCTCGGCGATCGAGAGGTTCTTGTTCATCCCGCCGGGAATCGCGCCGGTGCCGTGGATCTTCTTGCCGGCCGTGGCCTTGATGACCTCCTGCCCGAACTTGCGCATCATCACGCCCTGGACCGCCAGGGCCGGGAACCTGGCGATCACGCCGATGACGTTGCGGATGGCCACGTCGGCATCGAAGCCGAACAGCAGGTCCGGCGAGACCAGGTGGAAGAAGTGCAGGGCGTGTGACTGGAACGTCTGGCCGTAGTGCATCAGCCTGCGCATCTTCTCGGCCGTGGCCGTGAGCTTCTCGCCGCCGACGATCCGGTCCATGGCCTTGGCGGCGGCCAGGTGATGGCTGACCGGGCATATGCCGCAGAGCCGCTGGACGAGCACGGGGGCTTCCCAGAATGGCCTGCCCTGAATGAACCGCTCGAAGCCGCGGAACTCCACGATGTGCAGCCGGGCCTGGGTGACCTTGTTGTCCTTATCGAGAAGAATCGTGACCTTGCCGTGACCCTCGACTCGGGTTACCGGCTCGATGACGATCCGCTTGAGGTTTTTTGCCTTTGTCGCATCTACCATTTTTCGCTCCGATAAATCCAAAAGAAACAGCTTTTGAGGGGGATTACACAGATTATGGGATTACATGGATAACAGCGTTCTTGTCTTTCAATCCCTTAATCCTCTAATCCTTTAATCCGTATCCAAATGCTTCTTTTACTCTCTGCACTGCTAACGTTCGATTGCTTGTATTTTCTGCAAACTTTTCGGGGGCTGCCGCCCGAAGTCATTCAGTGCTATGTCCTTGCGCCGAAGGTTCCGATAACGAAAATCCCAATCCGCAATCCGCAATCCGCAATTTGGTTGCGGGCGAAGCCCGCGCTGCGTCCTCTGCGCCCTCTGCGCGAGATATTCTTCTTCTTTTTCTTTTCAGTCGTACTTGATCAGTTCGTAGGGAAGCTGCACGGGCTTGTCGCTCAGCAGGGCCACCAGCGCCTCCCAGAGGGTGTCCGCGGTCGGCGGGCAGCCTGGCAGGAAGTAGTCGATCTTCACCACCTCGTGGGCGGGATAGACCTTGTTCAGCAGCAGCGGGATCTCCGGGTCGTTGGGGATCTTGCGGGCCGGGTTGTGGACGGTGGGGCCGCTTAGGTATGCCTCTTCGAGGCACTCTTTCAGCGGGATCATGTTCCGCATCGCCGGGATGCCGCCCATCGTCGCGCAGTCGCCGACGGAGATGAGGATGTCGCAGTGCTTGCGGAAGTCCTGAAGGACGCGGACGTTCTCCTCGTTGCAGCAGCCGCCCTCGATCAGCCCGACGGTGACCCGCCCGGTGAACTTCTTTATGTCGTCGATGGGGCTTTTGTCGAAGTCCACCAGTTCGACGAGTTTGAGAATCCGCTCGTCGATGTCCAGCAGTGACATGTGGCAGCCGAAGCACCCGGCCAGGGACGTCGTCGCTACTTTAGGTTTCGCCATTGTTGCGCTTCCTCTTGTTCTTACTTGGCGCCCTTGCCGGCCTCGATTTCCGAGCCGATGGGCTTGTGGTCATACTTCCGCTGCCCGACCGGCGTCGCGTAGCCGACGCGCTTCCTGAACAGCGCCCCGACCGGGCAGACGTCCATGGCCTTGTCGGTCGCCGCGGCGTCCGTGCCGGCCAGGAGCGCCTCGGAGTTGACGGCGAGGCGCCGGCAGGCCCCCCGGCCGATGAACTCGAAGACGCCCTTGCCGTCGATATCCCTGCTGGCGCGGATGCACCGCGCGCAGAGGATGCAGCGGTTGCGGTCGATGAAGATGTCCGGGTGCGACGCGTCCAGTTCGCGCTTGGGGAACAGGAACGGGTATCGCGGGGCCGCGATGCCGAAGCGATAGGCCAGCGCCTGGAGTTCGCAGTTGCCGGACTTCTCGCAGAACATGCAGAAGTGGTTGCCTTCCACGAAGAGCATCTCGATGATGCCCTTGCGGATGTCCTGGACCTTGGGCGTCTGGCTCTCGACGATCATTCCCTCGGCCGCTGGCTGGGTGCAGGCCGACTGCGGCCGGCCGTTGACCATCACCGTGCAGACCCGGCAGCTTCCGTAGGGGCTTAGCTCCTTCAGCGCGCAGAGGCGGGGGATGTACACGCCCGCGTTGTCGGCGGCCTCGAGAATGGTCTGGCCCGCCTGGGCCTTGACCTCCACGCCGTCGATGAAGACCGTGATATCGCTCATTGTCTTGTTCCCGTCTCCAGGGTTAGTGCATGTGGATCATTTTTCGCCCGGTGATGGCCTCGGCCTGGCTTACAGCCTCGGCGAGGTCGAACGACCGCTGGAAGCCGTCCGTTTCCGCCTTTACCAGCGACTGGTAAAGCTCGGGGAAGTTTTTCAGTGTCGAGAGCACCGGGTTTGCCGAGGTCTGGCCCAGGCCGCACCGGCTTGCGGTCTTTACGGTCTGGCCAAGCTGCTCGAGGTACGCCATGTCCCTCGGCTCGCCAAGCCCGGCGAGGATCTTGTCCAGCCGCTCCTTGATCAGCACGTTGCCCGCGCGGCACGGCGTGCAGTAGCCGCAGCTTTCCTCGACGAAGAACTCCATGAACTCGGCCGCAACCTTCAGCAGGTCCCTGCCCTTGCCCAACACGATCACCGAGCCGCCGGTGGCCAGGTCGTCGTAGCAGATCGTCCGCTCGAAGTCCTTCGGGCCAACCATCTGCCCGCTTGGTCCGCCGACCTGGATCGCGATGGTGTTGGCCGCGCCGACCAGCGACAGGACCTCGCTGAGCTTGATGCCGAATGGCGCCTCGTAGACGCCGGGCTTGGCGCAGTCGCCCGAGACGCTCAGCAGCTTGGTGCCCGGCGAGCCGCGCGAGCCCATCTCGACGAACCAGCCCGAGCCGTTCTCGATGATCCTGGCCACGCAGCAGAACGTCTCGACGTTGTTGACGCTCGTGGGCTTGTCCATGTAGCCGCGCTGGGCGGGGAACGGCGGGCGGTTCTTGGGGTCGCCCCGCTTGCCCTCGCAGGAACTGATCAGGGCCGTCTCCTCGCCGCAGATGTACGCCCCGGCGCCCATCTGGATGCGAATGTCGAAATCGAAGCCCTTCTTGCCGCCTGCGCTCTTGCCCAGCAGCCCGGCCTTTCGCCGGCCCGCAAGGACGCTCTCCAGATACGCCAGCAGGTACGCGTACTCGCCCCGCAGGTAAAGGATGCCGGTGCCGGCGCCAATGGCGTAGCCGGCGATGGTCATGCCTTCCAGCAGCAGTTCGGCCCGCTCCGTGAGGATCACCCGGTCCTTGAACGTGCCGGGCTCGCCCTCGTCGGCGTTGCAAATGACGACCTTGTCCTTGCCCTCGGCCGACCGGGTGAAGTCCCATTTCATGCCGGTCGGGAAGCCCGCCCCGCCGCGCCCGCGGAGACGCGCCGTCTTGACCTCGCGAATGACCTCCTGCGGGGTCATCGACAACGCCTTGTGCAAGGCCGCGCCGACCGTTACCGGCGCGAAGATGACGGGGCCTTCCTTGCGGATGTTATTATGCACGGCCGAGCGAATGAGGTCGCCGGCGTTGTTGCCGTCGCCGAGCTTGTGGACCAGGCTCATCGCGGGCGGCTCGTCATGGGTCTTGAGGACCTCGACGATTCCCTTGGCGCGGTCCGGGCCGAGATAGGTCATTACCTGCTCGTTGACAAGAGCCGCCGGACCCTGGTCGCACATGCCCATGCAGGCCGTCCACTCCAGGCTGATCCGCCCGTCCGGCGTCGTCTGGCCCATGGAGATGCCCAGGGCTTCCTCGAAGCTCCTGGCCACTCGCTCGGCCCCGCTCATCATGCACGGCACGCAATTGCTGACGCGGATGACGAACTTGCCCTTTGGCTTCTCGGACAGGAAGGAGTAGAACGTCACGACGCTCTGGACCTCCACGCGGCGGGCGCCCGCCTGCGCGGCGATCAGGTCCATCGCCTTGCCGGAGACCTGGCCAAACTTTTCCTGCACGCCCCGGACAATGTCCATCAGCCGCCCGCGGTCGTTGCCGCAGGCCTTGCAGATGTCCCGGACGGCCTTGTCGAGATTCTCGCTCATTACGATTCCTCGATGCTTAAATGTCCCTAAGTCCTATGTCTCAGAAAAATCTCTATGAAGTCTGTCGACGTTCCGGCACCCGGACGCCTCGGCGTCCCGACGCCTGCTCAGTACGACAAAACCAATCCGAAATCGTAGGCGAACAAGCCCCTATTATCAACCCAGGGTAGCGGCCCATCGAGCAAATCGCCTGGCTGCAACCCCGACGTTCGTCGGGCGCCGCCACTGCAACGGGCCGCCAAGTACGCCGGCGGGAAACTGTGAATACGTTCGCCGGGCCGAAGCCCGATATCGTGATTTTTTCACTAATTCCTGCCGCCCCATAATACAAAGCCCTGCCCAAAACGGGAGAGAAAAATCCGGGCCTTTTTTTTCGGGCCGGCGGAAAGGGCTGATCGCGGACGGATATGGAGCGGTCGGCTCACCCGAAAAAAGGAAAAACCGAGGACGAGGACGAGAACGACGACGAGGACGATGGCTGTCGCCTATATGAGCGCCCCGCCAAACGCCGACTCGTCAACTTGAGCGGGTGGATCGCGTACCGCCCGGCAAGACGCCAGACTACGCTCACCAGGTCCCCGGTTCCGCCGTTTCTTCTCCGGGTTCCTTGTTCCAGGTTCCCGGTTCCGCCGTTGTAGCGTCCCGGGCTACCGGCTACTGCTTTCTCACGTGCGGACCGCCCCGCTGGACATGGTCACGTGGATCGGCGTCTCGGTGAACATGAAGGCATCCTGGGCACAGGCGGCGTCGGCGGACAGATCGGCCATCAGCCGGCCTACTTCGTCATGAAAGACATATCGGGTCTCGACCGGGTCGAACTGCCCGGCCCGAAGGACCATGCGGTAAATCCGCATCGCCTCGGGCTTGTGGTCCCAGACGCCCGAGAGGCGCGAAAATGCCGTCGCCCCGGGCGCGAAAGCCTCCAGCCGCTTGAGCAGGGTCCGCACCGCCTTGTGATTCCAGATTGCCTCCGGAATGTAGAACTCGTACTGCGTGGCCACGTAATCGTCGTGGCTCACGCTGACGTGATAGCCTTCGCCCTGGTCCGTCATTATCGTGTGAGTAGTCTTGTTCATCGCCGGCACCGCCAATCGTTCCTGCTGCCGATCAGGGCAGCGCGATAGCCCGAAAGAGCGGACAAGAATACTATCGGCGTTCGCTTTCAGCAGCAAAGGCTCCTTACTTTCTTTTCCGCGCGGAGCCCTGACATTGGTCGCACAGGCCTACTTGGGCCGGTAGCTTTCCAGGAATTCGATCGCCTCCTCCTTTTCAGCAAACTTGCCTTCGATTGAATCGCCGTTCGAGTACCTTATCTGGATTTCGTAGCGATGAATGGGCTTTCGTCCATTCTGATCGTCATACCGCTTGAGAAACGCGATGGCTTCGTCGAGGGTCAGTAGTTCCTCGATCTGGCCATGCAGCGGCAACACAACGATCCTCTGTATCTTCCGTGACACAGCGATTGTCAGGGCGGCTATGAATTCCTTCACCTGCGCGTCGTTAAGGCGCGTCAGTTCAGCGGCAAGTTCACGTCGTTGCTGGGCAGAAAGCCGATCATACCGCCTCACTTTCCTCTGGACCTCTCTGTCAGAAGTACCTTCCTCGGATGAAGCGTCAATGCCAAACCGCCTGAACGCGCCGACTATCATCTCGTATGGAAAGTGCAAGATTGTGAATCCGAGCGAGCGCATCTGTGTGAGCGCCCCCTCCGTGAACACGCCGGCGAGAATCGCACCCTTGAATGGTGCAGTATGCTTGTATGTTTCCGCCAGCGGCAGGATAGCCCCCTGAATCTCCTGAGCCTTGTTCCGTGAATGTTTCGTGTATCGCCGCCACGCGACTTCAATGAAGGCCACCGGCGCCCCTATTTCATTAGGCGTGCCGCCTCGTTCAAGTACGAAATCCAAGTCATGGGCATTCCCATTTATGTCAACCCAAGTGCATTTCCGTCCCTTTCGGCAGGGACGATCTCCTTGCCTGTCCAGGTACAGGTGGTGGGTTGCCGCGAAACCTTCCAGCATTGGGAGGACAGCGGCCTCCGTCACCTCTCCGATAATCTGACCCCAACGATGGGCTGGCGAGACGGCCATGGTTATCCTTCCAGCCAGAGACGGCCTTCCTGAAGCGGAACCGTATGCTTGCGGTTCTTCCACTTGATATTTCTGTCTCTGGTCTTCTTGAATACGTAAGACTTGAATCCCGCGGCTATTGCAAGAGTGCCCAGCCACGGTATTACAGGTACGTAAACGCCATATGGCGCCGAATCGCCAATAACGAAGCATACTCGAGAAGGTGTCTTGCAGCAACGCCGAAGAGCATGCCAAACGCACGCGAGGTCACGGAAGTAGCAGGCCACCATCAAGTGATAAGTCTTCTTCCCCCCTTTTGATTGCCGCACCTCCCCAAGTTCACGACACACTCGGGAAAGATCCTCACGAATAGGGCGTACCTCATTGGCATCCAACGTCTGATCCAAGTCCACCGCGCGTTCCGGTACGTGCTGCGAGCAGGATCTCACGAGATGGGGCCGGATCTTTCGCTGAAGATCGCCCCAATCATTGATCTCCTTCATGAACGACATCTCCAGCCTGGTGGCGTCTGCGTAGTCATAGTTGTTAGGGTACGGAGGAGAGGTGATGACAAGGTCCGCCCAGTCGTCTGGAACCCCGTGGCACGTGCGAGCATCACCGGTTATTAGCGAAGCACGTGGGCCGCGCAGGTGTTGTCCTGAAAGCATATCGTGGTAGAACATCGCGCAACAACGATCAAACGCTTCGTAAACTTCAGCTACTTGCCGCTTCTGCTTTTTCGGCAACACGTATTGCCATTGCGCCGTGCCTACTGGAGAAACCTGCCTCAAGATCGACACGAGGGTCAGCCAAACCAACTTATGCGCGTC
>Ga0315285_10001138_pt1 | contig 27838 bp, 32 predicted proteins | sample YL17G09_36_MG_FD_203698 | JGI IMG/M metagenome (GOLD analysis project Ga0315285, IMG submission 203698) | Sediment microbial communities from Yellowstone Lake, YNP, Wyoming, USA - YL17G09_36 | ecosystem: Environmental > Aquatic > Freshwater > Lake > Sediment | place: USA: Wyoming | collected...
GGAATCTTTCCCCTCATCACGCCGACCTCCGAAGCCTTCACGAAGATGCTCGAGCAGTCCAAGAAGGACGGGAGGATCCCGAAATGACGATCCTGCCCTGGCGCAAGTGGAGATGGCCGGCCGTAGCCCGTTGCAAGAACGGGTGTTAAATGCGGCTTCTCCTGTCGCTGATCCTGTTCCTTCTCGCGGTCTATGGATTGTCCAATGCGATCGCAGTGCTCAAGATCGGCCGCTATTTCCTCGGCATCGGACACTGCACCGAGAAGGAATGCAAGGCCCCGGGCCATCCCCATGACAAAAGGAAGTTCCTGGGCCGGATCCCGTATCTCGGAGATCTCTTCTACTGCCCTCCATGCCTGGCTTTCTGGCTAGGCATGGCCTGCTCGGTTTGGCTCCTTTCGCCGGCTTCTCAAGTGATCGAGACTCAATGGAAGGCCGTTCTTGTGGACGGTTTGGCCGCATCCGGGGCGATCTATCTTTTCCATGTAATCGCGGAGCGACTGGGCTACGGAATCGCGGAGATCTGATCTGTGATTGGCGGATTCGGTTCTTTCCCAGGAAGGGGAACCGGGCCCCGGAAGAAATCCAAACTCGGGGTCACTGTGAAGGTCCGGAACAGGCCGGCCTTGAAGGCCAAGTCCGGCCTCGGAGTGAACAAGAGCTACGGGCTCAAAAAGCCGAAGACACCATCGTTTAAAAAGAAGGATCCGCCCCTGCATTTCGCGAGAAGGGATGCGGATAAACCAGCCAAGCCTACCCACGAACCGCCTCCGGTCCCCAGCCGTCCCCAGGGAGGCCCCAGACGGACGGGCATCGCCATCGTGGGGCAGTTTACGCCCTGGCCCTGGGGGCAGCATCCTGACGAAGCCTACATGGCCGACGCCATAGAATCCCTCGGGATACCGGTCTACCGGATCCGCCAGGACTGGCTGTGCTCTCCGGTGAACGAATGCGACCACGTCCTATTCACCGGCCAGCCCGATTCATGGGGCCGGATCCCCAAGTGGAGTTCCACGCACAAGACCATCCTGTGGACGCTGGACTGGCTCCCCGACTATCCGGACCGCCACGGGATCATCCAGGCGGCCCGTCGGGCCACGTACTTCGTGAGTTCCGACCAGTTCGACTGGAAGAGCCGGTACGGAATCCGGAACCACATCTACCTTCCCGGGGCGTGCGAATCCACGAGGATACCCTTCGATCCCCGGCCGGACCGGCCCTGCGCGTTCATGGGATCCCTTTACAACGAGAGGCGTACGCGGATCGCGAAGATAATCAAAAAGCTCGGAGGCACAGTCCTGGATTCCCCGGGATCGTGGATCTACGGAGAGAAGCTGGCCCGATTCGTCCAGTCCACGAAGGTTGTCGTGGGCGACAACGCCCGCAACGATGTCCCCGGATACTGGTCGAGCCGAAATTATGTCATTCCCGGGGCCGGCGGATTCCTTCTGACGTCGAGCGTTCCGGGACTCGAAAAAGATTTCGAATTCGGAAAACATATCGCGGTCTACGACGGGATCGACGCCCTCGAGGAGGCCATAAAAACCTGCCTCGATCTCGCGTCCGAACGGGAAGAGATCAGAAGGGCCGGATTCGACCACGTCCACAGGAACCACAGCTGGACCTCTCGGGCCCAAACGCTCCTTCAGTGCCTTAAAATCAACGTCGAGAAATAATGTATGGCTCGATCCTGGGCCGTCGTGATCCCCTCTGATTCAGAGGACAAACTGGCTTCCTGCGTGGCCTCGATAATAAAGGCGCACGTAGACATCAAACCGGAATCCATCCATGTCGTGACGAGGAAGATCGATCCGGTAGCAGTCCGAACAGAACTGAAGCCTCTGACCTACGTCCTGGATCCCAACGAGAATTTCGTGTTCGCCAGGCGAGTCAACATGGGTTTCCGCTCTGCGGGCGACCTGGACGTCGTCCTTATAGGGGATGACGCGGAGCTTGTCACTCCCGGCGGATTCGACCTCATGCAGGCGGAAGCCCCCCTCAGGCTGGTCGCCTGCGCCGTCCGGGGCCGCGTAGGGCCCTGGTGGCAGAGAGAGAAACAGAAATTCCCGGTAGTCCCTTTCGTCTCGTTTACGTGCGTCTACATCCCCAGGATGGTCTACCGGATGGTCGGCCCCATCGAGGAAGGTTTTCCGGGGTACGGATACGAGGATACGGATTACTGCCTGAGGGTCCAGCAGTGTGGCCTGTCCTGCGGAGTCTGCGGGGATGTCGTGATCGAGCATGGGATCAGCCTGACTTCGGAATTCCAGTCGATCTACAAGGACGATATCGTCGGGATGGAAGCCAAAGCCAGGAAGGCCTTCGAGAAGAAATGGGCCGGAGAGGATCTCGATTGAACCTGTCGGTTGTCGGATGGGCTGCGGATTCTGGAGTCGGCCGCGAACTGATCGAGGCCGCCCGGCATCTGCCGGTGTCAAGTGCCTTCATCCTAAGCAATCCCACAAAACCCACGCGCCGGGATCTGGTCACGATCCCCTGCTTCATGTCTTCCGGGACCGCCTTGGTCGTCGAGATGAAGGCATTCATCGACAAACACAAGCCGGACACCATACTGACCTGGGAAGTGCCTGGATCGTGGGATTTTCCGGCCCTGTGGGCCTCCAAAGGGATCCGATGGGTTCATATGGTCCATTGGGACTGGTTCGCACGGGATCGCAAGAGCATCTGGAAAAGAGCGGAGCTCCTGGCCCCAAACAGAATGTGCCAGGCCGCACTCAAGGAGCAGTGCCTCCTGGAATCGACGCTCCTCCCGGTTCCTGTAGACACGGATCGGTTCGCGTTCAAGTTGAGGAAGAAGGCAGACCATTTCGTCTCGATCTATGCCTACGGAGGGAGCCACGAACGCCGGTCGCTCATGGAGATCTTCGATGCCTGGGGTGGCCTGGAAAAGCCTCCTCCGCTCACGATTTTCGCCCAAAAAAAACCTCCGGAGCTTGACGAGCTCAAGCCGGTCCCTGGCATCGAAGTGCTCCTCGGGAACGCCCCGGATCCCTGGATGCTCTACGAAACCGGGGACGTGTCCGTGCAGATGTCGAGGTACGAAGGCGTCGGCGTTTCGCTCCTCGAGGCCCAGTCGTGCGGGCTGCCCGTAGTCTCCATCAACGCCCCTCCGATGGACGAGATCACCCCGGACCTGAACGTGGCCATACGTAAAATGGTGGCTATAGAGATCATGGGGAAGGAACTGACATCCTACATCCCTTCCGTGGAATCGCTCCGGGAGAGGATCGCGTCCATCCAGGGGCAGGACATCAAGGAACTGTCCCTGAAGGCGCGCGAGAGGGTCGAGAAGGATTATTCCTGGAAGGTGCTCCGTCCCAGATGGATGGAGGTCCTCGAAGGAGCCGCGTCGTGAGCGAACACTTTTCCCTGGACGTCGTCGTCGTGACCTACAAGTGCCCAGAAGACGTGGACGCGCTCAAGAGAGATCTCCCGGTAATGACGAAGATGCCCTACGAGCTTCATCTGCATGACAACTCGTCAAACGGGAATACGTTGACGCAGCTTTGGAATTCCCTGGCCCGGAGAGGCGACGGGGGATTCATCGCCTTCCTGAACACGGACATCCGGATCTCCCCATGCTGGGATTCACGCTTGGCCGATGCCCTGATTGCCCATCCAGAACTCGGAGCGGTCATGCCCCGTCCGGTCGGACACGACTGGCCGAACTCGGCCGATCCGTCGAAGCCGGCCTTTCCCCTTTCGATGAGCATCATTCCGGCTCCCTCTCCGGAGGCCATGACGACCATCGCGGCGGGGGTCGAATCTGACAATTCTCTGCATCCCTTTCCGAACTGCAACGCCGCCTTCTTCGCCGTCATGGTCAGGCGCAAGGATTGGGAAGCACTCAATGGATTCGACGAGCGCCTGAGGTTCTACGGCCAGGACCATGACTTCCAGAGGAGGCTTCGTAAGCGGTTCAATATGATCACGGCCAAGGTCAATAACTCTGCCGTCTGGCACCGCTGCGCCGGATCGGTCCGGCAGGGGGCCGGCCACGTCAACTTCAATGCCGAAATGCATCACTGCGGAAAGACTGCGGGCGGTATTGTGTGTGGGGCGCTCAAGGAATGGGATCTCCTGAGTGACGAAGAACGCGTAAAGATCGGAAAAGACCCCTTGTACTCCGTGATGCCCCTTTACAGATAAGGAAATCTTCGTGGCCAATCCGATCGCGGTCGTGAACGAGGCCCATAACGTCGCCCTCAGGATCCAGGGATGGATGCTGAAATCCATAGGCTACGACGTCTACGCGGCCGGGGAGTCCTTCCGCAAGATCGTACCGAACTACCACTACAGCGGACAAATCCTCCCTGAGATTCTAGGTGTCATGGAGCGTAAGGACATGCCCCAGGACGCTCTCTTCTTGGACACGCATCCGGGCAGCATCCCCGCCCTGCGCGCGACCGGATGGAGCGGGCCGATCCTCGTTGTCTGGTACATGCCCGTCGGGCCGGAATGGATCAGCCAGAACTTCAGGGTGATGGGCAAGGTCGGATCCCTGGCCTGGTCGGCCGCCGTGGGCCGGTTCTTCCGGGAATGGAGCGTCTGCCCAAACGACGGCTTTTGGCCTCCCTACTACGGCAACATCGACACGACCCCCAGGGAGACCGTCGGAGACTACCTGATCACCGCGATCGAGAACGCCGCCGGCTGGAGCAACGTCCCCGTGCTCGAGCAGCTCCGGGACGACCCACATGCCAAACTGGAACTCTACGGGGGCGCGCCGCCGGCCTGGTCCCGGAAGATACCCCAGAAGGAGTTCTTCGCCCGCCTCCGGGGATGCCGGGCCATGTACCACCTGAAGCCGTTCGACACCCCCGGATTCGCCGTCATGGAGGCCGCCCTTTCCGGGGTTCCCATCATCTTCCCTCCGGACTGGATGAAGTCCACGGAGACTAAATTCTTCATAGAAGGCGATTCCTGCCTCATCGTTCCGACCCAGAAGGAGGCGGTCCTGGAAGCGGTCAAACGCCTGTCGGACAGGACGGAAAACCTCAGGATGGGCCGCGCCGGCCAGAAGGTGGTCCAGATCGAGATCGACTGGAAGGTCAATGCGCCCAGGTTCAAGGCGCTCATCGATGCCGTAAGGAGGATGCCTTGAAAGTCGCGGTCGTCTCCACGGGCAGTCCCGACTTCCAGATTGACATCGTCGCCGACGGCCTCATCAGGCTCCTCGGAAAGGAGAACGTCCACCTGGACTACAACCGCCGGGTGGCACCCGACGGCCGCTATTCCCAGCTTATGATGGGGTTCCAGTACCCGAACTCCTTCGAGCTTGAGGCGGCCGATATCCTGGTCACGTCGGTCCGGACCCCGATCTCCGTGCCCAGGCTATGGAAACAAAAAACAGGAAAGGCCAAGATCGCCGTCATGGATGGGGAGGACGATCCCAATCTCAGGCATAACGTCAAGGAAGCCACGGTATACTTCAAAAGGGAATACCTGAAGGGGACGGCTTATCCGGCGAATGTGGTTCCGCTTCCATTCGCCGCCATACCGGAGGAGATCCCGCCACAGATCCCCGGGAAGCCACCCCGGGACATCCCTGTATTCTGGTGCTGCATGATCCGCAACCAGATCCGACTGGACATCACGGACGCCCTTCGCCAGATGGGATTCAAGATCGAGGAAGGACGACACGAGAACACGATGACGGTCGGGGGCTTGACCGGGAAGACCGGGTATAATGAACGGATGGTCCGATCGCTCGTGGGGATCTCGGCCCGCGGCGCCGGATGGGACACCTATCGCTACTGGGAAATCCCATGGTTCGCGGCGGTCCTGATGTCCCATAGGCTCGGGATCGTGATCCCAGAGGACTTCGTCGATGGGAAAGAGGCCGTCTTCTTCAACGACGCCAAGGACATGAAGGCGAAGCTGGCCGGTCTCCTGAAGGACGAGCCCCGGCTCAAGGAAATCGCCGCGGCCGGCGCCCGGGCGGTCCGGGAGAGGCATCTGTCGATCAACAGGGCCAAACGGGTGCTCGAAGCCCTGGCTTAAGGAGAATTCGTGGCTAAGAACGACCTCGTCGTCTACAGCGCGATCTTCGGGGGCAAGGACAAGTATAAGGAACCTCCGCCCGGGAACTACGAGGTCGTTCTTCTCACGGACGAGAAGGTGAAGGCTTCGTCTCACGTCCGCGTCGTCCAGATTCCTTTGCTTGGGGATCCACGTCGGATGTCCCGACGCTACAAGATGCTTTCGCACATCTACTTTCCATGTGTGGAATATTCGCTCTGGATGGACGGATCCATAGAGGCCCTGGGGATCGACATCCACGCGGAGGTCGTGAAATACCTGGCGAAGGCGGATCTGGCGGCCTTTAAGCACTCCCTGAGGAAATGCACCTACGAAGAAGCCGAGGCCTGCATCGGATTCAAACTTGAGGATGAAGATCGCATCCGGAAGCAGATGGCCCGTTATCGGAACGAGGGCCTTCCCGCGGATCTCGGCTTGGTCGAATCCGGGATCCTGTTCAGGAGGCATACGGAAGAGGTCAAGCGATTCAACGAGACCTGGCACGAAGAACTCAAGAACGAATCCAACAGGGACCAGCTGTCCTTCTACTACTCGATGCGGAAATCCGGAGTCAAGTTCACGCAGATCGGGGAAAGCATAAGACGGGGAGGCGGAGAGGGCGGATTCTACGTGAGGGGGCATGAAATCACCGAGCCTCCCGTGGAACGGAAAGCAACGCCTCCTGTGTTGGCTACCCCGGTTGCCGTCAAGGCCCCGGAGACCCCAAAGACCCTCGCGGAATCCATCATAGAGACCCTCGAACCGGACGTCTGGAACAACCGGTGGTCCCAAGTCCGGAAGTTCGGCGGCGGCATGGCCGTCGAATACGAGATCGGACTGCTCCTGGGGTCGTTCGTCCGGTGCGTCAAACCGGCGATCGTAATAGAGACCGGCACGCACAGGGGATTGGCCACCGCCATGATCGCCCAGGCCCTCAAGGACAACGGATCCGGGCACGTCCATACGATCGACATCGTCGACTACGGCGTCACTGTCGATCTCAAGGGCTTCGGCTTGGAAAAGTGGTTCACGTTCTACAGGGGAGCTTCGTGGGACGTGATCCGAGAGCTGACGAAGACCATAAAGAAGGTCGATTTCCTGTTCCTGGATGCGGATCACAAGACGGAAAACGTCCTCGCGGAAATGGAAGCGGCCACTCCGATGATCCAAAGCGGGACGTATACCGCTTTTCACGACACGACCATCGATCCCCAGGAGAACGCCGCCGTCCAGTGGGTCCTGAAGCGATATCCTGAATGGGAGCACGTGCGGTTCATGTCGGCCCGAGGATTCGACATAATGAGAGTTCCGTGATCTTGGGCTAATGTGGTAGAATAAGGCGGTCTTTGTTTAAGGAATCCGAGCATGTGCCCAGAAGAAGTACGATCACAGTATATTCCGGGTCATTATTCGTCTTTCACGCACGACGGGCACAGGATTAGCGTGATCCTGACCGACGAATTCGTGAGTCGCTACATATCCAGAAAACCCGATCCGGTCCGGACGAAATGGTTGATCGAAGAGGGTGTCAAAGACCCACTCGATACGCTTATAGCCATGTCTGGGACACGCTCTCTGTCCGCGATTCTAAAAGCGCAAAAAACAAAAATCAATCTGGTTCTTCTACTCAAACGCGGTTCGGGAGAGCCTCCACGAATAAAGGTGATCGCAAAGACCGTTCATGTCGGGGAATTTTTCCCGAACAAGCTTAAAGATTATGAATTCAGGATGGAGGGGTCACCGGGTGGTTCTTCCGTGAAAGTCGCCTTCGAGCGAGACTACGAAAAGGATCTTATACAGGCCGTACTGGAAGACCTGTCAAAGATCTTTAGGACTTTGAAAGACGGGGCCGGCTACCACCTGGGAGACGAGATCATTGACTACATCGCCGAGCGGGAGGGGAACATAATCCGAATTGCAGACGCCATGTGGGCCGAGGAATTCTACGTATACGAATTCCAGGTTTAAAAGGGATCGGTTCTCGAGGGAGATTGTTTTCAACAAGTCCGTTGAGGAATACCATGTGCCCTGAAATCATTGACCTGGATCATGCTGTAGCGTCGTTCCTGGAAATGAGGCACATCTGTTGGGAGATGGGCATTGCATCGTTTATGAACGAAGGCATGTCCAGAGTTGAAGCGGCCGCTAAATTAAGGGACGTCTGGATCCGCGCATCGATAAAGCGCGAACGCCGATGGATATCCAGGAAAAGAAGGGGTCTTCGCTGATGCTGATGGTCCCTGGTTGGTTTGCGGAAGCCCTGACGAACCTCATCGAAGTCACCGAGGCATTCGGCGCCGAATGGATGCTGCTCGGAGCCGTTCCGGTCAGCCACTATGGCTGGCCGCGCGCGACGAACGACCTTGACTTAGCGGTCTCTATCGACGTGTCGGCATCCGACAGCGCGGACAAATGGATGACGACTCTCGGATATTCCAAGCTGATGGGGCCATTGGAGATATCCAAGAAGGGGATCTGGCTATCCAAATATCAAAAACAAATAGGAGAAAACACGGTAGGAATCGATATCTTTTTTTCGGTCGGAGAATGGCAGTCCAAGGCCATAAAGCGCCGTATCATCGCGAAGATCGACGGCAATCACTGGTGGATTCCGTCACTGGAAGACCTGATTCTGTACAAACTGATCGCTTGTAGGGAAAAGGATTTCCTTGACCTTGAGGGGATCTTGGATAAGAGCTTGAGCAAGGTGGACTGGAACTACCTCGGGCCGTGGATAACCACATTTGACCTCGAGGCCAAGTTTCGTGAGATCATGGAATCCTACGGCGGCGCGGGCCGCGAGGGATAACGATGATCGGAGGAGGATTCGGCGGCGTCGGCCGGGTCAGCGCGAACCGCCCTGACCCGAAGCTCGGGGTCATCGTCCACCGCAAGGTGGGTCTCCGGGTCAGGCGCCCGCGCGTCAACAAAAATAAATGGACCAATAATCCCGCCGACGCGATCCTGAAATTCAGAGAAACTGGGAATATCGGGATTCGGTGGACTTCCTCGTTCATGGATGGATCCGGATACGCCGAGGCTTCCCGGAATTACCTGGCCGCGCTGCATACAGCAGGGATTCAAGTCAACGCCTGCGCCGTCAGCTTTGAAGAGGCCCGTTCGGATTATGGAAAGGCAGGAGCAATCGCTAAGGGCATGATCAACAATGAGGTATCCTATGCGATCAATGTGGTCCACCTTACTCCGGAAAATTATCCTCAGCACATCAAAGAGGGATGCTACAACGTCGGGTTTTTCGCCTGGGAAACGAACATCATCCCGAGTAAGTGGGTCTACGAATGTAATGCGATGGACGAGATATGGGTTCCCTGTAAATGGACGGCTGAGGTGACTAGAAAGGCTGGAGTCAAAAAACCGATCCACGTTTTTGGACACTGCGTCTGTCCGGGGGAATATAAGAACGTCCATCCGATGAAGCTCCCTGAGCTGTCCCAGAACTGGTTTAAGTTCTATTCGATATTCCAGTGGACCGAACGGAAGAATCCGGCCGGTATGATCCGTGCTTACCTTACCTCGTTCAGGAAAAAGGACCCCGTAGTCCTGATCCTGAAAACATACAGGTCTAATTACAGTCAGGAAGAACAGAACGTGGTCCTGGATCAGATCCAGGCCCTAAAAAAGGACGTCGGAGGGTCGAAGCAGCCAAAAATCCTTGTGATTCTGGACATGCTCACGCGCCAGGAAATGCTTTCCCTGCACTCCATGGGGGACTGCTTCGTTCTTCTGCACAGGAGCGAGGGGTGGGGCCTGCCCCACTTCGAAGCCTGCGCCATGGGAAAACCAGTGATCACGACCGGATATGGGGGAAACCTCGAGTTCACGAATGCCGACAATTCTTTCCTTGTAGGATACAAGATGATCCCTGTGGAAGGAATGGGATGGATTCCGTGGTATAACAACGAAATGTCTTGGGCGGATCCAGATATCAGGGAGTGCGGGAAATACATGAGATACGTTTACTCGAACAGAGGCACAGCGAACGCCATAGCCAAAAAGGCACAGGACCTCGTGTTGCGTAAATTTAGTTGGGAATCCATCGGACGTGAGATGAAAGGCAGGCTCACGGAGATCATAGCAGACAGGAAACTATAGAAAGACGCGGGCCATGTCCAGTGTAACGCTCGGAATGATCGTCAAGAACGAAGAGGAATATCTATCTAGGACACTTCCGATCGTCGCGAAGAGTTTTGACGAGATTATCGCGATTGACGCCGAATCCTCGGATCGTACAAGGGAAATACTAAAGAACAATGGCGCCAAAATACACATACGGGCGTGGACGAATGATTGGGCAGAAGCCAGGAACGCGGTCATCGAAAGGACGAAGACGGAGTGGCTGTTCATGCTGGACGCGGATGAAGCCATGTTCCGTCATCACGTAGAACGAATTAAATCCATAATGTCCGGCAAGGCAACGTTCGTCGTTCTTCCAAGGGTAGAGTTCGTGGGGGATTCTGGACATTATGACCCCTCCGTATATCCGGACTGGCAGGGCCGTATATTCAGGACGGGGTGTGGATATCGATACAGAAACAAGGTTCACGAGGTCTTGTTCAGGGAAAATGACGAGAGGGCGGCGGTGCTAATGGGGTATGCGACCTATGCGAAGGATTGCCCTATCTATCATTACGGCCAATGTAAGGACCCTAGTATTATATGGCTGAGGCACCATAACTATGGGTTGATTAAAAACGGAAAAGAGCCGCTCACCGAAGTTCCTGGGGATCTTCAAATAACCAAGAGAGAAGGGACAGCCCTGTTTCAGGGAAGACACCCCCTCGAAAGGAGTCCATGAAGACCACGCTCGGAATGATGGTGCGAAACGAGGAGCATTACCTGTCTGTAATTCTCCCTAAACTCCGCCCCTGCTTTGATGAATTCGTGGTCGTGGATACCGGATCTACTGATGGAACGCTGGATGTGGTAAAAGGCTACGGAGGTACGATCCTTCCGTACCCAGGGATCTTCGACTGGGACTTCGCGGCCCCTAAAAACATTATCGTAGACAATTCCAAAGGGGATTGGGTCTTTCTTCTGGATGCGGACGAAACCATGCTCCCAGATGACGTCGAGCGCATAAAGGGCATATCCGGCCGCGAGGGGGTCTCTTATATAGTGACTCCCCGCGTGAATTTCAAGGGAGATCACGAACACTGGGATACCCATTTCTTCCCGGATTATCAAGGAAAAATCTTCAAGTCCGGAATGGGCTATCACTATCGAGGAAAGATCCACGCGATCGTTTATAAAGGTCAAGATTCTGAATCGGCTTGGGAAAAAGGCTACTCCACGATCGTCGACGATGTCCTAGTGTTCCATTACGGTGATTGTAAATCCAGGCTTGCCAGCTGGCTGAAGTGGAAGAACTACGAAATGATTGAACGGGGCCTGGATCCTATCACAGAAATACCGGGAGATCTTGTTCTTGATCCACTTACTAAATATCCCTTGTTCCCAGGAAGGAATCCCCTAAGAGGAGCCCCGCTTCATCCGGAGGCCCGAGGAGTCACGAAGACATCCATTGCCGTCGATATGGCGGATGGAATCCAAGGATGGATGTCGAGGGGGGAGCTTGAGTGGTTGGCCGCAAGATCCCAAGAACACCAGACCATTGTCGAGGTGGGTAGTTGGAAGGGGCGATCTACGAAGGCCCTGGCCGTCGGAGCCAGATGGGTGGTCTTTGCCGTAGACCATTGGAAGGGATGCGAGTACGAGGCTAACGACGAAACCACCCTAGAGGCCAAGCGTGTCGGACCAGATATTCTATGTGACGAATTTCACAAAAACTTATTTGGGGAGATTCGGGTAGGGAAGGTTGTCCCGATCCGGGCGGAAAGCGCGGATGCACTGAATCATGTCCGTGGATACATTGGGGGAGGCTATGTGGACATGGTCTTCCTGGACGTGACCCATCTATACGAAACTGTAAAACGGGATATCGATCTGTGGTATCCGGCTGTAAGATCCGGGGGCCTGTTTTGCGGACACGACTATTCGGACATATGGCCCGGTGTGATGAAGGCGGTGAATGAGCGTTTCGGGAAACCGAAACAATGCGGGAGTATCTGGTATGTGACCAAGCCCTAGGGAGTATTTATGAAAATACTGCTGTCCTACATCGCTACCGACGGAGTCATGGATCGGTTCAATAGAACGCTGAAACTTCAAAGGCTGTTCGAGGACCAAATTGAGGGGATAGACATTATCGTCGTGACCGACATGGACTCGAAGATACCAGGCAATATGACTGTCATCAGAAGGCCTTTGTGGGAAAACGGAGTATTTAATATAGCAAAGGCCAGGAACGTGGGAATCGACTATGCCACGGAACACGGGTATGGATGGTGGTTGGATGCGGACGCAGACCGGGTGATCCTCTATACACCCAAGTACATGCCGACTCCCGGGCTCGGATGCGCCCAGGAATGTCACGAGGCACCTAACGATAAATTCGAGGACATTCGAAAGAGGTGGAACCAGGGAAGATTGGCCTTCTCTGGAGGATCCTCGTTTTTTATTATTCATCGTAGCGTATTCACGAAGCATCGTTTTTGTGAAGAATTTCTCGGATGGGGATACGAGGATAACGATTATTCTGACAATATATGCACCCCAAACGGAGTTCCTGGATGTAAATGGAATCCTCCTGACGACGGCATTAAATCGGTATGTTTATGGCATCCCCAATCAGAGCGGAAAGGATGGACCTCCGGAGACCGGAATCGGATTCTGTACGAGAAACGCCGGGAAGCCAGCAAACCGAGGCACAGGGTCTTTGTCTATCACGGGACCCATAATCTTGGAGACATGATCCAGGCCATCGCCCTGTCGAGGCTTCTGCCGAGGGCTATCGGCGTATTCAGGGATGCTCCGGAAATGGACCCAAAGGGAGAAGATCTCCTCGTGGCATCTGGATACATCCATCCGAAAGCGCAGGCGAGGGAATCGGGGGCCTTGTTCGCCGGAATTTGCACCACCGATGCCCTGGAAACGCATATGAATTGGGTGAAGAAATCCACGTTTCCGATAGGGTCGAGGGATCCGGTAACGCACAAAATGGTCACGGATATGGGATTGAATTCCGAATTGATCGGATGTGCTACTCTTACATTGCCTCGTTACGAAGGACCCCGTTCCGGAGTCTATGCGGTAGACTGCGGAGAAGAAGGGCTTCCTGTGACCCAAGAGATCCATACCGGAATGTTCGTGGAACAGCAGTGGTTCAAGGCGTTGAGGTGCATGGAAACCTACAGGAAAGCAGAGCGTGTTCACACATCACGCTTACACGTTTTTCTTCCATGCCTGGCATTCGGTACCCCCGTGCGCTTCGTCGGCCCAGTGGACAAGAGGACATCGATCCTGAAGGAACTAGATATCCCCCACGGAAAGCTGGTCACTCGGGACGTATCTAAATGGAAAGAGCGGTTCATCGGATTCTTATGTCGGCATCTTGGGGAGAGGGATGTCCACGAAGGCGAACCGAAGATGCCTGTAGTGGTGAACGATTACCCAAGATAAAGATTGGTCAGTTGCCGAAGACTCGGAATTCCCACATATTGTAAGGCCACTCGGTCTTGTAGCGCTTGATCCCATTCCATCGTATCCAGCGGGCTTTCGTTGGGGGAAATTTCAAGACATCAAGCCCTCCCTGCCCATCCGCCTTTCTAGCTACCTCTGCCCAAATTTTCCCGTTCAATGATGCTTCGATGGTGTACTCAGCAGCATAGGCGGCCTCCCACGCTATTTCCACACGAGAGACTGTTTCTGGTTTCCCGAGGTCGACAATAACCCATTCTTTATCCTTGTGGTTCGTGGCCCAACTCGTGCCGTTATTACCGTCGACAGCGTTCTCGGGGCGAGATGGAGGTGTAACGCCATCTCCTTTAGCGGACCCTGACGCTGTGACCGCTTTGTTTAACGCAAGATTGTTCGACGGAACGGGACTCTCCGAACGTGGCGGAGCCTGGACGGTGTCCTCGTTCTGGATTTCGCCAAGTTTGGACTTGACGGCAAATGCGACGTCGATATTGCCTTTCGCGGTTTCGCTCTGAATAAGAGTCTTTAGATCCTTGGTCACCTGTTCCCTGGCCCTAAGGACCGCGGCGTCATAGGCCTTCTTGGCCGATTCGGCGGAAGCTTTGTATTTGTCGATTGCCTTTTTCGCCTCTTGCGGAATTTCCTGAGACTCCACCTGGAACAAAGAAATGGCGGTCATCCAAATAGCGAGAATGGCATTCATGGCGTAGCCTCCATAGGTATAATGGTAGTATAAGCTAAGGTGGCAGAAAAGTCCAGTAAATATAAACACGGTTTAACGAGGGCTTGTAGCTAAAGACGTGAAGTGCGTGCACCTAAAGATCGTTGTCGGGGATCTTCGGGGTCTCGTTGAAGACCTCGTAAAAAGGTCTTTCAAGATCCTTAATGTGGCCGTGGATCGGCGAGGGACGTATGTCTACCTAGAAGACCACGAAGAAAAAGACCCGGGTCCTGTCGTTCTCGGATGGACTGGGCGTCCGGACCAGAAGCCCAATACCATAGAATACCAGAAACGCATAAAGGCTGCCGTAGTAACGATGGTGATTGGGGATCAATATAAGCGTATCGCGGAGGTGACCCATCCGACTCTTGTGGCATATGCTTCGCGAATCGGAGCGGATTTCGTAGTCATTCGGGAGCGCTATTACTCAAAGGTTCCTACTGGTTATGAAAAACTACAAATCGGAAGGATTCTCGAAAACTACGATAGGGTTATATATTTAGACACGGACGTCATTGTTCGAAACGACACTCCGAATCTTCTTTGGATAGTCCCAGAATGGTTTATCGGTGTTTATAACGAATCGGACCCGACATGGGAAAGCCGTATAGATGTGCCTGGCTTTATGCCTGGATTCTGTAATTCACTTCGGCTTCCGATGCCTGACTACCGAGGCCGATATTTCAACACCGGGGTAATGGTTGTTGGACGTAAACACTCGGCATTATTTACTGCGCCAACGGTATTCCCGAACTGCCATGGCGAACAAGGGTATTTAAACATCCAAATACATCTTCTTGGGTATTCGATCCTGGAGCTTCCGTCACGGTTCAATAGGATTCCAGATTGTCTATATGGAGACGGCACAGATGCTTATATTATTCATTATTTACGCAGTAGGATAAGCATTGAAACCTTGCTTCATAAAGCAAGGAAAGACAAGGATTCCTGGAGAGAAAGGGGATTGCTGGGACACTAAAGATCTGCTTCCTTTTGGATGCATCGTGATGTAGAGTATACAGAGTATAAGAGGGAACCATGAAAACGATCTCCACGGACGCCATCATCGAGGATCTCTACGGCCTGGTCGAAGACCTCAGGAAGCGGTCCTTCGGTGTCCTTAACGTGGCCACGGACCAGAGGGGAACGTACGTCTACCTAGACGATTCCGAGGAGAAGGACCCGCTCCCCATAGTCCTCGAGTGGGTCGGCAAGCCAGCCCCGAAGATGACCCTCAAGGAATGGCAGGCGCGCGTGAAAGCTTCCCAGGCCAAAGACGAAGGGAAACGATCGTTCTTCGGAAGGATCTTAGCGTTCTTCTACAAGAAGAAGGAGTCCGAGGCCCGCGTCATGGGGACCCTGACAGAAATCCATGACCGGACTTCATCAGCGCCGAATAATCCGACCGAACCCGTCGCGGATGCGCCTGAAGATCCTCCGCCGCCGATGGATCCGCAGTTCTTCAGGAAGATCCTCTAGCCGGACGACACCGTCGAAGATCGTAGCCCGCCTTGACTACGATGCCCTCTTGCGATAGAATTCATTGGTCCTTTCTAAGGGGGAAGAAGGTCTCATGGAAATTATTCTAGGTCTCCTGGGCTTGGGTGGCCTGTCCCTTCTCCTTCAATCCAAGCCACTCCCAACAGAAAAAGACGCGAACAAGGCGCTTGAAAAGCTGGACAAGAATCCCGCCGATTCGGAAGCCAACACCACCGTTGGGATGTACCTGTCCTTCCTGACCGCTCCCCACGGCTAAAGCCGGGGGGTTCCAGGAGCCTCGGCGGCTCTCGCACGCTCTCGTCCTTTTAAGGGGACTACAACATCGTGCGCCTCACCGCAGTTCGTCCCGGATTCGACGGGCGACAGGCTCTGACGCCGGGTTTCCCCTGCGTGGGAGAGCTTTCGCCCTCCCTTCGCCTGTTGGTACCACAAGCCCGACGCCGCCCGCAGGAGCGCGTCCACACCTGGCCAGAGCTTTTCAGCCCGGCCCGCGTCGAGCCTTCCGCCTTCCACGCACGATGCGAGGAAGGCCGAATAGAGATCGCGATCGCAGTCGATGCCGCATCGGGGGCAGACATGCCTCCGGTCGGAGAGTCTCTTTCGGACCTCCGCACCGCAGTGGCATACCTGCGAAAGCCGCGTCGTACGCGTCGGGAACGAGTCCGTCCATCCGCCGGCACTTTCAGCCTTGCGAACGAGACGGTCCACGAGCATTCCCGGGGCCCGATGCGACACCGACCTGCCGAACATCCTTTGCCATGCCTTCTTGGAAACGTCCTCGATCTTGAACTTGTTCCCCACCTCCAGGAGCTTGTTGATCTTGCGGCCCTGGATGGATTTCCTGTGCGCGGCCTGTCGGCGGCGCACTTCCGCGAGGCGATCTGCCGTCTTCCTCATCCGAGGCGAGGATTTCCAGGTTCTCCGTCCCTTCTTGACCGTCCCGTCAGGATTATAGTTGTCCGGGTTGTTGGCCCTGCGCTGGCGGTCGATTTTCCTCTGGAGCCTGCGGATCTCCGCCTGGCGGGTGTCCAGTTCCGCGCAGACCGTCTCCTTAAGGGCGAAACCGGCCTCCGGGGCCACGGCCGCGAGCGTCGACGGCCCCTGGTCGAGGCCGACCAGGGCCGTCCCGATCTTGTGCTCCGGCTTCCTGAAGGGTTCTCCTTCCAGGACCAGCTGGGCGAAGAAGCGGTCCTTGCCATTAAGCTTCCGTCTCACGATCCGCGTGTATTTGACCCTATGGGCGAGGCCGTGCGCGACGACGCGGTCTTCCGGATCGATCATCGCCCGGAGCGAGAGGCCGTTCCATTCGACGCGGCCGTCGCGCCAGCGGATACCGGAAGCGTCGTTCTTGCCTTCCATGGAATCGAGCTGATTTCTGCCCTTGAACCTGGGCCGTCCGGCCTTTCCAAAGGCATAACGGTCGGCGGCAGCAAAGGCCCGCGTGGCGAGCTTCTGGATGACGTGAATATCGAGATGGTCCCCGATCCAGCAATGGTTGAACTGCGCGGCATAGGCGTGGAGGTCGTATTCCCGGAATCCATGTGTCTGGCGCGCCGCGGAGAAGGCCGCCGTCCGCGCTCGACTCTTTGGCATCTTCCTTGCGGCTTGATAGGCTTTCGACTGGCGCAGGAGGGCGAGCCTGCGGAGGGACTCTCCGAGGCAGGCGTTATAGACCTGCCGAGCGGCATCGAGGCGGGCAAGGACGAGATGCATTTCTCTTGGGGGTACCTCGATCGGCAATTCGAGGATGAATGACGGGGTCTTTGGCTTCTTCGTCATGGCTATGCTACTATACTATACGGATGGTCTAAATAGGACACAGATGGACACGAAAAACGGGGCGGCGCTTCTCCCCATGGCTAAAGCCAGGGGCTTGCGCGCCGTCCAGGTTGTCAAGATTGGTTGGCACGGGAAGATCTTCTAGCCAGGCGACATTCTAGGCTTGACATTTATGTCGTCTCCGGATAAACTACCGTCGTGAACTTCGATCCTAGGGAAACGACCGTCCTCCTGAAGGACACACTGAAGTTCCTGAAGGAATCCGCCGGGAGGATTTTGCGCGCGAAAAGGACGCGCGCCGGACTCACCCAGAAGGCGGTGGCCAAGGCCGCCGGAGTCCGACCCGAGACGGTTTCGAGGATCGAGGCTGGCCTCGGGAATCCGACCATCGGAACGCTCCTTAGGCTTACTCGTGTTGTTGAGAAATCTTTATGATGTTGGTGGGACGCCATTTTGAGATTTACCCGAGAGGGTTGAGGTCTTTTGACATGCCTAATCTCCGGCAACTTGAAGGCGTAGTCAGCGTAGAGGTTCTCGAAGCCATGGTAGTGGCGTCAGAGATATTTCGGTCGCTTGGAATTCTACACGCCCTTGTAGGAGGTCTTGCGGTAAGCGCATGGTCGCGACCTCGTTGGACCAAGGATGTCGATTTCGTGGTGGACCATACCGCTTTCGACGTCACTCCTTCGGGCATCGTTTCTTTTAAACGCGGAGTTCCCCTGCAGGTCCGGGATGTCGTAGTGGACCCAATATTGCCGAAGGAAGGAGAGGGCCATCTATTCGACGCGCTTCGGAATCCGGTTGTTATTGACGGAATCCCGGTCCTTCCCGTTGAAGCCCTGGTTTACATGAAGCTTGAGGCCGGTCGATCCAGGGACATCGGAGATGTCGTGGAGATCCTCCGCTCAGGAGCGGACCGTCCATCGATCGTAAAATATCTCGAAATGCATGCTCCGGGGCTTATGAAGAAGTTCGACCGAGCCGCCAGAGAAGCCGAGGCACAATAGCATGGCCAATCCCCTGCTTGACCAGGCCGACGAACTCCTGAAATTGGCCGTTAACGGCGAGAAACGGGGCCTCTATATTCTAGCCGTGATGCGCTACTCTCAGGTCTGGACTACACTATTAAACCTGATCTCTCTTCGCGAAGCCGGCATGATTGAGCTACTTCCACGGGACGAGGCTCGTCTAGCCGCCCAATTGGCCACGCGTCTTCAGATGGTGGTCGCTAAAATGACCAACGGGACTAAATTATCCGGCCGCGATGAAGCGGATAGTCCCGACATGGCGGCGCGGACTCTGCTGAAAGAAGTCCTGGAAGGCCTTTAGATTCCCGGAGACTAGGGAGCCAGGTCTATAGTCGTGGATTTGGCCACGACCCAGAGCCCCGAGCTGTTGTACCCGGTCTTGATCTTGTAGTGGGGAGTCCCGCCCGTGGCCTCCTGCACTTGGGCCTCGGCGTCCTTCATGTTGTAGATGTTGTAGATGAACTGGGTCTTCAGGATCTCCTCCCAGCCATGTTTCGTGAAGTCAGCGATGATCAAGGTAAAGAAAGTCACCCTCCGGGACACTCGCTTCAACTCGCGGATCATGGTCACGATGTCCGGAACGTGCTGAAGCACGTCGATAGCCGCGACGGCATCGAAGGAGTCGTCTGGGAAGTCGAGGTGGTAGCCGTCCCCCTTCCGGAAGTCGATCCCCGGGTAGGTCATCTTGGCGATCGTCAGCATCTGATCGGACGTATCCACCCCGGCGTATTCGACTTCCGCCATTTTCCGGAGGAAGTTGTAGAAGTATCCGCTCCCGCAGCCGACCTCCAGGAATTTGTCTCCCTTGCGGACGAATTTAGCCACGTGATAGGCCATGATCAGCCGGTAGATGGATTCGCTGTCGTTCTGCCATGACCGGTTGATTTCATGGGCCATCCCCGGCTTGTCCCAGAGCTCCCACGCGCGCGCTTCTTCGGCCATCAGAGTTCCCTCACCGCCGTGCTCTGGTCCCTGGTCTTCTGCATGTTGAACGGGTGGTAGCTCTTGTAGGCGACGACTTTATCGAGGCCGACGAACGGCCAGTGTTCCGCGAGCATGTTGAAGTAGTGCCCTTCGAGGGCGTAGTCGCCCTTCTCCTCCGTGGGCCACTGCGTCACGATCTTGAAGGTCTCAGCCCGGTGGGCCACCTGGTTGTGGTCCAGGTTGGACAGCGGCTGGGTGCAGGGGCTCTTAGGGAAGATGGACCCGTGGACCTTGTCCATGTTCATGAGCATGACGCGCCCGTAGCCGCAGTGGACCGCGGGATCCGCGAAGATCTCGTTGAAGACTTCCAGCCGCTTGGAATCGTACCAGTCGTCGTCGGCCAGGTAGTGGAGGATCCGGCCGGTGGAGAACTTCAGGGCGTCGTTGATCCTCATGCAGGCCCTGCTGGAGGCCTTCGTCCTGACAATGTCGAGGCACGGATCGGTGCAGGGGTTGAAGAGGATCCGGGGGTTGCCCGCGATCTCCTCGTGGATCGACCGGATCGTATCGTCATTGGAGCCGTCGTCCGCGATGATGAGTTGCCAATCGCGGACCGTCTGGGCGAGGACGGACTGGACGGCGCGCTTGACCATCTTAGGGCGGTTGAAGCTCCCCAGGACGATCGTGTGCTGGGCCTCGACCTTCGACGTGTTCGGTTTGAAGACCGCGAAGAGGACCATTCTCTGGTGCGGGAAGCTCCGGGCGTTGATGAGGATCGCATCCGGACCGCAGACTTCCGTGACGATGGTCTTTATGTCCTCGACTCGGAACGTATTGCGGATGAATTTGGACGCCCCCCAGAAATCGTTCAGGGTCGACGCTTGGTCGCCGATGATGGCCGTGAAGAAGACCACCCTCGAAGCCACCCGCCACAGCTCCCTGAGGCCGTCGCGCATATCCGGAATGTGGGACAGGAGGTTCAGTCCGCCCACGATCTCGACGGACTGGTCGGGATAGGCCAGGCTGAAGAGATCCCCGATTCCCACGGTCCCCCTGGAGACCCGTTTCTTGGCCAGGGTGATCATGTTCGGGGAATTGTCGACCCCGATGAGGGACCTTGGGCTGACCCCGAGGGAAACGAGTTCGTTGATCAGGAGCCCGTTCCCGCACCCGACATCGAGGTACAGGCATTGCTCGTTCTTGATGAACGGGGCGATAACGGACGCGACAGCGTTCCGATACCAGGCCTCCACCGGAGTATCCGTCCAATAGGAGTCCATGCTCGTAGCCACAGGGTCCCACTGCTCCCAGAAGCGTTCATGGCTCATGACAGTTCCTCGTAAATATGCAGGATCTGGCGCCCGACCTCCGGACGCGTCATTTTCACGGATGGAATCGATTGCCGGGATCATGAAATCCTTGATGCACCGCTCGACCGTGTAACAGGAAAGTTCCTTGTTGGCCTGTTGAGCGATCTTCTCCAGGGGGTTCTGGAGAGCGTCCCGAAGCGCGTCGATGAACAGACCGAGGTTGTTTTTCTCGGCCGGAGGGACCTGAAGGACGTGTTTGTTGGGTATGGCCGGCCACGCGTCACGCCGTTCCGTGACGAGGGCGGCGGAGGTCGATATGGCATGCCACAGGCGCAGAGTGGGGAATCCGACCTCATCCGAATGGGCGATATGGAGCATGGCCCTGCAGCCATTGAAGGCCTCGCGCATGGCCCGTCCGCTCTCCTGGATAACGACGAAATCCTTCCCCAGTCGATCCTGAAGGACCGGAAGGATCCACTCGCGTCGTCCGACTACGGTCCCGCAGAATCCGATCTCGTAAGTCTTTGGGCAGGACCAGTCCGGGATCCCCATCACATCGGGATCGTAGCCGATGGGGACCACGGCGACCCTGGAGACCCGAGGGCTCCAGAAGTCCTTGGCTGCCGGAGTGGTGACCGCGAGGAGATCGAGTTCTCTGGCCCTCTGGGCGAATCGCTCCACGATCTCACCCTGGCCGCGGGTCAGCTTGGCCGGATCCCCGGAGGACTCGAGGTGGTAAAGGACACACTTGGCCTTGCGATCCGTGGGAATTACCGCGGGCAACTGGCACCAAAAGACGACCGTATTGTTCGGATCCTTCCATTCTGAACGATTCTGAATCCATTCAGACAGCCGCTCTATGACGACGCCTTCCATCCGAGAAGCCGCCTTTTCGTAGGCGGCCTGGAACTCGTCGAAGCAGGCCGGGAATCCTGGGAAGACGATGATCAAACGCCTATTCATTTTTCGTTGTAGAATTTCTTGATCCACGTCACTACGCGCTCGACATCCTGTCGGGTCATCTTCATGTGAATCGGGAGCGACAAGACCCTCTTGGCCGCGTTCTCGGCAACCGGGCAGGATCCCAGGCCGTGACGGAACATGGGGTACTCCGTGTTGACCTGATAATGGACACCAGGAAAGATGTTGGCCGAGTTCAGGTACATGATCAAATTGTCTCGATCGACCGCAAGCAACGGACAGATATGCCCGGAAGGCTCGCAGTTCAAGGGGACCGGGACTTGGCTCCACGTCTTAGATTCCCCCAAGAGTCGTCCGTACCAGCTCATCAGTTGACGACGGTAAGCATTATCCTGGTCCAGGTACCGGAGCCCTACGATCCCCAGGGCGGCCTGGATGGAGTTCCCGTTATACTTCCAGCCCTCCCGCTCGACTTCGTAGCGCCACTTGTAGGCCCCGGAATCGCCCATGCGGTTGTACGTGTCCTTGTTGATTCCCATCCAGCTGATCTTTCGAGCCTCGGCGTCGAGGTGATTGTCCTTGAAGCATACCATTCCGGCGTCCCCGGTGGGGAGATTCTTGACCGGATGGAAACTGAAGGTCGAGACCGTGACGCCGAGGCCGGCGTGTTCGCTTCGGATTCGGGTCCCGGCCATATGGGCGCCGTCCACGATCAGATCCAGGCCTTTCTGGCGACACAAGTTCTGTATGCGCTCGAGCTGGCCGGGACTACCACCATATCCGACGAACATGACCGCCCGGGTCCTTTCCGAGATCCTCTCTTCTACGGAAGCCGGGTCCAGACAGAGGTACTGATCCACGTCGGCGAAGACAGGCTTTAGGCGCTCATACAGGATCGCCTGGTTGGTGCTCACGAACGTCAGGGGAGTGGTGATGATCTCGTCCCCATCCTTCCAAGCAAACGCGGATTTCAGAACCGCAACCGCGATGTGTAGAGCGGCCGTTCCGCTGTTGACGAATAAAGCGTTCTCGAATCCGGTGTAGCGTTTCCAGGCCGACTCGAATTCAACGGTCTTGTAGCCGAGGCCGGTCCAGCCCTTCTCCAGGCAATCCCGGATCTCCTTGAGGCACTCTTCGACCCGGAAGAACGGGACGAAGACGTTGATCGGCGTCTGATTCGATTCCATGTCAAGCCTTTTTTTTGAGGAAACCTCCTGGAGCCCACGTGATTCCGAACCGATTTTTCGAGAGATCTCGCTCGAATTCGGGATGTACAGGAAGAAACCGCGCGATGGCGATCTCTGGATTGTTCGTGGCCGCGTCGACCGGCATTTGCCAGACTCCAACAAGATCTTTGATGACGCCGTCCATGACGATCATGTAGGATCCGGGCGATACCAAGGGAGCATAAAGTTCGAGTTCCTTGGCCACGTGGTCCGTCGCGTGGTTGCTGTCGAGGACCACCAGGGCGCGACGGTTCTCGATCATTCCCCGGACGATCTCAGCCGTCTTGGGACTGGTCGAATCGCCGAGCACCAGCTTTATGCGTCCTGAAGAGCGGTCCACCACTTCGCGAGCCAGGTCGTAAACGTCTATCCCGATGACGAGTCCCTTTGGATTCGAGGCTAGAATTGTCGAGTAGAACTCGAGTCCCCCTCCGACGTGAGTTCCAGCCTCAACCACCACGTCACACTTCGACTGGTGGATGGCCTCCGCCATAGCCACGATGTCCTCGGGGATCTGCCACATCTCGACCCCGTTCCACCGGGTTCCTCTCCATATCTGGCGCTCGCAGTATTCGCGCAGGTAGGCCATCTTCAGCTGCTCGTAATAGGCATCGCTCATGCCAAAATTATCCTTTTTAAGAAGCCGCCAGGAGCAAGCGACGGCCCGAACCTGTTTTTCGTGTGGTCTCTCTGGAATTCCAGATGCCGAGTGAGGAATTCCTTGACGGCGCTCTCTGGGTTATTCGTGGCCGCATCGGACGGAATTCGAAGGACCCCGACAAGATCCTTGATGATCCCGTCCATGACGACCATGTAGGATCCGGGCGATACCAGGGGAGCATAAAGTTCGAGCTCCTTGGCCACGTGAGCCGCCTCGTGGTAGCTGTCGAGGACCACTAGGGTGCGACGGTCTCCGACCAGGCCCCGGACGGTCTCGATCGTCTTCGGGCTGGCAGAGTCTCCGCCCACGATCTTCACTCGGCCTGGATGTCGATCCGTCACTACCCGGACCTTGTCAAGAATGTTTAATTCCACCCCGACGACGAGTCCTTTCGGATTCCGAGAGAGAAGTGTCGCATAGAATTCGAGACCCCCTCCAGCATAAACGCCCACTTCGACGACGGCGTCTGGCTGAGACTGGTATACGGCTTCCGAGAGCGCCACGATGTCTTCTGGAATCTGCTGGAACGGAACCCCGTTCCACATGGTTTCCTTCCAGACTTCCAGGGAGCAGACCTGGTGCAGATAATATTTCTTCAGGGTCTCAAAAGCGACGTTCATCGGTGGGTCCTGTCGATGGGTCTCTTCCCGGCAGGAACGACGGAACAGATGATCTCTTTGTGCCAGACGAGGGCCTTCGCCGGGTACAAGGCCAGGGTCTCCGTGATGAAACTGAAATCGCCCTCGTAGTTGTCGGTCCACTTTCCCAGCCGGCCTTTGACGTTCGGGGGAACGAAGCACTGCCCGGTGACGTTTCCGCAATAGAGCCGGTTGTCGTTCTTGAGAGGCATCGGGATCCCGCGGTAGGAGACGTGGAAGAGGTGGGGGTTCTCAGGACGCTCCGCCACCAGCCTTTTTAGCGTGAGGACGCCATCGGCCAGTGGATCATCGTCGTCGTCGATGAACCAGAGGAATTGCCCCGTCGCCCTCTCCATGGCGATGTTCCTCTGGGGGTTTCCGTACTTCCAGAAGGGTCCCTGCTCGTCGTACTTGACGAAAGGGCTGGCGACGGCTTCGACGACCTTTCGGGAATCCGGTTGTGGACCGTCTCCGATCACCTGGATCTCGTCCCCCACGGAGAGCTGGGGGACGAGGGTCCGCAGGACCTTCTCCATATGGGGTCGTCCGATCGCCGGGATGATGACGGAAACGGTCGGTTCGCTCATCGGGCGTCCCATTCCAGGATGGCCTTGACGATCTTCTCGCGGTCCTCGTCGGTCACCCACCACCCGACCGGGATGGAGACCTGCTGGGCGGCAAACTCGTCGACCCCAGGAAGGTTCCGGCGGAACGGCCGGAAGGCCGTATGGATGTCGTTGCGGACATGGACCTGGGAGACCATGATGCCGTTCTTGGCCATATAACCCTGGAACGAATCGCGATCGTCCACCCGGATCGTATAGAGCCAATAGGACGAGAGCCGGTCCGGCTTGTACCGGAGAAGCTTGACCCGCTTCAGGCCCCGGAGAGTCTTGTCATAGAAGGCGGCATTGGCCCGATGCCGATCGAGGACTCCTTGGACGTACTTGAGCTGCTCGAGTCCGATGGCCGCTCCGACGTCGTTGAAGTTGTATTTAAATCCGCAGCCCTTGATGTCCTCCTCGCAGCGGAGGTCTGTGCGGGACGTGTCCCGGTCGATCCCGTACCAGCGCAGTAGCTTGCCTTCCCGGTAGCTCTCGGCGGTCGGACAAATGAGCATGCCTCCCTCGATAGTGGAGAGGTGCTTGATTGCTTGGAAGCTGAAGCAACTGAAAGAACTCGAAAATGCCCCGATCGGCCGGTTGTGATACATGGCCCCGAAGGCGTGGGCCGCATCCTGGATGAGCATGATCCCGTACTTCTTGCATATCTTGACGAGCTCGTCGAGATCACAGGGGTAGCCCCCCCAGTGGACACAGACGACAGCCTTCGTCTTTAGAGTGATTTTGCGCTCGACATCCAAGGGATCGAGCGCCCCGGTCCACGGGTCGATGTCACCCCAGACGATGTCGGCATACTGTTCGAGGATCGGAGTGTTCGAGGCGCAACAGGTCGCTGGACTGGTTATTACTTCCGTCCCAGGCCCGACCCCGGAGAGGCGCATTGCCAGGCGTAGGGACGCTGTCCCCGTAATCACGGTGAGAACGTTCGGGCTCCCGGCCCACGGGATGAGCGCCCGCTCAAACTCCTCGACCTTGGGCCCCTGGCCGATGTAGCCCGACAGGAGGACCTCCTTGAGGGGTTCCAGGACAGACTCAGGCATATGTACGCGAAATAAAGGGATCAAGTGATCGATCCTCCAAAGGCCCTTTCCACGAGCTGCCCAAAGTGGAGACCTCTGAGGTCCTTATGACCAGGAGGCACACTCATTCTAAAAACCCTCGACTCAGGACTTCCCTGGCCTTTTCCGTATAGGACTGGTTATTGCTAACGAAGTGGGCCATGTTGTGCGGATGATCACGACGCCACCCGGCCACGACCCCGAGCGGCTTCGGGACGGTCTCTTTTGGATGCTTCTCCTGGAGCCAGTGGATGAAATGGCTGTCGTGACAGGCGACCGTGGTTTCGCTCCACCAGACGTCGCACTTGGATGGACAGTCCCTGCGGTGAGCGAAATTCCCCGTTGTCAGCTCCCAGTAGACGAGCGGATGGACCTGGTCGCCCGGCTTCTCCCCATCCTTAAAGAGGTTCCATTGGGCATATAGGATATGGGGCTTGGCCGGGTTCCCAAGGAGGTGCTTACGGATGTTCTCGATCCAGTCGGGATGGAAGAGGTCGTCGTCGCACAGGTAAGCGATGGCATCCCCAGTCGCATCCTTAATGGCCTGATTGATCGATCTCCCGACGCGCGGCGTAATGAGACGCTGGTCTACCGTCATCTTCCGGCTCTGGCGGCAAAGGGTCTTAGAGAACCTCTTAAAGAAGGGCCGGGCCACCTCTACGATATCGAAGTCCGATCCGTCGTCCAGGATGAATACCTCGTCGGCCCCTTTGATGGAGTCCAGTGCCTCCGCCAGCATGCGGGGGCGGTTGTAGCTGAGGATGATGACAGTAACCCGGTTCTCCATGTTATTCTAGGTAAGGCTTGGCTAGGACGGCCTTGGCCGCCTCCGTATAACGCTGATTGCTGACGTATCGGATCATATTGAATGGGTGGTCCCGGCGCCAGCCGGCGATGATGCCCGGAGGCTTCGGAACTTCCCACTTTGGGTGCTTTTGCTGGATGTAGTACACGAAGTACCCGTCGTGGCAGGCCACCGTCGTTTCGCTCCACCACAGGCAGCAATTGTGGGGGCAATCCCTCCTGTGGGCAAAATTCCCTGTGGTCATTTCATAGGGTCCGAGTTCGCAGACCTTGTCCCCTGGATTTTCGCCATCGACGAAGAGGTTCCACTGGGCATACATGACGTGTGGCTTGGCCGGGTTCCCAAGGAGATGTTTGCGGATGTTCTCGATCCAGTCCGGGTGGAAGAGGTCGTCGTCGCACAGGTAGGCGATGGCATCGCACGTGGTATGGAGGATCGCCTGGTTGATCCCTCTTCCGACCCTGGGAACCGTCAGACGCTCCTCGAGGGTCAGCTTTGGCTTCTTCCGGACGGCAAAGCTCGGAAAACGACCAATGAAAGGGGCCGTCACGGCATCGACGTCGAAGTCCGATCCGTCGTCCAGGATGAATACCTCGTCGGCCCCTTTGATGGAGTCCAGGGCCTCCCTGAGCATCCTGGGGCGATTGTAGCTCAGGACGATGACGGCGACTCTATTCCCCGGCTGGGCCACTGCGGTATTCCCCCTCTAGGATGGACATCAGAATGTAGTCCTGGAACGTCCCATGCCGGAAGATCGCCTCTCGGTAGCGACCCTCGATCTGGAATCCCCATTTTTCGTACAGGTGCATGGCGTATTCGTTCGTGGCCAGGACGGCGAGCCAGAGCCTGTGGATGTTCAAGTGATTGAAGGCGTAGAGCTTGAGGGCCGTGTAAATTCGGCCCCCGTAGCCCTTGCCACGGAGCTCCGGGAGGACGTCAAGGCCCACGCGGAGCGACCGGTTCTGCTGATCCAGCTCGTCGAGCCGGACGAGGCCGATGAACGGGTTCTGTTCGTCGCCTACGACGAAGTACATGCGGCCGTTCT
>Ga0315285_10001140_pt1 | contig 27824 bp, 34 predicted proteins | sample YL17G09_36_MG_FD_203698 | JGI IMG/M metagenome (GOLD analysis project Ga0315285, IMG submission 203698) | Sediment microbial communities from Yellowstone Lake, YNP, Wyoming, USA - YL17G09_36 | ecosystem: Environmental > Aquatic > Freshwater > Lake > Sediment | place: USA: Wyoming | collected...
CGCCTCACGGTGGAGCTCATCCAGCCCATCGCCATGGAGAAGGAGCTCCGCTTCGCCATCCGGGAGGGCGGCCGCACCGTGGGCGCGGGCGTGGTGAGCGAGGTGGTGGCGTAGTCCGGGACTCCCTGGGGGCAGGCCATAGCCTGCGATGGGGGACGTGACAGGGGCAGGGCCCCAGAGGGAAGATCAGGAGCCAGGCGACCATGAGAGAAATCATCACCTTGGCGTGTGGGGGGTGCAAGCGCCGGAACTACTCCACCACCAAGAACAAGCGAAACACTACCGATCGGCTGGAACTCTCCAAGTACTGCCCCTGGTGCCGCAAGCATACGCCTCACCGGGAGACCAAGTAATTCCGTCGAAGGGGGCGGTGAGGCCCCCCGGAGAGGCGTGGTGGCGGCCAGCGGACAGCCCAGCTGAGCCGGGCCAGGTGGCCCGATCAATAGGCCTGTAGCTCTAACGGGAGAGCAGCGGACTCCAAATCCGCGGGTTGGGGGTTCGAATCCCTCCAGGCCTGCCACTCGCCGAGGGGGTTCTCCGATTCCGGAGCGGAGGCCGGTGCGCTGGCAGCCCATCCGGTCGTCGGGAGAGGAACGAATCAGATGACAGCAGTCGTGGAACGGGCGCAGGTGTGGTGGGGGTCGACGGTTCGCTTCCTCCGAGAGGTCCGGGTGGAGATGAAGAAGGTGACCTGGCCTCAGCGGAAGGAGATCATCGGCTCCACGGCGGTAGTCATCGTGGCCAGCTTCCTCGTATCCTTTTTCCTGGGGTTTGTGGACTTGGTCCTGCAAAAGCTGCTGGGAATCATCATCAGGTGACACATGCAGTCGGCCGTTGGGACGAATCAATCATGGGTAACGAAGAGGGACAAGCCGTCGTGACGCCCGCCGGTGAACCGGAGGAAGTCGCGACCGCATCGGGCGTCGAGGCCCCGGCCGCGGGCGTTGCGGAACCGGGTGAGGCTGCGGCGGGCGGGCCGGCACCGGAGCCAGCGAAGCCGTTGCCGCCCCACCACCAGTGGTACGTGATCCACACCTACTCGGGGTTCGAGAACAAGGTGAAGCAGAGCATCGAGCGGCGGGTGGCGGCCCTGGGGATGAGCGAGGCCGTCTCCCAGGTGCTGATTCCGACCGAGACGGTGGTGGAGCTGAAGAAGGGGAAGCGGCGGGAGACTTCGCGCAAGTTCTTCCCGGGGTACGTGCTCGTCCGGATGGACATGTCGGATGATCTCTGGTACCTGATCAAGAACACGCCGAAGGTGACCGGTTTCGTCGGGCCCGGCGTACGGCCGACGCCGATCCCGGAAGACCAGGTCAAGGCCATCATCCAGCAGGTGGTGACCGGGGCGGAGCGGCCGAAGCACAAGGTGCTGTTCACCCGCGGGGAGAGCGTCCGGGTCATCGACGGGCCGTTCTCCAACTTCACCGGGGTGGTGGACGAGGTGAAGCCGGACAAGGGACGCCTCAAGCTCATGGTGAGCATCTTCGGTCGCCCCACGCCGGTGGACCTGGAGTTCCTGCAGGTGGAGCGGGTCTAGTCGGCTTCGGAGGGCAGGGCCCCGGACGCGCATGGGCCAGTTGTAATGACAGCTCGAAGGCGGTGAGGAGCGGAGATGGCCAAGAAGGTTGTCGCCCAGGTGAAATTGCAGGTCCCGGCGGGCAAGGCGAATCCCTCGCCGCCGGTGGGGCCGGCCCTGGGGCAGCACGGCGTCAACATCATGGAATTCTGCAAGGCCTTCAACGCGCAGACCCAGGCGCAGGAGGGGCTGACGATCCCGGTGGTGATCACCGTCTACTCGGACCGATCCTTCACCTTCATCACCAAGACGCCCCCGGCGGCGGTGCTGCTGAAACAGGCCGCCGCCATCGCCCAGGGGTCCAAGGAGCCGAACCGGGTCAAGGTCGGCAAGGTCACTCGGAAGCAGGTCGAGGAGATCGCGCGAACCAAGATGCCCGACCTGAACGCCACCTCGCTCGAGGCGGCGGTGAAGATCATCGAGGGGACCGCCCGCAGCGTGGGCATCGAGGTCACCGGCTAACGCCGATTTTCGATTGCGGATTTTGGATTGCCGATTGAGGGTTCAGAATCTGGAGCCTTGAAATCGTCAATCTCCAATCGTCAATCACCAATCATTACCGAGGGGAGCCAGCTATGGCGAAAGTCGGCAAGCGATATGCGAAGGCCGCCGAGGCCGTCGCCCAGGCGGTGGGGAAGAACGGCGGGCTGGAACTCGTCAAGGCCATCGAGGTGGCCAAGGCGGCCGCCACGGCCAAGTTCGATGAGACCATGGAGATGGCGGTGCACCTGGGGGTGGATCCCAAGCACGCCGACCAGATGGTCCGGGGCACCGTGGTGCTGCCCCACGGGACCGGGAAGAAGGTGCGCGTCCTGGTCTTCGCCAAAGGGGAGAAAGAGCGGGAGGCCAAAGAGGCGGGCGCCGATTACGTCGGGGCCGAGGACCTGGTGGAGAAAATCCAAGGCGGCTGGGTGGACTTCGAGCGCGCCATCGCCACCCCGGACGTGATGGGCCTGGTGGGCCGCCTGGGGAAGGTCCTGGGACCTCGCGGACTCATGCCCAACCCCAAGACCGGCACCGTCACCTTCGAGGTGGGGAAGGCGGTGCGGGAGTTCATGGGCGGCAAGATCGAGTTCCGGGTGGAAAAGGCCGGCATCATTCACGTCTCCTTCGGCAAGGCGTCCTTCGGGGTCCCGCAGCTCACGGAAAATGCCATGGCGATCCTGGAGGCGCTGCTGCGGGCCAAGCCCGCGTCCAGCAAGGGGCGCTACGTGAAGGGGATCTCCATCTCGTCCACCATGGGTCCCGGCGTTCGCGTGGATGTCAACGCGGTGCAGGCCCTGGTGAAGGTCTAACAGGAGGGAGCTGTGGGGCGCACGGAGAAGGCCACCAGCATTGCGGAGCTCCGCGAGAAGCTGGGTGCTGCGCGCAGCGCGGTGCTCACCGACTTCCGGGGCCTCAGCGTCGCCGAGATCACGGAACTCCGGACCCTCCTCCGCAAGAGTGCGGTGGAGTACACGGTCGTCAAGAATACCCTGGCCAAGATCGCCGTGAAGGACACGAACCTGGCCGGACTGGCAGCGTACTTCGAGGGCCCCATAGCCATCGCCATCAGCCGAGAGGACCCGATGGCGGCGTCCCGGGTCCTGTCCACCTGGAGCAAGACGCGGCCGACCTTCGCGGTCAAGGGGGGCATGGTGGAAGGGCAGCTCGTCGGCCCGGCCGAGATCGCTGCGTTGGCCGACCTGCCGCCCCGCGAGGTGCTGCTGGCGCGCGTGGCCGGGGCGTTCCAGGCGCCGCTCCAGGCCCTGGCGAACGTCCTGGCGGGGCCGGTGCGGGCGCTGGCCAGCGCCCTGGACCAAGTCCGGCAGCAGAAGGAGAAGTCTCACTGATCCGTCAGCCATCGGGCCAATGGCCGGCCCGGCATCCCGGTGTCTGATCCTGAGCGGTACGGAGCGAGCCCGACAGAGGAGGTCGCAATGGCACAGGTGACGGTAGAGGACGTGCTGGAGTCCATCGATGCCTGGACGGTCTTGGACCTGAACAAGCTCGTCAAGGGGATCGAAGAGAAGTACGGTGTCTCGGCGGCGGCGCCGGCGGTGATGGCGGTGGGCGCGCCTGCAGTCGGCGGGGCCCCGGTGAAAGCCGGGGCCGAAGAGCAGACGGAGTTCACCGTCGTCCTGGCCAGCGTGGGCGAGAAGAAGATCCACGTCATCAAGGAAGTGCGGGCCATCACGGGCCTCGGCCTCAAGGAGGCCAAGGACCTGGTGGATGGCGCTCCCAAGCCGGTCAAGGAGGGCATCTCCAAGTCCGAGGCGGAAGAGATCAAGAAGAAGCTTGAGCAGGCCGGGGCAACCGTCGAACTCAAGTAGCGAGGTGAAATGCGCATGGCCGTCGTGAAGAAGGCCGGTGTCGAGGATCGGATCAGCTTCGCCAAGATCCGCGAGATCATCGGGATTCCGAACCTGATCGAGATCCAGCAGCGGTCCTACGAGCAGTTTCTCCAGACCCGGACCCCGCCGCAGGAGCGGGAGGATTCCGGACTCCAGGGGGTGTTCAGCAGCATCTTCCCCATCGCCGATTACAACAACTTGGCCTCCCTGGAGTTCGTCCGCTACGAGTTCGGGGATCCCAAGTACACGGCCGAGGAGTGCCGCGAGAAGGGGATGACCTACTCGGTGCCCCTTAAGGTCACCCTCCGGCTGGTGGTGTGGGACAAGCAGACGGGCAGCGAGGCGCGGAGCATCCGCGATATCAAGGAGCAGGAGGTCTACCTGGGCGAGATGCCCCTCATGACCGAGCACGGGACCTTCATCATCAACGGGACCGAGCGGGTCGTGGTGAGCCAGTTGCATCGCTCGCCGGGCGTGTTCTTCGACCACGACAGCGGGACCACCCACAGCAGCGGCAAGACCCTCTACTCCGCCCGCCTCATCCCCTACCGGGGGTCGTGGCTGGAGTTCGATTTCGATGCCAACGACGTCCTCCACGTGCGGGTGGACCGCCGGCGGAAGCTGCTCTCGACGATCCTGCTCCGGGCCATCGGCTACCACACCAACGAGGAGATCCTGAAGCTCTTCTACGAGCGAGATACCTTCCACCTCGCCAAGCGGGACGTCCTCCTGGAGGTGAGCGCCCCCGGCGCCGACGGCTACCGGACGGCCCGCGAGGTCGCCGAGGGGAAGGAGACGATCCTGGCGGCAGGCAAGCGGCTGACCCGCGCCGGGCTGAAGCGATGCCAGGCCCTCAAGATCAAGCAGGTGCCGGTCAACCGCGAGGACGTCGCGGGACGGTTCCTGGCCCGCGACGTAGTGGATCCGCGGACGGGCGAGGTCCTGGGCGAGTGCGGCGGCGAGGTGACGAGCGAGCTGCTCGACCGCCTGCAAGAGCACGGGGTGGAGTCCTTCCAGGTCCTCTCGGGTCCGGACAACCGCGAGACGTTCGAGATCCGCGAGACCCTCCTGAAAGACACCACGCGGGGGACCGATGAGGCCCTGGTGGAGATCTACCGGCGCATGCGACCTGGCGATCCCCCGACCCTGGAGAGCACCAAGGCTCTGCTGGAGAACATCTTCTTCAACCCGCGCCGCTATGACCTGTCCAAGGTGGGCCGGTTGAAGATGAACAAAAAACTGGGGCAGGACGTGCCCCTGGAGGAGCGGGTCCTGCGCAAGGAGGACATCGTCGAGGTGATCCGCTACCTCGTCAAGGCCAGGCGGGGTGAGGGCCAGGTGGACGACATCGACCATCTGGGCAACCGGCGCGTGCGGGCTGCGGGGGAGCTCCTGGAGGACCAGTTCCGCATCGGGCTGGCCCGGATGGAGCGGGCGGTCCGCGAGCGGATGAGCACCCAGGAGCTGGAGACGCTCATGCCGCACGACCTGGTGAACGCCAAGCCGGTGTCGGCGGCCCTGAAGGAGTTCTTCGGCTCCTCCCAGCTTTCCCAGTTCATGGACCAGACCAACCCGCTGGCCGAGCTCACCCACAAGCGGCGCCTGTCGGCCCTGGGCCCCGGCGGCCTCTCGCGGGAGCGGGCCGGGTTCGAAGTCCGGGACGTGCACCCCACCCACTACGGGCGGATGTGCCCCATCGAGACGCCGGAAGGCCCCAACGTGGGGCTCATTGCGTCGCTGTCCACCTACGCCCGGGTGAACGACTTCGGGTTCATCGAGACCCCTTACCGCAAGGTGCGGGCCGGCCGTGTGAGCGATGAGATCGAGTACCTCACGGCCGACGAGGAGGAGAAGCACACCATCGCCCAGGCCAACGCCGAGCTGGATGCGCGCAACCGGTTCCTGAGCGATCGGGTATCGGCCCGCGCGGCGGGCAACTTCGTCATGGTGTCGCCCGACCAGATCGAGTACATGGACGTCTCCCCCAAGCAGCTGGTGGGGATCTCTACCTCCCTCATCCCGTTCCTGGAGCATGACGACGCCAACCGGGCCCTGATGGGGGCCAACATGCAGCGGCAGGCGGTGCCGCTCCTCCGGCCCACGGCGCCGCTGGTCGGGACGGGCATGGAGTTCGTGGCGGCCAAGGACTCGGGGGCCGTGGTGGTGGCCAAGCGGGGCGGCGTGGTGGAGGCGGTCTCGGCCGACCGGATCATCGTGCGCGCCGACCCCAAGGAGGCGCGCTCCGACAGGCAGGACAACGGCTCGGGCGTGGACATCTACACCCTGCTGAAGTTCAAGCGGAGCAACCAGAACACCTGTATCACGCAGAAGCCCATCGTCGCCAAGGGCGACACCGTGGTCAAGGGCCAGGTGATCGCCGACGGCCCCGCCACGCAGGAGGGCGAGCTGGCGTTAGGCCAGAACGTCCTGGTAGCCTTCATGCCCTGGGGTGGCTACAACTTCGAGGACGCCATCCTCATCAGCGAGCGGCTGGTGAAGGACGACCGGTACACCTCGATCCACATCGAGGAGTTCGAGATCGAGGCCCGGGACACCAAGCTGGGCAAGGAGGAGATCACCCGGGACATCCCCAACGTGGGCGAGGAGGCCCTGAAGGACTTGGACGAGAGCGGGATCATCCGCATCGGGGCCGAGGTCAAGCCGGGCGACATCCTGGTGGGCAAGGTGACCCCCAAGGGGGAGACCGTCCTCACGCCCGAGGAGCGGCTGCTGCGGGCCATCTTCGGGGAGAAGGCGGAGGACGTGCGGGACGCCTCCATGACCGTGCCGCCGGGCATCAGCGGGACGGTGGTGGACGTCAAGGTCCTCTCCCGCAAGGGTGTGGAGAAGGACGAGCGGGCCAAGACCATCGAGGACGAGGAGGTGGCCCGCCTCCGCAAGGACTTCGAGGACGAGATCCAGATCATCGCCGCCGAGCGGGACGCCAAGATCCGGGCCCTGCTCACGGACCGGATCGTGGGCAAGGACGTCCGGGCCAAGGGCGGCCGCAAGATCATCGTCCCCAAGCGCCACAAGCTTACGGCCGAGGTCCTGGCGGACCTCAGCACCGAGGACATGGTGGAGGTGGCCCTCCACCTGGACGAGGAGACGGCCACCGAGGTCTCGCGCCTCGCCGAGGCCGCCGAGAACCAGATCCACGTCCTGGAGACCCTCCTGGAGGAACGCATCGGTCGCGTGAAGCGTGGGGACGAGCTGGCCCCCGGCGTCTTCAAGCTGGTCAAGGTCTTCGTGGCCATGAAGCGCAAGCTGTCGGTGGGCGACAAGATCGCCGGGCGCCACGGGAACAAGGGGGTCATCGCCAAGAGCCTGCCGGAGGAGGACATGCCCTACCTCCCGGACGGGACGCCGGTGGAGGTGGTCCTGAACCCCCTGGGTGTTCCCTCGCGCATGAACGTGGGCCAGCTCCTGGAGACCCACCTGGGCTGGGCGGCCCACGCCCTGGGGCTGCGGGTGGCGTCGCCCGTCTTCGACGGGGCGGCCGAGAAGGACATCAAGGCCCTGCTCAAGCGGGCCAAGCTCCCGCCCTCAGGAAAGACGGTCCTCTACGACGGGCGGACGGGGAAGCCGTTCCACCAGGAGGTGGCGGTGGGCTACATCTACCTCATGAAGCTGGCCCACCTGGTGGACGACAAGATCCACGCGCGCTCCATCGGCCCCTACTCGCTGGTGACGCAACAGCCGCTGGGCGGCAAGGCTCAGTTCGGCGGCCAGCGCTTCGGCGAGATGGAGGTCTGGGCCCTGGAGGCCTACGGCGCCGCCCACACGCTGCAGGAGATCCTCACGGTCAAGTCCGACGACGTGATCGGCCGGACCAAGATGTACGAGTCCATCGTCAAGGGTGAGAACGCCCTGGAGCCCGGCCTGCCCGAGTCCTTCAATGTCTTGGTGAAGGAGCTCCAGAGCCTGGCCCTGGACGTCGAGCTGTTGAAGGAGTAAAGGGGAGCGGTCAGCCGTCAGCGGTCAGCTTTCAGCTGCTGACGGCTGAGAGCTGAGTGCTGAACGCTGCCGCAAGAAGGAGTGCACCTTGGAGAAGTTCTTCGGGTTCTTCGACGAGAAGCCCATTGACCCCACCAGCTTTCGGGCCATCCGCATCGGATTGGCCTCCCCGGATAAGATCCGGGGCTGGTCCCACGGCGAGGTGAAGAAGCCCGAGACCATCAACTATCGGACCTTCAAGCCCGAGCGGGATGGGCTGTTCTGCGCCAGGATCTTCGGCCCGACCAAGGACTGGGAGTGTAACTGCGGCAAGTACAAGGGGATCAAGCACAACGGGGTCATCTGCGACAAGTGCGGGGTGGAGGTCATCCGGTCCAAGGCCAGGCGCCAGCGGTTGGGGCACATCGAGCTGGCCTCGCCGGTGGTCCACATCTGGTTCTTCAAGTCCATCCCCAGCCGGATCGGCTACCTCCTGGACACGTCCCTCCGGGACCTGGAGAAGGTCCTGTACTTCGAGGAGTACGTGGTCCTCGACCCGGGCAAGACGCCCCTGCAGGTGAAGCAGCTCCTCTCCGAGGAGCAGTACCGGAAGGCGGTGGAGGAGTACGGCGACGGCTTCCGCGCCGGCATGGGGGCGGAGGCCATCCGGGAGCTCCTGAAGAAGATCAACGCGCCGGAGCTGGCCAACCAGTTGCGGGCCCGCATGACCAAGGAGACCTCGCAGCAGAACCGCAAGAAGATCACCAAGCGGCTGCGGATCGTGGAGGCCTTCCTGAACTCGGGCAACAAGCCGGAGTGGATGATCCTGGAGGTGATCCCGGTCCTGCCGCCGGAGCTGCGCCCCCTGGTGCCCCTGGACGGGGGCCGCTTCGCCACCTCGGACCTCAACGACCTGTACCGGCGGGTGATCAACCGGAACAACCGGCTGAAGCGCCTCATGGAGCTGCGCGCCCCCGACATCATCATCCGGAACGAGAAGCGCATGCTCCAGGAGGCAGTGGACGCCCTCTTCGACAACGGGCGCCGCGGCCGGGCCCTGAAGGGGCAGAACAACCGGCCGCTCAAGTCCCTCTCCGACATGCTCAAGGGGAAGCAGGGCCGCTTCCGCCAGAATCTCCTGGGCAAGCGGGTGGACTACTCGGGCCGCTCGGTCATCGTGGTGGGGCCGGAGCTCAAGCTCCACCAGTGCGGCCTGCCCAAGAAGATGGCCCTGGAGCTGTTCAAGCCCTTCATCTTCCGGAAGCTCCTGCGGGACGACGAGCACGTGGTCACCATCAAGAGCGCTAAGAAGATGGTGGAGCGGGGCCGCCCCGAGGTCTGGGACGCCCTGGAGCACGTGATCCGGGAGCACCCGGTGATGTTGAACCGGGCCCCCACGCTCCATCGGCTGGGCATCCAGGCCTTCGAGCCCATGCTGGTGGAGGGCGAGGCGATCAAGATCCACCCGCTCGTCTGCGCCGCCTTCAACGCCGACTTCGACGGGGACCAGATGGCGGTGCATGTGCCGCTGTCGCCCGAGGCGCAACTCGAGGCCCGGCTGCTCATGTGGGCCCCCTACAACGTGCTGTCGCCTGCCAACGGGACGCCCGTGGCGGCCCCCAGCCAGGACATCGTCATCGGCTGCTACTATCTCACCAGGGAGAAGCCCGGGCAGAAGGGCGAGGGGATGACCTTCGCCGACATGGACGAGGTCCGGGCCGCCTACGACGCCGAAGAGGTGGGGCTCCTGGCCAAGATCACAATGCGCTGGAACGGGGAGCGCCTCGAGACCACGGTGGGCCGTGTCCTCTTCAACGAGATCCTGCCGCGGGAGCTGCGCTTCATGAACCAGGAGATGAACAAGCGCGAGCTGACGCGCCTGGTCTCCCAGTGCTACTACCTGCTGGGAAACAGCGAGACGGTGAAGCTCCTGGACGCCCTCAAGGACCTGGGCTTCCGCTACGCCACGCTGGCCGGGATCTCCATCGGGGTGGACGATCTGCACATCCCGGCTAACAAGGAAGAGATCATCGGCGAGGCCACCCGCGAGGTGGTCAAGGTCGAGAAGGAGTACCAGGACGGCCTGATCACCAAGGGGGAGCGGTACAACAAGATCATCGACATCTGGACCCACGTCACCGAGCGGGTGTCGGATGAGATGTTCAAGGAGTTCGAGAGGCACGAGCAGGACGAGTTCAACCCCGTGTTCATGATGGCCGATTCGGGGGCCCGGGGCAGCCGCCAGCAGATCCGCCAGCTGGCCGGGATGCGGGGCCTCATGGCCAAGCCGTCGGGCGAGATCATCGAGACCCCCATCACCGCCAACTTCCGGGAGGGCCTCACCGTCCTCCAGTACTTCATCTCGACCCACGGGGCGCGGAAGGGTCTGGCGGACACCGCCCTTAAGACCGCCGACTCGGGGTATCTCACCCGGCGCTTGGTGGACGTGGCCCAGGACATGATCGTGACCGAGTTGGACTGCGGCACCCCCAACGGCATCTGGGTCACGCCGCTCATCGAGGGAGGAGAGATCATCCAGCCCCTGCGGGACCGCATCCTGGGCCGGGTGCCTCTGGAGGACGTGGTGGATCCCTTCACCGGCGAGGTCCTGGCCCGGGCCAACGAGGAGATCGTCGAGCTTCTGGCCAGCAAGATCGAGAACGCCGGCATTGACCGGATGCGGATCCGCTCGGTGCTCACCTGCGAGGCCCGCCGCGGGTGCTGCGTGAAGTGCTACGGCCGCAACCTGGCCACGGGGCGCCTCGTGGAGCTAGGGGAGGCGGTGGGGGTTTTGGCTGCCCAGTCCATCGGCGAGCCCGGGACGCAGCTCACCATGCGCACCTTCCACATCGGCGGCACGGCCATGCGGGGCACGGAGCAGACCCAGCACGAGAGCAAAGCGCCCGGGACCGTCCGGTTCCAGAACCTCCGCACCGTCAAGACCGCCAGCGGCGACCTGGTGGTCATGAACCGGAACGGCACCATCGCCATCGTGGACGAGAAGGGCCGGACCAAGGACACCTACCAGCCGGTCTACGGCGCCCGCCTGAAGGTCGAGGCGGGCCGGCAGATCGCGTTGGGGCAGGTCTTGGCGGAGTGGGATCCCTTCACCACCTCCATCCTGACAGAGCACACCGGGACGGTCCACTTCCGGGACATGATCGACGGAGTCACCATGAAGGAGGAGGTGGACGAGGTCACCGGGCTGTCCCAGAATGTCATCGTCGAGCACAGGACCAAGGAGGAGCTGCAGCCGCGCATCTCCATCAAGGACAGCGGCGGGTCCACGGTGTTCAAGTCCCAGATCCCGGTGGGGGCGCACCTGATGGTGACGGACGGCCAGACCGTGGCGGCCGGGGACTTTCTGGCCAAGATCCCGCGCGAGACGACCAAGACCAAGGACATCACCGGCGGCCTCCCCCGGGTGGCGGAGCTCTTCGAGGCGCGGAAGCCCAAGGACCCCGCCATCATATCCGAGATCGATGGCGGGGTGCAGTTCGCGGGCATCGTGAAGGGCCTGCGCAAGATTGAAATCATGGGCGAGGGGGACTCCACGAAGGAATACCTCATCCCCCGCGGCAAGCACGTGACCGTCCTGGAGGGGGACGAGGTCAAGGCGGGCGATCCGCTGATGGACGGGCCCATCGACCCGCACGACATCCTGCACGTCAAGGGCGTGGAGGCCCTCCAGAAGTACCTGGTGAACGAGGTCCAGGAGGTCTACCGCCTCCAGGGCGTGAACATCAACGACAAGCACGTCGAGGTGATCGTCCGCCAGATGCTGCGGCGCGTGCGGGTCGAGGGCGTGGGGGGCACCAACTTCCTGGTGGGGGAGCACGTGGACAAGGCCCTCTTCGAGGAGGAGAACCGGCGGGTGCGCGCGGCCGGCGGCGAGCCGGCCACCGCCGAGGCCATGCTCCTGGGGATCACCAAGGCCTCCCTCAGCACCGACAGCTTCATCTCGGCCGCCTCGTTCCAGGAGACGACCAAGGTCCTCACCGAGGCCAGCATCAACGGCTTCCGGGACGAGCTGCGCGGCCTGAAGGAGAACGTCATCATGGGCCGCCTGATCCCGGCGGGCACGGGCATGCGGTGGTATCGCGAGACACGCATCGCCACCCCCGAGGACCCGGCGCCGCGCCCGGAGGAGGCCGAGGCGGCCGCCCACCAGGAGGCGGCGGCCGAGATCCTGCAGACCATGGACGTCACGTTGTCATAGGGTCCGCGGGTGCCAGAATCCCCTTGACAAGTCGGGGTCGACCGCGTAGACTGCGCCGGTTTTGCTGACGCTAACGGAAGCCGAGACATGCCGACCATCACGCAACTCGTCCGCCGCGGCCGGCGGCAGATTCACAAGAAAGAGAAGGCCCCCGCCCTGCAGGCCTGCCCGCAGAAGCGGGGGGTGTGCGTGCGCGTCTACACGACGACGCCGAAGAAGCCCAACTCGGCCCTCCGCAAGGTCGCCCGCGTCCGGCTGACCAACGGGATCGAGGTCACCACCTACATCCCCGGGGTTGGCCACAACCTGCAGGAGCACTCCATCGTGCTCATCCGGGGTGGCCGCGTGAAGGATCTGCCCGGGGTCCGCTACCACGTGATCCGGGGCACACTGGATACCGCGGGGGTGGCGGACCGGAGGCAGGGGCGCTCCCTGTACGGAGCCAAGCGACCCAAGGCTAGCTAAAGGAGCCGGCACTGGACAGCCCGGGGCACATCCGGGCCTTCAGTGCCGGTTTTCTTCTCTGCCGGGATGCCGCCGGAAGGGCGGCGGGGTGGCCCCGGGAGGATGTCCCCGAGGGCGAGGAGTCGCGGATGCCGAGGCGCAAGGTTGCCGAAAAACGGGATGTCCTGCCAGATCCCGTGTACGGTCACAAGCTGGTGACCAAGTTCGTGAACTCGATGATGGGCAATGGCAAGCGGAGCACCGCCGAGCGGATCTTCTACGGGGCCATGCGGGTCATCGAGGATCGGACCAAGATGGACGCCCAGAAGCTCTTCAAGCAGGCGGTGGACAACGTGAAGCCGGTGCTGGAGGTGAAGTCGCGCCGCGTGGGCGGCGCCACCTACCAGGTCCCGGTGGAGGTGCGGGCAGAGCGCCGCACCTCGCTGGCGTTGCGCTGGATCATCGGCTTTGCGGGCAAGCGCACCGAGAAGACCATGCAGGAGCGGCTGGCGGCGGAGGTGATCGAGGCGGCCAACAACCGGGGCGCCTCGGTGAAGAAGCGAGAAGACACCCACAAGATGGCCGAGGCGAACAAGGCCTTCGCCCACTATCGGTGGTAAAGACGACGGTCCGCCTTCGGCGGACCGCAGGGACGCTATCGTGGCTGAGACGTATCTGCTGGAGCGCACTCGCAACATCGGCATCATGGCCCACATCGATGCCGGCAAGACCACCACGACCGAGCGGATCCTCTACTACACGGGGAAGACCCACAAGATCGGCGAGGTGGACGAGGGCTCCACCGAGATGGACTGGATGGAGCAGGAGAAGGAGCGGGGGATCACCATCACCGCCGCGGCCACGACCTGCTTCTGGGGCGACCACCGGATCAACCTCATCGACACCCCCGGGCACGTGGACTTCACCGTGGAGGTAGAGCGCTCCCTGCGGGTCCTGGACGGGGCCATCGCCGTCTTCGACGCCGTGGCGGGGGTGGAGCCGCAGTCCGAGACGGTCTGGCGTCAGGCGGATAAGTACCGCGTCCCGCGGCTGGCCTTCATCAACAAGATGGACCGGACCGGTGCCGACTTCGATCGGGCGGTGGCCATGATCGCCGAGCGGCTGGGGGCCAACCCGGTCTGCGTCCAGCTCCCCTACGGCAAGGAAGACCGGCTGAAGGGGGTCATCGACATCGTCCACATGAAGGCCATCGTCTGGGAGGAGGAGACGCTGGGCGCCGCCTTTCACGACGAGGAGATCCCGGCCCACCTGCGGGAGGCCGCTCTCCGAGCCCGGGAGAAGCTGCTCGAGGCCGTGGCGGAGCAGGACGAGCGGCTCATGCACAAGTACCTGGAGGGGGAGGCCCTCACGCCCGAGGAGATCCAGGCCGCGCTTCGGCGGGCGACCCTCCGCCTCACGGCCGTGCCGGTGCTGTGCGGGGCGTCATTCCGGAACAAGGGGGTCCAGCCCCTTCTGGACGCGGTGGTGGCCTACCTGCCCTCGCCGCTGGATCTGCCTCCGGTGGAGGGGCGGAACCCCAAGAGCGGCCAGGTGGAGCAGCGCAAGGCCAGCGAGAGCGAACCCTTCTCCGCCCTGGTCTTCAAGATCATGGCGGATCCCTACGTGGGGCAGCTGGCCTACTTCCGGGTCTACTCGGGCGCCCTGGACTCCGGGTCCTACATCTTCAACTCCACCCGGGGGGCCAAGGAGCGGATCGGGCGGCTCCTCCGGATGCACGCCAACAAGCGCGAGGAGATCAAGCGGGTGGCGGCCGGCGACATCGCGGCCGCGGTGGGCCTCCGGAACGCCAAGACGGGGGACACGTTGTGCCTGGAGAGCCGGCCCATCGTGCTGGAGGCCATAGAGTTCCCCGAGCCGGTGATCTCTGTGGCCATCGAGCCTAAGACCAAGGAGGGCCAGGAGCGGCTGTCGCTGGCGCTGGCGGCCCTGGCCAACGAGGACCCCACCTTCCGGACGACCACGGACGAGGAGATGGGACAGACCATCATCTCGGGCATGGGGGAGCTGCACCTGGAGATCATCGTGGACCGCCTCCTGCGGGAATTCAGGGTCGAGGCTAACGTGGGCAAGCCCCAGGTGGCCTACCGCGAGACGCTGACCGCGTCCGTGTCGGCCGAGGGACGCTTCATCCGCCAGACGGGCGGGCGCGGCCAGTACGGCCACGTGAAGATCCAGGTCGAGCCGTTCCCGGGGGGCGGCTTCGAGTTCGTCAACAAGATCGTGGGCGGGACGATCCCCAAGGAGTACATCCCGGCCGTGGAGAAGGGCGTCAAGGAGGCCATGGAGGGTGGCGTCCTGGCGGGGTATCCGCTGGTGGATTCCCGGGTGATCCTCGTGGATGGATCCTACCACGAGGTGGACTCGTCGGAGATGGCCTTCAAGATCGCCGGGTCCATGGCCTTCAAGGATGGGGCGCGGCGGGCCAAGCCGATCCTGCTGGAGCCCCTCATGCGCTTCGACATCATCGTCCCGGAGGAGTTCATCGGGCAGGTGATCGGCGACCTGAATTCGCGGCGCGGGCGCGTCCTGGAGATCGAAGCCCGCCCGGCGGCGCAGGTCATCCGGTGCGAGGTGCCGCTGGCGGAGCTGTTCGCGTACGCCACCGATCTCCGCTCCGCCACCCAGGGGCGGGCCAGCCATACCCCGCTCCAGTTCGCCCGGCACGAGGCCGTGCCGGTGCAGATCGCCGAGGAGATCATCGCCCGGATGGGCGGTCGCGCGGTAGCGTAGGCACCCCCGCCCCGCCCCCGCGCTGGCGGCGCGGGGGCGGGGCGGGGCAGAGGGCCTCGGGGCGAGGCCCCGTCAGAGGGAGAGTTCCATGGCCAAAGCGAAGTTCGAGCGGACGAAGGAGCACATGAACATCGGGACCATCGGCCACATCGACCACGGGAAGACCACCCTCACCGCGGCGATCACCAAGGCCCTCGGGTTCAAGAACCCGAAGGTGAGCTTCGTCCCCTTCGACCAGATCGACAAGGCCCCCGAGGAGCGGGAGCGGGGCATCACCATCGCCATCGCCCACGTGGAGTACGAGACGGACAAGCGCCACTACGCCCACGTGGACTGCCCGGGGCACGCGGATTACATCAAGAACATGATCACCGGGGCGGCCCAGATGGACGGGGCCATCCTGGTGGTGGCCGCCTCCGAGGGCCCCATGCCCCAGACCCGGGAGCACATCCTCCTGGCCCGCCAGGTCGGGGTCCCCTCCATGCTGGTCTTCCTGAACAAGGTGGACATGCTGGACGACCCCGAGCTCATGGAGCTGGTGGAGCTGGAGGTCCGGGAGCTGCTCACCCAGTACGGCTTCCCCGGGGACGAGATCCCCATCGTGAAGGGCTCCGCCTTGAAGGCCCTCCAGTCGAGTAGCACCGACCCCAAGGCCCCCGAGTACGCCTGCATCTACGAGCTCATGGCCGCCGTGGACGGCTACTTCCCCACCCCCAAGCGGGAGATCGACAAGCCCTTCCTCATGCCGGTGGAGGACGTCTTCACCATCTCCGGCCGGGGCACCGTGGTCACCGGCCGGGTGGAGCGCGGGGTGGTCAAGGTCGGCGAGGAGGTGGAGATCATCGGCCTCCGGGAGACCCAGAAGACGGTCTGCACCGGGGTGGAGATGTTCCGGAAGCTCCTCGACCAGGGCCAGGCCGGGGACAACATCGGGGTGCTCCTCCGGGGGGTCAAGCGCGAGGAGGTGGAGCGGGGCCAGGTGGTGGCCAAGCCCGGCAGCATCACCCCCCACATGAAGTTCCAGGCCGAGGCCTACATCCTCACCAAGGAGGAGGGCGGCCGGCACACCCCCTTCTTCGACGGCTACCGCCCCCAGTTCTACTTCCGGACCACGGATGTCACCGGGGTGGTGCGCCTCCCCGAGGGGACCGAGATGGTCATGCCCGGGGACAATGCGCGCCTCACGGTGGAGCTCATCCAGCCCATCGCCATGGAGAAGGAGCTCCGCTTCGCCATCCGGGAGGGCGGCCGCACCGTGGGCGCGGGCGTGGTGAGCGAGGTGGTGGCGTAGCGGTCCCGTGCTGGCGGGACGGCCGGTGCGCTTCGCAGCTCGCGCACCCGGCGGCGAGACACTGAGGAGCTGCTGGCGACATCTCAGACGGGAACAGGCGGAAACGAAGGGGCAGGGTAGCTGCCGGGTACCGCGATGGATAACCAGAAGATCCGCATCAAGCTCAAGGCATACGATCACCGGCTGCTGGACCAGGCGGTGAAGGACATCGTGGGAACGGTGCAGCGCTCCGGCGCCCTGATCTCCGGCCCCGTGCCCCTGCCCACCAAGATCAGCCGGTACACGGTGCTCCGCTCGCCGCACGTGGACAAGAAATCCCGGGAGCAGTTCGAGATCCGGACCCACGTGCGCATGATGGACATCGTCCAACCCACCCCGCAGACGGTGGACCAGCTCATGCGGCTGGACCTCCCGGCCGGGGTGGACGTCGAAATCAAACTCTGAGCACGGTGCGTGAGACCATGGCGATCGGGCTGTTGGGACGCAAGGTAGGAATGACCCAGATCTTCGAGGAGCACGGGAAGGCCGTGCCCGTCACGGTCATCCAGGCCGGGCCCTGCCCCGTGGTCCAGAAGAAGACCGCGGGTCGGGACGGGTACGAGGCGATCCAGATCGGCTTCGGCGCCGAGGCGAAGCCGGCGCGCCTCACGCGCCCCGTGCGGGGCCACTTCGACAAGGTGCAGGTGCCCTACCAGCGCCACCTGCGGGAGATCCGCCTGCGCGGGGGAGAGGGGGATTTCCAGGTCGGCCAGGTCCTGACGGTGGCCCTGTTCGCGGCGGGCGACCGGGTGCGGGTCACGGGCATCACCAAGGGCCGCGGCTTCCAGGGCGGCGTGAAGCGCTGGGGATACCGCGGGGGACCCAAGACCCACGGGTCCATGTTCCACAGGGCGCCCGGCTCCATCGGGGCATCCTCCTACCCCTCCCGGGTCTTCCGCGGGCACCACATGCCGGGCCACATGGGCGCGGCCCAGCAGACGGTCCGCGGCCTCCGGGTGGTCTCGGTGGATCCGGAAAAGAATCTGCTGCTCGTCCGGGGGGCGATCCCCGGGCCGACGGGCGGTTTGCTGACGATCCGAAAGGGCAAATGAGGGGCCGGCTTCTCCTTGGATGAGGCGTCCCCCGGCACGGGGGGCAACGACGATGGCGACAACCGTGGATGTGGTCAACGCGAACAATGAAAAGGTGGACAGCCTCGAGCTGCCCGAAGCAGTCTTCGGCGCCCCGGTGAAGTCCCACCTCTTGCACGATGTCGTCCGGATGCAGTTGGCCAACCGCCGACAGGGCACCGCGGACACCAAGGGACGCGCGGAGGTCTCCGGGGGCGGCAAGAAGCCCTGGAAGCAAAAGGGCACGGGCCGGGCGCGGGCGGGGACGATCCGCTCGCCCCTGTGGCGGCACGGCGGGACCACTTTCGGGCCTCACCCCCGGGACTACGGGTTTCAGGTACCCAAGGCGGTGCGCCGCCAGGCGCTGTGCGGGGCGCTCAGCGCCAAGGCGGAGGCAGGCGCCATTCGCGTCCTGGAATCGCTGAGCCTGGAGAAGCCGAGCACCAAGGCCATGCGCAGCCTCCTCCAGGGCGTGGGGGCGCAAGGGAAGGCGCTGGTGGTCCTGCCCGGGCGGGACGAGGTGCTGGAGAAGTCGGTGCGGAATCTCCCCCAGGTTCGCATCCTCACGGTCCAGGGGCTGAACGTCTACGACATCCTGAAGGCGGACACCCTGATCATGACGCCCGAGGGCGTCCACACGCTCCGGGAGGTGCTGGCGGCATGAAAGCACATCAGGTGGTGCTGAAGCCGCTCCTGACCGAGAAGGGGACCCGCCTGAAGGAAGAGGGGAACCAGTATCTCTTCCGGGTGGCGAAGACGGCCAACAAGGTCGAGATCAAGCAGGCCATCCAGCAACTCTTCAAGGTCACCGTCCTGGATGTTCGCACGGCGCGGGTGCGGGGGAAGGTCAAGCGGCTCGGCCGCTTCCAGGGCCGGAGGCCGGACTGGAAGAAGGCCATGGCCACCTTGAAGGAAGGCGATTCGATCGAGCTGTACGAGGGCGTGTAACGGATTGCCGATTGTAGATTGGTGATTGTGGATTGTTGAAGGACGGTTGACGATGCCTGTGAGAAAGTACCGACCCACATCGCCGGGGCGCCGCTTCCAGAGCGTTTCCACCTTCGAAGAGGTCACCAAGCGGGCGCCGGAGAAGTCGCTCCAGGTGCCGCTCCGGAAGACCGCGGGGCGCAACGCCCTGGGACGCGTGACCTGCCGGCACCGGGGCGGCGGGCACAAGCGGATGTACCGGCTGATCGACTTCCGGCGGGAGAAGCACAACATCCCGGCCCGGGTCGCCGCCATCGAGTACGATCCGAACCGGTCCTCGCGGATCGCGCTCCTGCACTACGCCGACGGGGAGAAGCGGTACATCCTGGCGCCCCTGGGGCTCAATGTGGGGGACCGGGTGATGTCCGGCCCCGAGGCCGAGGTGCGGGTGGGCAACGCCCTGCCGCTCCGGAACATCCCGGTGGGCGTGACCGTGCACAACGTCGAGCTCCAGCCGGGCAAGGGGGCCCAGCTCGTCCGCACGGCCGGCGCCACGGCCCAGTTCGTGGCCAAGGAGGGGGAGTACGGCCTCCTCCGATTGCCCTCGGGAGAAATGCGCAAGGTGCGCCTCACGTGCATGGCCACGATCGGCCAGGTGGGCAATCTGGACCACGAGAACGTGTCCATCGGCAAGGCAGGGCGCTCCCGCTGGCTGGGGATCCGCCCCTCCGTCCGGGGCGTGGCCATGAACCCCCACGACCATCCGCTGGGCGGCGGCGAGGGGAAGAGCTCCGGTGGTCGTCACCCGTGCAGCCCGTGGGGAAAGCTCGAGGGGAAGACGCGGGCGAAGGGGAAGCCCTCCGACCGCTACATCGTCAAGCGGCGCAAGTAGTCCCGCTCCTAGCGGGACGGGGTAGGGAGGTCACGTGTCGCGATCGCTGAAGAAGGGGCCATACGTTGACCCGAAGCTCTTGAAGAAGATCGAGGCGCTGAACCGGGCGCGAGAGAAGAAGGTCTTCAAGACTTGGTCCCGGCGTTCCACCATTGTGCCCGAGTTCATCGGCCACACCCTGGCGATCCACAACGGGAAGAAGTTCATCCCGGTGTACCTCACGGAGAACATGGTCGGCCACAAGCTGGGTGAATTCTCCCCCACCCGCACATTCCGCGGGCACGGGGCCCATACCGCCAAGTCCAGGGCGCTGAAGTAGTGCGGCGAGCCGGAAGTCGGAGACTGGAGGCCGGACCGGCCTCCAGCGCTCGAGGAAACGCAGCCGAGGCTGAGCAATGGCAGAGGCGAGAGCAGTTGCACGGTTCGTCCGAGTGCCGCCGCGCAAAGCGCGGCTGGTGGCGGACCTGATCCGGGGCCAGGACGTGAACAGCGCCCTGGTGCAGGTGCAGGTGGCCAAGCGGCAGGCGGCGCGCGTGGTGGAGAAGGTGCTACGCTCGGCCATGGCCAACGCCACCCAGAATCATGGAATGCGCGACGTGGACCGGCTGGTGGTGGCTGAAGCCTTCGTGAACGAGGGTCCGACGGCAAAGCGCATCCAGCCCCGGGCCATGGGGCGGGCCTTCCGGATCCGGAAGCGGACGAGCCACATCACCATCGTGCTGCGGGAGCGGGAAGAGCGCTGACGCGGAGATTTGCCGGAGAGATCTGGGAGTCCTCTGGACCAAATGACCAATGACCAATTCCTAATGACCAATGATGGTGAGCGCGCCAAGCGCGCTGTCAGCAGACCCCATCCAAGCTCTGCCCGCGATTGGTCATTGGCCATTGCCCGGGCTTATTCGCGAAGGCCTTCGCGAATAAGCTGAGCGAATAGGGAGGTCGGCGTGGGACAAAAGACGCACCCCCTGGGGTTCCGCCTGGGGGTCATCAAGACGTGGCGCTCCCGGTGGTTTGCGGGCAAGAACTATGCCGAGCTGCTCCACGAGGACCTGCGGCTCCGTAGGTACATCAAGGAGCGGCTGTACCACTCGGGGGTGTCGCGCATCGAGATCGAGCGGAAGGCGGACCAGCTGCGCATCATCATCCACACCGCCCGGCCGGGGATCATCATCGGCAAGAAGGGGTCCGAGGTCGAGAAGCTCCGGGCGGAACTCTCGCGAATGACCAAAAAGGAAGTCCGCCTGGACATCGAGGAAGTGCGCAAGGCCGAGCTGGATGCCCAGCTCGTGGCCGAGCAGATCGCCCAGCAGCTCGAACGGCGCGTGGCCTTCCGGCGGGCCATGAAGAAGGCGGTCCAGTCGGCCCTCCGGCTCGGCGCCCAGGGGGTCAAGGTGGCCTGCGCCGGACGGCTGGCCGGCGCCGAGATCGCGCGCTCCGAATGGTACCGGGAGGGCCGGGTCCCGCTGCACACACTGCGGGCGGACATCGATTTCGGGCTGACCACGGCCAGGACCACCTACGGGGCCATCGGCGTGAAGGCCTGGGTCTGCCACGGCGAGGTGCTCCCCGAGACGCTGGGGGTGGAGAGCAAGCCGCCGGAGCGCCTGCGGGAGCTGCGGACCCCATCGGATCGCCCCCGGCGCCCCCGCGGCCCTGGCGCCCCGGCTCCCCGAAGGTAAATGACAGGATGCGGAGCAGCGCATGCTAGTTCCCAAGCGCGTCAAGTATCGGAAGCAACAGCGGGGCCGGCGGTCGGGCATCGCCACCCGCGGGAGCACGCTGGTCTTCGGCCAGTACGGCCTCAAGGCCCTGGAAGCCGCCTGGATCACGAACCGGCAGATCGAGGCCGCCCGCCGGGCCATGACCCGCTACGTCAAACGGGGCGGTAAGGTCTGGATCCGCATCTTTCCGGATAAGCCCATCACGGCCAAGCCGGCCGAGACCCGCATGGGGAAGGGGAAAGGTGCGCCGGTGGGCTGGGTGGCCGTGGTGAAGCCGGGCCGGATCCTGTACGAGATGGAGGGGATCCCGGAGGCGGAGGCGAAGGAGGCCATGCGGTTGGCGGCCATGAAGCTGCCCATCGCCACGCGCTTCGTCTCGCGAAAAGCATTGGGGGTGGCGGGCGGATGAAGTACACCGAGCTGAAGGACCTGACCCGGGAGGAGCTGCGCCAGAAAGAGGCCGAGCTCACCGACGAGCTTTTCAAGCTGCGCCTCCGCCAGGCTACGACGCAGCTGGAGAATCCCATGCGGATCCGGCGGCTCCGCCGTGACATCGCCCGGATTCAGACGGCACAGCGCGCCCTCGTCGATGTGGCACCGACCATGCCGCCGGCCGCGGGGCCGACGAAGGCGCCCGCCAAGGGAGGATCCTAGATGGCGGAATCTCCAGGACCAGAGCGGAACCGACGCCAGGCGGTCGTCGGGACCGTCGTGAGCGACAAGATGCAGAAGACCGTGGTGGTGGAGATCGCCCGGCTGGTGCGCCACCAGGGATACAGCAAGATGGTCCGGCGCCAGACCCGGGTGAAGGCCCATGACGAACAGGGCGCCTGCCATGAGGGCGATACGGTCCGCCTGATGGAGACCCGCCCGCTCTCCAAGGACAAGCGGTGGCGCGTGATCGAGGTGCTGGAGCGGGCAGTCTAGGTCTCCCGCAGGCCGTCCGTCCTGCTGGAGGGAGAGGGAGTGCGGGGCAAGGCGGCGGCAAGGGAAAGAGCAGGGTTCACCAATGATCGGCCTCCGAACGATCCTGGATGTCGCTGACAACTCCGGGGCCAAGCGCATCTCGCTGATCAAGGTCCTGGGAGGCTCGGCCAAGCGCTATGCGCGGGTGGGGGATATCATCGTCGCCAACGTGAAGGAGGCGATCCCCGAGGGCGCCGTGAAGAAGGGGGCGGTCGTCAAGGCCGTCGTCGTGCGGACGGTGAAGGAGCAGCGGCGCGCCGACGGGACCTACATCAAGTTCGACCGGAACGCCGCCGTCCTCATCAATGAGCACAACGATCCGGTGGGGACCCGCATCTTCGGGCCGGTGGCCCGCGAGCTGCGCGAGGCCAGGTTCATGAAGATCATCTCCCTGGCACCCGAAGTGATCTAGAGGCGTCCGGGCACGTCTCACGTTTCACCATTCACGTTTCACGAGGTTTCCCATGGGTGTCGGGCACCGGCTGGCGGTCAGGAAGAACGATCAGGTCGAGGTGATCGCAGGCAAGGACAAGGGGAAACGGGGCAAGGTCCTGCGCGTCCTCCCCAAGCTGGACAAGGTCCTGGTGGAGAAGATCAACTTCGTGAAGCGCCACACCAAACCGGGCCGGATCGGCCAGCAGGGGGGCATCCTGGAGCGGGAGAATCCCCTCCACGTCAGCAACGTCCAGCTGGTGTGCGGCAAGTGTGACCGCCCGGTCCGGGTCGGCCGCACGGAGCTGGCGGATGGGCGCACGGTGCGAGTGTGCCGCGAGTGCGGCGAGACGATGGATTAAGCCATGGCGGACAAGGCAGAGCGCAAGGCCCGGGCCCAGGGGGCGGCCCAGGCGGCCAAGGCTGGCAAGGGGGAGCGAGCGGCCAAGGGGAAGCCCGAAGCCGCCCCAGCGGCTCCGCAGGTCCTGCGCGTCCCCGCGCGGCTCCGGGAACGCTACCGGGCCGAGATCGTTCCGAGCCTGATGAAGCAGTTCAACTACGCGAACCGGATGCAGGTCCCGGAGGTCACGAAGGTCGTCATCAACATGGGCCTGGGAGAGGCGGTGGGCAACGTCAAGGTCATCGACGCCGCCGTGGAGGAGCTGTCGGTCATCACCGGCCAGAAGCCCGTGGTCACCCGGGCCCGGAAATCCGAGGCCGCCTTCAAGCTCCGGGCGGGCATGCCCATCGGCTGCAAGGTGACCCTCCGGGGAGAGCGGATGTACGAGTTCCTGGACCGGCTGCTCTCCGTGGCCCTGCCCCGCATCCGCGACTTCCGCGGGGTGCCGACCAAGTCGTTCGACGGCCGGGGCAACTACGCCCTGGGGATCCAGGAGCAGCTCATCTTTCCCGAGATCCGGTACGACAAGGTGGACATGACCCGGGGGATGGACGTCTGCATCGAGACCTCGGCCAAGACCGACGAGGAGGCCCGGGCCCTGCTCACGCACCTCGGGTTTCCATTCCGCAAGTAGGCGAGAGGCGCCATGGCCAAAACCTGTCTGATCCTGAAGCAGCAGCGAGCGCCCAAGTTCTCCGTGCGCCGCTACAACCGGTGCCGGATCTGTGGGCGCCCGCGAGGCTACCTGCGGAAGTTCCAGATGTGCCGCATCTGCTTCCGCACCCTGGCCCTGCGAGGCGAGATCCCCGGCGTCATCAAGGCCTCCTGGTAGGCCCCGCGGTGCGGGGCGATCCCAGGACGAGTCGAGTTCCGGCGCCCGCGGGGCGTCGGTGGAGTCGCGCATGTCAATGACGGACCCGATCGCGGATATGCTGACCCGGATCCGGAACGCCAACCAGGCGCTCCTGGAGAAGGTGGACATCCCGGCCTCCCGCTTCAAGGTTGAGGTCGCCAAGGTCCTGAAGGCCGAGGGCTTCATCCGGGCGTACAAGCTGATCGACGGCAACAAACAGGGGATCCTGCGCATCTACCTGAAGTTCGGGCCGGGCAACGAGCGGGTGATCCTGGGTCTCCGGCGGGTGAGCCGGCCGGGACTTCGCGTGTACCGCAAGGCCACCCGGATCCCCACCGTGATGAGCGGGATGGGGGTGGTGATCCTGTCCACGCCCCAGGGCCTCATGACCGGGAAGGCGGCCCGGCAACGGTCCCTGGGCGGTGAGGTCTTGTGTTACGTCTGGTAGGTTCGGTTCCCCGGGCGCGGGTCGCACCGGATCCGCGGTCTGGCGCCGCTGACGGCGGGGAGCGTTGAAGGCATGTCACGCATCGGCAAGCTTCCCATCCCGATCCCGGACGCGGTGCACGTGGAGGTGTCCGACCACACGGTCACGGTGAAAGGGCCGAAGGGGACGCTCAGCCTGACCGCGCATTCCGCCATCGACGTCCAGGTCAAGGATCGGCAGGTCGTCTGCGGGCGGCCGTCGGACCAGAAGTTTCACAAGGCTCTCCACGGCCTCACCCGGACCCTCATCGCCAACATGGTGGAAGGGGTGACCAAGGGATTCGAGCGGAAGCTGGAGTTGGTGGGCGTGGGGTACCGGGCGGCGGTCCAGGGGCAGAACCTGAGTCTCGCCTTGGGGTACTCCCATCCCATTATCTATCCGGTGCCACCCGGCATCCGGATCGAGGTGAAGGACCAGACCCAACTCACGGTGAGCGGCACGGACAAGCAGCTCGTGGGAGCCGTGGCCGCCAAGCTCCGCAGCTTCCGGCCGCCCGAACCCTACAAGGGGAAGGGCGTGAAGTACGCCGAGGAGCGGATCCGGCGCAAGGCCGGGAAGACCGGCGCGAAGTAACGCGCGACAGGTAAGGGGCGGGATGGGGACCCGCCCGGGAGACGATCCAGCGTGGCATCCGGGCTTGGCAAGCGAGAAGCGCGGCAGCGCCGGCACCGCCGGGTTCGCCGCCTGGTGCGGGGAACAACCGAGCGGCCCCGCCTGTGCGTTTTCAAGAGCGCCCGCCACATCTACGCCCAGATCGTCAACGACGAGGAGGGCCGCACGCTGGTGGCCGCCTCGACACTCTCCAAGGAGTTGCCGAAATCGGGTGACCGGGTCAAGAAGGCCGAGGCGGCCAAGGCCGTGGGGACCCTGGTGGCGGAGAAGGCGCTGGCCAGCGGGATCCAGGCGGTGGTGTTCGATCGGGGCGGCTACCCGTTCCACGGGCGGGTCAAGGCCCTGGCGACCGCGGCCCGAGACAGGGGGTTAAAGTTTTGATGGTCGGTGCACGGACGGTCCAGCGCATCAGTTCCGAGGGGCTGCGCCTCATGGAGCGCGTGGTCCACATCAACCGGGTGGCCAAGGTGGTCAAGGGCGGGCGGCGCTTCAGCTTCAGCGCCCTGGTGGTCGTGGGCGACCAGGCGGGCCACGTGGGGATGGGTCTGGGAAAGGCCAATGAGGTTCCCGAGGCCATCCGCAAGGGCATCGATGAGGCTAAGAAGAGCCTGATCAAGGTAGCGCTCAAGGACAGCACCATCCCGCATGAGATCCTGGGCGTATACGGGGGCGGCCGCGTCCTGCTCAAGCCCGCCTCGCCCGGGACCGGCATCGTGGCGGGTGGCGCGGCCCGGAAGGTGCTCGAGGTGGTCGGCGTGCGGGATGTCCTGTCCAAGTCGTTGGGCTCCGACAATTCCCACAACGTGGTGAAGGCGACCCTCGCGGGCCTGCAGGCGCTTCGCTCCTTCGAGGAGGTGGCGCGAGTGCGCGGGCGGGAGGCGCCGCCCGCGGCACCGGCGCGGGCAGCCGCCGCGCCGCTTGCCGCCGAACCGCCGGCCGCCGTCGGCGAAGGAGCCCAGCCGTGAGCGGACAGCTCAAGATCACACTCCGCCGCAGCCGGATCGGGAGCACGCCCAGGCAGCGCGAGGTGCTGCGCGGCCTCGGGCTCCGCCGCATCAATTCCAGCGTGCTGCGGCCGGACGATCCCGCCATCCGCGGCATGGTGACCAAGGTGTCCCACCTGGTGGAGGTGGAGCCCGTCCCCGACGTGAGGCGTGAGGCTTCGTCGTGAGCTCAGCCGAACGGGGTGAGGAGTGAGGCGGGAACAGCGATGAAACTGCATGAGTTAAAGGCGCCGGCGGGTTCCCGCAGGCGGCGCAAGATCGTGGGACGCGGCCCCGGCTCGGGCCACGGCCAGACCTCGGGGCGCGGGGAGAAGGGACAGAAGGCGCGCTCCGGCGGGAGCAGCCGGCCCTGGTTCGAGGGCGGCCAACTGCCGCTGCACCGCCGCGTCCCCAAGCGCGGGTTCACCAACATCTTCCGGAAGGAGTACGCGATCCTGAACGTGAAGGACCTGGAACGCTTCGAGGCGGGTGCATCGGTCACGCCGGCCACGTTGGCCGAAGCGGGCCTGGTGCGAACCGTGGGCATTCCCGTCAAGATCCTGGGAGAGGGGAGTCTCAGCAAGGCCCTGGCGGTGTCGGCCCATCGATTCTCGAAGAGTGCGGCGGAGAAGATCCGGGCGGCGGGCGGCACCCTCGAGGTCATCGCGTCGTGATCGAGCAGTTCCGCAATATCTTCCGCGTCCCCGAGCTGAAGCGGCGGGTGCTCTTCACCTGCCTGCTCCTGATCGTGTACCGCATCGGGGCGCACGTTCCCACGCCCGGCATCGACGCCCACGCCCTGGCCCGCTTCTTCGAACAGCAGGCCGGAACCCTGTTGGGCTTCTTCGACCTGTTCTCCGGCGGGGCCCTGCGACGCCTGTCGGTGTTCGCCCTGGGCATCATGCCGTACATCTCCGCCTCCATCATCCTGCAGCTCCTGGCGGTGGTGGTCCCCGCCCTGGAGAAGCTCCAGAAGGAGGGGGAGCAGGGGCGCAAGAAGATCACCCAGTACACCCGGTACGGCACGGTGGCCCTCTCGGCCATCCAGGGGCTGGGGATCGCGGTGGGCCTGGAGAGCATGCAGGTCGGCGGGGCCACGGTGGTGCTGAACCCCGGCTGGGCCTTCCGCCTGATGACCACGATCACCCTGACCGGCGGGACGATCTTCCTCATGTGGCTGGGGGAGCAGATCAGCGAGCGGGGCATCGGAAACGGCATCTCGCTCCTGATCTTCGCGGGGATCATCGTCCGGATGCCCGAGGCGATTTTCGCCTCCTGGACCCTCATCACCCAGGGGGAGATGAACCCGCTCATCTTCCTGGCGCTCCTGGCCTTGATGGTGGCCGTGGTGGCCGGCGTCATCATCATGACCCTGGGGCAGCGCAGGATCCCGGTCCAGTACGCCAAGCGGGTGGTGGGGCGGCGGGTCTACGGCGGGCAGAGCACCCACATCCCCCTGCGGGTGAACACGGCGGGGGTGATCCCGGTCATCTTCGCCAGTTCCATCATCGCCTTCCCGGCCACCATCGCCCAGTTCATCAAGCACCCGTGGGCCCAGGCGGTCTCCACGTTGCTCCGCTTCGGAGGGGTGCCCTACACGCTCATCTACGGGGCGGGGATCATCTTCTTCACGTACTTCTACACCGCCATCATCTTCAACCCGACCGACGTGGCGGACAACATGAAGAAGTACGGCGGCTACATCCCCGGCATCCGCCCGGGGAGCAAGACCGCCGAGTTCATCGAGCGGATCCTGGACCGGATTACCCTGGTGGGTGCCCTGTACCTGGCGGGCATCTCGATCCTCCCGGAGATCATGATCACCCAGATGAACGTCCCGTTCTACTTCGGGGGGACATCCCTCCTGATCGTGGTGGGTGTCGCGCTGGACA
>Ga0315285_10001141_pt1 | contig 27822 bp, 22 predicted proteins | sample YL17G09_36_MG_FD_203698 | JGI IMG/M metagenome (GOLD analysis project Ga0315285, IMG submission 203698) | Sediment microbial communities from Yellowstone Lake, YNP, Wyoming, USA - YL17G09_36 | ecosystem: Environmental > Aquatic > Freshwater > Lake > Sediment | place: USA: Wyoming | collected...
GCTTCTTGGGCGAAGGCAGTGAAACAAACGCTGGGTCACTCTTGAAAATCACAATATATTGTCCCACATAACACCTTACAATAGAATGGCTTACATTCGCCAACAAAAAGTAAGTCGCGCTGTGGTGTCAATGCTCAATGTTCAATGCTCAATGCTCAATGCTCAATGCTCAATGAATGCTCAATGCTCAATGCTCAATGAATGCTCAATGCTCAATGAATGCTCAATGCTCAATGTTCAATGTCCAATGAATGCCAAATGCTAAATGCTAAATGTCGAATGTTCAATGCTGAATGTTCAATTCCAACATTCATGGTTCAATGCTGTTAGTTTAGCATTTGGCATTTAGCATTTCTTCCGGCATTGAGCATTGAGCATTTCTTACGGCATTGAGCATTGAGCATTGAGCATTGAGCATTTCTTCCGGCATTGAGCATTGAACATTGAGTATTGAACATTTCTTCCGGCATTGAGCATCGAACATTGAGTATTGAACATTTCTTCCGGCATTGAGCATTGAACATTGAGCATTGAACATTTAGTAGGCCTCCGGCCTATGGCCTACGGTTTGACCGACACATGGTACGGCATGGCCGTCAGCACGCAGCGGCGTCCGAGCAGCTCTCCCAGCGTCAGCAGGTACGAGACGCCCTGGAGGTCGTCGCGCCCGGCGGCGAGGATTCCCGGCGCCTGTGCCAGCAGCGTTCGGATCGCGGCGGCCTCGGCCCCGATGGGCGTGGCCGAGCTCGTTCCGTCGCCCGTGAGCAAGTCGGCAAGCGTCTTGGGCCTGGGCAGCACGATGATGTTGCTGGACTCGATCCCGGCGGCCTTCTGGGCTGCCATCAGGGCCTCGCGAAGCCCGCCGACCTCGTCGATAAGCCCGTTGGCCACCGCCTGGCGGGCGGTGAACACCCGGCCCTGGGCGACCTTCTCGATGTCCTTGACCCGCGAGCCGCGCCCCTGGGCAACGCGCGAGGTGAACGTCCGGTACGTGCGTTCCATCAGGTCCTTGACGATCTTCTGCTGGCGCTCGTCCCAAGGCCGGCTTGTCCAAAGCCCCGCGTTCTGCCCGCGGGCGATTTCATACGTGCTGATGCCCAGTTTTTCCATCAGCCCGGTCGTCGCCAGCTTGCCGCCGACCACTCCGATGCTGCCGGTTATGGCCGCGGGGTCCGCGATAATCTTCTGGGCGCCGAGAGCGATGTAGTAGCCCCCGCTCCCGCCGACGCCGACTATGCTGGCGACCACCGGCTTCTTCGTCGCGCACGCCCGGACGGCCTGGTAGATCATCTCGCTGGCCAGGGCCGAGCCGCCCGGCGAGTCGATGCGGAAGATCACCGCCTTGACATTGTAGTCGTTGGCGACCTGCTCGAAGCAGCGGATCATCGTCCTGTGCCCGACCATCTGCCCGCCGAAAAAGCCGCTTCCGCTCTGCCCGTCGACGATCACCCCGTCGGCGTGGATGATCGCCACCGTCGGGTCCTTCGTGGCCGGCTCGGCCTTTGCACCCATGAGCAGCCCGAACACGGCGAATGGGTTGCCAAGATCAAGCTTCTGGGCATCCTTGGCGCCGTAGTTGCCATGCCACGTCGCGCTGGCGGCGCCCTTGGCGGTGACCTTGCCCACCACGTGCTGCTTCCACGCGGCGCGCTCGACCAGGCCGTCGACCAGATTGTACTGCCTGGCCGATTGGGCGCTGAACGGGCCGTTGTCCACCGCGTTGCGCACGTGCGGGACCGTCAGCTTCCGCTGTTTGGCGATCTGCCCGCAGAGCTGGTCGTAAAGGTCGTCGAGGATCTTGCCGTACTCGCCCTTGAGCTCCTCCGACGGCCCGGTGCGGGTCATTGGCTCGGCCGCGCCCTTGTACCGGCCGATCTGGAACAACTGCGGCTCGACCCCTATGCAGTCAAGCGTGCCGCGGAAGAACATCATCTCGGTGGCCACGCCGGTGATCATCAGTTCGCCGGCCGGATCCAGCGTCAACTCCCGCCCAGCCGAGGCGACCAGGTACGACACGGCGTCGCCGGCGGTCAGGTGAGCGTAGACGGGCTTTACGGCACTTAGCCGCGCGACGGCGTCGGCCAACTCCTGGGCCTGCGCCCAACTCATTTGCGGGGAGTCTATCTCCAGCGCGACGGCCCGGATGCTCTCGTCGTTGCGGGCCTTGGCCAGGCGCTGGAGCCACTCGCGGAGCGTCATGCCCTGAGTCTGCCCGGCAAAGAGCGAGAACTCCGGCGGGCTTGAAAGCACCGGCCCCCGCAGCGCCATGTGGGCGACGTTCGGCCCGGCCGGCCTTGGGCCCCCCAGGGGGGCCTTGGCGGGCTGCGGCTTGGCTGCCTTGTCCGGCGTGGCGGGCTTGTCTGACTGGGTTGCCGGCGCCTTGACCTGCGCGGCCGAGGCGGCAGCCTTGGCCGGTTTCCGCTTGATCTGGTTGCCGGCGACGGGCTTCTCATCCGCCGGCTGGGTCGAGGCGGGCGCATCGGCCGCCGCAAGCAGCGGCGCCGCCGCCAGAATCACCGTCACACAGATCGTCAACCACCGCGTCAGCTTTGCAGAGTTATTCATCGCAGGTTCCTCGCCTTTGCATGGTTTGCCGTCGCGGCCAACCGCCGCCGCCCGGCCTGATCCCTTTTCGTCAAACATTCTACCGCGCCCGCCTGCCGGCAACAATCCTAGAACGTGCATAAAAACCGCAGCGCGCGTGGCTGCTTCTTCATACCCCTGCCCCTTGAGGGGGAGGCCCCGGCTTTAGCCGAGGTGGGGGTGAGGGCCAGCCCCGTGTCGACTCAGGGCCCGTCACCCCCACCGGCCCTGAAGGGCCACCTCCCCCGTCAAGGGGGAGGGATTTAAAGGCGCGGCCGCAAGCGGTTGTCAAAACCCCCTCCCCCTTGACGGGGGAGGTCCGGCTTTAGCCGGGGTGGGGGTGAGGGGCGAACCCCGTGTCAACTCACAAACCGTGCTTGCACGCGCAGTGCGTCCAGCCATTTCGCGAAATCGCCGAGCAGTTGTTAGAATAGCCGCATGGCAAGCCGGCGGCGCGACGAACTGATGCCCGTGAAACACTGGTCTTTCGCGGGGCTGATAGTCACCTACTGGTGCAACGCTTCATGCGCGTCGTGCTACCTGGCGTGCTCGCCGCGGCGGCGGGGGATCGACATGAGCGTCGAGCAGGCCCTGTCGCTGTGGGAGGGGCTTATCGCGGCCAGCTCGCACGGGTGCAGGATTCACCTGTCCGGCGGCGAGCCGTTTGGCGACTGGCCCCGGCTCATCGAGATATGCCGCCGTGCCCAGGCCGCCGGGCTTGGGCCGCTGGAAAAGGTGGAGACCAACGCCTTCTGGGCGAGCGGCCCGGCGATCGTCCGCGACCGCGCGGCCGCGCTGGACGCCGCCGGGATGGGCAAGCTGTGCATCTCGGCCGACCCGTACCACCAGCAGTTCGTGCCGATCGAGCGCTGCCGCCTTGCGGCCGCGACGGCAGCGGAGGTCCTTGGCCCGGCCCGAGTGCAGGTCCGCTGGCGGGACTGGCTTGCTCGCGGCTTCGACACCGCCGGCCTCTCGCCGCGTGACCGCGACGAGGTCTTCGCCAAGTACGCCGCCGGCGGGCGAGATCGCCTCACAGGCCGGGCCGCGGAAAAGGTCGCGGCGCATCTTTCATGCAAGCCATGGCGGGAGTATGCCGATACGAATTGTCGCCAGGCCGTGCTGCGGTCTCGGCATGTTCACGTGGACCCAGGCGGGTTTGTAATGCCCGGAACGTGTGCGGCCCTGGTGCTTGGGCGGGCGTGCGCCGGGGCGGACCTGGCCGGTCTGTGGGCACGCCTGAACGACGATTACGCATCCCGGCCGGTTGTCGGCACGCTTGCCCGCGGCGGCCCGGTGGTGCTGGCGGCCGAGGCGATTGCGGCGGGCTTTGTCCCGCGGGAAGGCGGTTATGCCGGCAAGTGCCAGCTCTGCTGGGATGTTCGGCGGTTCTTTGCCGGGCGGAACATGCATGCCGATGAGCTTGGCCCCGCGTGGATGTACGGGCAGGCGGAGTGAAGTCAGAAGTCAGAAGTCAGAAGGCTGAAGTCAGAAGTCAGAAGTCAGAAGTCAGAAGGCTGAAGTCTGAAGCCTTTGTTTCGCACACGAATGACATAAGTCGAGAAAATCCGGCTCGCCATGGACTTCCAGGCGTTATACAATGTCGGACAGTACATGTTTCGCAAGGTCAGACAGCACGTGTTTCGCGAGCAGTTTGCGTCAGGTCCACGAGGCTAGTGTTCCGTTACAGGTTGTTCGATGAATCGGGTGCCATGCTTCCGTCTTAGGAAGCATGTGTCCGCGGAGACATGTTTCCTAAGAAGGAAGCATGGCACCCGATCCATCGAATCATCGCTGACAGTGGACTGGAGCGGTTTGAGTTTGAATGGTGACGCGGCCTTGAGGCAGTGAAAATGGCGCAGGAAAACGTACAGGAAAGCTCGGACGCCCCGACCGCCCCGATACCCAACTCGATGGACACCGAGCTTGGCAAGCTGGTGGTGGATCAGCACCTTGCGACCGGCGAGGAGGTCGACAAATGCCTGGCCCTTCAGGCCCATTCGGGCAATGACCTTACGCTGACGGACCTGCTGGTCCGCCAGGGCGTCATCACCGAAAGCCAGATGCGCCGCGTCAAGCGGACTCTGGTGGCCAGCCGCGGCAGCCAGATCCCCGGCTACCAGATAATCGCCAAGCTCGGCAGCGGGGCGATGGCGACGGTCTTCAAGGCAAAGCAGCTCAGCCTGGACAGGATCGTGGCGATAAAGGTCCTTCCCAAGAAGCTCTCGGAGAACGCCGACTACGTCGCCCGCTTCTATAAGGAAGGCAAGGCGGCAGCCAGGCTCAACCATCCGAACATCGTCCAGGCCATTGACGTCGGCGAGGCCGGCGGGTACCACTACTTCGTGATGGAGTACGTCGAGGGCCGGACGCTCGGCGACGACCTGGAGTCCGGCAAGGTCTACAGCGAGGCCGAGGCGCTGGATGTGATAATCCAGATAGGCCGGGCCTTGGAGCACGCCCACGAGCACGGCTTCGTCCACCGCGACGTCAAGCCCAAGAACATCATGATGACTCGCGGCGGCGCCGCCAAGCTGGCGGACATGGGCCTGGCCCGCGCGATGGCGGACGTCGAGGCCGCCGAGGCCGAGGCGGGCAAGGCCTACGGCACGCCGTACTACATCAGCCCCGAGCAGATTCGCGGCGAGGTGAACATCGACTTCCGGGCGGACATCTACGCCCTCGGGGCGACGCTGTATCACCTTGTCACCGGGCGGGTTCCGTTCGAGGGCCCGACGCCGGCGGCGGTGATGCACAAGCACCTCAAGGAAGCGCTGGTGCCTCCGGACCACATCAACACCTCACTGTCGGCCGGTGTGGGCGAGGTCGTCGAGGTGATGATGGCCAAGGACCGCAACCGGCGGTACGCCTCGACGAAGGACATGCTGATGGATTTGGAAGCAGTCGCGGCCGGCCAGCCGCCGCTCATGGTCCGCAAGCAGTTTGACGCGAACCTTCTCAGCCGGCTGGCCGACGTTGAGGCCGAGGCGCCGGTCGCCCAGGTCCAGACGGCCGCGGGCCAGGATGCGGCGCGAAACCTCAGCCTGCTGCTGGTGGGACTTGGCGTCGGCCTGGCTGTCAGCGTGCTGCTGAACCTGCTGCTTGTGGTGCTGCTGGTGGCAAAATAAGAAGAAGCAGAAGAAACAGAAAAAGCAGGCTTCTCGCAGAGGTCGCAGAGAACGCTGAGGAAGAAGAAGCAGAATAAACAGAAGGAACATGCTTGAATTTGCTGTTTCTTCTATCTCAGCGTCCTCCGCGTTCTCTGCGTGAAAGCAGTTTCTTCTTCCACGCGATTCACTTGACAGAGGCCCGTACGAAACCTACGATCCATGATCCGTGAACAAGCCTCAGCGCAGGGGCTTGACGCTATCAGAAGGAGACCAATCGTGATGCAGCAGGACCACATGCGGCAGGACCACCCCCGGCTGAAGATCACAACCCAGGGCGACGTGACAGTCGTGGAGTTGGCGGATCGCAAGATTCTCGACGAGGTGAACATTTCGCACATCGGCGAGCGTCTCCAGGGCCTTGTAGCCAAGGCAGCCAGCCCCAAGTTCGTTCTGGACTTCTCAAACGTGGCTCACATGTCGTCCAGCGCGCTTGGCATGCTGATTACCCTGCACAAGCGCGTTCGCGAGAAGAAGGGGCAATTGCGGCTTTGCGGTATCCAGGCGCCGATCTACGAGGTCTTCGTTATCACCAGGCTCAACGAGATATTCGAGATCAGCAAGACCGTCGAGGATGCCATCAAGACGTTCAATTGATGTCCAGCGCGCTTAGTCGGATCGAAGACTTGCCAACCACCGTGGTTATACGTTCGGACCTTGCGGCGGCCCACGAGGCCGAAAAAGCTCTTCTGGCGGAAGTGGCCGGCTGTAACTATAGCGAGGCCGCGACGTTCGCGGTCAAGCTCGCCGTCGAAGAGGGCATGAACAACGCCATCAAGCATGGCAGCAGGTTCGACTCCCGCAAGACCGTTGAGCTCATCTACGACATAAGCAAAGACCGGGCCGTCATCACGATCACCGACCAGGGCGGGGGCTTTGATCCCTCGGCCGTGCCCGACCCCACGGCTGATGAGAACCTCGAAAAGCCCACGGGGCGCGGCATGATGCTCATGCGCGCATACATGGACGAGGTCGTCTACAATTCCAAGGGCAACCAGGTGCGCATGGTCAAGAGGAACACGTAGCGCAGTGCGTCGAATAGATTGCGAATTATCGTGAGCTCCAAAATCCGAATCTCGAAGCACGAAATCCGAAACAAATCCAAATTACCAAGTTCAAATGTTCCAAACGCCAGTGCCCGGCACAATACTCGTGAAAAGCCTGAGCGTCCCCTTGGGTGTTTTTGTTTGTTTTGGATTTCGTGTTTTGAGTTTGTTTCGGATTTCGTGCTTCGAGATTCGGATTTCTTAGGCGGCAGAATGTTCATCAATTCCGAATCGCTACAGTAGAGGCGGCAAAATGCAATCCTCTGGCGAGTTGGTTATGGATATCAGTCGGCGGGGGCAGGCATCCGTGGTGCGCCTTGTCGGGTCAGTCGGCATGGCCGAGGCCTCGATGCTCAGCCGCCAACTCGAGGAACTGGTCCAGCAGCCCGGAGCCGTTGTTGTCCTTGACATGGAGCATTTGGACTTCATGTGCTCGTCCGGCCTGGGCGCGCTGATCAACGCCCACGCCAAGGCCCGCCAGTTCCAGGGCCGGCTCTCCATTGCCAGCCCCAGCCCCGTGGTGATGCGCCTGCTGGAAACCACCCGCCTGACCAACCTCTTCGAAGTCTTCCCCAGCGTCGAGAAGGCGCTGGGGGGGAAGTAGACCGTCCTGGTCACCGACACAAGCCCATCGTGACGGAGAAGTGCCGCGGCCGGAACGGTTCGGCGGCAGGCTTTTTCGTTCGACGGTGCGCACACAAGGCAAGGAGGCATAAACCACCGAGATCGCAGGCATAGAGAACTCATTGCCGTACAGGGGCTCTAACAGGAGACGGAACAAGCTTGATAGGGCCAATGACGATGATTTCACCACGGTAGGCCATCTTGGGCGACCCGGTTGGTGGCTCGGCAATTGTCGGCGGCGGTTCGAGCCCCATCCACGGCCCGTAACGGTGGACTTCACTTACCGAGTATCCGTCCGCCTTGGCCTGCAAGGTGAAGCCACATGCTGGGTCAAAGGGCATGGGAACCCACACGAAAACGTCACTTTTCGCCTTGAAGAGGTAGCGTCCTTGGGAATCTGTTTGCGTCGCCAGCTCCGAATGGGGATTCAGGTAGCCGCTGGTGTTGTACACGACCGTCACCGTCGCAGATTTGATGGGGGCTCCCGTGACCCCTTCGACGACGCTTCCCTCTATCTGCGGGCATACGCGAAAGACGGCGCATCCGCCCAAGAAGCAGATTCCGCAAGTCATGAAGACGAGTGTTTTCGCCATCTTCTTACCTCACTTCATGTATACCCGGCAGCAACCCTCTTGCGCAACCAAAAAGCCGATCGGCAGGATCATTTATGGGGCTCATCCGGTTCTTGCGTGGGTCTGGATCGTAGTGTCGCCGTAAGGCGATATCCTCGTTCGTAGTGTCGCCGTAAGGCGATATCCTCGTTCGTAGTGTCGCCGTAAGGCGATATCCTCGTTCGTAGTGTCGCCGTAAGGCGATATCCCAGGATATGCCCTTACGGGCACACTACGAACGAAGATATGGGTATGAAAGGCCTCAGCGTGAAGATCGAAATCAGGCCCGGACCGGTCGCACGCACCCAGCCGCGCTGTCGTTGTCGGCCGACCTGGGCTTACCAGGTGTATTCCACGACGTAGGTCAGCGTCACCTCCCCGTCGGCCTTGACGGGCAAGTCCCATGCGACGGTCTGCGAGTCCAGCTTCTCGTACTTCTCGACGCTGGTCTCGGTGATCTTCCAGTTCACCCAGCGGTACAGGGGCTCTTTCACGCGGACGACGACGTCCTCCTTCTTGTGGTTGCGGACCTTGATCTCGATGGACTCCTGCATCCAGTTCCGGGCGCTCTCGACCTTGAAGTCCATCTGCTTGCGCTCGCCCACGATGTCGAAGGCGTTGCCGATCCGCAGGCTCAGGTCCTCGTCCTTGGGCGTGTGGTCGATCTGCTCCTCGCCGATGAACTCCAGGGCCTTGTCGGCCTCGTCCTGCTTGTACACGCGGACCTTGCCGGCCGGCAGGGGAATGCCCAACTGGTTTTCCTTGGAGTTGGTGAACTCGATGAACACGGCCACCTTCTTGTCGGCCGACGTGGCGCCGTAGCTGCGGTCCTCGTACCGCCCGCCGTAGCTCCACCGCCAATTGCCCAGCGGGTTGTACAGGAATCGCTTGGTGACCTTCATGCCGCGCACCGGGCTGAACATCTCCAACTGCTTGATCTCGTTGTCTGCCACCGTCGAGGGCCGAGGCAGCGTGTACATGTGGTACTCGAAGAACGCCTTCTCCTCCATGGCGGCGGCGCCGAGCTTGGCGAAGAAGGTGGAGCCGCTGCTTCGTGGGCTGGCTGTCGGCGGCGGCTGGACCCGTCGCACGTCGCCTGCGATGAACTTCATCTTGGCGTCGGTGTAGGTCTTGCCCGAGTTGTTCTGCACGCTCACCCAGCCGGTAAGGTCCGCGGCCGCGTCGTCCTTGTCCACCACCAGCACGTACTCGGCGTGCCAGTTGACCCCGCCGGTCTGGTAGCTCACCTCCACGGTCTGCTTGCCGGGCTTGCCCGTGGCCACGTGCCACAGCAGCGTTGGCTTTGTCAGCAGGCCCTCGGGCAGGACCTTGAAGCGGATGTCCTTTACGTTGTCGGCCCGCTGCACCATGGTGATGCCGCCCCCATCCTCCTTCAGCACGATCTGGGCGCCGTCGTAACTGAGCAGCCGCCCGCCGTAGGTCTTGCCCGTGCAGACGACCTCGATGGGCTTGTCGATGTACTTGCCCAGCAGCTTGTCGGCCGAGACAAGGTCGTACTGGTAGTTCTGCTCCAGCAGCTTTGCCGACGGGTCGGTGAGGCTCTTGAAGAACACGGTGGTGGCGTCTATGGCGGCGGCGACGTCCTTGAACTTCACCAGGCCGTCCTTGTCGATCTCCAGCGAGCGGGTCTCGCGGACCACGCCGTATCCGCCGTTATAGACGGTCAGGGCGACGCCCTCCTGGTCTGCCGCCCCCGCGGCCGGCTGGGCGCCGGCAGGGCAGGCCGACAGGCACATGGCCATCAGCGCCGCGGCCCACACACAGGCAGTAAGACCACGGGCGGGACGCCCGTGGGACGCATGGGCGAGACGCCCATGCCACGCTTTCACACAGGCAAAAAGACTGGTTCGAGTGTTCGGGGTCATTGTTCTACTCCTTGCGTTAAGGGTTTGTCGGATCGTTGCTTTTCGTAGGGGCTTCGCAGCCCCCCGCCTGACAGGTCATTGAACTTGTAGATGAACGTGAATTTGGTTTCCGCCCCGGCCGGGATGTGTACCGGCACCTCGATCAGCCCCACCTCGCGGATGTGCCAGGGCAGCTTGCACTGGGCTTGATACGTGCCGGCCGGGAGGTGGACGATCACCGTGACCGTCACGGGGCGGTCCTTGTGGTTGCGGATGGTGTACTCGGCCGTGATGTGGTGGTCGTACCCCGCGTGCTTCGCGTCCACCTCTCGCCAGGAGCAGGCGATGTCGAAGGCGTGGCCCCACGGCAGGCGGAGCTTTTCCTTGACCGGCGTGTGGTCGATCTCGGTCTGGGCGACGTACGTCTGCACGCCCTCCGGGTCCGGGGCGTACAGGCGGACAACGCCCTTGGGCAGGGGCTTGCCCAGGCCGTTTGCCTCGGTGTTCTCCATCTCGCTGACCACCAGGGCGGCGGTGGGGTTGGCTGTGGGGTCGTAGACGTACCCCCGCCGCATCGCCAGGCCGGCCCCGCTGACCATCTCCAACTGCTTGGTCTCCTTGTCGGCAATGGTCGTCGGGCGGGTCAGCGTGTACAGGTGGTACTCGAAGAAGGACTTCTCCACCATCTGACTCTGCTGGCTATCACCGGGAAAGCTCCCACCCGAGGGACCCACTGAATACCTTTGCTGGTATGGCCGGATGAGCAGGTTCACGTCGCCGGCCATGAGCTTGAGCTGTGCGTCCTGGAAGGTCACGCCGGAGTTGTTGACGACGGTGGCGTAGCCGACCAGGTCGGCGCGGTCGATGATTTCCGGCGGGGCTTGTAGCCCAGCCGCCCCCGGCTGGGTTTGTGGCCCAGCCGCCCCCGGCTGGGTCTGCGGATGCAGCCTCAGCACGTAGTCAGCCCGCCAGAACAGGCCCGTCGTCAGGTACGCCACCTCGAACTGCCTCTGCGCCCGGCGGGCCGGGCTGGCGAGTTGCCACAGCAGCGTGGGCGTGCTCATCAGGCCCTGGGGCAATTCCGCGAACATCACGGTCGCAAGCTCTCGGCGGGCGATGTTCCGCGGGCCTTGACCCGTCGGTTGGATCACCAGTGTGCCCCCGTCGAAGCTCAGCAGCGTGCCGCTTACGGACTGGCCGTCCTTGAACAGGACGGTCAGGCCCTTGCCAACGTGCTTGGCCAGCACAGCCGCCGCCGAGGCCAGGTCGTACTGGTAGTTCTGCTCCAGGATCTTCAGCGGCGCATCATCGTCCAGGCAGCGGAGTCGCACGGAGTCCGGCCAGATTCCCGCGGGCACGTCGGCGAAGCGGACCTCGGCCTGCCCCCGCTGGATGTTGCGGATGACACGTTGGTCCCGCACCAGGGCCAGCCCGGGCCAGGCAGCGAAGTGCGTGGACTGGCCGGACCCGGCCATCTGCTTCCACCGCCCCTGGGCCACGGTCATGTCGCCTTGGCGGTCCCACTCGGGCGGGCGGGAGAGGATCGTAAGGGACACGCCGGTCCGCCTGATCTCCACGGGGGCGTCCTTGCCGATGGCCGTCGGGATTGTCCACTCGTGCACCAACAGCAGCGCCGCCACCGCACAGGCCGCCGCAAGACATGCCGCCGCCGCGGCCGGCCGCCACAGGCGCCGCACCGGCGCCGCCCCCCCGGCGGCGCGAGCAGGCTCACTGGGCAAGGTCAGTGTCGTTATCGGCGGCTCCTTGGCGATCAGCAGTTCCATGGCCCGGCGTGCCCGGCGGAGCATGGCATACTCGCCGGCGCAGCCTTGGCAGCCGGCCAGGTGCGCCAGCAGCGACTGCCGCGACGGCGGGTCAAGCTGGCCGTCCAGCAGGTCCATCAGCATTTCGCCGGCCTCTTTACAGTTCATGGCTCCAACTCCTGGGCGAATGGCTCAAGCTCGCGGGCGAGCTTCAGCATGGCGTATCGCAGGCGGCTCTTCACGGTACCCAGTGGCAAGTTCAGCACCTCGGCCACCTGCACGCATGTCAGTCCGCCCAACTCGCGGAGGGACAGCGCTTCGCGCTGCTCGTCCGGCAGGCGGTGCAGCGCCGCCGCGACGGCCTCGGCCAGTTCGCCGCGAGCGGCGGCCGCGTCGGGCGCATCGCCCGGGCCGATATGGAATGACTCGTTCACGGGCTGCTCTCTCGGCCGGCGGGCCTGCTGCCGCAGACCGGTCAGCCAATGGTTGCGGGCGATGGCGAAGACCCAGGTTCTCAGTCCGGCCCGGCCGTCGAAGCTCTCCCGCTTCCGCCAGGCTGACAGCAGGGCCTCCTGGGACAGGTCCTCGCTGCGGTGCCAGTCGCCGCACAGGCCGAAGAGGAACCTTCGCAAGGCCGGGGCGGCCTCGGCAAGCTCGGCGCGGAACCGTGGCGCATCGCCCGGCGGCGGCGGCGACGTGCTTGCCAGCCATGCCTTAGGCCCGTCGTTGGTCACGCGTGCTCCCGTAGCGGCCTGTCTGGTGTGTTAGATGCACAAAGTGCCCCGGCGGATTCATCCCGTCCAATTATTTCTTGGCGGTCTTCGCGCCATGGGACATTCGAGGCTTGCCTGGGCGAAGCCATTCTCCGCCAATCAACTCTTTGACAAATCCCGCTTCTGAGCGGACAATCCCGGATTACATTTGGTTTTGGGCTTTTTTGGCAACGGCGCAACAGCGCAACGGCGCGACATCGGCGACATTGGAGATAGGCGTGACATGGGCAAGTTTTGCATCGGCATCGACCTCGGCGGGACGTTCATAAAGTTCGGCTTGCTTAACGAGAAGTGGAAGGCAAGTTCGATCTTTCAGCTTCCCACGCCGCAGGATGCGGGCATAGACGGGGTCATTGGGCAGATGGTCGCCGGCGCCCGCCAGGCGATGGACAAGGCGCATCTCGGCAAGGCGGAGGTCGTGGGAGTGGGTGTCGGCTCGCCGGGGCCCATCAGCATGTCCAAGGGCATCGTGTACAACTCCCCGAACATTCCGGGCATGGTCAACATACCGCTCAAGGCCCGCATTTCCGAGGCCCTCGGCCTGCCGTGCTCGCTGGAGAACGACGCCAACGCCGCCGGGCTTGGCGAGTTCCTATGCGGGGCCGGCAGGCGGTGCCGCGACATGGTTCTGCTGACCCTCGGGACCGGCGTCGGCGGCGGGGTGATCGTCGATGGCAAGGTCCTGCACGGCGCGCATGAGATCGGCGCCGAGCTTGGCCACATGCTGATCGTCCCCGACGGCCGCCAGTGCGGCTGCGGGCAGTGCGGCTGCATCGAGCAGTACTGCTCGGCCACGTTCATGAGCAACCACGCCGCCAAGGCCCTTGCGGCCGGCAAGAGGCAAAGTAGCCTGCGGAAGGTGCTCAAGGCCGGCGGAAAGCTGACCAGCAAGGACATCAATGAGCACCGCAAGGCCGGCGACAAGTTCGCGTCGGAGGTCTGGGACGAGATGTGCCGCTACCTGGCCATGGGGTGCATCAGCTTCGCGCGGATACTGGACCCCGACCGGATCGTCCTGGCCGGCGGAATGGCGGCCGCGGGCGACGACCTGCTGGCGCCGGTGACCATGCACTATCGACAGATGCACTGGAAGATGACCGAGCCAAAGACCGAACTGGCCCTGGCCACGCTGGGCAACGACGCCGGCGTGATCGGCGCGGCCGGGGTGGCCTGGCAGGAGTTCGGATCGTAGTCGTCGTAGTCGGAATGATTCTTACTGCGCAAAATGACCGGTTCGGCAGGCCCGGAGGGCCGACAGTGTTTAGCCGGGGGCGTAAGCCCCCGGAATAATGTGCTAAGTACAAGAGCCCCGAAGGGCGACAGAATGGTGCGCTAGTGGCAAGGTTGCAGGTTTGCTCTGTCGCCCCTTCAGGGCTCATTTATATAAAAGATTCCTTTCCGGGGGCTTACGCCCCCGGCTAAATACTGCCGCCCCGTTCGGGGCTTACAGAATCGGTCAGTTTGAGTTACAATGTTTGTGGCCTGTCCCTGCAACCAGGGAGTGTTGCGCCGTGACTATTCGCTTTCGATGCAAGTGCGGACGGGAGTTCGAGGTCGCCGACTCCGCGGCGGGCCGCAAGGCGCGCTGCACGGACTGCGGCCTGACCTTCCTTGTGCCATCGCCCGATGCGAAGAAGGCCTCGGCCTCGCCCGACAGCAGCCCGCTGGCGCAGGCCGCCAAGGCCGCCCAAGCTGCGAAGGTGGGGCAGGCATCACACGCCGCTCGCCCGGTGCAGGCTTCGCAGCCGGCAGGCGGCCAGGCCGCTAGGCCCCAAGCGCCGCGTCCGGCGCCAAGGCCGGCCGCACCGCCGCTTGCCCCAAGGCCCGCGGCGCCCGACGCGATGTACGCTCTCCAGGACGATGACGATGATGTGCCCATGGCCCGGCTTGCCGTGCATCAACATCCCTTGGCGCACCTCGGCCGGCACAAGCCGAAGCTCACCGCGGTCCAGGCCGCCGCGGGAATATCCGTTGTTGTCGCCCTGGTCGTGATGGTGGATTCGGTGGTAACGTTGCTGGGCGCCATCCAGGCCGGGTTGCAAGGCATGGATCTTATCTACGGCGGGGCAGCCCTGTTCGCGGGCCTGGGCGTGATCGTCGCCCTCGCCGCCGGCGTCGGCAGCAGGATCTGCATCGGTATCCTGCTGGGCGGGGCGGCCAGGAACGTGCTGAACGGCCCGGCCCTGCTGTTTATGGCCTTTTCCAAGAGCGAGATCGTCACCAGCCAGGGCTCCGACGCCGTGATGATCTGCGGCGTTGCCGGCGTGGTCTCGCTGCTTGCCGGGGCTGCGTACATACTGGCTCCGCTTTTGTCCAGGCCGGTCCGCAAATACATGGGCGCAAGCTACGGCGTCGTCATCGCCGGGGGGGTGGTCGGGCTGCTGCTGGGGCCTCTGGTCGTCAGCACGGCCCTGCCGGCGCCGGAACTTGTCTGGGCCAGGAACATCACGGTCCGGGGCGGCCAGGCAAGCACTGCCGCTGGTCCGGGCGGGTCGTCCGTGGTGTTGACGCCCAAGCAGCAGCAGCAGAAGACTGATGCTCGCGAGGCAATGCTGGATCAGATGAAGGACATCCACAAGGCCCTGTCGCGGTACGTCCAGGAGAGCTTCAAGCTCCCGGCGAACCTGGGCGCGCTGGTCGGCGACGACTGCCCGAGGAAGCTCTTCGTCAGCCCGACCAGGGGCGCCGGTGCCAAGCCGCCGCGGAATACGGCCGGCGGGGATATCAGTGACACGGACGTGATATACCTGTTCAAGGAGGGCCGAGCGGCCAGCCAGTTCGAGTCCGCACCGAACGCCGCCGAGTTGATCGTCGCCTACAGCGACCCAACCTGCGGCCTGGGCGAAGGCGCCCTGGTGATCCGCCTGCCCGGCATACTCGTGGCGGCGCCTGTTGAGTGGCTCGACAAGCCGGCGCTCGACAAGCAATTGGCGGCAACCAACAAGTGGTTGAAGGACAACCCCCCGCCGCCAAAGGACAACTTGCCGGATAAGCTTCCGGGATTCGAGGAGTGATCCGCGCGAATGAAGCACTATTACCCTGACTTCGAGGAGTTCAAGACCCTTGCGGAACAGGGCAACACGATACCGGTCTGTCGCCAGCTCCTGGCCGATGCGCTGACGCCGGTCATGGCCTACCAAAGGATCTCGCGCCCCGCGGGCTTCGCCCCGGCCAGCCATTCGTTCCTGCTGGAAAGCGTCGTCGGCGGCGAGCGGATCGCGCGGTACAGCTTCACCGGGGCCGACCCGGACCTGACGGTCACCGCCGCGGGCGACGAGTTGACCATCCGCCGCCGCGGTCAGGCCCAGCCCCGGATTATCAACACCCACGACCCGCTGGCCGAACTGGGCAAGCTGATGAGCTGCTACAGGCACGTTCACGTGCCCGGGCTGCCGCGGTTCACCGGCGGAATCGTCGGCTACGCCGGCTACGACCTGATCCGCTACTACGAGGACCTCGGCGAAGGCCCCGCCGACGACCGGCGCCTGCCGGACCTGTCGTTCGGGCTTTACCGGACGATGGTGATCTTCGACCACGTCTCGAAGACCGTCAAGGTCGTCGCCAACGTCCACGTCACGGACGACCCCGGACGGGCCTACGCCGACGCCACGGACGCCGTCGAGCGGACCATCGCCCGACTGCGGGAACCCAAGGGCCAGTCGGTGGGGGAGATCCACCTCGAACAGCTCCCGCAAAAGCCCTACGAGAGCAACTTCACGCGCGGGGCGTACATGAAGGTGGTCGAGGCGTGCAAGGAGTACATCCGCGCCGGCGACATCTTCCAGGTCGTGCCGAGCCAGCGGTTGTGCCTTTCGACCGGTGCCTCGGCCTTCGACATCTATCGCGCCCTGCGGGTTGTCAACCCATCGCCGTTCATGTTCGTGCTCGACAGCCCGGAGGTTACACTTGTCGGCAGCTCGCCGGAGATACTCTGCCGCGTCGAGGACGGCGTGATCACCAACCGCCCCCTGGCGGGAACCCGCCCGCGAGGCAAGACGGCCGAGCAGGACCAGGCCCTTGAAGCCGAACTCCTGGCCGACGAGAAGGAACGCGCCGAGCACATAATGCTCGTTGACCTTGGCCGAAACGACGTCGGGCGGGTCGCCAAGCCAAACAGCATCGAACTGTCCGACGTGATGACCGTGGAGCGATACAGTCACGTCATGCACATCGTATCGAACGTCACCGGCCGGCTGGCCGAGGGCATGACGGCCCTGGACGCCCTGCGCGTAACGCTGCCGGTAGGCACCGTCAGCGGCGCGCCGAAGATCCGGGCGATGGAGATCATCGACGAGTTCGAGCCCACCCGTCGCGGCCCGTACGGCGGGGCCGTGGGATACGTGGACTTCTCGGGCAACATGGACACCTGCATCGCCCTTCGGACAATGGTCCTGTGCCAAGGCAAGGTCTACATCCAGGCCGGCGGCGGCATCGTCGCCGACTCCGTGCCTCAAAACGAGTATCAGGAAACCCTCAACAAGGCACGCGCCCTGATCCGCGCGGTGGAAGTGGCCGAGGCCGGATTCGGCGATTGATCCGCGAGCGGATCAATCGATTGCGGATTGCAGATTGCGGATTGCCGATTGCGGAAAAAGAGGAAAAATTGTAATGCCTCAGTTACGGGGGGGGGGGTTGTAGCGTCGCCGTCCCCAACGGGGCAGGAAGGCGATTCTTCAAGAAGCCCCTGACGGGGCCGCTACAAGCGGGCCTGCTCAATATTCACGGTTCTTTTTCCCCCCGTAATTGAGGCATTACGAAGAATTAACCACAAGGCGCAGAGGCTAAGAGAAGAAGCAAAGTAACTCAACGCAACAGCTTCTTTCTCTAATCTCTGAGTCTCTGCGGCTCTGCGGTAAAATCCGCAATCCGCAATCCTCAATCCGCAATCGATTGGTCCGCAATCCGCAATAGGAGCCGCCGTCTGAAGGTTTTTTTACATTTTCCGCTTTTCCGCAATAACCCCCCTTGTCCGGACCGGACCTCATGTCTAGTATTGAATCAGAGATGAATGACACATTCTGGCGGCCTGTTCTTGCGGGCCGCCGGTTAAGTAAGTCGCATCGGAAGAAGTAGCTCTCCGGGCGGGCCTTCAGGCCTGCCCAAGCGGGCCCACCTCGGGCGGCCGCGAGGCTTGCCCAGGCCCGTCATGCCAGTTGTGTGCGGTTTTCCATTGAGGCTGTTTGGGCGTTTTTTGTTGAAAATGGCTGGAAATGGCTGGAAATCCGCCGATCGGAAGCGTCGCCCGGGCGGTGGTTGCCCCCGCGCTTGCTGAGACCCGCACCGCCCCGACGCCATGCGGGCGATCCTGCCCGAAAGGTCCGCGCCCGCACCGCGCCCGCGACGCCAGGTCCGCTCCCGGCGGTTGGCCAAGTTAGCCCGCGGAGTGCTGAGCATGGTGGCACGAAACGTCAGAGCGATGCGAGGCGCGATTGCCCCGTGGGGCAATGTAATTCCCTGTCTGGTCCGCTGCCCGGCAAAGTCCGCGCGCGGCAGCCGGTATGGCCCCGTCGGGCTTCCGCGCCGCCGCGCGCGGCGCCCCGGGCGATTTTTGGACCCCGCCATGCCCGACCGCGCACCTCCGTGACCGGCCAAGCCGGGCGGCATTATGCGTGATAGTCATTGCGGACTGTCTTTGAGAACCGAAAAAAACAGGAGAACACGGCCATGAAACTGGACTTTCGATGCAACAGGTGCGGCAAGATGCTCAAGATCGAGGCCGAGCCGGGCGGCAGAATCCGCTGCCCCAACTGCCAGGGCTGGACGAAGGTGCCGGCCCTGCTGGGGCAGTTGCCCCATCCCAACGTTCCGCCCAACGCCGATGCCCCGCCCGTCCCGATCGCCGTCAGGGACGAGAGCGAGCAGGCAAGCCTGGTCGCCCTGACGGTCATCGGCGCGGGCATGCCGTGGGTCATCAGCGCGATAATGCACGTGGGTGTCTTCCTGATCATGCTGTTCATCGTGATGATCGCCGCGCCGCCGGCCCAGCGGGAGAAAGGCGTCCATGTCAACTTTGACGCGCCGCCTGAAAGGCCGGTGGGAAAGTTCAAGGACCCCGGCGGCAGCAGCCAGGCCGCCGCGCCGAAGCCGCAGCTTGTCAAGGTTGCCCCGTGGCGCGACACGACTATCAGCCCAGGGGCCAGCGACAAAATGGTTGAGCTCGTCGAGACGGGAGTGGGCCATTCGACCACCGGTAGAGATCTGCAAGACGGCGACCACCCCGGGGGCGGACTCTACGGAGTGGGTCCGGGCGTGGACAAAGGCGGCGGGGCCAGGAACATCGTATACGTCGTTGACCGCAGCGGCTCGATGGCCAAGACCTTCCAGGAGGTCAAGGGCGAGATGCTCCGGTGCATCAGCCGGCTGCTGCCTGGGCAGATGTTCCACGTCGTGCTGTTCGGCGACGGGCTGACGATCGAGGGCCCGCGCCGCTGGCTCGTCGGCGCCGCCCTGGAGAACAAGGTGGCGGCGCTGGAATTCCTCCTCGAAAAGGAGGCTTCCGGCACGACGACCGCCCTGGTGGCCCTGCAACGGGCCTTCACGGTTCTTGGGACCCGGCCGGCAAATGAAAGCAAGCTGATCTACCTCGTCAGCGACGGCGACTTCAGCGGCCTGTCCGGCGGCAGCCAGTACCGCGCCGCCGACGGGCGGATGCTCGGCGGCAACGAGGCGGTGCTGCAATGGCTGGCCGACAACAACAAGGGCCCGAAGGTCTACATCCACACCGTGCTGCTGCACTCGACCGACGAGACGGCCGTGAAGGTCCTCAAGGCGATCGCCGCGTCCAATGGCGGGCGGTTCAAGCACATCAGCCCGGACGAATAGCGCATCGCCCATCAGACGGCTGAACGCATCCGCCTGCCGGCGCCGGTTCGACACGGCGGGCGGGTGCGGTGATTGGCCGGTAGTGCTCTGCGCGGGCGGATAAGAGGGCGTCGGCAACATGACCGCTGCAACAAGGCCCGATGTCCGGGGGGGCATCGGGCCTCATTTGTCATTTATCCGCGAGCGGGCCGGGTGGCTCCGCTTGCGGGCCGAGGAAAGCACCGCCAGGAAAGTTTCCCAGAAGGCCACGGCGATTGACGTGCCCGCGGCGTCGGCCAGCCAGTCGTAGAACGACGCGGTGCGACCGAACGCCGGCTGGGTAAGTTCGTCGAAAGCCCCGTAAGCCAGCAGGATTCCCATTGCCAGCAGTATGCGTGTACCCCTCGGCCGGCCGAAGGATGCGAGCGCCAGCACCAGCAGCGTTGTCAGCCCGCCGTAGCCGATGGCATGGGCGACATTGTCACTGGTGGGCAGGTTCGGCACGCCGTCCGACGGCAGGTGTGTGGCGACGAATGCCCCTGCCCATGCCAGCACGCACGCCACCAGCAGCGCGTAGCGGACGGACCTGGCGGCCTTGGCTGGAGGATGGTTCATTAGAGGGCGATCTCGGCGCGTGGCGGCACGATGGTTGGCGCCATTGCGGCGTTGGGCCGGACCGGCCCAGGCGCGGCCGATGCGCGTGACGGCGGGACAATCGCCATCGGCATGGCGCAGTTGCGGGGGGCGGCGCCTGGCCTTGGCGCCGGCTGGGGGCGGGACTTCTCCGGCGCTACCGGCGGCACCAGTTGCGGGTAGATCCCGGCGAACTCGTCGGCCAGGGCATTGTAGTCGGCCGCGCCGTTGCACGACGCGTCGTACTGGAAGATCGTCATGCCGTGCGATGGGCACTCGGCGAGCTTGACGTTGCGGCGTATGACGCTGCGGAAGATGTGGGCATCGGCCCACGGGCACTTTCCGCCTCGGTTGGCCTCGAGGAAGCCCGACAGGTCGGCGACGACCTCGGCTGCCAGTCTGGTGGCGGTTTCGTACAGGCACAGCACGACGCCGCCGACCCGCAAGTTCGGGTTTATCCGTCGCTGGACGAGGGAAACAGTTTCCAGCAGCTTGCCAAGCCCCTGGAGGGCCAGGAAGTGCGGCTGGAGGGGTATGAACACCTCATCGGCGGCGGCCAGGGCGTTGAGAGTGAGCAGGCCGAGGCTCGGCGGGCAGTCGATCATGACGAGTTGGAACGCCTGGGGCTGTGCCTCCATGCAGTCCCGTAATATCTGCTCTCGTCCGACGGTTCCGGCGAGCTCGACCTCCGCCGCGGCCAGGTCGGTGACGGCGGGGACCACGGTCAGATGTTCGTCGACCTTCACGCAGGCGTCGCCGAAGCCGACCTTGCCGGACAGGATGTCGTACACGCTTGCGGTCTTGGGCCCCGGCTCGATGTCGAAATGGAGCGTCAGGTGCGCCTGGGGGTCCAGGTCGATCAGGCAGACGTCGCAACCGCGCGCGGCGATTGCGGCGCCGAGGTTGGCCACCGTCGTCGTCTTTCCGACGCCGCCCTTCTGGTTGCTTACAGCGATGGTATGCACGTGAGGTATTGTAGAGCGGGCGCGGTCCGGTTCAAGTGCGCAAAAAAACAGCGGCGGGTGCCTCCGTGGCATTGGCACCCGCCGCGAACGTCGGGTTTCCCCGCCGGGCCGGGGCGGAGAGGCCGCCGGGAGAACCCCGGCGACAGTGCGGCTCATTTCTTCTTGGCTGTCTTCTTGGCCTTCTTGGCCGCCTTCTTCACGGTCTTCTTTGCTGCCTTCTTCGCTGCTTTCTTTGCCATTCGCTATCACCTCCTTCCATGGAGTTGAGCAAGTGCAAGAAACTGAAGAACAAACATTAACGTCTTTTTACTCTCTATGAACTTGTTCATGCAATAGCAATCCTGGATTTCTCGACACTTTTCGCGCGTCGAGGTGAATGTTTCTTCGCGCGCAAGCGACGCGAGGCATGCACCAGGCGCGCGCCGCGAGCGGCGCGGACAGCGCTGAATAAAGAGACTAACATGCATATATGTCGATACGCGGTCATTTACAAAAGCCCTGTAAACATTGGCTGCAAGCCTATGCCGGCCAATCCGCGTGTGCCGGCAATCGCGGCCTGGCCGGCGCGGCCTATGCGCCGTTTCAAGCCGCGTCGCCGCGCGCGAAAATTGTCGCCGGCGGTCACGATGAGCGCTGCGACGTCGCGATAAAAATTTCTGTCGTTCCGTTGTTTCGCTCGCCTCCGCGCGCATGCGCGCGCCTCGGCGATGTTGTGCGGCGCGCGGAGGCGCGCGTGGAGACTGAGAAAAAGGCCGGGCCGGCGACGGCGTTTTGGCTTCCGTCGGCGCGCGACTTTCGTTATCCTTGATGCATGGGAATCCCTGGGATGCTCCGGCCCATGGCGGGCGGGGAGAAAAATATGGCGCGCACTTACATGATATTGGCGGCGGCGGTCCTGCTGGCCGGCGGCTGCGCTGTGCCGCAGCGTCAGGACACGCCCGTACTCCAGCGGCGGGAGATCGACCCCGTCAGCGGGCGGGCGTACTGGATCTACGTGCCCAGCAACTACACCCATAGCCGGCCCTGGCCGGTGATCGTCACCTGCCACGGCACGCCGCCTTACGACGTGGCCGAGATGCACATCCGCGAGTGGAAGATGCTCGGCGAGGTCAACGGGTGCATAATCATCGCGCCGGAATTGACCGCCACCGACGGGATCTTCGGCGACGGGCCCATCGTCGGCATGCTCGACGATGAGCGGTTTATACTGAGCATCCTGAGCCTCCTGGGCTATCGCCGCACCATCGACCGCTCGAACATCATGATCACCGGCTTTTCCGGCGGGGGATTTCCAATGTATTGGGTGGGCCTGCGCAACCCGAGCATCTTCTCCTGCGTGGTGGCGCGGAGCTGCAACTTCAGCGAGCACAACCTCGACGGCTGGTATCCGCCCGAGGCCGCCCTCAGCCAGAGCGTGATGGTCTACGTCGGCGAGGGTGACCTCGGTGCGATCACCGCCCAGACCGACGCAGCCATCGCGTACCTGCGGTCCAAGGGCTTCCAGGTCGAGACAAAGGTCATCCCCAACATCAGCCACGAACGCGTGCCCGAGAATGCCATGGATTTCTTCCGCCGCCACATGCGTCCACCTGTGGCGGTGCGGTGAGGGTGGCAGCCGGCGGCCGGTAGGAAGGCGGAAGGCGGAAGGCGGAAGTCGGAAGGCGGAAGTCAGAAGGCGGAAGTCAGAAGTTAGAACTGGAGTTTTGCAAAATGCGGCCCAGATTGACGTAAGTCCTTATTTTACGTTGGGGTTCAGCAACGAAAACGAAGGTTTTATGCCATTTTGCAAAACTCCAGTTAGAAGTCAGAAGGCAGAAGGCAGAAGTCAGAGGTCAGAAGCCTGAAGCCTGAAGTCTGAAGCCTTCCCCCACCATCTGCCAATTGAGCAGTCCGCCAGCGGCGGCGGGGCTATTACGGCAGGAAAAAGGGGGATGCCGCGGGGACGGCTGAATAGATAAGGGCTTGTAGTGAAAAGTCTTGTGTTCCATGGCACCTTGGTTGCATCCTGTTAGTTGGAAGTATTACGCCTTTCCCGCGGTTTGGGTCGCGGAGGGATGGGCGTATTCTCCGGCGAGTTGCAGACATGGTGCTTACGCGGGACAGAAGTCGGATGCCGTTTAACCTGGTGGTGACCGGCGAGGCCGAGACCTGGCTGCCGGCCCTGCACCAGATCGTGGGCACCGACTACCTTGTTCCCAGGCGCGTGAGCGACGACAGAGAACTGCTGGACATCGTTGGCAGCGGCGAGGCCGACGCGGCCGTGCTTGACGACGCCGCACAATGGCGGCTCGACGCGCTACAGTTGCTTCGGATGATTCGGCGGGTTAACCGCACGCTGCCGGTGGTGGTGGTCACCGGCCGGCGGGATAGGCACTGGCTGGAGGACGCCCTTAGATTGACGGCCTTCAGCGTGGTCACCCGCCCGCTGGAACTGGAAGAACTCCTCCGGCAGATCGCCCGGATGATGTGCCGCATGGATGAGATGCTGCGACGAGAAACAGATGGTAGCCAGTAGCCGGTAGCCGGGAAAAGCAAAAAGCGGAACCGGGAACCGGGAACCTGGAACCCGGAACAACAGCAAAAAGCGGAATCTGGAACCTGGAACCCGGAACCCGGAACAACAACAAAAAGCGGAACCCGGAACCGGGAACCCGGAACAACAGCAAAAAGCGGAATCTGGAATCCGGAACCTGGCATTGAGCATTGAGCATTGGGATTGAGCATTGAGCATTGAGCATTGGGCATTGAGCATTGGGCATTGGGCATTGAGCATTGAGCATTGGGCATTGAGCATTGGGCATTGGGCATTGAGCATTGAGCATTGGGCATTGAGCATTGGGATTGGGCATTAGGCAAAGATACACAGGCAAGCAAGAAGGAGCACAAGAGATGGCCAAAGCTGCACTGAAGATTCGTCCGTTGGGCGAGAAGGTTCTGGTAAAGCGTCTGGAAGCCGAGCAGGTCACGCGAGGCGGCATCGTGCTGCCGGACACGGCCAAGGAGAAGCCGCAGCGCGGCACGGTCCTGGCGGTCGGCGACGGGCGGATGCTCAAGGACGGCACGCGGGCGAAGTTCCAGGTCAAGAAGGGCGACAAGGTTCTTTTCTCGAGCTACGGCGGCACCGAGGTGAAGCTCGGCGTCGAGGAATACCTGCTGATAGACGAGACAGACATCCTGGCGATTCTCGACTGAACATGGGAAGAGCGTCCGGCAATTTTCTCGGAGTAGGCCCTGACTGGTTCAGGGAGTTTGCCGTCGACGAGGCGGCACTCAAAGACATCTTTGCCCAAGTCCGCCAAGAGGCATCGGCGGCTGGATGCAACCATTTCCCCGGACGTGATGACGTGGTTGCGAACCAAGCCCTTTTCGAGAACATCGTCACTCGATACGAGAAGTCAAAGGGAGTCCGAATTCCCTTTGAAAGTTACCCCCAATTTAGGCGATGGATCCTGCTGCTGTTCAAGGGCGGGGACATGCCGTGAACTCAGAAAGACCGAAAATAGGAGCACTAAGCAATGGCTAAGAAGAAGATCGTATTCGACGTCGAGGCCCGCGAAGGGATTCGTCGCGGCATCAGGCAGTTGGCAAAGGCCGTCAAGGCCACGCTCGGCCCGACCGGGCGGGTCGTGGTCATCGAGAAGTCCTACGGCGCGCCGATGGTCACCAAGGACGGCGTGACGGTGGCCAAGGAGATCGAGCTCGAGGACGCCAACGAGAACATGGGCGCACAGATGGTCAAGGAAGTCGCCAGCAAGACTTCCAACGTGGCGGGCGACGGCACGACCACGGCCACCATCTATGCCGAGGCCATCTTCGAGGAGGGCCTCAAGAACGTCACCGCCGGCGCCAATGCGATGGCGCTCAAGCGCGGCATCGAGATGGCGGTGGCCGCCGTCGTGGCAGAGCTGGGCAAGATGGCCAAGCCGGTAAAGAGCACCAAGGAGATCGCACAGGTCGGCACGTGCGCGGCCAACCAGGACTCCGAGATCGGCAAGATGATCGCCGAGGCGATGGAGAAGGTCGGCAAGGACGGCGTCATCACCGTCGAGGAAGGCAAGGGCCTGGACACGTTCGTGGACCTCGTCGAGGGCATGCAGTTCGACCGCGGCTACATCTCGCCGCACTTCATTAACAAGGTCGAGACGATGGAGGTCGACTACGAGAAGCCCCTGATCCTCATCCACGAGAAGAAGATCTCCGCGATCAAGGAACTGGTCCCGCTGCTGGAGAAGGTTTCGCAGTCAGGCCGGCCTCTGGTAATCATCGCCGAGGACATCGAGGGCGAGGCCCTGGCGACACTGGTGGTCAACAAGCTCCGCGGCACGCTCCAGTGCCTGGCCGTCAAGGCCCCCGGCTTCGGCGACCGGCGGAAGGACCTGCTGCGCGACGTCGCGATCCTCACCGGCGGCAAGGCGATCATGGAAGACATGGGCATCAACCTGGAGAACATCGAGATGGCCGACCTCGGCCAGGCCAAGCGTGTCCGTGCCGACAAGGACACCACGACGATCATCGAGGGCGCCGGGGCCACCGCGGACATCAAGGGCCGCATCGACATGATCAAGAATCAGATCGAGCAGACCACGAGCGATTACGACCGCGAGAAGCTCGAGGAGCGTCTTGCCAAACTGGCAGGCGGGGTCGCACAGATCAACGTCGGGGCCGCCACCGAGGTCGAGATGAAGGAGAAGAAGGGCCGAGTCGAGGACGCCCTGCACGCCTGCCGGGCGGCCGTCCAGGAGGGCATCCTGCCCGGCGGCGGCGTGGCCGTGCTGAGGGCCATGAAGGTCCTGGACAAGGTCAAGGCGGCCGGCGACGAGAAGACCGGCGTGGACATCGTCCGCCGGGCGCTGGTCTCGCCGATCAAGCAGATCGCCGAGAACTCCGGCCTGGACGGCAGCATCGTCGCCGCCAAGGTCATGGAGTCCGACGATGTGAACTTCGGTTACGACGCCCTTGCCGCCAAGTACTGCGACCTGGTCAAGGCCGGGGTGATCGTGCCGATGAAGGTCGAGCGGACCGCCCTCCAGAACGCCGCCTCGGTCGCCGGCCTGCTCCTGACAACCGACGCGATAGTCAGCGAGATCCCCGAGAAGAAGAAAGCCCACGCCGCCGGTGGCGGCGGTGGCGGAATGGACGACATGTATTGATCCGCCGCGAACTGCCGCGGCAATCGCGGCGGCCCAAGCGGAATGATCGTCAAAGTCTGTTAAAGAACAACGGCGCGGCGCTGGCTCTCAAAGGCTCGCGCCGCGCCGTTTGCATGCGCCCGCCTGCCCGAACGTATCGTACGCTTCCCGTTGAGGCAGGGACCGGCAAGCCGGTGTGCCCGCGCGGTCGAGGACCGCTGTGAAAGATGTCAGATGTGATCGGTTCCGAAGCCCGGATGTCTGCCGCATGTGCCGGTGAGTCTCTCGGCCCTTGGCTCGACGGAAACGCACCGGCTGGCAAGAGCCACGCCGGCGCCGACGCCCCCGCGTTATCCACGCAGCCCGCATCCGCCCCGGCCGGGGACGATGAGATCGCCGCGCCGCGGTCCCATCACGCCGGCAAGGGCGGCCCGCTGGCCTCGCTGGCCTGCCTGAACGGAGCGGACGGCTCTTCGCCCGGGCCCGCGTCGACCAAGGTCGTCGCCAAGTCGGCCCTTCAGGAGGCCGTCTTCATCACGCCAACCAAGGCCACTGCCTTCGCGCTGTCGTCGCTGATGGCCCTGGGCATCGTGGCCGCCTTCAGCATTCAGCGGGACCTGGCCGAGACGGACCGCCTCGGGGCTCTCGAGCAGGACGAGCACAGGATCGCGGAGCACAACTACACGCGGAGCATTCTCATCCAGCACCTGGGCAAGGGCCGGGACGGCAAGATCGCTCACCTGCGCGGCTACGCCGAGCGGCTCGACGAGCTCAGCAGCCAACCCCAGGCCGTGGTGATCTTCACGCCCGCCGACCCGCGGGCCAAGGCCGAGGCGATGGCGCTGCCGGAGCTTCGCCGGCGGATCGAGGACGACCTCGAGCAGATCGAGGCCTGGACCCCGCCGCCGCTGCTGAAGGGCCACGCGGACATGCGGTTCACGCCGGCGGAGCTTCAGGAGAGCAGGCTGCCGGCCGGGGCGATGCTCGCCGCGGCGCTGGCGGCGCTGATCGTCTGGTCGGCGCTGTCGCTGCGAAACCTGCCCGCACTGCACGCCGCGTCGTACTTCAAGCCCGCGCGCGTGCCTCTGTGCTGGCTGGCGCCGGTGGCCAACCTCTACCTGCCGTTCGTGGTCATGCGGGACATCTGGTCCGGCAGCGACCCCGTGGGCCCGACAAGACCCGCGGGCCTGCACCTGCCGGTGATCGGACTGTGGTGGCTGACGTTCCTGGGCGCCATAGGCATGTTCGGCTACGCGATATTCCGCATGGCCGCGGCGGTGGGGGTCTTCATGATGAGCGAGGCGGCACGGTACGCGATATATGCCGACGCCGGTGTTGGGGGGCTGGCGGTGGTGACGTTCGTGGTAGTCGCGGTCGCGTCGTGGAACCAGTCGCGACGGATCGCGCTGGTCGAGAACATGGAAGCCCAGCTCAGCCCGCGCGGCGCCTGGCAGCGGCAGTGAGATAGAAGATAAGGGGTTGCTCTGCAGCCCGGAAGTTCCGGCTCGGTCCGGCTTCTGGCGATCCAGTGCGCAGCCGGGCCACAAGGCCCTCGGTATCAACAGCACAAACAACCGCAGTGAAACGACTTACGTTGTATCGATCAGCCTTCGTAGCGTTGTACTACTACTACAACGCCACATGGTTCATGATGCAGCAGCGTAACGATGATAAATCGATGCCTAGTTCATGCAACCGCCGCTTGCGGACTTTCACGTGGCAGCGTTCGGACTTCGCGTTGCGACGCTGCGTCTCGGTGATGATCTTGGCCTCCAGCTTCAAGAAACTCGTGCGAACCTGGCCCGTCAGCCACAGCGACTGCACCAGCGACCCGGCCGCCTGGCGGAGTTGGCAGACCGTCAGGT